>Ga0070680_100003929_pt1 | contig 11112 bp, 15 predicted proteins | sample KBSC73BmetaG_FD_64672 | JGI IMG/M metagenome (GOLD analysis project Ga0070680, IMG submission 64672) | Corn rhizosphere microbial communities from Kellogg Biological Station, Michigan, USA - KBS C7-3B metaG | ecosystem: Host-associated > Plants > Roots > Rhizosphere | place: USA: Michigan...
ACGTTCGCGAAGTGGTGGCTGCCGGAGCGGTTCGAGTTCGTGTCGGAGATCCCGAAGACGAGCGTCGGCAAGTTCAGGAAGACGGCGCTGCGCGAGCAGTTCGCGAACGAGCCGGCGCAGACGACTTGAAAGCCGCGCTGCTGCGCGAGGTGAACGGGCCGTTCGAGGTCGCCGACCTCTCCGATCCCGAGGTCGACGGCAAGGTGCTCGTCCGCGTGCGCGCGGCCGGCGTCAACTTCGCCGATGTGCTCGTGCGGCGCGGCCGGTACCCGCAGATGCCCGAGCTGCCGGCCGTGCTCGGCTCGGAGATCGCCGGCGAGCTCGAGGACGGAACGCGCGTGATGGCGATCACGTCGGGTGCCGGCGGCTATGCCGAGCTCGCCGTCGTCGAGCGCGCGCAGGTCGTGCCGCTGCCCGACCACGCGTCGTTTGCGGAGGGCGCGTCGTTCCTGCTCACGTTCCTGACGGCGTACATCCCGCTGACGCGGCAGGCCCGTCTCGTCCCGGGTACGCGGGTACTCGTACATGCGGCGGCGGGCGGTGTCGGCACGGCCGCGGTGCAGCTGGCGCGCGCGTTCGGCGCGCACGTGGTCGCGGCCGCCGGCTCGGCCGAGAAGCTCGACGTCTGTACCCGGCTCGGCGCGTCGGAGGCGTTTCTCTACGACGAGCTGCCGGATGATCTGAAGGTCGACGTCGTCGTCGATCCGGTCGGCGGCGACCTCTTCGCGCAGGGGATCGCCCGCCTGCGGCCACTCGGCGTCCTGCTTGCGCTCGGCTCGGCGGCCGGACCGTGGCCGGAGACGAACCCCGGCTTGCTCGTGGGCCGGAACGTCGGCGTGCAGGGGTTCTATCTCGGGCGGCTGCTGCGGCTCGAGCCGGAGGCCGTCGGCGCGGCGGTCGGCGAGCTGCTCGCGCTCTGGCAGACGGGCGCGTTCGCGCCGCTCGTCGGCACGGAGCTGCCGCTCGCCGAGGTCGAGCGCGCACACGAGCTGCTCGAGTCGCGCCGGAGCGTCGGCAAGGTGGTGCTCGTCCCGTGAGGGCGCTCGTCCGGGCGCTCGTCACCGGCGGCCGCGGCGGGATCGGGCAGGCGATCGCCGCCGCGCTCGGGGATGCCGAGGTCGTGCTCCTCGACCTGCCCGAGTTCGACGTCTCCGACCCGTCCGCCTGGCGGGCGCTGGCGGGCGAGTTCGACGCTGCGTTTCTCAACGCGGGCGTGGCCACGGGCGAGGAGGACGTCGCGTCGCTCACGGACGAGCAGTACCGGCGCGCGGTCGGCGCCAACGTCGACGGCGTCGTCTTCGGCGTGCGCGAGTGCGCTGCGCGGCTGATGCCGCGCGGCGGCGCGATCGTCGCCACCGCGTCGCTCGCCGGGCTGACGGCGACGCCGATGGACCCGGTCTACGCGCTGACGAAGCATGCGGTCGTCGGCTTCGTGCGCAGCGTCGCGCCGCAGCTCGCCGAGCGCGGCATCCGCATCAACGCGCTCTGTCCCGGCTTCACCGACACGCCGATCGTGGTCGACGAGATCCGCGGCGACCTGCCCGCGCCGCTGATGGAGCCGTCCTTCGTCGCCCGTGCGGCGCTCGACGCCTTGCACGACGAGGAGACGGGCGGCGCCTGGGTCGTGCAGCCGAACCGGGTCGTCCGTTTTCGCTTCCCGAACCTGCCCGGACCGCGTCTGTGAGTCGGTCGCGACGGGGCTGGGGCGGCGACCTGCCGTCGCCGCACATCTGGCTGACGCTCGGCTACCGCGCGGTGCGCCAGGGCGAGGGCGAGTCGGTGATCGAGTGGGACGCGACGCCGGAGTACTGCTTCCACGCGCCGTCGGGCCCGATCGTCCACGGCGGCATGGTGACGACGCTCCTCGACACGGCCATGGGCGGCGCGTGCTGGTCGCTCCTCGCCGACGACGAGAGCTTCCTCACGGCCGACCTGCGCGTCGAGTTCATGCGCTCCGCGCGTCCCGGCACGCTCCGTTGCAACGGAAAGGTCGTACAGCGAAACCGCCGCGTCGCCTTCTGCTCGGCCGAGCTCCACGACGCCGAGGGGACGCTGCTCGCGTCGTCGCGCTGCACGCAGATCATCCGTCTCGACGGCTGAGCCGCCGCTCGAGGTTCGCCTTCACCAGCGGCCAGTCGTCGTCGATCACCGCGTACCACGCGGAGTCGCGGCGCTCGCCGCCGCGGACGAGCATGTGCTTCCGGAAGACGCCTTCGAAGGTCGCCGGCAGCTTCGCGAGCGCGGCGCGCGAGCGGTCGTTCCGCGCCTCCGTCTTGAACTCGACGCGGAGGAAGCCCTCGTCCTCGATCGCGTGCCGCAGGAGCAGGAGCTTGCCCTCGACGTTCGCGCCCGTCCCCCACGCCCGCGGGTTGAGCCACGTGTTGCCGATCTCGACCACGCGGTCGTCGGTGCGCACGTTCAGGTAGCTGGAGTGCCCGACGAGCTGCCCGTCGAAGAAGTGCGCGAAGCCGAGATCGACGGTCGCGAGCCACTCGTCGAACCGCTCGCGGCTCTCGTCGCCGCGAATGCGCATCTGCTGCCAGGCGCGGGCGTCCTGCGCGACTTCCCACAACGCATCGTGATGCTCGGCGGTGAGCGGCTCGAGCCGCACACGCCGACCCTCGAGAATTACCTGAAGCGCCAGCTGCCGCCGTCCTCGTACGCGCGGAGCAGCCGGCGTGCGACGACCATCTTGTGCACCTCGTCCGGGCCGTCGTAGATGCGGCCGGCGCGAGCCTGCCGCCACATGCCGGCGAGCGGCGTGTCGTCGGTCATGCCGAGGCCGCCGTGCACCTGGAGCGCGCGGTCGATGACGTCGCCGAGCACCTTCGCGGCGTAGAACTTGATCAGCGAGATCTCGACGCGCGCCTCGTCGCCCTCGTCGATGCGCTGCGCCGCCTGCATCGTCATCAGCCGGCACGCCTGGATCTCGGCGGCGGACTCCGCGACCCAGTTCTGGATCGTCTGCTTGCCGGCGAGCGGCTCGCCGAACGTCTTGCGCTCGAGCGCGTACGAGCACATGAGGTCGAACGCGCGCTGCATCTGACCGAGCCAGCGCATGACGTGGTGGATCCGCCCCGGGCCGAGCCGTTTCTGCGCGATGCGGAAGCCGTCGCCCGGCTCGCCCAGCACGTTCTCGACCGGGACGCGCACGCCGGTGAAGCGCGTCTCGCAGTGCGTCGCCCACCCGCGCCCCTCGTGCCCCATGACGGAGATCCTGCGCACGAGCTCGTAGCCGGGCGTGTCGGTCGGCACGATGATCATCGACGCGCGCCGGTGCGGCTCGGCGTCCGGTTCGGTGACGACCATGACGATCCCGAAGCCCGCGCCGTCGGCGCCCGACGAGAACCACTTGTGCGCGTCGATCACCCACTCGTCGCCGTCGCGCTCCGCGCGCCCCTGGAGGCCGGTCGGGTCGGAGCCCGACACCTCCGGCTCGGTCATGCCGAAGAACGACCGGGTCGCGCCGGCGACGAGCGGCTTCAGGAACCGCTCCTTCTGCCGGTCGGTGCCGAAGAGGTGCAGGATCTCGCCGTTGCCGGCGTCGGGCGCCTGGCAGCCGAAGACGAGCTGGGCGACGCTGCTGCGCCCGATCTCCTCGTTCAGATACGCGTACTCGAGGAAGCCGCCGCCCGAGCCGCCCGCCTCCGGAGGCAGGTGCGGCGCCCAGAGCCCGGCGCCCTTCGCCTCCTGCTGGAGCGTGCGCAGGAGCTCGTCGGCGGCATCGTCCTCGCGCGCGAGCGCCCGCTCGTTCGGATAGACGTGCTCCTCCATGAAGGCGCGCACCTGCTCGCGCCGTGCGGCCGCGCGGTCGGGGATGACAGCGGTCGCCATCTACGGCCATGATCGCAGAGATGCGTGAGGCGCTCCAACCGCACCTGGCCGCGATCCTCGGCCGCGACGTCGAGCTGTCGGAGCCGGTGCTGCTCGCAGGCGGTGCGTCGAAGGAGGCCTGGTCGGTCGACGCGGACGGCGAGCGGCTGCTCGTGCGACGCGCCGCGGGCGGCGTCATCCACGCGCACACGCTCACGCTCGCAGACGAGTTCGCGACGATCGAGGCTGCGCACGCGGCCGGGGTCGAGGTGCCGCGGCCGTACGGCTACATCGCCGAGCTCGAGGGACGCGAGGCGTTCGTGATGGAACGGCTCGAGGGCGAGACGATCGGCCGCCGGATCGTGCGCAAGGACGAGCTCGCCGCCGCGCGTGACGTCCTGCCCGTGCAGATGGCGAACGAGCTCGCGAAGATCCACGCGATCCCGCCGGTCCGCGTGCCCTTCCTGGTCGAGACGCGCCTCGAGCGAATGGTCGCCGAGCTCGACGAGGTCGGGGAGCCGCATCCGGCGATCGAGCTCGGGCTCTGGTGGCTGCGCGAGAACCGGCCGCCTGCCCGCGAGCCCGTCGTCGTGCACGGCGACTTCCGGATCGGCAACCTCGTCGTCGGCGAGCAGGGGCTCGTCGGCGTCCTCGACTGGGAGTTCGCGCACCTCGACGACCCGGTGCGCGATCTCGCGTTCTCCCTCGTGCGCGCGTGGCGCTTCGGCGTACCCGCGAAGCGGCTCGGGGGCGTCGGCCCGGTCGAGCCGTACCTCGAGCGCTACAACGAGCTGACGGGACGGAACGTGACCGGCGACGAGCTCGACTACTGGGAGCTCGCCGGCAACGTCGGCTGGGCGATCGGCTGCCTGACGCAGATGCGGCGGCACCTGACGGGCCTCGACCGAAGCGTCGAGCTGGCGACGCTCGGCCGGCTCGGCGCAGAAGTGGAGTTCGAGATCGTCCACCTGCTCGAGCGGTTCGCCGCGTGAGCCGCGCGCGCCTGATCGGACGGCTGCTCGTCGTTGCCGCGCTCGGGATCCCGCTCTTCGGCTGGATCGACCTGACGGGGACGTGGAGCCTCGGCGGGGACACGACCGCCTGGGACGTCGCCTACGGCGGCCTGACCGGGATCGTGCTGCCGGCAGCGTTCCTCTGGGGCTCCGCGCTGCAGGCATACGCCGGCGCGGCGGGCTACGCGGTAGCGGGTATCGCGGGCGGGCAAGCGCGCTATCTCCTCGTCGCGGCTGCCGTCGCGACGGCGGCATTCCTCCTCCTGCGCGGCCGCGAGCGGCGTGCCGCGACGCCGCGCCCCGTGCTCGTCGGGCTCGCGCTGCTCGCTACGCCCGGCTTCGTGCTCCTCGCCGTGCATGCGACGAGAAAGGAGCGGCTGCACCTGACTGCCGAGGCGCACGCGGGACTGCATGCATGGGCGGGGGTCGCGGCGTTCGCGGTCGCAGCTCTGCTGGTTGCGTGGCTCGCGGCGAACGGCGTCCGTCAACGTCTGGCAGGCTGGAGCGTCGCGCTCGCCGTCGCCTACGTCGGCGTTGCGAGCGTGATCCTCCCGCACGCGGCGGCGAGCGTGGGCACCATCCTCGGCCTGCTCGCGATCGCGTGGAGCATCACCTTCGTCGTCGCAGTCGAGCGACAATGACCGAGCGGCCCACCGCACAGGAGCTGATGGAGGCGATCCTCGAGTTCCTCGCCGGCGAGATCCTGCCGACGGTGACGGATCAGCGGCTTCGCTTCCGGCTGCTCGTCGCGATGAACGCGCTCTCGATCGTCCACCGCGAGCTCGACGCGCTGCCGGTCGAGGACGACACCGAACAACGCGAGCTCGCGCAGGCGATCCGCGGCGGCGTCGTGCCGCCCGGGACCCTGGAGCGGGTCAGGGCGGACGTCGAGGCGCGGTTGCGCATTGCATCGCCGCGGTACCGTGAGTCCTACGATGAAGAAGCCGCCGAGTAGGCAGCGCGTCGCGAAGATGCGCGAGCGCGAACGGACGGTCGGGCTGGAGCCGGACGACGCGGCCGCGCAGTGGCTCGACGCGAACGCGCCCAGGGAAGAGCCCCACGTGCCGAAGTCGGCGCGGAAATCGAAGCTGCTGCACCAGTGGAAGCAAGCACGCGAGCGCAAGCGCTGACGTATCCTCTCGCCGATGCCGAACCTCGCGGGCAGGGTTGCGATCGTCACGGGCGCCGGTCGCGGCATCGGGCGGGCACATGCACTCGCGCTCGCCGCCGCGGGCGCGAGCGTCGTCGTCAACGACCTCGGGGCCGCCCTCGGCGGCGAGGGCCGCGACGACACGCCGGCGCAGCAGGTCGTAGAGGAGATCGAGGCCGCCGGCGGGCACGCAGCCGCTAACGGCGAGAACGTGGCCGATTTTGCGGGCGCCGAGCGGCTCGTCCGGCAGGCGCTCGAGCAGTTCGGTCGTCTGGACGTGCTCGTCAACAACGCGGGGATCCTGCGCGACCGGATGCTCGTGAACATGACCGAGGACGAGTGGGACGCCGTGATCGCCGTCCATCTGAAGGGCCACTTCGCGCCGACCCGCCATGCGGCCGCCCACTGGCGCGAGCGCACGAAAGCCGGCGAAGAGGTCAGGGGGCGCGTGATCAACACGTCGAGCCCGTCTGGCGTCTTCGGCAACGTCGGCCAGGCGAACTACGGCGCGGCCAAGGCGGGCATCGCAGGCTTCACGCTCATCGCCGCGCAGGAGCTGCAGCGCTACGGCGTCACGGTGAACTGCCTCGCCCCGAACGCGCGTACCCGGATGACCGAGGAGACGTTCGACATGGGCGCCCCGGAGGAGGGCTTCGATCCGCTCGACCCGTCGAACATGTCGCCGCTCGTCGTCGCGCTCTGCGCGGACGAGGCGCAGGCGATCACCGGACAGGTGTTCCACGTCTGGGGCGGGGCGATCAACGCGCTGCACGGGTGGTCGGCAGGCGAGCTCTTCGCCACCGACGAGCGCTGGGACGCCGACGCGCTGCTCGGAGAGCTCGTCGGCCGCTTCCCCGACGGCGTCTCCCCTCCCGGGATGATCGCCGGCATGCAGGCTGCAGGCGGACGCTCGCTCCGCACGCAGTGAGTGCGCCCGCACGGCGTCGCATCTACCTGATGCGTCACGCGCAGGTGCGCTACTTCCAGGGCGTGCACCCGCACGAGGTGACGCTCACGGACGCGGGCCGCGAGCAAGCCGGCGCCGCCGCGGCCGCTCTTGCAGGCATCGGCTTCGACCGCGTCGTCACCAGCGGGCTGCCGCGAACGATCGAGACGGCCCGTGCCGTCGCGCCCGACGCAGACATCGAGGCGAACGACGCCTTACGCGAGATCGAGAGCGGCGAGCTCCGCGGCCTCGCGCCCGTGGCGGTGCAGGAGCTCATGACCGCGGCGTTCCGCGGCGTCGTCCCCCCAAGCACCCGCTTTCTCGGCGGGGAGACGATCGACGAGCTCTTCGACCGCGTGCTGCCCGAGCTCGACGCACTGCTCGCCGATCCCGCGTGGGACGTCGTGCTGCTCGTTCTGCACGGCGCGGTCAACCGCGCGATCCTCGGCCGCGCGCTGACCGGTGGGCGAGTCTTCCTCGGCGCGTTCGAGCAGTCGCCGGGCTGCATCAACGTGCTCGACGTCGACGAGTCCGGCGCCTTCGTCGTCCGCGCCGTCAACCACACGCCCTACGACCCGAGCCACGCGCGGGCGGCCCGCGAAACGACGATGGAGCAGCTCTGGCAGGAGTACCTCGACTCGCGCGGCGGAAGGCCGTAGAGTTCCGCGCCACCGGGATGGGTCTCCTCTCGCTCCAGAACGCCTCGCTGCGGTTCGGCGGAATCGTGGCGCTCGACGACGTCTCGCTCGAAGCCGAGGAGGGCACGATCTTCGGCCTGATCGGGCCGAACGGAGCCGGCAAGACGACGGCGTTCAACGCGATCACCCGGCTCTACCGCCTCGACTCCGGCGACGTCGTCTTCGACGGCCGCTCGCTGCTGCACACGCCGCCGAGCCGCGTCGTCCGCCTCGGCATCGCGCGCACCTTCCAGAACGTCGAGCTCTTCCCGACGATGACGGTGCTCGAGAACGTGCTCGTCGGCGCGCATACGGTCTCGCGCTTCGAGTCGGAGCGCAGCGTTCGCGCACGTGCGCACGAGACCCTCGAGTACGTCGGAATCGACGGCGTCGCACGCCGCCCGGCCGCCGGCCTGCCGTTCGGGACGCTGAAGCGCGTCGAGCTTGCGCGTGCGCTCGTCTCGAAGCCGAGATTGCTGCTGCTCGACGAGCCTGCGGGCGGCCTGAACCACGAGGAGGTCGACGGTCTCGCCGCGTTCGTGCGGCGCCTCCGCGACGACCTGAAGCTGACGGTGCTCCTCGTCGAGCATCACATGAACCTCGTGATGCGCGTCTCCGACCACGTGCACGTCCTCAACTTCGGCCGCACGATCGCGAGCGGGCCGCCGCAGGACGTGCAGCGCGACCCCGCCGTGATCGAGGCCTACCTCGGCGGCGAGCTCGAGGAAGCATCGTGACGGCTCTGCTCGAGCTCGACGGGGTCACGGCCCGCTACGGGCCGGTGCAGGCGCTGCACGGCGTCTCGCTCGCCGTCGAGGACGGGCAGATCGCCGCGGTGCTCGGCGCGAACGGCGCCGGCAAGACGACGACGCTGCGCGCGATCTCGGGCACCGTGCGGCGCGAGGGCGACGTGCGGTTCGCCGGCAAGCGGCTCGCCGGCGTCGGCCCCGATGCCGCGGCGCGCCGGGGCATCGCGCACGTGCCCGAGGGCCGCGGCACGTTCGCCGAGCTCACCGTCTGGGAGAACCTGCGGCTCGGCGCGTACACGCGCCGGAGCGGGCTCAAGGAGGACTTCGCGCGCGTCCGCGAGTACTTCCCGTGGCTCGAGGAGCGCCGCGCCCAGCAGGCGGGGACGCTGAGCGGCGGCGAGCAGCAGATGCTCGCGCTCGCGCGGGCCTTCATGCAGCGCCCGCGGCTGCTGCTGCTCGACGAGCCGTCGCTCGGCCTCGCGCCGCTCCTCGTAACCGAGATCTTCCGGATCATCAGGGAGCTGAACGAGCACGAAGGGCTGACGGTCCTCGTCGTCGAGCAGAACGCCCACATCGCGCTGCAGGCCGCGCAGTCGGCGTTCGTGCTCGAGGTCGGCCGCGTCGCGCTCTCGGGGCCGAGCGAGGAGCTGCAGCGGCACGAGTCCGTTCGTCGAAGCTACCTCGGCTACTGATGGTCGGCTTCGCAGAGCGACTCGGCATGAAGCGCAAGAGCGCGGTCGGCACGGGCTTCTCGCTGCCGGTGATCGCGCTGATCGCCGCGGCGGCGATCTTCCTCGTCATCGGCTCGCTCGCGAGCAACATCTTCGCGCAGCAGACGGTGGCGGGGCTCGCGCAGGGGGCGATCTTCGGCAGCCTCGCGCTCGCGCTCGTGCTGATCTACCGGGCGACCGAGGTGATCAACTTCGCGCAGGGCGAGATGGCGATGGCGACGACGTACATCGCCTACCAGCTCACCCTCTGGGGTCTCTCGTACTGGCTTGCGTTCTTCGTCACGCTGCCGATCGCGTTCGTCCTCGGGGCGCTCGTCCAGGTCACGCTCATCCGGCCCGTGCAGAGCTCGATCATCGCCGTCGTGATCGTGACCGTCGGCCTGTTCATCCTCATCGACGGCGTCGTGACGTGGATCTGGGGCGCCGACCTGAAGTTCATGAAGGCGCCGTTCGGCAACACCGTCTACCACGCCGGCGGCGTCGCGTTCTCGCGCCAGGACATCGGCGTGCTCGCCGTCTCGATCCTCTCGGCCGTCGTTCTCTGGCTGCTCTTCAAGTTCACGAAGGTCGGCCTCGGGATGCGCGCGGCGGCGTTGCGGCCGGCGGCCGCGTCGCTCGTGGGCGTCCGCGTCAACTGGATGCTCGCCGTCGGCTGGGGACTGGCGGCCACGCTGGGCGCAGTGTCGGGCCTGATGACCGAGCCGACGCAGTTCCTGCAGCCGACGATGATGCAGGCGATCCTCCTCTATGCCTTCGCGGCGGCCGTGCTCGGCGGGCTCGAGAGCCCGGCCGGCGCGGTGGTCGGCGGGCTCGCCCTCGGGGTGTTCCTCAACCTGATCGGCCAGTACGTCGGCATCGCGACGCCCGAGCTGCGGTTGCCGATCGCCTTCCTCGTGCTCCTGCTCGTCCTGCTCGTAAAGCCCACAGGGCTCTTCGGACGCAAGCAGGTGAGGCGCGTATGAAATTCGCGGCCGCCGGCTTCGCCGCCGCAGTCGTCGTCCTGCTCGGGTTCCTGCTCGACGGCTACCACCAGGGGCTCGCGGTCTACGTCGCCATCTACTTCATCGCGATCCTCGGCCTCGACATCGTCACGGGATACACCGGTCAGATCTCCATCGGCCACGGCGGCTTCATGGCGATCGGGGGCTACACGACGGCGATGCTCTCGCACTACGAGCACTGGAACCTGCTGCTGACGCTGCCGGCGTCGCTCGCGGTCACGTTCCTCGTCGGCGTCCTCGTCGGCATCCCCGCGCTGCGACTCTCCGGGGTCTATCTCGCGCTCGTCACGTTCGGGTTCGCCGTGTCGATCCCGCAGCTGCCGTTGAAGTTCTCGAAGCTCCTCGGCGGCTCGAACGGCCTCCACACCGCGCATTCGGTCACGCACCTCTGGCTCTACGTCGTCAGCTGGTCGTGCGCGGGTGTTGCGCTCCTGCTGGCGTGGCTCCTCCTCCGCGGGCGCACCGGGAGGGCGTTCCGCGCCGTGCGCGACAGCGAAGTTGCCGCCGCCTCCTCCGGGGTGGCGCTCCCGATCTACAAGACGCTCGCCTTCGGCGTCTCGGGCGCGCTGGCGGGCGTCGCGGGGTCGCTCCTCGTGCTCGCGACGAACGGCTTCGCCCAGCCGAGCGAGTTCGGCGTCCTCCTCTCGCTCCAGATCCTGATCGGCGCCGCCGTCGCCGGGCTCGGCTCCCTCTGGGGCGTGATCCTCGGCGCCCTCTTCGTCGGGCTCCTGCCGAGCGTCTCGGCGAGCTTCCCGGTGATCGGCTCCGCCCACGGCCAGGACGTCGTGTTCGGCCTCGCCGTGATCGTGATCATGCTGGTGCTGCCGAACGGGGTCGCCGGCCTCCTGAGGAGATTTGAACCATCGTTCAAAACCGCTATCAAACGGGATCCGAACACGTCATAATCGACACCCCCGGCAGCTCGAACTCGAAGCCGGGCTCATTCCACGCGCATGGAGGGTCGAATGGGTATGAAGGGCAGAGTCCCTGCAGTTTTCGCTGGGGTGGCGCTCGTTGCGGCAATCGCGGTGG
>Ga0070680_100003933_pt1 | contig 11110 bp, 7 predicted proteins | sample KBSC73BmetaG_FD_64672 | JGI IMG/M metagenome (GOLD analysis project Ga0070680, IMG submission 64672) | Corn rhizosphere microbial communities from Kellogg Biological Station, Michigan, USA - KBS C7-3B metaG | ecosystem: Host-associated > Plants > Roots > Rhizosphere | place: USA: Michigan...
ACTCCGTTGGACTTTCCTGAACTCTCTTTCAAGTGGAGGGCGCGTCTATCCTGCCCTTCGCCCGCGCGGATAGCTGCAAGCGTTCGGCGCGGAGAAGGACTGCCCGGCATCGGCCGGTGTTGGTCAGCTGTGCAATGCACAGGCCGACAGTTGGCAACGGCGCGCGTCGCCGCATCGCAGCCGTGGCCGTCCGCTCGATTGGCAGTTCCTGCGGACGAGTCCATACGCTCCCTCGAAGCGACTGCCACGGACCAACGTTTTTCAGTCAGCCGGGTCCATTACGCGACCGGAGTTTTCGGCAACGGTGAACCCGGCCCCTCAACCTTTGCATAACGAGCTCCGCAAACGAGGATCCGCTCGCAGACACCCTCGCGTCTCACGTCATGTGAACCACGAACATCGAGCGGTCCCCCACCGCTTTGCACATCACGTGATCGCGTCGTAGTTCTTGCCAAGGCCTGCGTGCGCAATCGCGATTTTACCGGCCTCTGGGGCCGCCGTCCTCGCCGGCCGACGTTGTGAGACGCGTCAGGTCGGAGCCATCGTCAGCCATCGAGAAGATCTCGACGTCGCCATTCGTGACCGTTCGGAAGGACATGAAATAGATGCGTCCATTGCGCGACCACGAAGGCGCACGGCTGCACCAGGATGACGCCGGTGCCGCGTCCTTCGGCGTGAGGTTTGCCGGGTCGCTGCCGTCGGCGTTCATGAGAAACACGGCGCAGTACCCTTCGCGCAGGCTCATAAACGCGATCCGACGTCCGTCGGGGGACCAAGTCGCCATCTGGTTGATCGCCGTCGGGAAGAAGGTGAGGCGCTGGACGTTCTTCTCGGTCCCGCTGGCGTCGGCGACGTACACATCGTTGCCGCGGCGGAAGGCAATCTGCTGCCCGTCCGGCGACCAATCCGGCCACTGATCGAGCGCAGAATTGGTGGTGATTGCGTGCAGGTCAGACCCATCGCCGTTGACGACGTAAATGTCGTAGTTGCCGGCACGGTTGCTGTGAAAGACGATCTGTTTGCCGTTGGGCGACCACCGCGGCCAGTTGTCGTCCCCGACATTGTTGCTGACATTGGTCAGCGTGCCATCCGCCAGGTCTAGCAGGTAGATCTCGTTGTTGCCGGAACGATTTGACGCGAAGACGATCTGGCGGCCGTTCGGCGAAATGTCGGGCCACAGATCGTCGCCGGGGCCGCCGGTCACCCGAGTCACGTCACTTCCGTCTGCGTTCATTGTATAGATCTTGGCCGCGCCGCCCCGGCGACTGTAGAAAACGACGCCGCCCGGTGGACCGCCCCCGTGAGGACCCACGCCCAACAACGCTCGGTCGGACGGGGCAATGATCGACGACGCCGGCTGCTCGCGGGTGCACGAGGCCAGGGTTGTGCCGAGAAACATGGTCACCATTGGCAATGATAGGGCTCGCATTAGCATATCTCTCGATTGGGGTCGGTAGGCGCGCTTCGTTCGGGGCCTAATTGGAAACGCGGAAATTGCCGCCGGGGAGGGCCAACGCCCCGTTTCCGTCGGTCTGTCTACCGGCCCGTTCGATGAGGCGTATACTCACCGCATGCCATCCACGCCCACCCCGCCCCGCGTTTCCCAGCAGTCCGCGGAGCGTTGGGCCCGGGTCAAAGCGACCGTTATCGAGGCGATGGACTTGCCCGAGAGGGACCGCGCCGTGTTCATCTCACGAGCTTGCGGCGCCGACGAAGGCCTCCAACGAGAAGTCGAATCGCTCCTGGCCAATGCTCGGGCGGCATCCAATTTCTTCGAGACGCCAGCCGCCGGCCTCTTGGGCGCAGAGGAGCCGGCGCGAAGCAGCGGACCGCTGCTCGCACCCGGGACTCGACTCGGCGCGTACGAGATTACCGCTTTCATCGCGGCTGGCGGAATGGGTGAGGTATACCGAGCGCGACACACGGTCCTTGGCCGACCCGTCGCAATCAAGATCGTCGCCACGCGAGCTGACCTGACTGCAAAGCGACGGCTCGTCCGCGAGGCACAGCACGCCTCGGTCCTGAGCCATCCGAACATCTGCACGATCTACGAGGTCGGTGGAGACGACGCAGACGCCGGACCCTTCATTGTGATGGAGCTCGTCGAGGGCCGCTCGCTTCATGCCCGGTTGCGCGACGGCGTTCCGTCACTCGACGAGACGCTAAGGATCGGCATACAGGTGGCGGACGCGCTCGAGCATGCGCACGGACACCAAATCATTCATCGCGATCTCAAAAGCTCGAACATTGTCGTGAACGATTCCGGCCAGGCGGTTGTCCTGGATTTTGGCCTCGCGAAACGCCTCGATCACCCTGGTTCCGAGCTGTCGCGCGATTCGTCACTCACCGCGACGGGCGTCCTCGCAGGTACGTTGAGTCACATGGCGCCGGAGGTTCTCCTGGGGGGCGAGGCCGACGCGCGGAGCGATGTGTGGGCGCTCGGCGTCTTACTCTACGAGTTGGTGACGGGCGAGCTCCCCTTCACCGGTCGCACGCCGTTCGAGACCAGCTCGGCGATCCTGGGCGATTCACCGCGTCGGGTGGGCGGCCGCGTGCCGTTCGCGCTTCGGCTCCTGATCGACCGGTGTCTCGCCAAAGCGCCGGCGTCGCGTTACCAACGCGCGGCCGATGTTCGCGACGCCCTCGCTTCGATTGCACGGCGTAACTCGTGGCCGCTCGTCGGACGGCTGCTCATTTCGATGCGATGGAAGCGGTGGACGAGTTGGACCGCGGTTGCTGTCGCAGTTGGCGGAGTCGCAGTCACGGCGTTCGAGTTTCGAGCAAGACTTACCGGTCAGCCAATTGGCCGCATCTCGACGCTCGCCTTCGTACCCATGACGTGGACGGACACGGACGCGACTTCGGAGTACTACGCCCGGGGAATCACGGAGGCACTCATCGGCCGACTTGGCGCGATCGCCGATGCGCGCGTCCTCGCTCCGGCGTCGGCGGCAAGAGCCGCGGAAACCGCGACGTCACGCGCGGAGCTGGCGCGCCAACTCCGCGCCGACGCCATTGTCGAGGGTCGCGTTCGTCGGAGTCCGAATCGCATCGCCGTCGATGTACGCCTCATCGAGCCAACGCAGGGGCGCGTAATCTGGTCCGATGCATTCGAGCGGGACAGGCGACAAGTCCTCGCCCTTGAAGACGACATCGTGCGTGCGCTGATCGCGGAGATTCGCCTGTCGACGCGGCCTCAAGCAGAGCTCGCGCCGCCGCGAGCTGTGAACCCAGAGGCATACGAGGCCTATCTCCAAGGACGCTTCGAATGGAACCAGCGGACGAAGGAGTCGCTGACGCGCGCCGTTGCCGACTTCACTCGTGCAAACTCGCTCGACCCGACGTACGCACCGGCGCACGCCGCGTTGGCTGATTGCTACAACCAGTTCGGGACGCAGATGGTCGGCACGGGCTCGCCGCGGGATTTCAGGCCTCGCGCTGCCGTCGCGGCGGTGCAGGCGCTGCGACTCGATCCCTATTCCGCGGAAGCCCACGCGGCGCTCGGCTACATTCGCCACTACGATTGGCAATGGGTGGATGCAGAACGGGAGTTTCGGAGGGCGATCGAGTTAAACCCGAGCTATCCTCTTGCCCATTTGTGGTATGCCAATCTGCTGATGTCGCGGGGTCGGTTCGTGGAAGCGCTTCGCGAGGTGAAGTTAGCGCAGGACCTCGATCCCTTTTCGCTCGTCGTCAATACGAACGTCGCCTGGGTGTTGCAGGTCGCTGGCCGGCACAGCGAGGCGCTCGAGCAGTTGCGGCGGACCCTGGCCCTCGATTCGACCTACGTGCAAGCCCACATGCGGCTGAGTGGCGTGCTCGAACACTTTGGCCAGTTCGACGCGGCACGCCGCGAGGCGGAAACCGTGGTTCGACTCGCGAACGGGTCGGCGACGGCACTGGCCGGCCTGTCGGCATTGGACGCGGCGTCCGGACGAACGGCCGACGCGCGGCGTGAGCTCTCCGCCGTTCTCGAACGCGCGCGGTCGCAGTATGTCGCACCCGGTGCGATCGCCATCATCTACGCGAAGCTTGGTGACACGCTCAATCAGGACCTGTGGTTGACTCGGGCGTACGAAGAGCACTCGAACGCAATGGCGTATCTCCTCGTCGATCGGCAGTGGATACGGGACGCGACACGCGAGAGACTTCTCGCCGCAGTCGGTCTTCGGTGAGCCGAGTGTGAACACGCCCGCCGGTCAGCCGCCGCAACCGCCATCACCGGGCGGGCCCACGCCGGGCGACGTCACCGAGCACCTGTTACGATGGTCGAGCGGGGATGAGGCGGCTCTGCAGCAGCTCATGCCATTGGTATACAGCGAATGCCGCCAAATCGCTACGCGCCAGATGGCACGCGAGCGGCCCGAGCATACGCTCAGCCCGACGGCCCTAGTGAACGAGCTGTACCTTCGGCTCGTCGACCAGCGACGGACCACGTGGAAGAGCCGTGCCCACTTCTTCGGGATCGCCGCACAACTCATGCGCCGCGTCCTGGTCGACCACGCTCGGTCGCGACTCGCGCAGAAGCGGGATGGGGCTCGAGTCATGGTTTCACTCGACGCAGCGGCACACGTCGAGACGCCCGGGCCTCTCGCTGATATTCTGGCAATCGACGATGCATTGACGAAGCTCGGATCGTTCGATCCAGATCAACAGCAGATTGTGGAGCTGCGTTTCTTCGCCGGTCTCACAGTTGACGAGACGGCGCATGTGGTGGACCGCTCACCCCGAACGGTGAAGCGCGAGTGGCAACTGGCGAAAGCATGGTTGTACCGTGAGCTGAGCGCTCGACAGGATGGCTAGGTTTGCCGCTACACCCCACACTTCACGTCCTCGAGAGGTGCGGAGACATCACGGTCACGCGTAACACGTCATTGCCAACAGTTCGCGCGAGGGGCTTCGCCCCTCGGCAATTGGCCTCGGCAGTCGCCTTGGTCACGATCTTCGCGGGCGGCTTGATCGTGACATTTCTCGGTGAGGCGATTTCAGTTCCGCCGAACGTGTTGCGACCCTGGCCTCGATGTACCGCAGCTGCCGTCTTGCTCGCCTGCCGCCGTGACGTCTACATTCGCGTGGACTCGCCGGATGGTGAGATGATGACCCGGTTCTCTGTTCCGATACTCGGTGCCTCAGCGAACGACGAGGTGCCGCCGCGGACGTCGTTAGTCCTGTGCTCCTGTTTGCGGATACTAACGACACCGTCCAGCAGGACGAATGCGCACTGAGCTTCAAGAGCGCTTACAAGCGTCGTTGGCACCCAGTTATGCGCTCGAGTACGAGCTTGGCGGCGGTGGCATGGCCCGAGTGTTCGTCGCAACGGAAACCGCGCTCCGCCGCCGCGTCGTCGTGAAGGTGCTGCCACCAGAAGCCACCGCTGACATCAGCATTGAGCGCTTCCGGCGCGAGATCCAGCTGGCGGCAGGACTTCAGCATCCGCACATCGTGCCGGTGCTCGCCGCCGGCCTGGCAGGCGACATTCTGTATTACACGATGCCGCTAGTCGACGGCGAGTCGCTCCGGGCGAAGTTGGCGCGTGAGGGTCAACTGTTGCTGAGCGAAACCCTGCGCATTCTTTGCGATGTGGCCGAGGCTCTGGTGTATGCCCATGCGCACGGACTAGTCCACCGCGACATCAAGCCCGACAACATTCTCATCTCCGGTAACCACGCCCTCGTTACCGACTTCGGCGTTGCCAAGGCAGTTAGCGCTGCGACCGTCGATTCGACGCTGACGACCGCGGGCATCGCGCTGGGAACACCGGCGTACATGGCTCCTGAGCAAGCCGCTGGGGAGACCGACGTTGACGCACGCGCGGATCTCTATGCCCTTGGGTGCACTGCGTACGAGATGCTCTGCGGGCATACACCATTCACAGGATCACTCCGGCAGATACTCGCGCATCACATTAGCGTCTCACCGGAGCCGATTACCGTATACCGTGCGGATGTGCCACCCGCGCTCGGCGCCTGGATCATGCACGCGCTCGAGAAAAACCCGACAGACCGACCACCATCCGCTCAGGCATGCATCGACGCGCTCGATACGCTCTCGACGCCGAACCGAGGGCGCCCGCTGACCAATCCCCGTCTCCCACAACTATCGCGTCGATCGCGAGCGATCATCGCGTCGTCGGTAGTCGCGATCGCCGCGCTTGCTGCATTCCTGGTTCTGAGGGGGAATCGTCGAGCAACCAATGGCATACCGCAGGGGACTGCGGCCAGCGCCTCTTCCGTGGCCGTTCTCCCATTGTCGGGCGTCGGCGGCGACACGGCAAACTCGTATTACGCGGATGGGATGACGGAGGCGATGATCAGCGCCCTGGCGGTCGTCCGCGGACTTCGGGTGACTCCGCGTGCGTCTGCGTTCGCGTTGAAGGGAACAACACTCAGCGCGCGCGACATCGGCCGCGCACTGCACGTGTCGACACTACTCGAGGGAAGCGTGCAGCGCGCCGGCGACCGCATTCGCATCGCGGTTGAGCTCACGAGCGTGGATGGCGATAGTGTCCTCTGGAGTGGCATGTACGACGGGAACCGAGGCGATGTCTTCGCGATGCAGGACACCATCGCGAAAGCAGTAGTGGCCAAGTTGCTCGCTGAGACGGCACCGCGCCAAGCGCCGATCGTACGCCGCGCGACTGCGAAGCCTGAAGCGTACGACCTCTATTTGCAGGGGCGCGCGCTTGCCAACACGTTTTCGTTCGAGGATCTGATGCGCAGTCTCGAGTTCTATCGACGTGCGATTGCGCTCGACTCGAGCTTTGCGCTGCCATACGCCGGCATCGCGGATACGTACGAGAATCTCGCGGACACCTACCTCGCGCCACTCGACGCCGAGCCGAAGGCCAAGGAGGCGGCGCTCAAGGCGCTGGCGCTCGATTCGATGCTCGCCGAGACGCATGCGGAACTCGGTTTCATTCGCGGCGGGTTCGATTACGACTTTGCCGCGGCAGACCGCGAGGTTCGCCGCGCGCTCGAGCTCAATCCGAGCTTGGCATATGCGCATACGCTCAGGTCGTTCCTTTTACTAGAGAGGGGCGATCGCGACGGGGCCGTTCGCGAAATCGAGGAATCCCGCCGCTTGGATCCGATGTCGTCACTGATAGTGGTTTACGGAGACATGGCATCTGCGCTGGTCGGCGATTACAAGGGACTCGTGCGCGATCTGCGAGTTGACCTGACCCGAGACTCGACGAACGAGATGTTTGGGGCAATGCTGGCTTACGGCTATGCGGGGATGGGCCAGCGTGATTCCGCGCTTGCGCTGTTGCGGCGTACACCCTGCACGATCGGTTATTCGTGCGGCTTCGAGGGAGTGACCTTTGCTCGTCTGGGAGATCGAGCAAAGGCGTTGGAACGAATCCGGCAGCTCGAGGCTATCTCGCAGCACCATTACATTCCGCCGGATTGTGTGGCGTGGATTTACGCCGAGCTCGGCGATGCGGATGCGGCGATAATGTGGTTATCGCGCGCACTTGACCAACGGTCTGCCGCGGCGACATACGCGCAGGCGGGCCCATTCTTCGCGCGGATGAAGGGCGATCCGCGGTTTGTGGCTTTGGTGAAACGAACGGGCGTGCCCTAGGGTTTCTCGGGCCACCGCACTTGCTGGTGCGATTACGCTAGACCGCGCAGCGATCGTCACTCGGTAAGGTCGAGAGTGGCGCGTTCGCAATCGCTGGAAGATGAGCGCCGACCCATGCGAACACACGCCGATGAGGCGAGATGTCGCCGCCTCGCGCCGATTGGACTCCATGATATAGAACGTGTCAAATCGAAGCATGCTTCGAGAGCTATCTGCGAGGGCGCCCTGGCGCACAAATGGCCGCCTGCCGCTCGTTGACGGGGCGTTATCAACCAATCTGGTCCCCTATTGCCGCTGTACAGCGTGCACGTGTAGCGGCCTTTCCGGTCAAGTGCGTTGCGCGGCGTATCGGTCATGCCGGCCTCGCCGATGAGATTGGGATAACGTCTGCCGACGGCGGATTGAGTTGTGCGTCCCACCACTGCGCGAGCGTGATCCGCTCAACGCGAGACTTCGCCGCGATCATACGCGCGTTGCACGGCGTCATGCCCTTGTACCCATGCGATCGCGCCACGCTCGCAGCTCGAACGTGATCGTCGGGCTGAGATAGATCGTATGGTCACGGTGCGCCTCCTTTCGCTTCATTTCCGCACGCGCAATCGGTACTTCACGCGCCACGTCGCGGTGCCAGCCTTCGTGTGAGTGAGGAAACGCCCACTGCGGTCGAACAGCTTCTTCTTGCTGGCGCTCCCACGCCTGTCGGCAAACACGCGGACCTTGGCGTCGGTGAGCCGGTTGACTCCGGCTCCTCGCTGCGTCGATACCCCCATCGCGGTCTTGGACGATCTCCTGCCAGTAAATGCAGCAGCGGCGCCCATTTCTGGACGCCGCTGGATCGTGCTGCACCGCTTTGTCATGGAGGCGCCGGGAATTGAACCCGGGTCCGAGAATAGATCGACCACAGCTCCTACGTGCGTAGTCCGCCGTTGAATGTCTCCGCGCGCTGGTTGGCGAACGACCCACTCGCGGATAAGCCTCCTTGATTTCGCCGGCCCGCCGGAGGCGGTCGTGCCAGCTATCCCGGATTTCCGATACCTAAGAAGCCGCCCCGGGCGGGCTTCCTCCTAGGCACTTGCAGGCGCAACTAGAAGTTACGCGGCAAGGGCGAAGTTGTTGTTCGCAGTTGGATTTTTGCCGAGTGTTTTACCAGGTGCTCAGCGACCTGGGCACGCAGCCACAGCTTCACTTACCCCGTCGAAGCCAGTCGCCCCCGTAGCACCTAATTTACACGATCCTGCCTTCCAAATCAATCAGGCCGCCCTTCGCGTTGAGCTCTCCGAATTAGCGCGTAACGCATGGAGGCTACATCGCTTGGGCATGTTGAATTAAGGCAATTTCTACTTGTCCGTTCGCCGGAGAGAGCAGCTTCCCCGCCCAGCCGAGCCATTCCTGCGCATCAGCTCACTTTGATCACTGAGTGGTCGAGCCGGCGACGACTCCCATCGATGCCGATGGCAAGCGGCATCGACCTCGCCTCCGAGCGTGAACTGGCCGTTGCTGCACGCACACCACTTTGCGACGTGCGAAGCGGAGTTTCGCCGTTGCCGAGCCGACTTTGCGCTCTGGCGAGTCGAGTTGAACACCCTGACGAGGTGAGTTGACCTCCTCCTCGAGGTAAGTTGACCACGTTCTCGAGGTGAGTTGACGTCCGGCTGAGGCGAGCTGACCGTAATACGCAGGTGAGCCGACCGCCTCGCTGAGGTGAGTTGATTGCCTGTCGAGATGAGCGGACCGCTGGCGTAGGTCGACTGCACGCTCGCCGAGTCGATCGGGCGCTTGGTTTGAATCGACCGTGCTACGAGGTTGGACGACCGTGCGTCCCGGCCGAGAAGACTTGCCTCTGCGCTGAGCCGATCGTGCTCGATGCCCGCGGCAGCCTGGCTGCGACGCGTGACCGACTTTCCTTCTCATCCACACGAGCGTACTTCTCGCTCACCCGACTTTCCGGATCGTTGAGATCATCGTGCCGGTCCGTCGATGCGACCATACCGTGTGGTGAGACGACTTGCCCGCGAGCAGTGGGATATGGGAATGCCTGCCGAGGTTACTAATCTCGCGAGCGGCGCGATGCGGCAACTCTCGCGCGGTTGGTTGTCAGCGTTGCGAGTTTAGCATACCGAGTGAGTGCAGTGACTGGACTCGTCTGACGAGGCGACCGGTCGAGCGACGCGAGATCGTAGCACCACCGCTGAGGGAATCGATCCGAAGGATCCATGCAATCGGTCGCGCCAGCGGACGTGACCAGACCGAGCTCCGAGATCATTGCCACCAACTGTGATCGCATCGCCACCAACTTCGATCGCATCGCCACCAACTCGCAGCGAAACGCGCCGGTCCTTCGATGGAATCGGGTGTGAATACCCGATTCACCTGGTAGTCGAATCGATCCACGCGGCTGCGAGGCGAATCTAAGGGCCCGCCTTGTAGAGAGCAGGCGTCACGTGATTTGCCGGAATGAACCTCACGCAGTTTCTCCCGGCCGCCTTTGCTTCGTATAGTGCCTTGTCCGCCGCGAGAAGCAGCCAATCGCCGTAAGGCACTGGCTGCGGATACGTGGCGACTCCGAACGACGCCGTGATCGGAATCTCCCGTCCATTGCTCGTCGCCGGCCGCGCCTCGAGCGTCGCCCTCAGTCGCTCCGCGAGCTCGGTTGCGCCCATCTGAGCCGTTTGGGGCAGCAGCACGGCGATCTCTTCCCCGCCAAACCGCGCGCACAGGTCGACCGTGCGGACCGCTTCGCCGAGGACGGCCGCGACGTGCCGGAGCACGGCGTCACCGGCTTCGTGCCCGAAGCGATCGTTCACGCTCTTGAAGTGATCGAGATCCGCCATGATCAACGAGCATGTGCCGCCGAAGCGATCCGTCTCGGCGACGACGCGACGCAGCTGCTCATCGAAGTGCCGGCGATTCGCCAAACCCGTGAGCGGATCGGTGCGCGCGCGTCGCGTGACTTCTTCGATCTCCCAGATGATCTCGAGCGGGCCGCGAGCGACTGCGGCAAGCAGGCCGACGTTTCGCGCCTCGTGCTGCGCAACAGCACCGAGCTCCGGACTTTCGACGACGAGTGCGCCGATGGTCTGCTCTGCACTCAGCACTGGTACGATCGCCATCGAGCCGACGGGGCGTGCGAGTCCGCCGTACGGGCACTGCCTTGCCGTCGCCGCGATGGCGTCTTCCATCACGAACGGAAGCTGCTCCGCGCACGCGCGCCCGATGAGCGAATCAGCCGTGACGTGGAATCCAGCTTCGAGACCTGAGTCGGACGAAATCGCCTGAATCACGCCGTGGCCTTCTGTTGCATTCCATCGAATGAGGCCCGCCGTCGGCGCGGACGTCACTTCGCGCGCGGTATCGCACAGCGATTGGCCGAGTGCTTCGGCGCTGCGGTGTTGGTGCAGTCGGCGCACGGCATCGAGCAGCGCTTCGCTTTGCCGCTTCTGCCGGCCGTAATCGCGGCGCAGCTCGAAGAGCTGGATGAGACTCGCGACCTGCGTCGCGAAGCGCTGCAGCCATGCGCGCGCGAGGT
>Ga0070680_100003935_pt1 | contig 11108 bp, 19 predicted proteins | sample KBSC73BmetaG_FD_64672 | JGI IMG/M metagenome (GOLD analysis project Ga0070680, IMG submission 64672) | Corn rhizosphere microbial communities from Kellogg Biological Station, Michigan, USA - KBS C7-3B metaG | ecosystem: Host-associated > Plants > Roots > Rhizosphere | place: USA: Michigan...
GCCGCTGGCGCAATTAGGGGCATGGCCATTAGCTGCAACGTCGAGGGAAAGAAGGCTGGCGTCTACGTCCACGATGGCGAGCAGATTGCCATTCAGGCCGTCTCCGTTAGTAATATGTTTGGCTTCAGCGATGCCGGTATCTTCCTCAATAATCCGAAACGCTCTACCTTCTCGGCGCTGCGCATCAATGTGAAAAGTGGCGCGGCTTGGCGCACTCCACCCAAATCGGAGTGGGCCGATAGGCAATTGGAGTTCTCCCCTTCCTGCACTCCCGTACCGGAAGGCTAACCAGAACGGGGAGGGCTTACCCCCCTCCCCCTACAAGGGGTGAACATAATGGCTAAGATTGTGTTCTTTTCCAAAGTGGTGTCTGTAGAAAGGCACGAGAAGCAGATATATGTTGGTGGGTTTGGACAAGACGCTAAGTTTATAGGAGAGAACAAAGGATACTTCTTATTATTGGAGGGATCATATGAAGCCCTCCACATTGGGTTTGAAATGCCTGCATTCCGTGTGGGCGATCGTATCAAAATAACCATGGAGAAAGTGAATGCCTAAGAATGGTATGGAAGAGTTGCGGGAAGATCGCAGGGCAGCTGTGGAAGCTGGTTTGGTACATTATCAAATGGTGGCCGACGAGAAGGACCGCCTAACTAAGGAACTGGCTGCAACCAAAAGTGACTTAGCTGCCACCAAAGTGGTAGTAGAAGCGCAGGTAGCACAACTCAACGAAATGGAGAGCCGCATTGCATCAATGCAACTCATTCGTGACCAAGCCGTGGCGGATCGAGCAAAGTACGAGACGCTATTCGCCAGTTTCCAAGCGATACTACGTACTTTTGCAATCCCCGCTATTCCACTCATTAAGGGGAATTCTGATGAGGAAATTCCGGACCACGGTGATAATTCGTAGACCAATATTAGACCCTCAATTATGGGTCGCCGTGGGTAGCGGTTCGGTGGCAATTTTGGCGCTTGTTGTTATGATGGGTTCGCTTAAAGCGTACCCTCCACCAGCACAAGCTAGCGCCAAAGCTGATAAGCTTGTGGATATCGGCCCGCGCGCTGTAACGGTGCGACGGGTCGAGCCAATTCCGCGTATAGCGCCAAATCCGGAGTGGTGGAATACATATAAGGGAGAGATAGCATCATTTTCACCGCCCCAATTAGTTTCCGATCCGGAGGTATGGCCGGAAGAAGAACCCACTAAAGCAATTGTCAAACCGAAGGTCAAACCAGATAAGGGAGAGGATATTTGCGCGCGCCATAAGATGCACAAGGTGTGGATCAATGATAAGTATTGGCGGTGTCGAAAGACACGTTGACAGCGCCTGCTCGATGTGGTATGGTGCGATGGTGGATAGCCCACGTGGAGGATTAAGATATGAGAATAATAGTTAATAATAATGTGTCTATTACTACAGACGCAGACGCTAATATCTATGTTACTCGACCGGGGATGCACGGTAAAATTAATACTTACCGCATATCCACTAAAGAATATGGCCCGGTTCAGATTGGACAGTGGCTCCGTACCCGAGGCAAGCTGATCCAAGACGAATTTCCCAACATGAGCGCTGACGACCGCGAGTTTCTGATGACGGGAATTACGCCAACTGAATGGGCAGCGATGTTCCCAAGGGGTGAGGGGGAGGTCTGACCAATGACGCCAGATATCAACTTTCACGGTATTCGTTCCTTCGAGGCGCAGAGCCGCACAAACCACGCAGACCCGAACCGGTCTAATTCATGGCTTACGGTTAAGTGTATTGGCGACGACCCCGATGAAATTTTGGAAGTTACGTTTTTCATAGAGGCCGATGCTGGCCACCTTCTAGCTGGTCGGATCGCCAAGGCCATCAACGAAGCTCAAGACGCACACGACAAGGAGAGAAGGAATGAAGATAAGTGATGCGGTTCAATACTTGGAAGCCGACGATGTAACGACCATCAACAGCATGATTTCTAAAGTGGGCTTGAATGGTGAGGCAACTGTAGATCAACTAGTTGCGGCTTATCCTCACACCAATTTATCCGTTACAAGGGATGAACGCTTAGCGCTCATTCGTCTGGCTCACAAGCGACCAAATAAGTTTGCGCCGAAATTAAACTTCGACGCTAGGTGTGAAATATTGGCGCTATACACGAATGGTATCTCTCGCGAAGTTCTTGCTAAGATGTACGCCATTGATAGGCGGACTGTAACACATGTCTGCACTACCAATTCGCCACACTATAAGAGTGTAAGGGAAGAGGCAATTGGCTTAGGGAAAGCCCAATTCGAAGAAAAATACCTTACCCCCGATTTGCTTACCAGAGCAGCGGCTTTCATCGCAGCTAATAAGAAGGAAGGGCCAACCAATAATGCACACGCTAAGAGTAAAGCCGGTGTTCATATCGTGCGCGGCCCGATGTGTAATTATGACCACCGCGTCGTAATCAAATGGTGCGAACCTGATGGGGACATTGACGTAGCGGGTTGGTATTATATGGATTTAGATAGTGATTTCCCAGACAAGTGGTTCCGCGTGGGGAACGAATCCATGAAAACTAGCCAAGCATGCTATAACGCCATGCTTACTGACATAACTGATAAGATGGAGGACATGATAAACAAATCTTGACAGCCGGGACGCGGCGTGTTAAAATTGGCGGTCAAGGAGGCGATGTATGAATATACACCACACGAAAGCTAAGCAGGCAATGCAGATGGGGTGCCACATAAGCGTGGCCGATCATCAATACCGTATATTCTGGCCACAACGAGCCATAGAGCTATTTGCTAGGTCGGTAGATTCAGCGCTTAGCGAAATGCGCGCCGTCCAGAGTATAATCGATATCAACCCGGATTACAGAATAGTTACTAACCATAAGAATGAGATGGTAACTGTATTCGATCATGCTGCTAGGAATATGGTAATGGCGGGTTGTCCTGCTCTGCCTACCGATATTCTATCCACCATGGAAGCCGGAGAAGAAAAGTGGATGCCGATGGAGGAACCCGACGAGCCAAAGGTGGATGAAATTACCCACATTGGTGGAGTTCATATTAATGGAGCGATCGCATTCAAGGACGGAGTTCCTGCTGCAGATTGCCCGTATCCAGAGGAAAGCGAAGAGTTCAAGCGGTGGAATGATGAATGGGACGACGCGGCTGATCAATCTCAATTGCCGCCATCCAAAGGATCGGTAGTAACCAGCCATTACCGCGCGAACTACTCCGAATTAGGTCATCCCACTCATTGTGGGGACGAATTGGCCGTACTGTTGAACAATCTGTGCCTCAATAAAGCGGGCATCAATATAGGGCTATTTGAGAAAATCTGTGAGGCGAATGGAATCAAGCTAGGGCGATACGATCGAACCACTCGCGGTTGGCAGGGCAGGCTCAGAATGACTGGCCGCAATCTGCTGACTAAACACTTAAAGAATAACGGCGGCCTACTACTTATGCCGGAGGGAATGCACCCCGAATCGTACCAACTAAGCAAGGATTGGGTGGCGTCAATTGAACACAAGTACAAGTCAAAATGGTAAGGGATAAAATTATGAACGAGACATATTTGGGTGATGGATTATACGCCAGCTTCGATGGGTGGCAGATTAAACTTCGCGCGCCTCGCGGATTTGAAGGCGACCATGAGGTATTCCTAGAGCCAGAAGTATTAATAGAATTCCTACTATTCATTGAGCAGATTCGGAAAAAGCGAAAAGATGACCCACCAGCTGCCCCGGCCTAGCCACCCCCGGTCCCGCCCCGGACCCGTACGCCTGACTCGGCGTACGGTGCGCGATCAGCGCGGGCATGGACCCCCGGCCAGTGGGTAGGGTCCATGCGTCAAATAGTTCGCGCACCGTACGCCTTCATGCCCTAAACACATAATCATACCTTGACGTGGCGCGTGGCGCGTGATATACTGCGCACGTTAAATATGGTCATATAAGGAGGATGGAATGACATTCCGATTTGAGGTCTTCGCTGAGGACAAGTCTCTTGGGGATGCTCTTCACGCATTATCCCGCATCAAGGGAGTCGAAATACCAGCTGCACCGCAACCGGTAGTAAACAGAGGCAAGAAGGGTGAACCCATCCACAACACCCGATTAGAAGCGGCGACTGCCATTCTGGATAAGATGCCGACTCCATTCACTGTCAAGGCTCTGAAAGATGCTCTCGTTCCGCTCGGTATTAAAGACCCCAATTACTACGTCCAGAGTTGGAAGCGGGCCAAGCTGATCAAGATGAAAGAGCGCGGGATGTGGCAGAAATTGCCGCATAAGGTAGCCTGATCATGAAGCCATACAAAAGCTACTTCCATAGGGGGCAAGACCCGTTGCTTACTGAGGCCACCAACAAGATATTAGAAACTGGTGTCACATTCAAGCAACTATCGCGCGACAGTGGGGTGTCAACCTCCACATTCTCAAATTGGAAGAGTCGCAAATCTAAGCGAACCTTCACCACTACGCTGAATGCCGCGTTGCGTGCTTCTGACATGCAGCTTACCATCGCCGCTAAAAACGGGAAAGGCAACAAGTAGCCACCGGGGATTGAAATGCCAAAAAGAATACTAACAGCTGAACAGGCAACCGAAATTAAACAAATGATTATCGATAGGGTGCCTCTCAAAGATATCGCCGCTCGCTTCGGAGTTAGCGGCGCAACTATAACTTATATCAAGCAGGGTCGCATTTGGAGAGATTGCGGCCCTAGAAATGCTATTCGGGTCGTTAGGACTTGCCGCCATTGCAAAGGCAGAGGAATGGTAGTTATGCCAATGCCGCCAGCGGCGATGCCTAAGCTTAGGATAGTACCAATATCGATGCCTAAACCGGCACCGAAACCGGCACCAGTAATAAAACCAATGTCAATGCCGGTAGTTAAGCCAAAACCACCGAAGCGGGATCGGCTTCTAGCAGCTTTAATGAGCCATCACGCTCCTAAGAGGATGGAAGGATGACCGATGCTAAAACTAGACGATGATGCATTTCGTGGGGGGGCGAAGTATTATGCACCTAAATTGACGGACGAAGAGAGGCTAGGTATCATAGCCTTGCACAGGATGGGGGTTAAGGCAACTGTGTTATCCTTAGCCTTCGGAGTCAACCGCAGAACGGTAGGAAAATTAGTGAATAATCACGAATTTGACTACGCGGACGTAAAAAAGATTGCCAGTAAGCTAGAATCCGACCAGTTGTATGCGTTATACGTAACTGATGAAATGGTGGATAAGGTGAACAAGGCAGCGAAGAGAGTTAAAGACAACCAACTCTAACCATCTAGGAGATAATAATGAAGGAGCTTTCTAACACCAATAAAGGCGAGAGGATTGAACTAATTTCTAGCCTCTCGATGGAAGCAGCCGCTATTGAGGAAGCGGTGAACGCAGTAAATGAGAAGGTGGATGCGCTGAATGAGAAAATATCAGCGTACAACAACACTCTCAAAAACGCGAAGGACTGGCGCGATGGCATTGTACAAAATATGCAAGATCATTTTGCCGGAACATCCGAAAAGTGGCAGGAATCGGAAGCTGGCAACCAGTATTCTGATTGGGTGGCGAGTTGGGAAGCAGCCGAATTGGAGCCGTTGGAGACTCTTGAGAAGCTTAGCCCAATTGAGCCGGACCACCATCGGGTATTGGAAGAGTTGCCTGAATTTCCTGAATAGGTGTTAAAATATTGACAGCCGCCACCGGCTGTGGTATAGTAACGTGCCCCAAGAAAGCTGCGGCGAGGAACAGGGTTGGCCAACCCCCTCGCCGCCAGCGGGGCTAATTGGGGAAATAATAAATGGAACAAATCAAGGGCGGATTCGCGCTTAACAGCGCGGACGAGCTAACAATAAATCAACAACGTGCCATCACAGCACAAATAAATAATAACTTCATCCAGGTGGGTGCTGTATTCCTACAAATGTCGGGTAAGAACCCATTCACTTCCGACTGGTATAAGAAGAAATTCCGGGACACCAATTTACAGGAATGGATAGACAGCCCTGATATGCGGGCGCTGAATTTAGGCTTCAACCTACAATTTGGCTGGCTCGACGTAGACATAGACGCAGAAGATTCGCGCTATAATCAATGTATTATCAAGGCGTTCAGATTTCTAGGCATCGATACCCGGTTCTCATTCGGTCGCTTATCCAATGGTGTTCCATCCCACATAATGGTGCAGCTTAATGAGTCGGACCTGAATAACTATGACGTAATGAAAGGGTTTGAACCCAACGAATTTAAGATGGGCGGCAATCGATTTAAGACTGAGCTTCGCTCCATGGGGCCGCTTCCGGCAGATTCTCAGAATACCGTGAAGGAAGCGCGCCAGACTGTAATGCCCGGAAGCATTTATATTCATAAGACAAATCCGGGCGAATACGACATATCGGTTTGGTATACTCCCGATGGGAAGGCTGCTGTATCGGTGGGCGAAATTGCAGCTACAACGCCGCGCAAGACAGAGTTCTCAACGCTGATTACAGGTATCGCATTCGGCACCTTCCTGTATGTATTGCAGCCTCACTGGATCGAAGGTAATCGGCAGAACTTAGGTATTAAGGTGGCGGGTTGGTTGGCCCGATTAGTGCGCGAAAGCCAAGGAATCAACAATAACGAAGGTGTGTCGCGCGGCACTTACTGTCCAGTGGGAACACCAGAGACAGCCGAATCTATGATCGACTTCATGTGCAACGAATTGGGCGATAAAGAAGCCCACATGAGGAAGAGAGTATTCAACGATGCAGTAAGGAAATTAGAAAATAATCCAGATGCAAGAATCCCCGGTTGGCCTGCACTTGAAGGTGACATTGGAACTGAATCAATGCTCGCGCTTCGTACTGTTTTTATGCCGGGTGTTGATGTTTCGCCGCTCACTAAGATGGCGGATCGATATATCTATGACGAGACAGATGACAAGTATATCGACCGTGACCGGTTCTATACAATGTCGGGATTTATTCACGATGGGGCCGAGCTGGATCGAAGGCATCGAAATGATCTTATGGAAGTAGCCGGAAAAATAAAGCCGGTATTCAAGCTGTTTGAGTCGTCGCCGCTGCGAAGGCGAGTGGGCGGAAGGGATTTGTACCCAGATTTCCAGCCGGGGTCTATTTTTCGACTATCCCGTGCGGGCAACGTAGTTTCCGACGACCAAGACTCCGAACCTGGAATGATGACCGTATTCAATACGTGGCGCGGATGGCCAATATTACCTACTAAGGACCCCGACACAAGCTTGCTGGCTAAGTGTAACGCGATGATGGACCAGCTATTTAGATACCTTACTCAGGATAATGAGAAGCAGGCCGCTTGGCTTAAACAATGGGTAGCTTGGACTGTACAATTTCCTGGCCAGAAGCAACAAATTGCTCCAGTTCTAATCGGCGGGCAGGGAGTTGGTAAATCATTCTTTGGCAACGTGTTCCTTGAGCAGTTATTTCAGAACCAATGGGGGTCAGCTTCTCCCAAGATACTAGAGGGAACATTCTCAGTAGAGCCGTTTATTAACAAGATGTTCGTGTTCATCGACGAGGCTAAATTTTATAGTGAGGCCAGTACCGACGAAATTAAGAAGCTAATCCGTGCTGACAGGCATGGCGGGTCTGAAAAATTCCAATCTGCGCGAACCTATCGAATATTCGCCCGCGTGGTGTTTGCATCCAACCGGTTTGACATGAATATTGGGCAGCAGAATACACAAGACCGCGCGCTGTTCTACATCAAGACCTACGACAAGGATTACGTTCAGAAGACGGAGCTAGAATTTAAGGCGTGGACCGTTACGCTTAAGCCATTTTTCGACGAGTTCAACACATTTATCCATCGAATGGACGTGAAAGAGCATTACATGTACATATTTGATACGATGCAGGTTAATCGCCATAACATTGAAGATACTGGTCTATCCTCTGGCAGCGATAGTCATATTATAGAATCCAATATGTCATATGCAAGGCGGGTTGCTAAGGCGATCGTTGAAGAAGGCCGAATTTGGGAAGATTTGGACATATCGGCTCCGTTCACAACACCTGAATTTAATAAACGAGTGGCCGACATTTGCGAATCTATGCGGATTAAATTCGTCCAACCACGACACGTATTTGAGGAGTTTACTAGCGCTGGATTAATCGAACAGTGGACTTCTGGTGGGTCTAAATTCTGGCGGTTCAAGTATAAGATAGGCACCCTTACTAAAGAGTTCGGCCTAGCTATTGGCGTCGAATTGGTGCCAAGATTTGTATTCACCGACGAAGATTTTGGCGATAACACATCGGAATTTGTAAAGGCGCTGCCGTGGCGGGGAATGAACTCCCGGTTCGGGAACATTTAAGGGGTACTTGACAGCAAGGCTGACGTGTGCTAGGATGCGCGTTGGGGATGACCCCTCTGAACCCACAGGAGTTAGTAATGAGTAACACTGAGAACACCGCCCCGGCGGAACAGAACCCGGCGGAGGAAAAGAAGGCCACCAAGTCTATCGTTCCTTCCAAGTACTCTGGCCGGTACAAGAACGGCGGCGAAGGCCCGCTTGCCGAGTTTATCAAGACGCAGAGCACCGTTGATTCGGCATTTAGCTTCGATCGGTTCTTCGAGCTTTGTCTGAAAAATGGCCTGCCGCAGGATAAGGTGGACCACTATCGGTCCCAAGTGCAGGAGAAGCGTCACGGCGCGGAAGGTCGCACTCGCATGACTCTTCGCAACATGCTGGCCACGATCGCCCGTAAGAACGGCAAGCTCGTCGGCCTGAATGACGAAGAGGTCGAAATCGACCTGCCGAAACCGGCGCTTACCGGCGCTGCCGCTAAGGCGGCTGAAGCCAAGCAGGCTGCCGAGTAACCACCGTGCTTGCGCCGCAACGGAAGGTCCACCCTTCCGGACTCGCACGGTTTGGATGGAGACTGAGAGCGGATAACCATCCTTTCACCCTTGGTAGTGGCACGGAGTAAACTACCCAACCTAGGCACGTTGTAGAAAAAAGGCCTACGGAAGGTCCGCTGATCCCCATATCGGCGGACCTTCACGTATCTAAGTACATCTTGACAGCGGCTGCCGGGTGTGGTATGCTGTATCTACGGCCCAATCCCGGACCGGTGCAGCGAGCGTAGAATGAAGACGAGAACTATAGAAGATATAAGATACGTGTGTGGCTTTCTAAGCGGACTATCGAGCAGGATTAGAGACGAAACCAATGAGGTAGTTAGTAGTACCGATCACGTCGAAATTATCAAGCACTACGATTGCCTCCGTCAGGCAACCGCGCTGATCAAAGAATCCCGTGAAGCACTCCAGCAAATCGAGGAGAAGCTATCACGAGAACAAGTGCCAGACGTAATGCGGGCACACAATATCCGCACAATCACCGTAGAAGGAGTAGGCCGCGTGTCTCTTGGAACGCGGTGGTCCGCTTCCATGCCTGACAAGCAGGCGGGGTTCGAATGGTTGCGCGCGAATGAGCACGGCGGCGTCATTCAAGAAACGGTGAACGCCCAAACTCTAGGCGCTCTTGCCAAGGAGTTGAACGAAGATGGGATGGAACTACCAGCCCCCACCTTCACTACCAACATCATGACTTATACCAGTATTACGAAGGTAAAGTGACATGGCAAACGAAGTATCAAAACCCCAATCCAGCGTTCCAGCCTATTTGGACAAGTACAATAAGGCTAAGATCGGAAATATCGATTCTTCCGACCGCATTATCCCACGAATAAAGCTGATACAAGCAATTTCGCCTGAATTGGTAGACTTCCCGGAGGCCAAAGCTGGTCAGTTTTGGCATACTATCGCGCAGCAGAACTTAGGCCCAATAATAAAAGCCATCCCTATCATCATCCGCAAGTCATTTGTTCTGTGGTCGCCACGCAATGACGATCGAGGTATTCTGGCCCGCGCGATGGACGCCATCCATTGGGACCCGCCCGACGCCGAATTCACTGTCAAGCCCAAGGGGTCACCGAATAACGTAACCTATCGAACCAAGAAGACGGTGGCCGAATCTGGCCTTGATCAATTCGGTACATCCATTCCAGGGGACTCCAATTCGCCCCCGGCGGCGAGCCTTACTTACAACATGATGTGGCATTTGATAGACTTCCCAGAGCTATCACCGAGTGTCATTATCAACACGCGGTCGAGCGTGAAGCCAATGCAGCAATTACTGTCGCGGATCGACTCCAAGCCGGTCCCACATTTCTGTCAGGTCTATACCATCGGATCGACCCAACAGAAAGGCCCTGAGGGTCCCTATTTTAACTTCACCTACACCGGGGCTGGATTCGCTGACGAGCATGCTGCTGAATTGTGTGCCCAATTGTACGACCGGTTCGGCTCAGAGGGTTGGGTGGCAAGCGACGAAGAGGAGGATACTCCTGATAAGCCAGTATTTGATAACACCAAGGCTGGCGGCGCTGGCATTTCAGACGACCAAATTCCGTTCTAAGCGCGCGGGTCGGGGGTGGGCGCAAATGCCCGCCCCTTCTGCGCATGGAGGAAACAAATGTCCTACACTCGTACGCGCTTTTACCACGGCGTCAATATTCCGAGCGCCACCAGAGTGACAGCTATAAAGTGTGGCTCGCCTAACTGCAAATCGGTGCACCTTATCGGGTTCGATGAAGAGGGTGAGCCGCTGTTCGAGATTGTCGTATCTAAGAGCGTAAGTGACGATATACGCTGTCTATTCGAGGTTATTGAATGATACAAACAGTTGACCCGGCGTTGGCCTTGCGGATAGTGCGGGAATCGCCAGTAATTGCGTACGACACTGAGACAACCGGCCTTGATATCCACAGTAAGATATGTGGTTATGTATTCACCAATTCGGAAAATTCCATTTATGTGCCTGTTAGGCACGAAGCAGGGGGAAATATTCCAAATGCGGACGAATTTGAGCAGGTTTTGGCACTTTCTTTCAAGGATAGGGGACGCCTCAATTATCGTACGATCGGACATAACTTGGGTTTTGATCTGCGCATTAGTCTTCGGCACGGTATTATACTTAGTGGAGTTCTAGAAGACACGATGATCAATGAGGCTATAATCAACGATACCACTCAAGGATACGGATTGGATGATTGCTGCCTTCGCCACAGGGTAACCGCTAAGAAG
>Ga0070680_100003936_pt1 | contig 11107 bp, 9 predicted proteins | sample KBSC73BmetaG_FD_64672 | JGI IMG/M metagenome (GOLD analysis project Ga0070680, IMG submission 64672) | Corn rhizosphere microbial communities from Kellogg Biological Station, Michigan, USA - KBS C7-3B metaG | ecosystem: Host-associated > Plants > Roots > Rhizosphere | place: USA: Michigan...
CACGCGTACGAGAGGGTCCCCCGGGTTTGGGCCGGCCTCACGCGCTACTTCCAGTTCTTTAATCAACGTCGCCCGCACCGCGGGCTCCGCTCTCGAATCCCCGACGATGGTTTCTTTACTGCACTGCCTGACTTGCTGAACCACTCAGCCCGCGCCATTCCACTTATCCCCGCCGGCTAACTGTCTCGATCGGTCAGACCACCTCTCACAACACGATGGTCGCTCCGGCGACCGCGGCTCGAACGCACAAGGGCAGTACCATTCGAGACGACCTGGAGACCCCGCCGTGCAATGCCTTCATGGTCTGCGCTTCCGTGAATCGACTCTTCCGCATGCATCCTCTGACTGCCGAGGATCAACATAATTCGTGGACCAGCTCTCGCGAGTCAGGGTCATGCATCCTTCAGCGCGTGCGTCGGGTCCAGATCACGAGCACACCGCACACCGAGTCGAGGTTGCTGTACTCCGCGGGCACGTCGCCAGCGCTCGCGTACCATTCGACGGCTTCGACTTGCTCAGGTGGAATCGTGTTGACATCAAAGGGCGGCTGCATTGACTGGCCGCCGCGAAAGATGAGCAGTCCGTCCAGGTAGACTTGCGCCTTGCAGACATAGCCGAGGCGACTGGTCCCCACGTAGGCTGCGTACCGGCTCGCATCGTAGGTCAGACGGAGACCGCGAAGTTGCTCGAGCAAACCCGGGAGCTTTCGACCATCGAACTTCGCAACGTCGGCGCGTGTCAGGAACTGACCGAGGCCGACTTTCCGATGTTCGTCGAAGCCTGGAAGTGCATTCCTGGTTGCTGATACGACGACCGAGTCAAGCATGACGGTCCGATGCAGCTCGATCGTGCGCTTGACGGTGCGGTTCGCAGTGAAGCGCACGGCCACCTCGGCGGGCGTGTATCCGATGCGCCGCACAACGACGCGATGCTGGGCGCCGGGCACGTGCTCGATGCGGAACGCTCCTGTCGAATCCGTGCGCGTCTGCATCCGCAACTCGGGAATCGTGACGTCCGCGGAGCTGATTGGGCGCTTCGTCGAATCATCCGTGACGACGCCGGCGAACTCGGCCCCCCGGGCACGCACTTCGCCGGGATTGGGGACTCGCACGACGATCGAATCCGCCGCATCGACCAGCATCATCGACACGCGACTCCCGACGCCAAGCGAATCCAGGGCCGCCGTCTGCACGAACAGGACGTGCGGCCCTGGCAGCAGCCCGCCCAACGTGAAGCGTCCGTCCGCGCCCGACAGGGCGTTCGCATTCACCGAATCGAGCGTCACACGCGCGCCGGCCACCGGACGCTCCGTTGCTGCGTCAACGATCATGCCGTTGATAACGGCGGGCGCATGGCGCCAGACGGTGTCCGTTCGAACGCGTAGCGCGACGAGCTCCCCACCGCGAACCGCGATCGAGTTGACGCGGGGCGCGTCCGTCGTGACATCGAGCCCCCGCACGATCGTCTGCCCTGATCCCGCAGTCACGACCGGCATCCGAACGCTCCAGTCCGCGACAACGGGAACACCGTTCGCAAGTCGGCCGAACGTCATGGATCCGCCGGCATGACCTGCCTGCGGACGCGGGATATTCGTGTATTCGTATTCCAGAGAGCTGATGGCGTGTGCGTCGCGCTCCACCCAGAGCACGCCGCGGATCTCAGCGACACTCCTGCGCGTGGCATTTGGCTCGAAGCGGAGGCCGATGCGCTGCGACTGCTCCGATCCCTGAAGCTGAAAGCAATGGTCGGTCGCGAACTCCGGTGACAGCAGCGCGTCGATGCCGGGGGCGCGATACGTGACGTCGCCGGTCTGCGGGTCGGTGGCGACATAACCTTGCGCGTGCAGCGCCTGCGGTGAGGCCGAGTACCAGGGCCGAGATACAGCCCCGGACTTCGGCCAGACGGTCTGCTCACGAAGCCTCGTACCGTCCGGGCCGTAGTTGCGGTCATACGTCAGCGTGCTTGCGAATACGGTATGGTCGTCAGCGCCAATCTCGAGCGCCGTGAGCGCGGCACGCACCTGGTCCCATAAGAGAAATGTTGCGCTCGCAGACTCGGCCGGGAGTGAACACACGGTTCGGTCGCTGACATGGACGGTGTCGAGCGCAATGCCGATCTCACGAAGCACAATGCGCCGAGTGGCCTGTTCGCCGGTGCGGAGTGGAATCGGGCCGCTCGCGGCCGGTGCGAAACCGATTCGCAATGTGCGCAGGACGAACACCCCGGGCGCGCGAGCAGAGACCGTGTAACTCCCCGCCGAGTCGGTGAGCGCACGCGTTGTGAGGTTGCTCATGGTATCGACCAGCAGGAGAACGACCCCGCTGATCGGCTCACCAGATGCGGTCACTACACTCCCGTGCACCGACTGCGCGATCGCGCATCGCGCGCCGGCGAGCATGGTCCCGGCGACGAGGCATCCACCAGCGCATCGCCTACAAACTGCTCTTAACACCAGCGCGAGCGGCCTGGGTCGGCGTGAAACGCGCGACACCCGGAACAACCAGCCTTCATTGCGGCGATCGGCGCCCTTCCCCAACTCCTTCAAACGATGCGCCACCGCGATCCCTGGCTCTTGACTCGGCATTCCGACGAACCCTCCGGCACCGCGGTACCAATGCCATCGTTCGGGTTCTCATATTCTTGCAGTCGTCAGGGACGAGTTCAAGTAGGATGTAGTTTCGAGCGCGGGTGCGCTCGGCGGCGCTCGACCATCTGATCGATCATTTCGCGCCGAGGACATCGCTGACGGCGCGCAGCAACCCCGCGGGCGAGAGCGGCTTCTCCAGGAACAGGACGTTCGGCGGAAGACGCCAATCGCGCGTCGTCGCTTCCTCCGAGTAGCCGGACATGACGATCGCCCGCAACTCCGGCTTCGATTCGCGCAGCTCACGAATGAGCTCGGGCCCGGTCATGTTCGGCATCACCATGTCGGTGACGACGAGATCGATGCGTCCGTGCCGCATCCGGAAGACCTCCATCGCAGCGGCGCCCGATTCTGCCTCGAGGACGTCATGTGGCGACGGATCGAGAATGCGGCGCGCCGCGCCGCGCACCATCGGGTCGTCCTCGACGAGCAGGATCGTGGCGCGGTCGTTCGCGGGAATCGGGAATTCGCCAGTCCCGTCAGGAATCTCGGCGTCTCCTCCCGTGTAGCGCGGGAAGAAGATCTTGAAGCTCGAGCCCAGTCCTGGTTCACTGTACACCCAGATGTAGCCACCCGATTGCTTCACGATCCCGTAGACGGTCGCCAGCCCGAGGCCGGTGCCCTGCCCGGGCTGCTTCGTCGTGAAGAACGGCTCGAAGAGATGCTCCTTCACATGCGCGGTCATGCCGACGCCGCTGTCGGAGACGCCGAGCATGATGTAGGATCCCGCCGGAATCCGATCGCGATGTGCCTCGTAGCCTTCGCCCAGGTCCACTTCCGCCGTCTCGATCCGGAGCGTCCCGCCCGTCGGCATCGCGTCGCGCGCGTTGACGGCGAGGTTCATCAGCACCTGCTCGATCTGCCCGGGATCGGCCCAGATCGGTCCGAGGCTCGAGCGGAGCTCGGTGACGACCTGCACGTCGTCACCGAGCACGCGCGACAGCATGCCGGTGAGCGCCGTGATCGCGTCGTTCATGTCGACCATGCGCGGGGTGAGCACCTGCTTGCGACTGAACGCGAGCATCTGGCGCGTGAGCTTCGCAGCGCTGCCTCCGGCGCGCCGGATCTCCTCGATGTCGGCGCGCACGGGATCGTCCTGCGACATGCGGCCGAGGGTGAGCTCGGAGTACGTGTTGATGACGGTGAGCAGGTTGTTGAAGTCGTGCGCGATGCCGCCGGCGAGACGGCCGACGGCTTCCATCTTCTGCGACTGGCGGAGCTGCGCCTCGAGCGACTTGCGCTCGCTGACGTCGCGAACGAGGGTCTGTATGGCCGGGGCGCCGTCGAACACGATCGGCATGCCGCTCACCTCCACGGTAAGCGTCTCGCCGTCGAGTCGTCGGAAGCGGATCTCCGCGGGCGTGGATGCCTGTCGCGACGAATCAATCGCGGCGATGCGGGCACGGACCTCTTGGCGATGATCTTCGTGGACGAGATCGATCACCGACTTGCCGATGAGCTCATCCGCGTCGCGGGCGCCGACCATGCGGGGGGCGACGGCGTTGGCGAAGACGATCCGCCCGCCACGATGGACGAGCACGGCGTCGGGTGACTGATCGACGAGCTGCCGGTACCGCAGCTCGCTGTCGCGCAGCTCCTGGTTCCGCCGCTCGAGCGCTTCCGCTCGATGGGCAAGCTCCTGGTTGCTGACGTGGACGCGATGCGCCATCTCATTGAACGTCTTCGCCAGGGCGCCGATCTCGTCCTCGCGACGAAGGACGATCGGATCGGGAGAGAGGCCGAGCGCGAGCACCTCCGATGCGCGCCGCAGGCCCACGAGCGGGGTCGTGACGTTGCGCACGATGAACCACGCCCCGATCGCACCGAGGCCAACGAAGACGACACCCGCGAGAATGATCTTGGCCAGATAGCCGCGCGCCCGTGCAAGCCATTCGTCCTCCGGGGCGTCGATCCAGACCGCCCAAGGCGTTGCGGCAACCGCCGAGCCGACGCCCAGGTACAGAGCGTGATTCGGACCTTCGAATCGCCCGCGCCCCTTTTTCACAACCTCGAGCGGCGGTCCCGAAACGACCTCCTTCAGATTCGTCCAGACGCCGCCGTCGACATTGCCGACGAGGAGGCGCGCACCGTTCCCCAGCAGGCGAGCGAGCGCGTCGCTGCTGCCCGAATCACCGATGTGCAGCGTCCCGACGACGAATCCGAGCGTGTCAGTGATTCCAGTGGTGACGGCGGCGAGGACGCCATATGCGACCGTGTCACCGACACGGATGAAGCGTGAGGCGCGCCGTCCGGTGCGCCGGGCATTGGCGACGCCGTCCACGCCGGTCGTCTGCGCGAGCTCGGGGGAACCCGATGTCGCGAGCCGATCGCCGCGCTTGTTCCAGATGCTGACCGCGAGATAGCGCGGGTTGCGCCGTCGGAACGCGTCGAGCGAATCAACGATGGACTGGTCGGCGGGCCGCACCGACGTGCGGAGGCTCGAGACGATGCGTGCATCGGACGCGATGCCCAACAGGTCGCGCCGGGTCCGTCGCAACGACGAATCGAGGAGCGTAGAAATCTGGTGTGCCGCGCTCTCGAGATGTCCCTGGCTGGCATCGAGCGTCGCCTGGCGGACGTGGGCATAGGCAGTCCACGAGACGCCGGCGACGATGATGGACAACAGCGCGGTGATCAGCAGGGGCAACCGCCTGCTGATGGGCTGCAGCGCTTTCACTTGCATGAGGTCCCGGTCGCCACTCCGCCCCGGACTCAAGGAAGGGCACACCCACAGGCGATTACATGAGCGGAGCGTGGAGCAACAATCTGATGGGCCCTCAAGAGCCCGAGTATGTTACAGAAGATTAATTTTCGTTCGTTCTGTTCGCATTTCCATCAGAAGAATTGCGTGAGCGTGATCGGCCGTGCTCGGCCACGATGGCGCTGATCAGCCCGCGCGCCTCGGTGGGCGGTAGCGAGTAGCGAAACGGCCAGGCGCGTTTCGATACCGGAAATTCCGTGAGCAGCGGTGCGGCCGCGGGAGTCACGAAGACGTCCGCGTCGTGAGGGATCTCGTCCAGGTCGTCCTCTCCGAGCACGAACATGCGGAGATTGCGACCGATGTCGGTGCCCTCGAGGCCGGCCGCGGCTCGCTCTGCCCAGCGGCGGTCGGTGCCGATCGCGTAGATCGGACGATCGGACAACGCCCGCATGATCTCGATTCCCTGCGAGGGCTCGACCGTTGCGGCGAACACGGGAAGCCCGATGGGCTCCACCAGCCGTCGCAGTGTCGTGGCCAGAAACGACGTGGTCACCGCCGCGGCGACGGTCGACAGGACACCATCCACGCCGCGATCGACCACCTCTTCGATGCTCGCGGCCACGGCGACGACGGCGTACTCGCGCGCGGCCATGGATGCGATGGCGGCCGCGTGGTCGGCGTTCGCCTCGACGCATGCGACGCGAACAGGCCGGCGATAGAAGCTCGACTCCAGCAGTCGTCCGAGATCGCCGGGGCAGATCCCTCGATCAAGAGCGGTACAGAGCAGATCGACGACCGACGCCTGCGCATCCGTCAGTGACGGTGCGAGCACACGGCGCGATGCGACATACATCCCCGAGCGCCGCCGCGTTTCGATCAACCCCTCCTGCTCGAGGACCCGGCAGGCACGCAGCGCGGTGCGCGTGTCGACCGCGAATTCCATCGCAAGCTCGCGAATGCCCGGGATTCGATCGCCGACACGGATCGTTCCCGTGTGCAGCCCCCATTGCAGTCGGTTGCGCATGATGCGCGCAACGGCAGCGGCGCGTTCCCGACTCACGCCAAGCGGCCTCGATGCAGCGCGTCTTCGGTGACGAGGTGATTCTGCAGGCGGAGCGTCACGCCCTGATCGAGTGCCGGCACGTTCTTCTGGTGAAGGGAATCCGTCTCGCGAAAGAAACTCGCGTCCATGTCAACACCTACGTCGTGCAAGACGCGGCAGCGTGGAAAACGTTGCGGCGGGCCTTCGTCATCATGATCTCTCTAGAGTTTGTTCATTTCGACGCGACCGGCCGCCATGGCGGTATATATCTCAAGGCTGTCGACCGGCGTTGGGCCGCGGTCCGCGAAATGCGACGCCGGAACACGCATGCCAGGACGCCGTGTTTCCCGATCAGCGCGGACGGACGCTGCTGCACCCGCCAACGACCCAGGCTCCGCAATGACACGAGGTCTCCGATCGCGCGATGCGTCGAGAGTCACGACGCATACGATTTCCGTCCAGCCGCCGTATCGACTCGATCTGACGGTGACCGCGTTACGGCGCACCGTCACGAATGTCGTCGACGTGTACACTCCGGACGGCCGCTATCTTCGCGCGCTCGACGGACGAACCGGACCGGTGATCGTGAGTGTCACGCAGCCACGGCGCGACGCACTGATCGTTACCGTGAATGGCAATGCAACCGACGTGAAGCAGGCCCTCGCAAGCGTTCGTCGCATGCTTGGCACCGAGCGCGACCTTTCGAGCTTTCATCGGCATGCACGGACGGTGGCATGGTTGGCGCCTCTCGCGCGGCGGTTGCGCGGCATCCGTCCGCCACGGTACCCGTCGTTGTTCGAGGCGTGCGCCAATTCAATCCTGTTTCAGCAGGTCAGTCTGTCGGCCGCAGGCGCCATCATGCGTCGCATGCTGCTCGGCCTGGGCACCGAGGTCGAGCACGACGGGGTGCCGCTGGTCGTCTTTCCGAGCGCGGAACTGTTCCTGGCCGCGAAGGACACCTCGCTGCGCGCCGCGGGGTTGAGCGCGAACAAGGTCGCGACGCTTCGGCGGGCCGCCGAAGCCGTCGTGTCCGGCGCGCTCAGCGAGATGATGCTCGAGGAACGATCGAGTGCCGAGGCAGCCGTTCTGCTGCAAGGGATCAAGGGCATCGGGCCGTGGACGGCCGCGGTCATTCTGCTCCGCGGGCTTGGACGCATCGACGTCTTTCCCGGCAAGGACAGCGGTGTGGCGGCGAACGCCACGTTCGTCGCCGGTCGCCCAGTGAACGTCGAACGCGTCGTGGCGCAACTCGGACCGCAGCGAGGCATGCTGTATTTCTGCTTGCTCCTCGCGCGACTCGACGCCCGCGGCGAGATCGGTCGTGCATCGGAGGTGGCGTCACGACGCTCGACGACGATCTCGCAATGAGCGTCTACTCATGACGAGGTCAATCGGCGGCATCGCGGCGTACCTGTCGGTGCCGACGGGAATCGTGGCATCGGGCGCCGGCGTCGGGAAACGTCTCGTCGTTCCGATGCTGCCGATCGCGCTCCCCGCGCCCCGCGGCGTGCTGCTTCCAAGGCTTCTCGCGTGACCGGCGCGGCACAGCGCAGCATCAGCGATTACGCGATCATCGGCAACACGCGATCGGCGGCGCTCATCTCGCGCGACGCTACCATCGAGTGGCTCTGCTGGCCGCGCTTCGATAGTGCATCGTGGTTCGCGGCGCTCCTCGATCCAGAACGAGGCGGACACTTCTCGTTGCACCCAAGCGGGGCATTCCAGGCAACGCGGCGATACGTCGGCGAGACGAACGTGCTCGAGACCACGTTCCGAACAGCCAAGGGCGAGTTGCGACTCACGGATCTCATGCCCGTCGCCTCCGAGGACGCCAAACGACGCGAGCTCTGGCCGGAGCACGAGATCCTGCGACGAATGGAATGCGTGGAAGGCGAAGTCTCCATGGAGCTCACGTATTCGCCGCGGCCCGACTACGCGCGGGCGGCAGCCGCGCTGCGTGATCGCGGCCGATTGGGCATCTTCTGCGACAACGGAGACGAAGTCCTCGTCCTGCGCGGCGAGGTCCCGCTCGCGATCTCGATCGGGGCCCGAGACGCCCGCGGCAGCTTCACCCTGCGCAAGGGCGAAAGACGGTATGTCTCGCTCGTGTTCAGCAAACGCGAGCCAGCGGTCCTTCCCCAGCTCGGCACGACCGCCGACGCGCGACTGGACGCATCGCTGGCATGGTGGAGGCAATGGATCGAGCGGTGTCAGTACGAAGGCCCGTTTCGCGACGCGGTCGTTCGCAGCGCCCTCACGCTCAAGCTGATGACATACGCGCCGTCGGGGGCGGTGATCGCCGCGCCGACGACCTCCCTTCCCGAGCACCCGGGCGGCGTGCGCAATTGGGACTACCGCTATTGCTGGCTTCGAGATTCCTCGCTCACGCTGCAGGCGCTCCTGGACCTCGGCTACACGGCGGAAGCGGAGTCGTTTCTGTCATGGACGATCCATACGACGCGCATCACGTGGCCCGAGCTGCAGGTGGTGTACAACGTGTACGGCGGTGCGGAGCTCACGGAGGAGGAGCTGACTCACCTCGCGGGTTTCGCGAGCTCTCGCCCAGTACGGGTCGGGAATGGCGCCGCGGGGCAACTGCAGCTCGACGTCTACGGCGAAGTGCTCGATGCGGTCTATCAGTACGTTCGCCGAGGCGGCCGGTTGGATCGTTTGACGAAGCGGATGATCGTCGGATTCGGGAACACGGTGTGCAAGCGCTGGCGCGAGCCCGACGAGGGAATCTGGGAGATTCGGGCGGGCCGGCGGCACCACACGTACTCCAAGGCCATGTGCTGGGTCGCGTTGGACCGATTGCTCAAACTGCACGAGGCAGAGCAGCTCGAGGTTCCGGTGGAACAGTTCTCGCGCGAGCGTGCGGCCATTCGCGATCAGATCGAGCAGCGGGGATACAACGAGCGCATCGGAAGTTACGTGAGTGTCCTCGACGGCGATGACGTCGATGCGAGTCTTCTCATGCTGGCACGCTACGGCTCCGTCGATCCATCATCGCCGCGGATGCGCAGCACGCTCGCCGTCATTCAACAACGGTTGGGTGCGAATGGCCTGCTCTACCGATATCGCCGCACGGACGACGGAATCTCAGGAGACGAAGGCGCATTCGGCATCTGCAGCTTCTGGGCAGTGAGCGCACGGGCGCTGGTCGGCGACAGGGACGGAGCGGCAACGGCCTTCAGGCGCGTGCTGCCGTTCGCGAACGATGTTGGGCTGTTCGCCGAGGAGATCGATCCCGCGACTGGCGCGGCCCTGGGCAATTTCCCACAGGCCTTCACGCATGTCGGAGTGATCGATGCCGCGCTCGTGCTGGCAGCGGCAGCGCGCGGCAACGGCACCGAGCCGGCCACCGCAGGCGGAGGGCACGTATGAACGTCGGCAACGTCCTCCTGTGGGGATTCGTCGCGACGATCGTGCTCACGACGATCATGTCGGCGGCTCAGGGCCTCGGCTTCTCGCGCATGAGCATGCCGTACATCGTCGGCACGATGTTCACGCCGGACCGGGGTCGCGCGGGAATCATCGGATTCGGGGCTCACATCGTGAACGGGTGGATCTTCGCGATCGTGTACGCGCTGGCATTCGAGAGCTGGGGGCGCGCCACGTGGTGGCTGGGCGCGAGCATCGGCGCGGTGCACGGGCTGGCGGTGCTCGTTGCGCTCATGCCGGTGCTGCCTGGATTTCACCCGCGCATGGCGAATGAGTCGCGCGGACCGGAGCCCACGCGCTCACTCGAGCCACCGGGATTCATGGCGCTCAATTACGGCAGCCGAACACCGCTGGTGACCATGGCCGCGCACGTGGCGTACGGCGCCGTGCTCGGCGCCTTCTACCACGTCGCGCGCGCGAGCTGAACCCATCACCGCGGCGGCGCCGGCGCTTCGGACGAGCCGTGCAGCGCCCGATCGAACAACGCGCGCATCGCGTCGTCGCAGCCACGTCCGTAGCACGAGAGTGGCGAGATCGCGACGACTCGCTTTGCCTCGATACGCGGGAACGCAATCGGCAGCCTGAGGCGCGTAGCATCACTCAGCATCAACGTCGGCGTGCCGCGCACGTGGTATTGCTCGCGGCCGATCCGGGCTTCCTCGAGGACGGCGGCGCGCGCCGCCGGTCCGCTGAGGTCGTGATCATACCGCGAGAGATCCGCACCCGCTTCCGTGGCAATCTCGCGCACGATTTCCGGGCGGCCGATGTTTCGCCCTTCGGCGAAGAAGGCGCGTCGCACGCGGAGGTCGAAGTCCCGGGCGAGCGAATCACTCTGCCGCAATACGGCCCACATGCCATCGAACGCCGGGAGCGTCGTCGTGGGCCAGCCATTGGCGGGATACGGCCGAAACAGCGCGTCAGGCTCCTGGATCGCGGCGATCCACCACTCGTGCTCGAGCAGATCTCGCGATGGCCCCTCGCCGCTCAGGAGCTCGAGCGGAAAGAAGCGGCGCCGGAGGGCGACACGCCCGGTGTACTCGTCTTCGATTCGATGCAGGCGCACGGCCGCGATGTAGCACCACGGTCAGTAGTACTCTGCCCACTCGAATAGTTCTGGCAATGCGCTCATGATGTCAGTCCGGCTGTGGTGTACCAACAACATTCGTGCTACGTGCGACGGCTCATCTCTCTTCCTCGGCGCTTTGTCGTCGGCACGACATCAACCAGAGCGACTCAGAGGCGGGGACCGTCCCAACGATTTCTGAATACTCGCATTTCC
>Ga0070680_100003942_pt1 | contig 11099 bp, 9 predicted proteins | sample KBSC73BmetaG_FD_64672 | JGI IMG/M metagenome (GOLD analysis project Ga0070680, IMG submission 64672) | Corn rhizosphere microbial communities from Kellogg Biological Station, Michigan, USA - KBS C7-3B metaG | ecosystem: Host-associated > Plants > Roots > Rhizosphere | place: USA: Michigan...
GATGTTCGTATCCCACTTCGCACGCTTGTCGAGCGCCGCACGCGTAGGCATCCCTGTTTGCTGCGGCATCCAGGCGAGACACCATTGTCCTTCAGCAGTCATAGATTCCTCCTACTCCTAAGGTAGGCCATGAACCGCGTTTTTCCCTACCGTCGGGCAAAAATGATGCGCCGCGCCGCTACTCCAGCACGTCCGCCTGATTCCCCTCATCCGTCAGCCACTGCTTGCGGTCCGCGGCGCGATTTTTCGCGAGGAGCATGTCGATCGTCGCGAGCGCGGGCTCGGCGTCATCCAGCGTCAGCTTCACGAGGCGGCGCGTGTTCGGGTCCATGGTCGTCTCGCGGAGCTGCGAGGGGTTCATCTCGCCGAGGCCTTTGAAGCGCTGGATGTTGACCTTCCCCTTGATCCCCTCGGCCTCGATGCGCGCGAGGATGCCCTGGCGTTCCGCGTCGTCGAGCGCGTAGTAGACATGCTTCCCGACGTCGATGCGGTAGAGCGGCGGCATCGCGACGTGCACGTGTCCCTCTTCGACGAGCTTGCGGAAGTGCCTCACGAAGAGCGCGCAGAGGAGCGTCGCGATGTGCGCGCCATCGGAATCGGCGTCGGCGAGGATGCAGATCTTGCCGTAGCGGAGTCCGTCGAGCTTGTCCGAGCCCGGATCCACGCCGAGGGCGACGGCGATGTCGTGCACCTCCTGCGAAGAGAGCACCTCGTTCGAATCGACCTCCCACGTGTTCAGGATCTTGCCGCGCAGCGGCATGATGGCCTGGAACTCGCGGTCGCGGGCCTGCTTCGCCGAGCCGCCGGCGGAATCGCCTTCCACGAGGAACAGCTCCGTGCGGCTGAGGTCCTGCGCCGTACAGTCGGCGAGCTTGCCGGGAAGCGCGGGACCGGACGTGAGCTTCTTCCGCTCGACCTTCTTCCCCTGCTTGAGCCGCGTCGTCGCCTGATCGATCGCGATCTGCGCGACCTTCTCCGCGTCGGCAACGTTGTTGTTCAGCCAGATCGAAAACGCGTCCTGCGTCACGCCGGAGACGAACGCGGACGCCTCGCGCGAGGAGAGACGATCCTTCGTCTGGCCGGTGAACTGCGGATTCGTCATGCGCACGGAGAGGATCGATGAGCAGCGCGCCCAGACGTCTTCCGGCGCGAGCTTCACGCCGCGCGGCAGCATGTCGCGGAACTCGCAGAACTCGCGGATCGCCTCGGTCAGCCCGGTCCGGAATCCGTTGACGTGCGTGCCGCCCTGCGTCGTCGGGATCAGGTTCACATAGCTCTCGCCGATCACGTCACCGTCGTCCGCGATCCACACCACCGCCCAGTCGACTTCGTGATCGTGACCCTTGAAGTGACCGACGAACGGCAACTCGGGAACGACCGTCGCGCCGGCGAGCTCGGACATCAGGTAGTCCTTCAGCCCGTCCTCGAAATACCACTCCTCGCTCTCCGCCGGATCCATTTCGCTGATGAAGCGCATGCGCAGCTTCGGCGAGAGCACCGCCTTCGCGCGCATCACGTGCTTGAGCCGCGGGACGCTGAACTTCGTCGAGTCGAAGAACTGCTCGTCGGCCCAGAAGCGGACCGTCGTGCCAGTGTTGCGCTTGCCGACCTGTCCGACGATCTTCAGCTCCGACTTTTTCTTCCCGTCGGCGAAGTGCATCGAGTACTCGTTGCCGTCGCGGCGCACCCACACCTGCAGCTTCTTCGAGAGCGCGTTGACGACGGAAACGCCGACGCCGTGCAGACCGCCGGAGTAGCGATAGTTCTTCTCCGAGAACTTCGCGCCTGCGTGCAGCCGCGTGAGGATCACCTCGACGCCGGACACGCCTTCCTTCGCGTGCTTGTCGACCGGCATCCCGCGGCCGTTGTCCTGGACGGAAAGCGACCCGTCGTCATGCAGCGTAACGACGATCTCGTCCGCGAACCCGGCGATCGCCTCGTCGGCGGAGTTGTCGATGACTTCCTGCGCGAGATGGTTCGGCCGCTCGGTGATGGTGTACATCCCGGGCCGCTTGCGAACGGGCTCGAGGCCGGTGAGGACTTCGATTGCGGAGCTGTCGTAGGTGGTGGTCATGTGTTGTTCGTCCCACTCCGCGCATCGCGCTCCCATTCACGTGGGACGAAGCAATTCTACCCGGTTCCTCCGGCCCTGAATGCAGACCTGCCTACGTAGGGAAGCATTACGGATCGCTTTGCGGCACAATGATGCGGGAAGGAGCGAGCCACGAACGAAGACGTCCTGAGTGTACCGGCCTATCCGATGAGCGAAGCGGCACGCTACCTCCACGTGTCGGCCGCGACGCTCCGTTCCTGGTTCGTCGGGCGGCCGTATCCGACAGCGCGCGGAACCAGCCAGTTCCGGCCGCTCCTGAAGCCTGCCCGCATCGATCCGACGACGCTTTCATTCTCGAACCTCATCGAGGCGCACGTCCTGCGTTCGCTGCGCACCGAGCACGGTGTGCCGCTGGCAGCCGTGCGAAAGGCACTCGCGTATGCGGAGCGCGAGCTGCGGATCGAACATCTGCTGCTGCGGGAAGAGCTTCGCACCTCCGGCGGCGCGCTCTTTCTCGATCGGTACGGCGAGCTGGTAAATCTCTCCGCATCGGGGCAGCTTGCCGTACGAAAGCTCTTCGAGGCGCATCTCGCGCGCGTCGAGTGGGGCGCAATGGGCTCCGCCGTGAGGCTCTATCCGTTTGTTTTCGGCGAAGCCGCCAACTCGAAGCCGATCGTCATCGATCCTACGATCGCGTTCGGGCGCCCGGTGGTGGATCGCGTGTTCATCTCGACACGCAGCATCCTGGAACGGATCGATGCCGGGGAGAGCGTCGCGGATGTGGCCGCGGACTACGAGCTGAGCGTCGAAGCGGTCGAGGAGGCCGTAGTTTTCGAGCAGGCCGCGTGAGCGTCGTTTACTTCACCGACCGCGACCTCGGACTTCAATTCCCGAAGATCCTGCAGGACGCCGGCCTGGCCGTCGAGCGGCACCGCGACCACTTCCCCGGTGCATCCGATGAACAATGGCTTGCGTTCGTGGGCGCAAAACAATGGGTGGCGCTGACGCACAATAGCCGCATTCGTTACACCCCGAATGAGAAGCAGGCCGTGATCGCACACGGCGTGCGGCTTCTGGTCATCATTGGCCAGGCGCCGTATCCCGAGCTCGCGAAGTCGTTCGTTGCGACACACTCTCGGATCGAAGCGTTTCTCCAGAAACACCAGCCGCCGTTCATCGCCAAGGTCTACCGCGCGGCACCGGCTGAGTTGGCGAAGAACGCCTCCGCGCCCGGCGACGTCGTGCTCTGGGTGGACGAGTAACCGCCATCCAGTCGCCGTCCGCGGGTGGCGACCCGGCACAACCATCATTGTTTCCGAGGAATCCCCAGCTCGCGATGCGCAGCCAGGTCGTCCTCCAGATCCGCCTCCGTGTAGTGCAGCGGCACTCGGTGGTCTTTCAGGAGTGCGTGCACCTGGAATCGAGTTTCGAGACCGAGGAGTCGCCGCACCTGCCCTTCCGTCAACGCTCCGGTACGATAACCTTCGACAGCGAGCGCTTCGAGTGCCTGCCTCGGGAGATCGGACCAGCGCCCCTCGAGAGCGGCCGAAATATCATCGGGCAAATCGAGCGTGAACTGCATGACTCTTCATTCTAAGCGGAACGGGCGGGCGGGGGCATGATCGCCACTCTGCCGCAGGCGAAGCTCAACGCGGACGCGCAGCGAACTGCGTTGCTTCCAAGGAAACCGATGAAGTGATATCGCCAGGGACGAGAAACAGTTTCGGGTCGTCGCGGAAGTCGAAGAGCCGGTAAACGTAGTACTCCGCAGCACGTTCACCGGACACGTCAACTTCTTTTCGAGTCACGAAGAAAGGCGTGTGCGGACCGAACGTGGTCGTCTTCACCTCGATGAGCCTATGCCGGCCACTCTCTTCGAACGACAAGATGTCATAGCCTTCAGCATCACCGCGAGTACGTGAGACGTGCTCGATTTTCTCGGCTAACCGGTTCCGGCCTGCACGCCAGAGGCGTTCGCTCTCAAAGCGCAGCGTGAATTCTTCACCTGCCAAACCGAGAAGACGGTTTCGAGCCTCGAGTTCCAGGTAATTCGCAATTGGACGCGGACGCGGGCGGTCTGCGATTGACGCGCCGTGACGAGGCTCGGGTGAAGCGGGACGTTCGACCACTCGGCCGAGCAGATCGTCAGTGGCAGTCACAGCTCCGCCGACTGGCTGTTCAGCGCGTGTGCGAACGGCAGCGGTGAGCCCGGGCGCGTGTAATAGCCGCTCCCGAACGACGTCGTACAGCAAGCGCTGATAGTTTGAAAGCGGCTTGTATCCGCGGACCGATGGGAAGCCGAGCTCGATCAGGATGGCGCTGATGTTCTGGTGTTTCCGCTCGATCGCACTTTCGGATCGTCCGTTCAGGACTGCGAGTAACCGGCGGCGAGAATCGCTCTTATTGAACGGAACTTCGCGGAGCTCCTGATCGAGCATTTGAAGGTACGCGGCGACCGTCGCCTCCACCTCCACACGTGACCAGTCATCGCCCATCGAGAGATATCGTACAGCGGCGGCTCGCAGAAGAAGGCAAACTGTGCCTCAAGAAATCGCTCAATCTTCTTGCGACGTGTCAGTCGTCTTTGCGTTACATTCGCAGATCACGAGAGAACACCGCTTCACGCTAAGAAGTGCGCGTATCGAAGCAGCGCCGCATTCAACGCTTCGCATCAGTTTCGGATGCAGGGCCTCGCGGCGATTCGGAATTCACCTCATGGGAACTTCGGTTCGGGAAACCGGGCCGCGCTAGTTTTGTCGAATCAGCTCAGAGGTTGTCTTTGCTGCCTTGAGACGAGCTAGAGAAACACACCGTTGTCCCTGCGTGAACGCGATATTCCGTCCTGTCTCGGAAGTGAGGTCGTTTACTACGGGAGCATTCAGCCGGATGGTGTCGCGGTCGTCGGCAGACGTTAACAACATCACCTTATAGTGACGGCCCTCCTGTCGAAGGGCGCGATCCACGAGTGCATCGACAACCTCGCCGAGCCGGCCGTGGTGTGCACCGCGCCGGAACTCGACAGCATCGAACTTCTGGATGATCTTCGGCACGAAAGGCGCGATCTCACCCATCGTGTAGAACGCCATCCTCTCAACGTCACGGAATGGGCGGTTCGGCTGGCACACGTAGGCAGAACGATCACGGTATTCGTCAAGCGCCCACAGCGCGGCAACCACGAGCACTTCGTCAGCCGCCGCGAGCAGATTCTCCTCTTCGAACATCGTCTGCAGTTCGCGCAGGAGAAACGCTTCACGTTCTGATACGACTTCGCCCCGGTCGCCGAGGAGCTCATCGATCGCCTGATCGAGGGCAGCGAACGAGCTCCAGACGGCTACGTCGAGCGGAAGGGACTCCATCACCGCGGGACGCGCCGCGTCCGGCGTGAGAACCAGCAGCATCTTCGTCATCTCGGATGCCGCGGTCAGTTTCTCGAGATGCCGCCGGAGCTGTGCAATGTCGACAGCGTTCCGCACCGTCTTCGTCTCGATCATCAGCCGGATGCTTCCTGAGATCTCGGCATCAGCAACCCCCGGCCCGCCGCGCGCAACCTGATTCGAAAAATCGAGCAGCTCCAGCTCCGGCGCTTCGAGCATCGCCCCAAGGAGCCGCTCGGTATGACGGAGCGAGAGAGAACGGAGCACCGCGAGAATCGACGCTGTAACGCGATTCTCACCGGTGGAGTAAGTCGAGAAGAGGCTCATGGATTACCTCCGCCTTGCCGGTCGGAAGGACAATGTAGCCCGATTCAAAGTCGCCGACGACTTCATTCCGCTCCGCTCCCCAGTACCAGACATGGAGCGCGAGATACGCGCAGAACCACGCGTCGAGTGCATCCTCATGGTCTTTGAGCGCCTGTCCGCGCAGCATTTGCAGGTCAGCCGAAACCAGTGATGCCGCGGCGCCGACGGAGAGCGGCGGGCCCGCGCGCTCCAGCGAAACCAGCAGCGAGTGAAGGCGCGCGAGCTCACTCAAGCGCAATGAACGCGGCCGTCGTGACTTCGCCTTGTACTTCAGTATCGTTTCAAGCTCGAACAGGACGATGTGTGCGGGGTGCGGATAAACCTCGAAGAACCAACGACCCCGCCCGAACCTCTCCTGACGTACCTCGTGCCGGAACCCGATCTCTTCGAGTCGTTGTACGAGGGTATGAGTTCGCGGATCCGGATAGAGAGTCAGGTTCGAAGAGTGCGCTGACGCGTGCTTCGCGCCGAATCGCCTCGAAATCTCTGTCTCGCATCGACGTCGCCCGCTCCTGTTCCGAATGATCAGCGGTGCATCGATCGCTACGACCATGTCCTGCGCGGCATGCTGCTCGATAGCGGCGACGACATCATCCAATCCTCGCACGCCCGATGCGATGTGGACGACTTCCGCGCCACGATCATCGCCGCGCGCGACGGCGATGCCGGTGGCGTTTCGCTCGCTCTGCCAGGCGAAGTCGACGCCGATGAAGGTGGTCGTTCGCATTCTTGTCGGATTCTCCCTTGCGAATAACCTCTTAGCACCAAACTACGCCTTCACATCAAGTCCCGCTGCTGGAGCGAGACAAACGCGTTCCCCGCTACGATGATGTGATCGAGGACGTCGACACCCAACCCGCGGCCGATGTCGGCGAGCTTTGCCGTGAACGCGAGATCCTGTGGTGACGGTGAGGGATCGCCGGACGGGTGATTGTGAAAGACGACCACCGCCGTAGCATGATCGTGCAGCGCCCAGCGGAATACATCGCGCGGGGAGACGCTGGCGGAGGTCAGCGTGCCGATGTAAATCTCGCGCTCACTCGTAATCCGCCGGCGCGCGTCGAGGTAGATCCCACCGAACGTCTCCTGCACGCAATGCGCATATCGCGCGATGAGTCTCGGCGCCAGCACCGCGGGATCGCGAACGGGCTCCGCACCTGTTACTGACAGCGCGGCAATCCGCCGACCGAGCTCCAACGCCGCAGCGATTCGTGCCACGCGGCTCGCACCGAGACTGCCCACCGGTTTGCCGGGCATCCACTCGCGACGCGCAAGCGCGAGAAGCCCGTCGGCCACAACTTCCCGGGCGATGTCGAGGGAGCTCTTTCCGCGTCGCCCGGGCTCGATGAGCAGAGCGACCAACTCCGCATCCGACAGTGCGCCAGCACCCCCGCGCGCCATCCGCTCGCGCGGGCGTTCGTCGACGGGCATGTCCGCAATGCTCACGTGATCCTGCACGGGGGCCGAGGATCCCTCGGATCGTGCACGACGAGCAAGAGTTCTTCCCGGTGTGGAGAGAGGCTACGCCGCCGCCGTTTTCGCCACCGACCGCAGGATCGACACGATCTCCGCAGCATCCGGCGCGCCGAAAACGCCGTCTACTCCACGTGGGCTGAAATCCGTGTAGGGGGACGAGTACAGCAGGGCCGGGTCCATCGCGCCGTTTTCTGTCAGGTGGTCGACGATCATGTTCACGAATTCGATCTGATTCGCAGTCAGCGTCTTGCCGCTGAGAAACGCCGCAAACGCCTCCTTCGCCGCGCCCCGGTCCAGGCCGACGAGGGAACGAACGAAGAGGCCGAGACCCTGAGTCGACGCCGCGGCACGCTGGACGTCCTCGGGCGTACCGACTCCGCTGTTCACCAGAATCCGCTCCAGTTCCTCGATATCCGTCGCGGTGAGAGGCCGGTTCGTCCGGACCTTGTGAACGGCCACGTGATCCTGGTGCTCGCGCAGGAACTGACGCGCCTTCGCCCGAAACTTTTCGAAGTCGCCGGAGGAGGCAAACGGCCCGAGCTCCACCTCGACCTCCTCCCCCATCTCGTCCTCGAAATCCGTATAGATCACGCGACGATCCTTCTTTTCGATGAGACAGACCAGCGAGCGGAGACGCTTGCGGACGTTCTCGAACATGGCGACGGTCGTGTCCTGCCACCATTCGTCGCTCTGCAGTTCGAGGATGAGCGGCAACTCCGCGCGAATCATGGGGATGTTCTTCTTCTCCTCGAGTAGTCCGGCGATCCTGCGCAGTTGCTCGGCAAGCTTCTCGAATTTCCGATGATCGCCCTGCAGCCGCGCGAGCTGCAGGCGGAGCATGAGCGAGTCGAAACGCTTCGCGTCTTCCTCTTCGCCGGGGAGCTCGTTCGGCAGCGATGCCAGTCCGTGCGCGAGCTCTTCCAGGTCCGCGCTGGTGAGATTCTTCCAGGCGTCCGAGGTGCGCCACTTCTCCACCAGTCGCCGCTGCGGCCGGACGACGAAGTTGTCGACGTTCATCGCCTCGACCTCACTGCGCAGGCGGCTCGTTACCTCCAGTCGTAGGCGATACTCGTCGACAAATCCTTCGTACGGCTCTTCGGCATCGCGCACTTCGTCCGCGGTCGTCTCGAAGCCGTGCTGATGGAAACGCCGGTCGAGCTCTTCGATCAGATCGAGCCTGTATTTGAACAGCCGTGTGCTCAGCGAGTCACCAGCCTGACTCTCGATGCCTTTGGCGTTCGCTCCGAAGAACGCGAGATTGTCGCAATAGTCGAACAGATAAAAGAACTGCTTGTCCTGACCGGGTCCGAACAGATCGGGCGACAGCCGCGTGCCGCGGCCCACCATCTGCCAGAACTTCGTCTTCGACCGGACGATCTTGAAGAAGACCAGGTTCACCACTTCCGGGATGTCGATTCCCGTGTCGAGCATATCGACCGAGATGGCAATGTGCGGCGGTTTGGCCGATTTTTCGAAGTCGGCAATGAGTGACTCCGCATACGGGATCTCGTGCGCGATCACACGCGCGAACTCACCCTTGAACTGGGGATAGTTCACATCGAAGCGTTCGGCGATGTAGAGCGCGTGCGCATGATTTTTCGCGAAGACGATCGTCTTGCCGAGGCGATCACCGCCGGCGACGCGGATCCCGCGCGTCATCAGGTGCGCGAGCACCTTGTCGACCGTGTCCTCGTTCATCAGCCATTGGTTGATCGCTCCCGCTTCCACGCGAGCGGGAACCTGGCCGCTGTCATCCCATTCGATCTCGTCCCATAGCTCTTTCTCGTCTTCGGAGAGCTCGTTGTAGGTAATGCCCTGCCGCACGAACTTGATCGGCACCGCTACCGGTTTCGCCGGCACCAGCACCTTGTCCCGTACCGCGGTCTCCAGGTCGTACGCATCGGTCGGCACGCCGCGCTCGAGATCGAAGAGCTTGTATGTGTCGCGATCGACTTCGTCTTTCGGCGTCGCGGTCAGGCCGACGAGCAGCGAGTCGAAGTACTCGAAGATCGCCCCGTACTTCTTGTAGACCGAGCGGTGGGCCTCGTCGATGACGATCAGGTCGAAGTGCCCGGGGCCGAAGCGGCGGAGTCCGTCCTGCGTCTCGTCGATCAGACCCATGATCGTCGGGTACGTTGAGACGAAAACCCGTCCCTCGGTCGTTCGCTCCTCGACGAGATTCACCGGCGACGAGCTGGGAAGATGCCGTGCGAACGCTCGTACTGCCTGCCTCACGAGCGCCCGCCGGTCCGCGAGGAACAGCACGCGCTTCACCCAGTTGCAGCGCATCAGCAGATCGCAGAGCGCGATGACGGTGCGGGTCTTCCCGGCGCCGGTGGCCATGACCAGCAACGCCTTGCGCTCGTTGTCCCGCTCGAATGCTTCTCCGATCCGTCGGATCGCCCGCGTCTGGTAGTACCGCTCGACGATCGCTTCATCGATCGCGGCATTCGCGAGCGGCCGGCGCGTCGTGCGCCGCTGAATCAGCAACTCCAGCTCGTCTTTCTTGTAAAACCCCTGCACCTGCCGCGGCGGATAGAACGCATCGTCCCAGATCCAGTGCTCATAGCCGTTCGATGTGAAGATCACCGGGCGCTGGCCGTAGCGCTTCTCCAGGCAGTCCGCATACAGCTTCGCCTGCTGCTGGCCGATACGCGAGTCTTTGCGGGTCCGTTTCGCCTCGACCAGCCCGAGGGGCTTGCCGTCGTCGCCCCAGAGCACGTAGTCGACGAATCCCGTTCCGTCGTTCCGGCCGTCCCTCGTCGGCATCCCACGCACTTCGAACTCCAGATCGTCCGGGCCGGCGAGCGACCACCCCGCTTCCTTCAGCAGCAGGTCGATGCAGTAGTCCCGCGTCTCCGCCTCGGAGTAATCATGTGTGTCGGGCCTCGCGCTGTTCGCCGTCTTGATCGCGGCGATCTCCTCGCGCAGGCGCTGCAACTCGGCGTCGATGTTCTGGCGATCGGCGATCAGCTCGTACAGCCTCTCGTCGCGCGCTGCGAGGTCGTTCTCCAGCTTCTGAATCTGCGCGACGCTTTTCCGCGAAACCGCCTCGCCCGGCAGCCTCGAGGCGTCGAATGAAAGCGAGTCCGGCGGCGTCGCTCCGCGCGAATACGTGCGGGCCATCCAGAAAAGAAAGTGGAAGAGGTCCTCCGCGGCCCGCATTGAATCCTTCTCCTGCAGCGGCTTCGGGCTGTGCGCGGCGAGGTTGCCGAGATCCTTGATGAGGCGCGCTTTGGCGAAAAGCGCGGGACCGACGCTCTGCTTGAACGAGGGGTCGTGAATCAGCGCGGAGAGCTGCTCCTGATACGGCAGCGTCACCGCGGGGTCGTGTTTGTAGATCCAGACGACCGCCAGCTCCAGAGCACGCCGGGCATAGAAGCATGATGTGCGCGGATCGGGGCGCGCGGCGTTCTCCGCGCGCACGGCAGCGTCGAAGACCTCAGGCCATTCCGCGCCGATGAAGTCGAACTGGCTCACACCCTTACCTTCCGCTCTCCTGACCGTAGAGTTGTTGAAGCCTCCATAATGATAGTCACCCTGCGGGAAACACCAGCAGCATGATCGCGTGTTATCTTCGGAGGAGAGGCATTGCCATCAGCGCGCTGACGAAACGGAAGGACATCTACGAAGGACAGGATCCACGGGCGATCCCCGCGTATCCGCTCGTCGAGGCCGCGCACTACCTCGGCCTGAAAGCGTCCACGCTCGGAGCATGGTTCCGTGAAGGCGCACTCATCCCGCCCGATGCAGACGCGGGGCAAATGTCGTTCTGGAATCTCGTCGAGGCCTTCGTTCTGAAGGGACTCCGCGAGGAGCACAGGATGTCG
>Ga0070680_100003943_pt1 | contig 11098 bp, 9 predicted proteins | sample KBSC73BmetaG_FD_64672 | JGI IMG/M metagenome (GOLD analysis project Ga0070680, IMG submission 64672) | Corn rhizosphere microbial communities from Kellogg Biological Station, Michigan, USA - KBS C7-3B metaG | ecosystem: Host-associated > Plants > Roots > Rhizosphere | place: USA: Michigan...
CACTTCGTCATCGAGCGAGCGGATGGCGTCGTTGAGCAGGTTGATCGCGTCGTTCATGTCGCTCGCGGTGGTGCGGTTGCCGTCGGCGATCGCGCGCACCTGCTGCATCGTGGCGACGATCTTCTCGCTCTCCGACGACTGATTCGCCGCGACCTGGAAGATCTCGTGGATCATCTCGATCATCCGCTCGGCGGCGGCGGAGATCATCGCCGAGCCCGACTTCTGCTCGACCATCGCCTGGCGCACGTACTTCGTGACTTCACGCATCTGCTCGACGGCTTTGAGGATGTGATCGGAGCCCTGCGCCTGCTGCCGCGTCGCGGAGCTGATCTGCTTGACCATCTCCTGCAGGCGCTCGACCGCGCGCGTGATGGTCTCGCTGCCGGTTGCCTGCTCGCGCGTGGCGCCGGCGATCTCGCGTCCCATGTTCGACGCCTTCGACGCCGACTCGAGGATGTTGTTCAGCGCCTTGCCCGCTTCGTGCGAGAGCGACACGCCGGTTTCCACGAGGGAGGAGCCCGACGTCGTGGCTTTCAGCGCATTCTCCACTTCCTCCTGCACCGCGCGAATCAGGTTCGCGATGTCGCGCGTCGACGAGGCCGTGCGCTCGGAGAGCTCGCGGATCTCCGCGGCGACGACCGAGAATCCTTTGCCGTACTCGCCCGCCTGCGCCGCGAGGATCGCCGCGTTCAGCGCGAGCAGGTTCGTCTGCTCGGCGACGTCTTCGATCACGTTGAGGATCTTTCCGATGGCGATGGAGCGCTCGCCGAGACGGCCGACGACGGAGCTCGTCTCGATCACGGAGTGGCGGATCTGTTCCATCCCCTCGATCGTCTCGCGCACCGCCTTCATCCCTGACTCGGCGGCGTCGGCGACCGCGAGCGCGAGATCATACGAGTGCGCGGCGTTCGCCTCGACCTGCGCGATCGATGCGGACATCTCGACCATGGAGGACGACGTGTCGGTCACGAAATTCGTGAGATAGACGACGTTCTGGTCCACCTCGTTGATGGAGGAGACCATCTGATGCGTTGCCGACGCGGTCTCCTCGACCGAGGAGAAGAGCGTGTCGGTGTGGCGGCTCACTTCCTCCATCGACGCGACCATTTCCAGCATCGACGACGACGTTTCTTCCGAAGACGCGGAGAGCGCTTCGACGTTGTCCGTGATTTTGCGCACGCCGCCGTTCAGTTGATCGATGGAGCGATAGGTGTCGTCGATGATCGCGCGCTGTTCGTCGACGCGATGGATCACGGTCTGGGAGCGATTGCCGACCGTCTCGACGACCGATTTGAGCTTGGACTGCGACTGCATGAGGCTCTTCACGGTCCGCTCGAGGTTCGCGGCCATGTTGTTGAACGTGTCGGCGAGCCCGCCGATCTCGTCGCTCGACTCGACGCCCACGCGCTGCGTGAGATCGCCTTTCGAGATCTGCTGCGACGTATTGACGAGCGACAGGATCGGGCGGACGAAGATTCGCGACGCGGCCCACGCCAGCAGGCTCGCCGCGATCAGCGCGAGCACCACGATGCCCGCGCTCCACGTGCGCAGGCTGCCGAGCGCCGTCCGCGCCTGCGACTCGTTCATCAGCAGGCGGAACCAGCCCTTCGGTGTCGCGTCCCCTTTGGTTTCGTAAAACGGGACGGTGTAGACGTGCAGGCCGTTCCCGGTCCCCGTGCCGCGCTCGTTCTTCGGCGCTCGATTGAGGAGCGCGGCGGGAACAACCGGCTTCGTCGCTGCCAGCACTTTGGCGTTGGCGTCGAGGAAGTCGGCGTAGTCGACGGAGGTGTTCTTGCCGAGGTCGTTGACGATGTTCTTCAGATCGTCGGTGAGGCCGAAGATGACGTAGTAGCCGGCCGTGGACTCGATCGTGCGCGCGATCGCCGCGCCCTGCTCGACCGTCTGCGCGATCATCGCGCGCCGCACGAGCATCTGCTGCAGGCCGAGAATCAGCAGCGCGACGACGATCGTCAGCACCGCGAACGTGCCGATGAACTTCGAGCGGATGCCGACGCGAGTCGTGTTCGTATTGCTTAAGAGCATGAGAGCGAGCGGAGTTTAGCAGTCTCTCCAACTTGCTATCATCCACCGCATGCCCCTCATCCGCTGCCCCAAATGCGGACAGGCCTACGACGTGCCTGGCGTCATTGCCGTGCGACTGCCGAACTCGATCGCGACGTGTCACTGCGGCGAGTGGCTTTCGGGCAGCAAGGCGGCGGTGCTCGCGCGTCTGATCGACGTCGATCAGATCCGCGAGATCGACATGAAGCCGTATCGCGTCGACACGCCCTCGGAAGAGCCTCCCCCGCCGCGCGCCGAGCTGCGCGAGGCGGCCGCGCGTCCGCGTTCCGTGCGCATCGTCGCGCGCGGCGCGAAGGAGTCGGTCAACACGATTTTCACGATTCACGAGCATCCGCTCTGGTTCGGCCGCAAGGGATGTCACGTCGAGCTCGCGGAGGCGGAGCTGTCGATCCGCCACTGCTCGATCTTCGTGCGCGGCGAGAAGCTCGTGGTGCGCGATGCCGACTCGCACATGGGGACGTTCCTCGACGGACAAGCCGTCGATGAGGCGGTGATCGAGGAGGGGACGCATCTGCTGCGCATCGGGTCCGCGCTCGTCAGCGTCGAGCCGACCGAGGAGATGGGCGTGGCGGTGCAGCCGATCGCGCTCGACACAGCCGCCGTCGTCGACGAGTCGCAGCTCGCGCAGAAGATGCGCAACGTGCGCTCGACGCAGCCCGCCGCGATGCGCGCGGTGCTCGTCTGCCTCGAGGGTCCGCTGCGCGGGCAGGAGTTCGAGATTCCGCCGAACGGCCTCGTCGTCGGACGCGAGGGCCACGTGCGCGTTCCCGACGAGTTTCTCTCGCGCCGCCATTTCGAAGTGGTCCGCGACGGCGACGGTACGATCCGCGTCCGCGACCTCGGCAGCCGCAACGGCACGTTCCTCAACACGCTCCCCGCCAAGAACACGAAAGTGCATCAGGGGGACGAGATCACCGCGGGCGTGAACCGGTTCCGGATCGAGAATCGGGTGTAACTAAGTCCGTTCCATGATTGCACGTTGGCGCGCCTCTATCGCGAGCGTATAGTGCGTCGACTCTCATACAACAGGGTGGGGACCATGGGTACGTTCGAATCCGCAGCTGCCCGGATTCTCGAGCCACTCTCGGAGCTGCTGCACAAGCCTTTGTATCTCGTCGACGGCCAGTCGCCCGAGGCGGGAAATGCGTTTGCGATCCGCGTGGCGATGCCGCGCATCGCTGTCGTTTCCGCGGATGGAAAGCCGTTCACGGAAGACGAGCGCCGTCTGGTCGATTCGCTGTTCGACGTGCTGCGCGTCGGCGCGGAAAGCGAGGCGCGTTACACGGAGCTCGAGCAGCGCATGCTCAGCCTCCAGCGCGAGAATCTCGATCTCGTCGTCCGGAACCGTGCGCTCTCCGAGGTGTCGTCGCGCGATGCGCTGACCGGGTTGTACAACCGGTGGTACGTGATCGAGAAGATCGACAGCGAGATCAACCGCGCGCTGCGCCACGGCTCGCCGATGTCGGTGCTGATGCTCGACCTCGATCACTTCAAGCGCATCAACGACACGTGGGGCCACTCCGCGGGCGATGAAGTGCTGAAGGCGATCGGGAAGCTGCTGCGCGACAGTTGCCGCGTGTACGACGTGCCCGGACGCTACGGTGGCGAGGAGTTCTGCATCGTCCTGCCGGAGACGCGGATGGGGAACACCGAGGTGGTGGCGGAGCGGATCCGGCAGCGGCTGGAGTCGACGGAGCTGGCCTGCGGCGGCGAGTCGATCGTGGTGACGGCGTCGATCGGAATCGCGGGCATGGAAGAGCCGGCTTCCGCAGATATTTTGAGTCCCGCGGCACTCATCGATCGGGCCGATCGCGCGTTATACTCTGCGAAGAGTCGCGGCCGAAATCGGATCGAAACCTGGGATCGTGCCCTCTACGAGTGTGTGGACGACGCAATCGGCCACTAACTCGTGAGATACGTCACGGCTTCATCCCGTTCTGCGGCTTACATTGCACGGTTGCATTTCTACAAAGGGGAGAGCATGCGAACGAAGATTGTTTTACTTGTCACTGCTGTGATGATCCTGGCGACGAGCGCGATGGCCGCGGGCGGAAGCAAGAAGCCCGTCCTCGCCGTGAATGAGTTTCAGAACCGCACCTCGGCCGCCTGGTGGTATGGCGGCGTCGGCGACGATCTCGCCGGGATGCTGACGAACGAGTTGGCCGGCACCGGCAACTTCAAGATGGTGGAGCGCGACAAGCTCACCGCGGTCCTCGATGAGCAGGACCTCGCGGCGTCGGGACGCGTCAGCAAGTCGACGGGCGCGAAGATCGGCAAGATGACCGGCGCGCAGTACCTCGTCATGGCCACGCTCAGCGCGTTCGAGACCGACGTCAAGGGCACCGGCGGCGGCCTGAGCTTCCGCGGCATCAGCGTCGGCGGCAAGAAGGAAGATGCGTACCTTGCGGTGGATCTGCGCGTGGTGAACACGACCACGGGCGAGATCGAGTTCACGCGCACGGTCGAAGCGCGCGCCAGCAGCGGCGGCCTCTCGGTTGGCGTCTACCGCGGCGGCTTCGGCGGAAACCTCAGCCAGTACGAGAAGACCCCGACCGGCAAGGCGATCCGCGCGGTGATCATGGAGATCAGCGAGTACCTCGCCTGCGCGATGGTCGAGCAGGGCGACTGCATGGCCGAGTACGACGCGAAGGACGCGTCGCGCAAGGCAAAGACGAAGAAGGCGATCAAGTTGGATTGATTTGGGTTGCCCGGTTTCCCGGTTGCCCGGTGAAGGCCAGCCTCGCGGCTGGCCTTTTTGTTTGCACATTCGATCTCGACCGCCTGTGAGCCGGCGAGTTCGCACGTGTGAATCGCCAGTTCGCACGCGTGAACCGCGAGTTCGCACGCGTGAACCGCGAGTTCGCACGTGTGAACCGTGAGTTCGCACGCGTGAACCGTGAGTTCGCACGCGTGAATCGTGAGTTCGCACGTGTGAATCGCCAGTTCGCACGTGTGAACCGAGAGTTCGCACGCGTGAACCGCCAGTTCGCACGCGTGAATCGTGAGTTCGCACGTGTGAACCGCGAGTTCGCACGCGTGAATCGCGAGTTCGCACGCGTGAATCGCGAGTTCGCACGTGTGAATCGCCAGTTCGCACGTGTGAATCGCCAGTTCGCACGTGTGAATCGCGAGTTCGCGCACCAACTTTCGCCTACTTACGCTTGACTTTCGCCTAGTTACCGCCTATATTGGCTGGGCGATGAGATATGTGACGGAGCGGCAGCGGGACATCCTGAACTTCATTCGGGACTTCCAGCGGGAGAAAGGGATCGCACCCACTCACCGGGAGATTTGCGATCACTTCGGGTTCTCATCCTACGGAACCGTCTACAAACATCTGTCCCTCCTGGAGAAGAAGGGGTTGATCCGGCGCGACTGGAATCAGAAGCGCGGGGTGGAGTTGGTGGAGAAGCCCGAACCTTCGAAGGAGGCGCCGGCGAACGCACGCGAGTTGCCGTTGTTCGGCTACATCGCGGCGGGCCGGCCGCTCGAAGTCGACATCAGTGACGAGACGATCGCCGTGCCGCAGCACCTCACCACGCGTGGGGAGAACTACGTGCTGAAGGTACGGGGCGACTCGATGATGGACGACGGGATTCTCGACGGCGACTTGGTGATCATTGCCCGTCGCGACGATGCCGGGAACGGCGAGATGGTCGTTGCGAACGTGAATGGCGAGGTCACGCTCAAGCGCCTTTATCGCGAAGGAGAGCGCGTCCGGCTGCAGCCGGCGAACTCGATGATGTCTCCGATCTATGCCGCTGCCCGGGACGTCGCGGTGCAGGGTGTGGTCGTCGGGTTAATGCGGCGGTTTTAGAAGGTGAGGAAATCATGGATCTCGTGCTCAAACTTCGTGAAATTCGCAGACTCCGCGGACTGAGCCAGAAAGACGTGGCCAAAATGTCCGGAGTCGGAGAAAAGACCATCAGCTCATTCGAGACCGGCCAGCGCATCGGATCGCTCAAGATCTCGCAGTTGCGAAAGCTGCTCAGCGTCTACGGAATGACCGAGGCCGACTTCTTCGGCCTGTCCGTCGAAAGTCAGATCGCGCCGTGGGAGCTCGATGAAGACGAGTGTGCGGCGCAGCGTCTGATCGACGATCTGCGCGGCCTGCCCAAGGGCGTGCAGAAGACGATGCTCGGCAAGTTCCAACTGATGCTCGAGACCGCGTCGGACGTCCACAATCACACCAACCGGGACAAGCGTTCCACTCCCGCGCCCGATCCTCGGCCGAGTTACGTGCGCGAGAATCCCGAGTGGCACATGCTGACTTCGCGCAACTGACCCCGGCGCGCGAAGCAGGCGGTTGGAAACAATTCGGGCGGCGGCTGAACCAGCCCGCCGCCCGGAGTTGAAACCGGCGAATGAATGCCGGCTCAGAACTCGAAACGAATCCCCACTTCGTAGCGGCGCGGCCGCTGCCAGCTGATGGCCTGGCCGAAGTTCGTGCTGACGACTTCGAGGCCCGGCGCCGCACCATCCACCACGTTGTGCAGCGGGTTGGCGAGGCAGTCCGTTCCGTTCACGGCGTCGCACTCGGTGTATTCACCGATGCTGCTGCTGATTCCGGTCTCGGTCTCCGAGTTCAGCACGTTGTAAACCGCGGCGATGAGGCCTGCGCGGACGCGCCCGAAGGTCAGATCGTGCTGCACCGAGAGGTTGAGCTGCTGGAAGTCGGCGAAACGGCGCGAACCGCGCGGCTCCACGTACAGCGTGCCGTAGCCCGCCGGCGGATTCGCCGCGGTGACCGTCCAGGGCGTGCCGCTGTCCCACTGATAGTCGACGCCGAACGTCGTACCGAACGGCGCGCGGACGAAGCCGCTCGCCTTGACGCGATGGCGCGCGTCGTCGCTGAGGTAACCGAAGCGGTTCACGAAGTGATCGGGGAAGACGTCGAAATCGGCGCCCGCGTTCTGCGTGTAGCCGACCGAACCTTCCGACTTCGACCACGTGTAGCTCACGAGGCCTTCGAGCCACTGGAACGGACGCGTCTCGAAGCGCGCGATCACGCCCTTGTACTTGCTGCTCAGCAGGCTGCTGTCGCCGTTCGGCGCGTTGGTCATCCAGTAGAACGTGCAGTCCGACTGATCGGCGCACGTGTCTTCGAACAGGTCCTTCGTGTTGCGCCACAGCGCGGTCACGTCGAGGCTGCTCTTCGCGCCGATGCGCTGCGTGAAGCCGAGGTTGGCCTCGTTCGAGTACGTCGGACGGAGCGTCGGATCGTACGTGTTGCCGGTCGCGCCGCCGAAGGACGTGAAGTAGCGGTCATACTTCTGCGTGGACGGGTTGTAGAGCACGATCGACGAAACGCTGCCGAGGGTGCTGCCGAAACTCGCGAGCGTGAGACCGTTGTCGTCCATGACGCGGCCGACGAAGCCGTGCAGCACGCTGCTGGCGTTGTTGAAGAGGTCCCACGCCAGGCCGAGGCGCGGCTGGAGCTTGCTCATCTCCGGCGCATCGCTGCGGCCCGGAACCTTGAAGTCGACGGTCTCGTAGCGCAGGCCGACGCGGGCGGTGACGGCCGAGATCGGGTGCCACTCGTCCTGCACGTAGAACGCCGCGAGATTGCTCTTGTACTTCTGCTCCGGCGTGATCGAAGAAACGGTCACGTAGAACGGCGCGCCGCTGCGCGCGGAGTACACCGCGCCGCACTGCGAGCCGGCCGGAATCCCGAACGCCTCGCTGCACAGGCCGTCCGGCGCCGTGCCGGTGACGTTGTTGTAGTCGAGGAACTCGGAGCGGTCGATGTTGGTGCCCGCCTTGAGCGTGTGCGAACCGAAGAAGTTGTCGAGGAAGTACGACGTCGACGCGATGAGCTCGACGCGGTCGCGATCGGAGTACTGCCAGTTGTTGTAGTTGCCCGACTGAATGCCGGTGCGAAGATCCTGGATCGCGGTATCCGTGACGTTGCCGCTCATCGGCCGCGTCTCGAGGAATCCGGTGCGGTAACCGACCTGCGCGCTGGCCAGCCAGTTCTGCGAGAGCGTGGTGTCGTATCCGAGGTTCCAGATCGTGGAGCGCTGCTCCTGGAACGCATCCGCCTCGGGGCGATAGAACGCGCTGTCGTTCGCGTTCTCGATGTCGGCGCGGTTATCGGTGAAGCGGAACGAAAGCGTGCCGGTGTCGTTCAGCGTCGCCGTGATCTTGGCAAGTGAATCGAAACCCTTGAACGTACGCGCGCCCGGCTTGAAGCCGGCGCCTTCGAGCGGCGCGTTGATGCGCGTCGTATCGGGGCGCTGCGCCGAAGCGAAGAACCAGATGCGGTCGCGCTGGATCGGACCGCCGAACGTCACCGACGGGCGAAGCTCGTCGTACTCGTTCTCGCCGGCCTTGAAGTGCTCGCCGGACTCGGCCAGATCGTTCGCGGTGTAGCGCGCGTCGAGCGTGCCGGAGAAATCGTTCCCGCCGGTCTTCGTGACGACGTTGATCACGCCGCCGATCGCGCGGCCGTACTCGGCGTCCTTCCCGAGCGTCTGCACCGAGATTTCCTGAATCGCATCGAACGGAAGATTGGATCCGAACGTGTGCGTGACCGGATCGGTGGTGTTCACGCCATCGAGCATGAAGTTGTTCTGCCCGAGGTTCGCCCCGAGAACATTCGGGTTGGCGCCGCCGGCGACGCCCGGCGTCTGCTGCACGACGCTCTGGTACGAGCGGCCGTTGGAACCGACTGCCGCGTATTCGAGATGCTCGCTGTTGAAGTTCTGCTGCACGGTGGTCTGCGTCGGGTCGACGACGACCGAGTCCGCGGTGACGGTGATGGCCGTGCTGACAGCACCCATCGACATCGTGGCGTTGATCTTCGTGGTCTGATCGAGCTGGACCTGGACCGCTTCACGGGTGACGGTCTGGAGTCCCGCGAGCGTGAACTCGACCGTGTACGTGCCGGGGGGAAGCAACTGCAGGTTGTACTCGCCCTGCGCGTTCGTGACAGTGTCGCGCGTGCCCTGCAACTGCGGGCTGCGAACCGTGACGGTCACGCCGGGAAGAACGGCTCCGGAGTCGTCGGTGACGACGCCGAACAGGTTGCCGGTGACGGCTGCGAACGCGCTCAGTGGTGCGAGAGCGAGCAGCAGCGCCAGAACGGCGATGCGTGAGTAAGACATGAACGGTCTCCTATGGATTGTCGGACCGCCGGGGGCTGGCGATCCGCGGTTTGCAATAAACGCAAACCCACTCTACGCGCGTCTCCGGCCGGCGCGCGTTACGACCTAGTTAACACCGTTAACGTGACCGAGTGTTAACAGTGTTAACACTCACCGCATGTTCGCGAACGATTCACCGAGAGTTTTGCGCTCGAACGCAAAACCGTCACTGGCGAGGCGCACCGGGAGGGCGCGCTGGCTGGCCAGCAGCGCCTCGTCCGCCATCTGTCCGAACAGCAAACGCAATGCGAACGCGGGAGCGGGCAGGAACGCGGGACGGTGCAATGCGCGGCCCAGCTGTCGCGCGAGCTCGCGATTGCGAACGGGATCGGGAGCGGTCGCGTTGTAAACGCCGCGAGCGTGCTCGTTGGAGATCGCCCACTCGAGGATGCGCAGCACGTCCTCGCGATCGATCCACGGCATCCACTGCCGTCCGTTGCCGAGCGGACCGCCGACGCCGAGCTTGAATGGCAGGAGCATTTGCTTCAACGCGCCGCCGTCCGGCGCGAGCACGACGCCGAAGCGCACGATCACGAGCCGCGCCAGCGGCTCCGCCTCGCGGGCCGCCGCTTCCCATCGACCGACGAGGTCGGCGAGGAAGCCGCTGCCGCGCGACGAATGTTCGTCGAGCGTTTCATCGCCGCGATTGCCGTAGATGCCGACCGCCGACGCGTTGATCAGCGTACGCGTGCGCGACGGCTCGCGCTGCAGCGCCTCGACGATCGCGTGCGTCGCGTTCAGGCGGCTGTCGACGGCGCGCTTCTTCTTCTCCTCCGTCCACCGGCCCGCGATGTTCTCGCCCGCGAGGTTGATCACGACGTCCGCGCTCGCCGCTTCCACCGACCATGCGCCTTGCGTTCGCGCGTCCCACTGCACGCCGCGGCCGATCTCGACCTTCGCGGGATTGCGTGTCAAAACGGTGACGTCGTCGCCGCGCGCGGCGAGGCGCCGCACGAGCGGCTCGCCGATGAAGCCGGTTCCTCCCGCGATCACGATTTTCACGGGGTGATTCTATGCCTCAAAAACCAACCGCCGGCCTTGCGGCCGGCGGCGGTTTCGATCAGGAGGAGATAGGAGTCCGGATACGTCTTGTTGTTGCCCTCGTTCATTTAGACGGGGCCCCTTTAGAAAGGTTTCACGCGATTCGCGACCGGGCCGCAACCCGCCGCGGATCCCCCGGCGAGCCCTTCTTTAACCCCGCGAACGCGATCATTGCCGCGTTGTCCGTGCAGTAGCGTTTCTCGGGAAGCCGGACGACGAGATTGTGCGCTTCGCCCCACGCGAGCACACGCTCGCGCAGCACGCCATTTGCGGCCACGCCTCCGGCAATCGCGACGTCGGAAGGCTTCGGCGCATCGATGCGAGACCACACCGAATCGAGGCGGTCGAAGAGCTGCGCGATCAGCGCGTCCTGGAACGTCGCGCAGAAATCCGCGAGCGTCGCGGGATCGCCGTCCACGCGCACATCGTGCTGACGCGCGAGACGAATCGCGCCGGCCTTGATTCCCGAGTACGAAAAATCGAGCGACTCGTCCTTGAACTGCGGAACGGGGAACGGGAAGCGGCGCGGATCCGCTTTGCCCGCGCGCGCATGTTTCTCGATCTGCGGGCCGCCGGGATACGGCAGCCCGATGAACTTCGCGACCTTATCGAACGTCTCGCCGATCGCGTCATCGCGGGTGCGATTGATCTGTTTCACGTCGCGTCCGCGCACGTCGTAGATCGCGGAATGCCCGCCCGAAATGACGAGCGCCAGAAATCGCTCCGGCAGCGGAATCGCGGCGCCGTCGCGCTGCAGGTACGGCGAATAGATGTGGCCCTCGAGATGATTGACGGGAACGATCGGGATGCCGAGGCCGTACGCGAGCCCC
>Ga0070680_100003944_pt1 | contig 11097 bp, 7 predicted proteins | sample KBSC73BmetaG_FD_64672 | JGI IMG/M metagenome (GOLD analysis project Ga0070680, IMG submission 64672) | Corn rhizosphere microbial communities from Kellogg Biological Station, Michigan, USA - KBS C7-3B metaG | ecosystem: Host-associated > Plants > Roots > Rhizosphere | place: USA: Michigan...
TCGGTCCGGAGCACGATGGTCTCGCCGAGCACCGAGCGCAGCATGTCGCCCAGCGAGGCCGCCACTTCATTGAGGTTGACGAGAGTAGGCCTGACCGGCATGCGTCGCCCGAAGACCATGAGCTGCCGGGTGAGCGCCGCGGCCCGTTCGGACGCCTTCCGGATTTCCACCGCATCCTTCCGCCGCGCATCGGACTCATCCATCGCGGCCACCAGGAAATCGGCGAACCCCATGATGATCATCAGCATGTTATTGAAGTCGTGCGCGACGCCGCCGGCCAGCCGGCCCAGTGCGTCCATTTTCTGGGCCTCGCGGACCCGCTCCTCCGCACCCTTCCGCTCGGTGTCGTCCTGCAGGTTGGCGGCGAGCATGACACCGCGTCCGTCCGCGACCGCCGTCAGGTCCACCCGCACCGGGAACTCGCTGCCGTCCCGGCGCAGGTGGCGCGATGCATAGGCCACCCGCCCGGTTTCCAGCGCCTTCCGGGTTTCGTCCCTCGCAAACTGGCGATACTCCGGCGTGGTGAGGGCCCAGATCGGCATCCCCGTCAGCTCGTGCGCCTCATAGCCGTGCAGCCGGGCGTAGGCGGGATTGACCCGCACGTAGTTGCCGGTAGCGGGGTCGCCGATGGCAACGCCCCAGCCGGCGTGCTCGAAGATCTTGCCCCACCGGATGAGCTCCGCCTGCGCCTCGGTGCGCTGCGCGAGCTCGTCCTGCAGGGTCCGGAAGAGCCGGGCGTTGGCGATGGCCAGCGCCATCCGGTCGGCCAGGGAACGAAGCAGCGGTATGTCGTCGGGCGCATAGCGGCGACCACTGTCGCCATAGGCCACGGTGAGCACACCCAGCACCTGCTGGTTGGTCATGAGTGGCACGGCGATCAGCGACTTGAACGCGGCATCGCGCAGCACCTGGCGCTGGCTGTCGTCCTCCGCCAGCCGCTCAAGCATGACCGGGGTCACTTCGTACAGCGCCACCGGCTCGCCAGTGCGCAATGCCACGGCCACGGGGTGATTATCCCACTCGGGCCCGGGCACCAGCCGGGCCAGCCGGGCCGCCAGCCGCCGCTCCATCGCCCGGTCGGCGATGGCCACGCGGACCCGCTGGATCACGCCGGTTGGCATGCGCACGTCCACCACGCAGACATCCGCGAAGTCCGGCACCACCAGCTTGGTGATGGCGTCGAAGGTCGCCTCCAGCTCGATCGATCCGGTCAGCCGCGCGCCGGCCTCATACAGCAATTCGCGGCGCCGGCGTTCCCGCCGCGCCTGGGTGATGTCGCGCGAAATGCCGAGGATACCGGTGGCCCGGCCCGAGGCATCGCGCATCACGCTCTTGCTGCTCTCGAACGTGAGCGGCTCGCCTCCGGGTGCTGACCATGTTTCTTCGAACACCAGCGTTTCGCCGCGCTCCACCACCAGCCGGTCGTTCTCCTGGAGCTGCTTCCAGTTGAGGTCGGGAACGAGATCGCGGTCAGTCAGGCCCCTGACGTCCCGGCCCATCAGCGCGGTGAGCGCCCGGTTGACCATGACATAGCGGCCGTCAAGGTCCTTGGCGTAGATCACGTCATCGGTGCCGTTGATGACCGTCTGCACCAGGTCGGCGCTGGAGCGCGCGGCCTGCTCGGCGGCGCGCTCGACGGTGGAATCGCGGAGGAAGCAGCGGAGCCCTGGCGCGCCCGGGAGGAAGCGCGCCGCAAACCAGCGCTCCAGTGGAGGGAAGTATGCTTCGACTTCGACGGGGCGCTGCTCCCGCACCGCGCGCTCCGCCCCGCGGAACAGCGGCGTCCCCACCAGCGCGGGAACTTCATTCCAGATGACCTTGCCGGTCAGGCCGTCGGGATCGAGGCCCAGCCGGGTGAGGTACCCGCGCGCCGCGCGGTTGAGCCGGACAACCCGCCACGCCTGGTCCAGCACCACGAACAGTTCGGTAAACTGGTCCAGCGTGCTGAGACTGTCGTCAGCGCCGGGCCTGTCGCCAGGGGGCATATCACTTCCAGTCGTACAGGGCGCGATACATATCTTCATTCCGCGGGATGATGCGGACGTAGTCCCGCGTCTCGGCGTAGGGAATCCGCTCGGCAAAAATCTCCGGATCGCCCGCACCGGCCTTGCCGTTCCATCGCTCCACCCGGCTCACCCCCGCATTGTAGGCGGCGAGGATCCTGACCGGAGTGTCATAACGGTGGCTCAATTCGCCCAGATGCGCCATACCGAGCTCGAGATTGACGTCGGGTTCATAGAGCAGCACGGGGTCCCAGATGGGATAGCCCATCCCGCGCGCCAGGCCGTGCCCCACCGATGGCATCACCTGCATCAGCCCGCGGGCACCAGCGCGTGACACCGCCGACGGAGTAAAATTGGATTCCTGACGGATGAGCGCGGCCGCGAAGACCGGATCAACGTCGCGCCGAGCAGCCTCCTCGATCAGCGCCGAGCGGTGCAGCACCGGGTACAGCAGGCGATAGGTGCGCGCATCGCGCTTCGCGCCAGCCGCCAGGGCCCGGCCCGCCATCCGCATGGCGCGCGACGCCTCGTCCGCCTCCCGCAGTGAGGCCGCCACCGCGAGCAGGTGCTCCGCATCGCCACTTGGCTGGTCGGTAAGTGCAGTCAGCTCCCAGCGAGCCTCGCGATCCATGCCCAATTGCCGGAGGATCTGGACCCGGCCCAGCGCGCTGTCCACGCCAGGCACCGGCACAAAGGTGTCCGCGGCGGGTGAGGGCGCCCACGGCTGCTGACCCAGTCGCCGGCTCGCCAGGGCGCCATAGTAGCCAAGCGTGTCCCGCGCGGCGGCTTGCCAATGCTCCCGCGCCGCGGTCGAATCGCCAGCCTGCGCCCATGCGCGGCCAGCCCAGTATCGCGCGGCCTGCAATTCAGAATTGGGGCCCGATGCGCGGGTCAGCGCATCCAGTTCGGTGCCTGCGGTACGGGCGTTGCCGGCAACCAGCGCAATGATGGCCGCACGAAAGGCCGCTTCCGGCGCCAGACTCGCACGCGGATAGGTGGTGACGACGCTGCGGAACGCATCACGTGCGGCCTGATCCCGCCCTTCGTCAGTGGCCAGGTCACCCAGCAGGAACAGCGCCGTTGCAGCCGGTTCGGTTTCGTGAGAGTACTTGCGGAGAACGGCACGAAGCGCCTTGCGCCCGGCTTCGAGACGACCTTCGCGAACCAGTGCGCGCCCACGCTGGTATGCCGCCGAAGCTGCCAGACTGCGCGGCGACTTGACCCTGGTAAACTGCGCCCCGGCCTCGGCGTATCGGCCCAGGGCAAAGAGGGCCCTGCCGTACTCCCAGCGGTCACGCGACTCACCCAGGCCGGCGGCAAAGGCACGGTGATACGCGTCGGCCGTTCGCCGGGCCGGGCCTCGGGCCGCAAGGGCTCGGCCCACCAGCAGTTCCAGCTCGGCGCCAAGCGGAGCGAAACCATCATCAAGCACGGCGACCGCCGAGCCTGCGCGAGCCGTGCCGGGAGCCGAGCGGACCACCTGGACCAGATCGGCACGGAGACTGTCACGCTGCGCGCGACTGCCCGGGCTCAGTGCAAGCCGCAGCCGCCAGGATTGCTCCAGGTCACCCACGCCCGCATAGGCCACCGCTGCCGCCGCAGAATCACCGGTCCGGAGGAGTGCATCGGCGCGGGCACTGGGCAGGTGCTCGCGCACCACCGGTGCCGAGAGCGCGGCGAAGCGTTCCTGCCGCACCGTGCTGTCGCGGGTGACGATGGCGGCGCGGTAGGTGAGCCATTCGCGGATGGCAGGCAGGTGTTCGCCGGCCTTGGCGTACGCATCGGCCGCGGCGGCGAGCGAATCAAGGCGATCAAGCGCCCGGGCCAGGATGACCGTGCGCTCCGCCCGGCTCCGGGCATCGGAGGCCGCTTTCACCGCGCGCCGCGATTCCGCTGCGGCCTCCGAATCGGCATCGGTTTCAAGCAGCGCGCGCGCCAGCAGGGCCCGGCCTTCGCCACTGTCGTCATCGAGCCAGGTCTCGCTCGCGAGCATGCGCCGCACTTCCGGCCATCCACCCCACCGACTCGCGGCGGTAGCAGCGAGCAGCGTTACCTCCGGCGTCCGCCGTGCGCTGTCCGCGAGCAGCGGAGCCAGCAGCCGGCTCGCGTGCCAGGGCTGGCCTTGCTTCAAAGCGGTGCGCGCTTGATCAATCGCACTGTCGGCGGCCGCCGCGACCAGGCGATCCACCGACGGGGTCACCATCGGCACGGGCAAGGGACAGAAGAGCGCAAGCGAGAGCGTGAACAGTATCATGGCTTTCCGGGTGGGAACGGGCGTAGAATGCACTGATGCGAAAACCTTCAGGTGGCCACGATCAGGAGGGCACGCAAGCACCGGGCCGGGTCCGCGTGGACCAGTGGCTCTGGGCCGCGCGCTTTTTCAAGACCCGCACTCTCGCAGCGGACGCGGTGGCAGGCGGCAAGGTGGAACTCAATGGCCAGCACGTGAAACGCGCGGCGCAGGTCCGGCCAGGTGATGAACTGCGCATCCGGCTGGGCCCCTATGAACATATCATTATGGTACGGGATCTGGCGGCAAAACGGGGATCGGCCAGCGTGGCCGCGCAGCTCTATGAGGAGACGCAGGAGAGCCGCGAGGCACGGGAGCGGCTGGCGTGGCAACTCAAGCACGCCCCCGCGCCGTTCAGTTTCGAGGACAAGGGGAGGCCCACGAAGCGGGATCGCAGGGCGATAGAGAAAATGAGGCGGGAGAAATAAGGGGTTAGGGATTAGGGATTGGGGCGAAGGGGCCGGAGCTTGTCTCGAGTCCTGGCCCTTCTGCTCAGCCCGAACCCCCTAGTCCCTAGTCCCTAGTCCCTAGTCCCTAGCCCATATTCCCCACCAGCGCCGCGCCGAATTCACTGCACTTGAGCAACGTCGCCCCTTCCATCTGCCGCTCGAAATCGTAGGTCACCCGCTTCTGGCCGATGGTCTTCTCCAGCGCCTGGACAATCAGGTCCGCGGCCTCGCTCCATCCCAGGTAACGCAGCATCATCTCGCCCGAGAGGATGACCGAGCCGGGATTGACCTTGTCCTGGCCGGCATACTTGGGCGCGGTGCCATGGGTGGCCTCGAAGATGGCGTGGCCGGTCACGTAATTGATGTTGGCGCCGGGGGCGATGCCGATGCCGCCAACCTGCGCCGCCAGCGCATCGGAGACATAGTCGCCATTGAGGTTCAGGGTGGCGATCACATCGTACTCGGCGGGCCGCAGCAGAATCTGCTGCAGGAACGCGTCCGCGATCGCGTCCTTGATGACGATGCCGGCACCGGGCTTCCCCTCGGGGATGACGTGCCAGGGACCGCCGTCGAGCGCCACCGCTCCGAAGAAATCGCGGGCCACCTGATAGCCCCAGTCACGGAAGGCGCCCTCGGTGTACTTCATGATATTGCCCTTGTGCACCAGCGTCACCGATGCGCTCTTCTGCTGGATCGCAAAGGAAATGGCGCTGTGCACCAGCCGTTCGGTGCCCAGCCGGCTGACCGGCTTCAAGCCGAGTCCTGTTTCAATCTGCAGGTCGCGATGCGGCGCGCCGATGCCTTCGAGCTGCCGCTGCCAGGCATCCACCCTGGCCTGGGTGCCGAAGCGGATCTTGTCGAACTCCTTGGGAAATTGCTCCGCGAGAAAAGCCATCAGCTTCGCATTGCCCTCGGTCCCGGCCGCATATTCGATCCCCGCGTAGATGTCCTCGGTGTTCTCGCGGAAGATGGTCATGTTCACATCCTGCGGCCGCTTGACCGGCGACGGCACACCCTGGAACCAGCGCACCGGGCGCAGGCAGACGAACAGGTCAAGAATCTGGCGCAGCGCCACGTTGAGCGAGCGGATGCCCCCTCCCACCGGCGTAGTGAGCGGCCCCTTGATGGCCACGAGATGCCGCCGGATCGCGTCCAGCGTCTCGTCCGGCAGCCAGTTATCCACCTGATTCTTGGCCTTTTCTCCGGCGAGGACCTCGAGCCACTGGATCTGGCGCCTGCCTCCGTACGCCTTTTTCACGGCACCATCGAAGACCAGCTGCGCTGCGCGCCAGATGTCGGGGCCGGTCCCGTCGCCTTCAATGAAAGGGATGACCGGGCGGTCCGGCACGACAAGCTTGCCGCCGGACATGGTGATGGTGTCGGTGGAGTTTGGCATGGGGGAAAGTAGGCGGGAAGGCCTGAGGACGGGAAGGAGGTCAACAGTCAACAGTCGACAGTCAACAGTCGACAGTCGACAGTCGACCCGCGACCCGCGACCCACGTCCCGCGTCCCGCGTCCCCTTGCGCAATCCCGCCCGCTTCCCGACATTGTTCTCCATGCGTCGCGCCGCGTATTTCGCCTTTGCGTTCTACTTTGGTTCCCCCGGGGGCCGGAGTCGGGCAGGCGTGCGCGGTTAGGCAGACGCTTCCAGAATCCGACGGGCCCTCGGCAACACGCCGAGGGCCCGTTTTCGTTTCTCCACCAAGCCAAGAGGCCCGCATGCTAATCGTTACCCGGTCCGGCATTACTGACACCGAACTCAGCCATGTCTGCGAACGCGTCGAGGCGCTGGGCCTCACCGCCCATGTCGTGCGCGGAGCCCAGCGCACCGTCGTCGCCTGCGTGGGTGACGAGGACCAGCTGTCGGAGGTTCCCCTGCTCGCGCTGCCGGGCATCGAGTCGGTGACACCGGTGCTCCGCCCCTACAAGCTCGCCTCGCGTGAGGCCGTCCCCGGCGGGGAGACCACCAGGGTCGAGGCAGGCGGCGCCGTGTTCGGCGCCAGCCAGCTCGCGGTGATCGCCGGACCCTGCGCCGTGGAAGATCGCGACATGCTGCTGCGCACGGCCCGCGCGGTGCGCGGCGCTGGCGCCGTGATGCTTCGGGGCGGTGCCTTCAAGCCGCGAACATCGCCTTACGCCTTCCGGGGCGTCGGTGCCGACGGGCTCCAGCTCCTGGCCGAGGCGCGCCTGGCGACCGGACTGCCCGTGGTGACCGAAGTGATGGATACCCGCCTCGTGGAACTGGTGGCCCAGCACGCCGACATGCTGCAGATCGGAGCGCGCAACATGCAGAACTTCGCGCTCCTCGCCGAGGTGGGACAGTGCGGAAAACCGGTGCTGCTCAAGCGGGGCCTCTCCGCCACCATCCGGGAGCTGCTGATGGCCGCCGAATACATCATGGCTCAGGGCAATCCCGACGTGGTACTCTGCGAGCGTGGCATCCGCACCTTCGAGACTTCCACCCGGAACACGCTGGACATCGCCGCGGTACCGGTACTCAAGGAGGAGACCCATCTGCCGGTGATCGTGGACCCGAGTCATGCCGGCGGGCGCCGCTCGCTGGTGCTTCCGCTCGCCTGTGCGGCAGTGGCCGCCGGCGCCGACGGGCTCATGATCGAGGTCCACCCCAAGCCGGAGACCGCCCGGTCCGACGGCGAACAGTCGCTCTGTTTCGAGGAGTTCGCCGTGCTGATGCAGCGTCTGGCCGGATTCGCGGCGGCCGCGGGCCGCACCCTGCACGACGCGGCTGCACCGGCCGAGTGGCGCCGCACTCCGGCGGTGGCATGACGGCGGCCGTTGCGCGCGAGGCCCGGCTCAAGGTCGGCGTACAGGGCGAGGCAGGATGCTTCAGCGACGCGGCGCTCCGCGCCCTGCTGGGAGACGGCGTCGAGCGGTGTTTCTATCCGAGCTTCGGCGCCGCGCTCGATGCGCTCGAAGAGGGCGCCGCGGACCGGCTGCTCCTCCCGGTGCACAACTCGCTTGCGGGCGTGGTGCAGGAGAGTCTGTCAGCCATTGCCGCACGTGATCTTCGCGTGGATGGCGAGACGGAGCTGCCCATCCGGCTGGTATGTGCCGCGCTTCCGGGGACCCGGCTGGACCAGGTGACGCGCGTCATGTCCCATCCAGTCGCACTTCGGCAATGCGCCCGGTTTCTTGCGCATCATTCCCGCATGGTGGCCCAAGCGGTGCATGACACCGCCGGAGCGGCACGGCTGCTGGCCGAATCAGGCGAGCCGGACGCGGTGGTGGTGACGAGCGCGGAAGCGGCAGCGGAGCATGGGCTGGTGACCCTCGCAAGTGACATTCAGGACCGGTCCGACAACACCACCCGGTTCTGGCTGCTCGCACGACGGCAACTGGCGGCCAGACACAACACGGAGCGCATGGACCACCACCTTGCCATGCATGTGCAGCCGGTTCAGGGAGTGCTCGCCCTCCGGGGCGCAATCTCGGTGGGGTGCGATACGCCGGGTGCCATCACCGAGGCCACGACCGAATTGCTGCGGGCGCTGCTCGAGGCCAACGGCATTCAATCCACCGACGTCGTCAGCGCCATCTTCACCCTGACCGCCGATCTCAGCGCCATTTTCCCCGCTCACGCCGCTCGCCAGCTGGGCTGGCAGTCGGTGCCAATGCTGTGTGCCAGTGAGATCCCCGTACCCGGGGCCCTGCCCCGGTGCCTGCGGGTGCTGCTGCACGTACGGCCACCGCATCACGGATGGTGCGCATCGCATATCTATCTGGGAGAGGCGAGGGTGCTGCGGCCGGATCTGTAGGCGGGACGATGCTCGCATATGCAACCGTAGGGGCACGGCCTGCCGTGCCCCTACCCAAGGGATGGTCGGGTGCCGCCAGGGGCACGGCATGCCGTGCCCCTACCCCCCCGCCGCCTCGTCCACCAGCCAAGTCAGATGCCCGGCTGGCTTCACCCGCGACACCGGATACTGCTCTGCGTCAGGGCTGCCGCGCATGACCGCTTCCACGATCGGTCGCTTGGCCGCGCCCTCCGCCAGCACCAGTACCGAGCGCGCCTGGTTGATGAGCGGGAACGTGAAGGTGAGCCGCCGGGGCACCGGCAGCGATGCCGCGCCCTGCACCGGAATCACCAGTCGCTCGGTCTCCTCCAGCGCATCACTGCCGGGAAAGAGCGACGCGGTGTGGCCGTCATCACCCACGCCCAGCAGCAGAAGATCGAACGCCAGCTCGGGGACCCGCTCGCGGATGAGCGCTTCATAACCCCGAGCCGCCCGGTCCAGGTCGGTGGCGTCCGCCGGCATCCGATGCACCCGTGACTCCGAGACAGGTGCCCGCGCCAGCATGAGCTCGTGCGCCATCCGGAAATTGCTCGCCGCGTTGTCCGGCGGCACGGCGCGTTCGTCGCTCCAGAACCAGTCAATCTCGTCCCACGGCACCGCCGAGCGATACTCGTCCGAGGCAAGCAGTTCATACAGCCGGCGCGGCGTGCTCCCGCCCGACAGCGCCACCGCCGCATGACCGGTGCAGATGGCGGCCTCTCGCGCGGCCACGATCAGGCACCGGGCCGCCTCATGGCTCAATCCGTCGAGCGAACTGAACACCGTGATTTCAGGCGTCACCCGTTCCGCCATCGCAGCGCCCCCGATCCGGCCAGGCGGTTGGCTTCCGCCGGACCCCAGCTCCCCGCCGGGTACGGCAGCGGTTTGCCGCCGTCCTCCAGGACCGGCGTGTACAGTCGCCAGGAGGCCTCGACCTCTTCGGCATGCACGAACAGCATCTGCTCTCCTTCAATGACGTCCTGCAGGAGAGTTTCGTATGCCTCGGGCAAGGGGCCGAAGGCGTCCCGGTATTCGAAGTGGAGCGGCTCGCTCGACAGCTGGAAATCGGGGCCCGGCACCTTGACGTCGAAATAGAGGATGAAGCCTTCGTCCGGCTGGAGCCGCAGCACCAGCGTATCGCCGCTCATCTGGCAGGCATCGAAGGGCTGGAACAGGCTCACCGGCGGCTCCCGGAGCGTCAGCACGATCTCGGTCAGCCGGGACCCCATCCGCTTGCCGGTACGCAGCAGGAATGGCACGCCCTGCCATCGCCAGTTGTCCACGCTGAGCTTCATGGCGACAAACGTACCGATCTCGGAAGTGTGCGATACCCCCGGCTCCTTGCGGTAGGCCCGGACCCTCTTCCCGTCAATGCGGCCCGCGGTATACTGGCCCCGCACCACGGCCTCCGGCGGAATGGGCTTGACCGCCCGCAGCACCTTGACCTTTTCCTGCCGGATGGACGCGGCGTCAATGGCGCTGGGTGGTTCCATCGCCACCAGGGTCATGATCTGGGTCAGGTGGTTCTGGATCATGTCGCGGATCACCCCGGACGTCTCATAATACCCCGCCCGCATCTCGACCCCGAGATCCTCGGCCACCGTGATCTGGACACTCGACACGTGCTCCCGGTTCCAGAGCGACTCGAACATGGCGTTGGCAAACCGGAACACCAGCAGGTTCTGCACGGTGTCCTTGCCGAGAAAGTGATCCATGCGATAGATCTGGTCCTCGCGCCAGCCCTCGTGCAGCTCGGTGTTGAGCTTGAGCGCCGAATCGAGATCCCGCCCGAACGGTTTCTCGATCACGATGCGCACCCAGCCCACCGCCTTGGCGAGGCCGTTGCGTGCCAGTCCGGAGGCCGTCGGCCCGAAGAACTGCGGCGGCAACGCGAGGTAGAACACCCGGTTACCCGGTGTCTTGTGGCTGGCCTCGATGGCATCGAGCCGGTTGCCGAGTTCGCGGTAATCTTCGGCGGTACCGTCGTGAATCGGCTGGTAGTAGAGAAACTTCCTGGCCCAGGCGGCGGCCTTGGTGCGTGCCACGCCATCCCGCACCAGCGCGGCCACGGCCATCTTCCGGAACCCGGCATCATCGGTCTCGCTGCGGGTGACCGCGACCACCGGAATGCCGGACGCGGAGCCGCGCTCGTGCAGATGATAGAGCGCCGGCAGGACCATCCGCTGCGAGAGGTCGCCGGTGCCGCCAAAGATGACGTACATCGCGGAGCCGGGCTTCAGCGCGTCGGGCATCTCACGCCTCCGTCTTCACGGCGTGCCCGCCGAACTGCTGACGCATCGCCGCCAGCAGCCGGTCCGAGAAGGCCTCCTCGCTGCGGGAGCGGAGCCGCGCCATGAGCGAGAGCGCGATGACCGGCGCGGGCACATCCAGGTCAATCGCTTCCGCCAGGGTCCAGCGGCCTTCGCCCGAGTCGGCCACCCACGGCGCGATGTCCGCCATGCCGGGATGCTCCTCCAGCGCGCTGGTGGTCAGCTCCAGGAGCCACGACCGCACCACGCTGCCGTGCTGCCAGATGTGTCCCACCTGAGCAAGATCGAGC
>Ga0070680_100003948_pt1 | contig 11093 bp, 10 predicted proteins | sample KBSC73BmetaG_FD_64672 | JGI IMG/M metagenome (GOLD analysis project Ga0070680, IMG submission 64672) | Corn rhizosphere microbial communities from Kellogg Biological Station, Michigan, USA - KBS C7-3B metaG | ecosystem: Host-associated > Plants > Roots > Rhizosphere | place: USA: Michigan...
AAGGGCGATTCATATAACTAAACTGCGCGGTATTGTATTTAGGCCAATCCCGCATTGCAACATTCTTGTGGGGCAGGAACCGGCTGCATGGAAGCGGAACCGTCATCGACCAGCCACGGCGCTTCGTGCTGGCCGACCTGGCCTCACCTATCGACACGCACGTGCCTCGATGGGGACGATGCGTATTTCAAACCGGAACGAAGGCTGTTGGGTAGAGTCGAAAGTCGTGCTTTTCAACATGACAATCGTCAGGTGAAGGACGCCGATGCCCCTTAGACGATCGACGCTCCAGGTTTTCGACAGGCGCGTCCCGGTTGCGACTCGGGGTCGCGTGAAGGCGGCCGCTGCTCACGGGCTGAACCCCGCAGCCCGACCGATGAACAGCCCATGATTGGCAAGTGGACGCGGGCGATCGCCGCAACCAGGATCAGTCGGGTGGTGCGTCGGATGCGGCGCCCAAGCGATGCGTCTCGGCAAGATATTCGCGGCTCTGCATCTCGATCAGCCGGCTGATCGTGCGCGCGAATTCCAGACGCAAGCGCTTGCCGTCGTACAGTTCCACCACGGGTGCCTGCGCGGTGACGGCCAGTTTCACGCGCCGGTCGTACAACTCATCGATGAGGTGCACGAAACGTTGCGCGGCGTCCTCGTTGAATGGCGTGAACTGCGGCAGGCCCGAAATCAGGATCGCCGGGTACGTCCGCGCCAGTTCGATGTAGTCGGCAGAACCGTATGGTCCGTCGCACAAGGCCGCGAAATCGAACCAGGCCGCCTGCGCGCAAACGCGACGCACGCTGAATGCGCGATCGTTGAGGTGCAGTTCTCCGTTTTCCCGCACCGGCCCTTGCGCCAGTTCTTCGAAAAGCCGCGCCAGCGCAGCCTCCGTGTGGGCATCGTCGGGCGTCAAGTACACGGGCGCGCGGGTCAGGGCGCGCAAACGCCAATCGTGAGGCGAGGCCAGTTCCAGCACTTCGCAGCGCTGCTCCAGCAAGGTGATCGCAGGCAGGAATCGCTCGCGCTGCAGACCCTCCTTGTAGAGATCATGCGGGGGTGTGTTGGAGGTGGCGACCAGGGCGACGCCGCGATCGAACAACGCGCTCAGCAATCCGTACAGGATCATCGCGTCGCCGATGTCGGTGACCATGAACTCATCCAGGCACAACACCCGCGTGCGTGCCGCGATGCCAGCCGCGACACCCGGCAACGGATCGCGCGTTGCGCCGAGTCCGCGCAACGCGGCCTGCACGTCGAGCATGAAGCGATGGAAATGCACGCGCAGTGCAATGTCATCCGGCAACGACGCCACGAACTGGTCCACCAACATGGTCTTGCCGCGCCCGACCGCGCCCCACAGGTACAGGCCGCGCACGCCCGTGGCGTGTCCCGCCACGCGCGCGCGCCATCGCGCAACCGGGCCGGGCGACGGCGCCGACAGGGCGGCGTGGATGCGGTCCAAGGCGACCAGCGCGGCGCGTTGCGCGGGATCGTCTTGCCAGCGTCCCGCGATGACCCCTCGCGCGTAATGCGTGGAGGGCGAATCAATACCGTCAGGCATCGATGAGTCCGTTACTGATGAGTGCATTGAAGCCGCCGCGAGTGCAAGGCACGAGATGCCAAGGCAGCGCTTGATGGAAACCTCGATCGAAGCGGCCGTCATGGACAATCAGGCCGCGGAAGGCCGTTCTGGTCTTCACGCTCCGGGAGTCGTTCCGAAAAACAGCCATCCAGCGAGGCGGCGGTCAGGGATGATCGCACATCAATGTGGCAGCCAGCCCCGCACCGCATTCTTCACCGCGCCGCGCAAATCCATCAGGCGCCGATGGAAGAAGTGTCCCGTTTCGGGCATGCGGATCAGGGTCGGCTTCGGGTCCAGCGTTTCGATCCAGTCGAACACGCCCTGCGGGTCGACTACTTCGTCGTCCTCGCCCTGGATGACGAGCCATGGGCAGGTCGGCATCGCCAGTTCCGCGAACTCGTAGCGGCCGACTGGCGGCGCCACGGTGATCAGCGCGTCCGCACCCAGCGACCGGGCGCAGCGCAGCGCGATGTAGCTGCCGAACGAAAAACCGGCCAGCCACAAGGCATCGCCCGGACGCGCCTGACGCACCCATTGCGCCACCGCAACCAGGTCACCGCTTTCGCCGTCGCCGTTGTCGAACACACCCGTGGAGGCGCCGGTGCCGCGAAAATTGAAGCGCACCGTCGCGAGTCCGGATTCGCGCAGCGAACGCTCCAGCATCGTGATCACCTTGTTGCGCATCGTGCCGCCCTGTTGCGGGTTCGGATGGCAGATCACCACTGTTCCCGCGCGGGCATGGCCCGCTTCCGGCACCGCGGTCGCGACTTCGAGCGTCCCGGCGGGACCTGCAAGCGCAAACGTGGCGGGGGCGTCTGGAAAGCCGGGCGGGGCCGGCGGCAGGGCGTCACTCATGGGTGGATGATAATTGATATTTGCGGTCGTCCATGCTCACCTGCCCCGCGGAGCGCTGCGCTGAACCGGAACGTTCCATCGCCATGAACACCAGAACGGGCTTCCATGGCGAAATTGTGCGATCGTCCATGATCGCCGCCTCGCTCGGTGCACGGGTAAACCCGAAAACGTTCCCATTCCATGAACACCAGAACGGCCTTCCCTGACTGGAACCGTGTGAGATCGTCCCTGATCGCCGCCTCGCTGAGCGCTGCGGCCAACCGGAACGTCCCATCGTCATGAACACCAGAACGGCCTTCCATGGCCTGACTGTCCACAACAGCGGCTTCGTGCGGTACGTCGAACCATGAACCACCTGGCCCATGCGCTGCTTGCGGATGCCGGAGGTATCGAGTTTGCGCTGGGCAGCGCGCTGGGCGATTTCGTACGCGGCCACCCCGATCCCGCGTGGCCAGCCGCGCGACGCGCGGGCCTGCTGTTCCATCGCGCGATCGACGGCTATACCGACGCGCATCCCGAGGTCGTCGCGGCACGCAACCTGTTCAGGCCGCCGATGCGCCGCTACGCGGGCATCGTGCTGGACGTCTGGTTCGATCATCTGCTGGTGCTGGAATGGGACAGATGTCCGTCGGACGAATCGCTCGCGCGGTTTTCACGGCGCTGGCTGGCCCTGCTGGACGCCCATGTCGACGATTTGCCGGCATCGCTGCGCGCGTTCCTCGGCTGGATGCACGCGCACGGACTGCCCGCGGCCTACGGCGACGAGGAGACTCTCGACGCGGTATTTCATGCACTCGCGCTGCGGCTGTCGCGCCCCTCGCCGATTGCCGAAGCTTTGCCCGTACTGTACGCCCGATCCAGCACGTTGCAACGGCACTTCGATGCGTTCTTTCCGCAGCTTGTCGACTACGCGTGCGCTTTGCGCGCCCGATTGCTGGCGTAAGGTCATTCGCCCGTGCCGCGTCCGGCTGCCCGCCACGACTGCACGCGGCTCGCCACCACCGCGCGCCAGCCGAACCATCCGGCTAAAGCCGCGAACGCCGCGGACGCGAACCCGATCCCGCCAAGCGTCGCGCCCAGCGCGCGCAGGCCATCCAGTGCGCTGGCGATCGCGACGTCGCCGAAGCGCCATACCCCGGTTTCCACGAAATTCTTGCCCTTGTAGCGAACCTCGCGCGCGGTGCGGGTGTACAGCGCGTCCGACGCCGGCTTGGTGACGCCGTATGCCAAGCTGCGCGTCACCACCAGCATCAACGGGACCAGCGCCAGCGAAAAACCGGCGATTCCGAACTGCGTCGCACCGAACAGCGCGACGGCGAGCAGCATCAACACATTCACCACGGCCGGCAACACCAGCCCGGAGACAATGCCGAATCGCGCCAGCATCCAGCGCGTCAACCCCACCTGCAGCGCCATCTGCGTGATGTTCACCGCAAGATCGATGTGTCCATAGAACGCCGTGCGCGCAATTGCATCCGCGAAATGCGTCTTCGCGTAATCGGCGACCAATGCGTAGGCGAGCGTGCCGACGCCGTCGGAGCACAGCATCAACAACGCCATCAGCCGCAGGAACGGATCGGCGAAGGTCGCGCGCAGCCCTGCCAACACCGAGCCGCCGATCGGTCCGGATGCCTGCGGCGCCGCATCCTGCTTCGAGAGGTACGACATCAGGGCCAACGCGATCACCAGCAGGACCGCTGAAACTGCCAGCAGCGGCGCCACGCCGATCCGCCCCACCAGCAGCGATGTCAAGGCGGGGCCAGCCAACGCGCCGAACGCGCCACCCAGTGCAATCAAAGGGAACACCCGCCGCGCGCGTTTCCCGTCGAACAGATCCGCCATCAGGCTCCAGAACACCGACACCACAAACAGATTGAATACGCTGACCCAGATGAAGAATCCGATGCCGAGCGCGCGCGCTCCGATCCGGTCCTGCGCTGCGAACAGTGGCACGAAGGCGACGAGGCAGGCGATGAAAAATCCGTAGCTCCAGCCGAGCAGGGCGCGTCGCGGAAAGCGCGCCGACAGCCAGCCGAACACCGGCGCAATCGCCAGCGTCGCGACAAAGGTTCCGGCGAAAAACCATGGCAATGCGACGGAACCGGTGGCGCCCGCGAGCTGGTCGCGTACCGGACGGATCACGTAATACGCAGCCAGCACGCAGAAGAATGCCAGCGCCGCCAGTCCCACCGTGTGTCGTTCGCCGTCAGCAGCCAATCAATGGATACCCGTTCGAAGCGGCTGTTGTGGAAAGCCAGGGCAGGAAGCCCGTTCCGCTATTTCATGACTATTGAATGCTCCGGTCCTCCGATGCCTCCGACAAAGCGGCGATCAGGGATGACCGCACGACTTTGCGGAAAGCCAGGGCCGGAAGCCCGTCCTGGATTCATGACTGCTGGATGCTCCAGTCCTCCGACGCATCAGCGATGCGGCCATCAGGGACGATCGCTCAACAATACCGGCAATGGACAGCCGAGCGCCGCGCACGTGACGCGGAGCAATTCCGATTCGGCGACCGTGACCCTGCCATCGGCCGCGATCGCACGGGTCAACGCGTGTACGGCCAGTTGCTTGCCTTCCGGCCGCAACCGCGACAACGTGCCAAACGAGCGATCCAGTGCCGACTGCCAGTCTTCGGGTAACGCATACATCACGCCCGCGTTCGGCAATGCGTCCTGCATTGCCGCCTGGAACGCACGCCGGGCGGTGTCTTCGTCATCGTTGCCGAAGTGCGCCACCAGCGCCGCGAGATCGCGCAATTCGTCCTGCGCATCCGCGAGTTTCAGCGTGCCTGGTTTGAAACTCGCCGCCGGATCCAGCGCCGCGACCACCTGCGCCTGCACCAGCTTGGCGAGGCAGTATTCGTCGAGGTCCACACGGCCATCGGCGTGGATCAGCGCATCCAGCGCCTTCACGAACGTATCGATTTCCGGACGCGGCCGCCGCTTCAACGCAGGGAACGCAAGCTGCGCCAGCGGTAGGCGCAGCATGGGATGCAGATCGCCCACCTGGGCGGAAAGCGTGCGCGTGGCCTCGGCCAGCGCCGCATCGAAGGCTTGCGCGACCACCTGCACCTGTTGGGCCATGACGTCCGGGTGTTCGGAAATCGCGAGCGCGAATATCGTGGCGAGCGCACCACGCGGATCGCGCGCGGCCGTGGCCAGCGCAGCAGGAACCTGCGCGTGCAGGTCGGCGGCGGCGCGATAGTCATCGGCGCCGGGCGAGGCGACCTGGCTCGCGACGGCCGCGGCGGTGATCGCAAGCTCGGCCCCGCGCACCGGCAACACGCCGCCGATCGGGCCACCACGGGTCGTTTCCGCCCGCGCGGTCGGCGCGCCGTGGATATCGACGTCGCCATCGGCGCGCGCGAAATCGTGCACTGCCTTTTCCCACGCCGGCTGCGTCGCATGCAATTCGATCGAATCCGGATCGCCGCCCGACGCGAGCCATTGCTTGACATAGGCGTCAAGTTCCTCGGGCTTGAAGCCGGGCTCCAGTGCCTGGATGCGCTTGATGATGGGCGGATGCGTGGCGAACAACGAACTCGCCTCGGCGTCGCCGAACAGCATGTGGCGCACCTCGTCGCGACGCGGCGCCTGCAATGCCGAACCTTCTTCGAACACCGCGATCTTCTTGAGCGCATTGGCGATGCCTGAAGTCTGGCGGGTGAACTGGACCGCCGAGGCGTCCGCCAGCGATTCGCGCGAGCGCGACACCGCGGCCTGGATTAGGCGCCCGAAGAACAGGCCGATCGCCCCGATCGCGAGCAGCGCGATGCCTGCCAGCGCGACTTGGCCACTGCCACCGCCGCGCCGTCGCCGGCCGCCGTCGCCGAGCCCGAAGTAGCCGCCCCACATCAGGAAGCGCCCGATCACCCAGATCGCCATGATCCCGAACAGCAGGCCCATCAATCGGATGTTGAGGCGCATATCGCCATTCAGCACGTGGCTGAATTCGTGCGCGATCACCCCCTGCAGTTCATCGCGGTTCAACTTGTCGAGGCAACCCTGCGTCACGCACACCGCGGCATCGTTGGGCGTGTAGCCCGCCGCGAAAGCGTTGATGCCAGCCTCGTTCTGCATTACGTAGATTTCGGGCACCGGTACTCCGGATGCGATCGCGACTTCCTCGATCACGTTGCGCAGGCGCTGCCATTGCGGATTGGCGGTATCCGCCGGCACCTCGACGGCATCCATCTCGCGGGCCACCGCCGCGCCACCGCCGGCAAGACTGGCCACGCGATAGGCAGAACACAATCCGATCACCACGATCACCGCGAGCGTGATGCCGAGCAGCGCGCCGGGCCGGAAGCCCACGAGGAAGAACGCGCACACGAGGTCGACCGCGACCACGATCGCGAGCACCGCCAAGATGAACAGCCACACCAGCGTACGGCTGGAGCGACGGACCTTGGCTTGTTGGGCGAAGAAATCCATGGCGAACTACCGCGTGCCCCGCTCGAAGTGGCTGTCGTGAATAGTCAGGGCAGGAAGCCCGTTCTGGTGCCGGTGCAGCACCAACGCATTCGTCTGTCCGCGAATCCAGCGAAGCCGCGATCAGGGATGATCGCTAGGCAAATGACACCTTGGGCGCTTCCCGCTTCGCCGGATCATCGATCGCCAACTGCTCGGCCTGCGTGAACCCGAACGGCCCGGCCAGCAATGTCGAGGGGAAGACCTGCACCTTGTTGTTGTAGTTCATCACCGAATCGTTGTAGGCCTGCCGTGCGAACGCGACACGGTTTTCGGTGGAAGTGAGTTCTTCCGAAAGCTGCATCATGTTCTGGTTGGCTTTCAGGTCCGGATACGCCTCGCTGACCGCGAACAGGCGCCCGAGCGCCTGTGTCAACTGGTTTTCGCTGCCCGCCAACTGTTTCATCGCACCGGGATCGCCCGGTTGCGCCTTGGCGGCTGCCAAGCCGTTCACCGCGGCGGTACGCGCCGCCGTGACGGCTTCGAGCGTTTCACGCTCGTGCGCAAGGTAGCCCTTGGCCGTCTCGACCAGATTGGGAATCAGGTCGTGACGTCGGGTAAGCTGCACGTCGATTTGCGCGAACGCATTCTTGTAGGCGTTGCGGGAAGTAACCAGACCGTTGTAGATCGCGATCAGGTAAATCACAATGATGGCGATGATGATCAGGAAGATGATCAGACCTGTCATGGTTCTCTCCTCCTTTGGAAGTGTTGTCCAAGGCGGCTGTCGTGAAAAGTCAGGCAATGGAAGGCCGCTCTGGTCTTCACGAAGCTTGGTGGTTGTCGCCGAGCGACCTGTCACCACTGCGGCGATCACGGATGATCGCACAACGATTTGAGCATAGCATGCGTTTATCCGCTTTCTGCGCAGTACTGACCTGCTTCGTTTTCTCGAGCACAGCGCTTGCCGCGCAGCCCCCCAAAACGCATAGCAACCCGGTTCCGCCGGAACCCACGGTCGTCCACACAGGCACTGACCAGTCGACGCTGCCCGCGGCGCGCGTCGATGTGGCGCTGAAAAGTTACGACCGCTGGATCGATCAACTCGCCGCGGAGGATCGTACCTCCGGGCTCGCCACCGCGGTGGTGATCAACGACAAGGTGCGTTACGAGCGGACCCTCGGCTACGCCGACGCGAACACCGGCGCCAGGGTGGAACCCAACACCGTGTTCCGGCTGGCGTCGCTGTCCAAGGCCTTCGCCACCGCGCTCACCGGCATGCTGGTGCGCCAGGGCTTGGTGAACTGGGACACGCGGCTCGCCAGCGTGCTGCCATTCTTCAAACTGCGTGACGCCAACGCCTCGCAGGAGGCGACCGTGCGCGACATCCTGAGCCAGAGCATCGGGCTGCCGCACAACGCGTACGACAATCTTCTTTCGAGCGGCGTGTCATACCAGGAACTGGAGCGCAAACTCGCCACGGTTCCGATGACCTGCGATCCGGGCAGTTGCTATGGTTACCAGAACATCGCGTTCTCGTTGATCGGCGACGTGATCCACGCCAAGACCGGGCAGTTCTTCATCCAATTGGTCGATCGCTACTTGTTCCTGCCGCTGGGCATGACCACCGCCAGCTACGGACGCGACGGCCTTGAAGGCAGCCACAGTTGGGCGCGCCCGCATTACAAGCGCGGCAAGCAGTGGACCGCGTATGAGCCCAACGAAAATTTCTACGTGCCGCCCGCTGCCGGGGTGAACGCCAGTATCCGCGACATGGAGCAATGGCTGATCGCGCAAATGGGTGGCCGCCCGATGGTGCTGCCCGACGCGTTGCTCGATGTGCTGCACGCGCCGGTCATCGAAACGCCCACCGAACGGATGTTCTCCAACTGGCGGCGCGCACGCGTCAAGAAAGCGTCGTACGCACTCGGTTGGCGCGTGTACGACTACGGCGGCGAAACGCTGATCTTCCACGCTGGCGCGGTGCAGGGTTACCGCTCGATGATCGGATTTTTCCCGAAATACCACGCCGGCGTCGTGGTCCTCTGGAACTGCGAGAGCAACACGCCAGCGGGCTTGATGCCGGAGATGCTGGACGCGCTGCTCGGTTTGCCGCACCAGGACTGGGCGGAACTCGACCGTGCCGAGCATCCGGTCAGGGCGAAGCCCCGCCATACGCGTCGGGCGAAACGCAAGCATTGAAGTCGTCAGCGCGCTGCGGAGGCGGTGCGGTGCCGTGCCGTGACATGCACGCTTCGATGTCGCTGCGCAATGCAACTCAAGCGAGCAGTCGTTCCTGGTGGGTTTGCACCGGTACGGCCGTCCAGGTCACAATCATGCAGCACGCAATCGGAATTCATACAAGCAACCATCCGTGGTGCTGGGCGCCGGCCCGGACAGCCAAGTCCGGTCATTCGACGCGCCGCGCGATGCCGCTGGCATCGCGCAAACGTCGCTTCTCATCCACCAAACTTGAAATCGATCCGACGGCGCAAAACACTGGCCACCGGCTGGCCATCCTTCACCGCGGGATCGAACTTCGACTGTTTCACGGCCTGGATCGCCGCGGTGTCGAACAAGCGCCGCGGTGACGAATCGACGACGTGGGGATTCTCGACTCCGCCGCTCGCGGAGACGGTGAACTCCACCACGGCGAAACCGGAGGTCTGATTGCGCGCGGCCTGCAACGGATAGCTGGGTGATGCAGCCTGCACGACCTTGGCGACACGTGTTTCGCCGACGGGTTTCGCGGCGGCTGGCGGCGCCACGGGTTTCGGCGGTGGCGCAACCTTGGGGGCGGCCGCCTGCTGCTCTGCCAGCTTCGCCGCCGCTGCCCTCTCCGCCGCAGCCTTGGCGGCCGCAGCCTGCTGGGCAGCGGCGAGTTCGGCCGCCTTCTGCACCTTCAACTGCGCTTCCTGCTGCTGGCGCGCCTGCAGTTTCTTCTGCGCATCCAGCTTGGAGCGCAACAGGGTCAGTGTGTAGTTGGTGGGATCGGCTTGCGAGAGTACGTCGATCTCGCGACCGGCTTCATCGAAATTGTTCTGCGTGATTGCCTTCTCGACTTCGGGAACGCTGAACGGGAAGGTCTCGCGCAGCGCATCCTTGGCGACCTGATTGTTCGGGTCCTTGGCCAGCACGGCTTCGTAATATTCCATCGCATTGTCGCCAGTCGGGGACACCAGACGATGTTGCGCGTAGGCTTCGCGCGCGGCGGTGAGCAGATCGGACACGCTCATCGTCGACAGCTTGGCCTTGGCTGCATCGGCCGCGGCCTGCTGCGCTTGTGCCGCGCTCGCGGCAGCGGCCGGCGACTGCGCCGGCAATTCCGCAGGTGCGGACGCGGGCGCCGATGTCGTTACGGCTGCCGAGGCCGCGGGCTTGCTGCTGGTCGCAGGCGCAGGCGTGCTGTTCTGACTCTGACCGCAACCCGTCAGCAGCAATGCCATGCCGATCACAACCGCGGCGCCGCGCAAACCGGCTGCCAGCCCGAATGGTTCCCACCGGGAACGGAAGGATGATGCGAGAGTCATCGTGCGCCCACCTGTGTACGAGAAAGGAATTTGGTCCCCCCGGTGGGCATGCACGAATCGTTCCATTTCCCCCACCGGTCCGTTCGCGTCGGATGATTACCCGGCGACGAGCGAACAATGTGTGACACGCTCGACATTTGCGCCAGGCTCTCGCGGTCGGACTGCAAAGGCCGCGGGGCTGTCGTGGAAAGTCAGGCCAGAAAGGCCCGTCTGGAGGTCACAGCGGCAAGACCGAACCAACCGCCAAAGCAGCGATCACGGAGGGTCGCACAGAAACGGAAAGCCCCGGTGGGAACCGGGGCCAACGCTAAAGCTTTTGCCCACGATCTTCCCGCGCTGGGCGTCGCGGGAAGAGCAGGCTTGTGGTTATGAATGACGGTACGACGTTACCGCGTTGCAGCAGAATTACTTCTTCGCACGCTTGGTCTTGCTGGCGCGCGAGGTCTTGGCCATCACGGCCTTCTTGGCAGTGCGCTTGCGAGCCGTCTTCTTGGCGGCGCGTTTGCGTGCCGGCTTCTTCGCAGCTTTCTTGGCCGTCTTGCGGACGGGCTTGCGCGCGGTCTTGCGCGCGGTGGAGGTTTTGGCTTTCGCCGACTTGCGGGTCGCCTTCTTGGCGGGTTTCCTTGCAGCTTTCTTCGTAGCCATGGTTCGTCTCAGCTCCTCATCAGTTGGCAGTGGTTGCCCAGTGAACGCATGCAGAAACGCCTCGCACAAAAGATC
>Ga0070680_100003951_pt1 | contig 11090 bp, 9 predicted proteins | sample KBSC73BmetaG_FD_64672 | JGI IMG/M metagenome (GOLD analysis project Ga0070680, IMG submission 64672) | Corn rhizosphere microbial communities from Kellogg Biological Station, Michigan, USA - KBS C7-3B metaG | ecosystem: Host-associated > Plants > Roots > Rhizosphere | place: USA: Michigan...
TCGGAGAGCTGCTCGATCTTGGGGCGGAAGCAGCCGACGCGGTCGACGAGGTGGGTGGTGCCCGCGGCCATGAACTTGACCTGCGCGCCCTTGCGAATGGTGCCGTCGATCACGCGGACGAGGATGACGACGCCCAAATAGGGGTCGTACCAGCTGTCGACGAGCATGGCCTTGAGCGGAGCGTCCGCGTCGCCCTTGGGGGGCGGTATCCTGGCGACGATGGCGTCGAGGACCTCTTCGATGCCGATGCCGGTCTTGGCGGAGGCGAGGACGGCTTCGGAGGCGTCGAGGCCGATGATTTCCTCGATCTCCTGCCTGACGCCTTCGGGATCAGCCGCGGGCAGGTCGATCTTGTTGATGACCGGCACGATCTCGTGGTCGTGCTCGATCGATTGATAGACGTTGGCCAGAGTTTGAGCTTCGACGCCCTGCGCCGCATCCACCACCAGCAGCGCGCCTTCGCAAGCCGCTAGTGACCGCGAGACCTCATAGGCAAAATCGACGTGCCCCGGCGTGTCCATGAGGTTGAGCTCGTGGCCCTTCCACTCGAGCCGCACCGTCTGCGCCTTGATGGTGATTCCGCGCTCGCGCTCGATGTCCATGTTGTCGAGGACCTGGGCGTTGCCGCTCATCTCGCGCGCGGTGAGCCCGCCCGTCGCCTGGATCAGCCGGTCGGCAAGCGTCGACTTCCCGTGATCGATATGCGCAATGATCGAGAAGTTCCGGATACGGTCGATTTTGGTCATTTGCCGCGCCGCTAGCAGCTGGTGGCGCGGCTGTCAGTCGCGCAGTTCAGCGCCTTCAGTCGGCATCGTCGAGCTTCTGCAAGGCGGCCTCGCCGGCGCCGAGCGCTCCACTGGTGTCGCCGGCGGCGATCTTGACCATCACTTCCTTCGCGGCCTTGCCGAGCTTGCCGCCGTGCGGATTGTAAGCGACCGGCGCGAGCACCTGCCGGGCCTTTGCGGCATCGCCGCCGCGAACGAAGGCGAGCGCGGATTCCATGCGCAAGCCCAGGTCCTGCGGCGCGAGGTCGGATGCGTAGTGAAGCGCCGCCACGGCATTGGCGGTCGGCGCCACGCCTTCGCTGACATACGCACGATAGAAGCGCATCAGCGGCTCGGGATCTTCCTTGTCGATGGCGTTGGCGGAGATGAAGATCTTGCGCGCTCGAGAAAACAGAGCCGCGCGCTCCGGCCCCTGCTGCTTCTCCGCCCGGGCCTCGATCGCCTGGCCATCGAGCAGCAGCGCGTCGGTGTTGCGCGGGCTGGCGGCAAGCGCACGGCCCGCGGCCGCCTCAGCCGCGTCCGGGTGCTCTGCCTGAAGCTCAGCCTCGGCGAGCGTGGTCTCGACGAGCTGGTCGCCGGGATAGCGCGCTTCGACCGCTCGGACCCTGGCAGCAAGAGCTTCCGCCTCGTTCGCGGCGACGCCGTTCTTCACTTCGATGAGGAGCGGCATGACAGCCGCACCGCCGGCGCTCAGCGGTTCGACCTTGACCGGCGTGAAGGCCACCGCCGAAGCGGGCACCTTGACGAACTGCATCGTCGAGCGGTGCAGATAAGCCTCGAGGTCGCGATGGAGCTTGCCGAGGTCGCCGAAGGCCTGCTTCGCGGCGTCGAGCGACGAGGCGCCGTTGGCGAGCGCCGTCAGATAAGCGGCGAGCTGCCCTTTGCGCGAGGGATCGAAGGTCAGATAATGAGTCAGCAGCCAGCCGCGTCCGTAAACGGATTCCATCTGCTCGCCGGTGATCCGGTCGTAGTCGCCCGACAGGATGGTCGGGAGGGCAAGCGAGTCCCCGCCCATCAGGCCGTCGTAGCGATGCATCGCGGGCAGCCCGAGGCGGACCGACCCGTCGCTGTCGAACTGCGCGGTGGACATGAACTCGGCGAATCCCTCGACGAGCCACTGCGGGTAGGGGACCCGCAAATCCTGCATCATCAAATGATGCGCATATTCGTGGAGGAGGATGGTGCTTTCGCCGAGGTTGGTGTTCGGGCGGGTGCGGACGATGTGCGATCCCGGCGCGAAGACAGGCCGCTCGTTGGAGGCTTCGCCGGGCCCGACGAAAGCGAGGGAGCCGGAGGCGCGGCCCGTGTAGAATCCGTAGACGGTGGCGCTTTCGTCCTTGATCAGGCGCTGCACCGCTTCGGGGGAATCTAGGCGGAATACGGTCAGCCGGTTGCCCTGGCTTACCGGGAGATCGGCCATCCCGCGCACGGAGCGGACGGCGCCGTCGAACTTCTCGAGATTCTCGGCGAATTGCTGAATCCGTTCCGGGCTTTGGTCCGAATAGATGATGAAATGCTCGGAGCTGGCGCGATACCAGGCAGCGGTGGACGGCGCGCTCAGGACAAGCGCCGCAAATGCGCAAAGATACGCACGCATGTAGAAAAAACCTCCCCAACACGGGCCTTGGAAGCCCGGCCGCAACTTTCACAGGAACCGGCGGGGCGTCAACATTCGAAGTCGAGTAGCCGCCTGTCAGCCGGCGCGGACGATGATCAGCGTGACATTGTCGGGCGCGCCGCGGGCGAGGACGAGGTCGATGAGCCTTTCGGCCGCGTCGTCCGGGGTGCCACGCGCGAGCTCGGCGGCGAGTTCGTCGTCGCGGACGACGCGGGTGAGGCCGTCGCTGGCGAGGAGATAGAGGTCGCCCGGGCGGACCTCGCCGCCGCTCACGTCGACATCGGCGGTCTCAGCCACGCCGACCGCGCGGGTGATGAGGTTGGCGTTCTCGTGGGTGTCGGCTTCATCGGCGCGGAGCATTCCCGCGTCCACCAGCTCCTGGACCACGCTGTGGTCGCGGCTGAGGCGTTCGATGGCAAGTCCGCTTTCTTTGGCGCGAAGGCGATAGGCACGGCTGTCCCCGAGCCAGAAGCAGCGGAAGACGCCGTCGGCGATCGCGAGGCCGACGACGGTGGTGCCGATCGTCTGCCGCCGCTCGCCCCCGCGGGCGAGTTCGATCAGATCGCGATTGACCTGGCGCAGCGTTTCGACCGCGGAGGCCGCGAGCGCGTCGACGTCCGCAGCCGGCGGCAGGCAACGAAGCGCGTCGATGACCATGTTGCTGGCAACCTCGCCGGCGTCGTGTCCGCCCATGCCGTCGGCGACGACCCACAGCCCGCGCGCGGTCTCGGCGAGCAGCGAATCCTCGTTGATCTTCCGCTTCAGCCCGACGTGGGTCCGGCTGGCGCATTCGAACTGCATTTGAGCCCCCGAAGCTCGTTTCACCCCTGACTAGCATTTGCGGCGGGTTTCTGCGATTTACTTTTCGCACACCCGGCCGAGAAGGGGCGCTCGCCGATGAACAAAGCGTATAGCAACAAAGCGCTGCCGATGGGCACGGTGCTGCGCGAGTGGCGCATCGAGGAGGTGCTCGGCGTCGGCGGCTTCGGCATCGTCTACAAGGCGCGCGGCGTTTATTTCAACGAGCTGGTCGCGATTAAGGAATATTTCCCGAGCTCGATCAGCGAGCGGGATTCCGAAGACACCGTCGTCCCGATCGATTCCGATTCGGAAGAGGTCCACGCGCTCGGGCTCAAGAAGTTCGTCGAGGAAGCCAAGCTGCTGTGGAACCTCTCGACGCCCAGCCGGCACCCCAACATCGTCAGCGTGCGCAGCCTCTTCGAAATCCACGGCACCGCCTACATGGTGATGGACTTCGAGGACGGGGTGTCGCTGTCGCGGATGCTGAAGCAGGGCCGGCGCTTTAACGAGCGCAGCCTGTGGAGCATCCTCCATCCGATCGCCGAAGGCCTCGAGCGCGCGCACCGCGTCGGAGTTCTTCACCGCGACATCAAGCCGCCGAACATCCTCATCAACGAGGACAATCGGCCGGTGCTGATCGACTTCGGGTCGGCGCGCTTCGACACGGCGGAAGCGACCAGCACCAAGGTGACGTTCCACACGCCGCCCTACGCCGCGATCGAGCAATATGTGAAAACCTACCCGCAGGGCCCGTGGACCGACATCTACGCGCTCGGCGTGGTGATGTTCGAGTGCATCACCGGCGACAAGCCGCCCGAAGTGCTCGAGCGGCTGCACGCGGGGCTCGGAAAGCCGCTCGCCGAAGGCAAATGGCCGGGATACAGCAAGCGATTCCTGAGCGCGGTCGACGCGGCGATGACGGTCAAGCCCGACGAGCGGCCGCAGACCTTGAGCGACTGGCTGGCGACGTTCGGCAAGCCCAGCGCCTCGACCGACGACGGAGACGACGAGGCGACGCGCTTCTTCGCCAAGCAGGTCGAGACGCCGGAGATCGTGCCGGTCCCGCCGACACCCGATGCGGATTCGAAAGCGAAAGTCGAGACCGCGGTGCCGGCCAGCCCCAAGGAAGCGAGCTTCAAGCGGGCGGGCCAGGAAACCACCGGCTCGAAGAAATATGCGAGCGAGGAGCAAGCGGCGGAGGCGAAGAAGGAGCCGGCTGAAAAGGCTGCCGTCGCCGCGTCGGCGATTTCCCCCGCCGAAAGCAAGCCGCCGTCGAAGAGGGCGGCCCCGGTGCCGGCAGCCGCCCCGAAGAAAAAGCCGAACATGGTGGTTCTCGGCGGAGCGGCGGCGGCGGTGCTGGCCGTGGTTGCGGTCGGCGCGATCACGCTTCGCGGCGGCTCGAAGACCGAGCCCCAGGCGACGGTCCAGACCAATGCGATCAACAGCCTCGGCCCCGCGCCCGGTGCGGCGACGACCGAAGCCGGGACCCAGGAAGGAGCGGTCGCCGACAATGGCGCGTTGAATGAAACGGCGGCGGACACGACTCAGGCTGCAGCAGCCCAGTCGAACACCGCGCAGGCGCTGGCGGCGGAGAAGGCCAAGACCGCGGCGATGCAGGCGCAGCTTGCAGCGGCGAAGAAAGCCGCGGCGAAAGCGGGCGCCGTGCCGGCGATGCCAGGCGCGCCCGTGGCCGCGAAGAAAGGCGCGAAGACCGCCGCCGCGACGGAGACCGCCGCCGCTTCCGACGCCGGCGCGTCGGCGGGGACGGTGTCGCAGATCAACTCGACGATCGACGACGCGCGCTCGATGGCGAAGCAGGTCATGCGCAACGGCAGCGGCCAGAACGTCCAGCTCGCGCGCAACTACGACAGCTATTTGCGGACGCTCAAGGATTCGGTGCGCGGCGTGCAGAGCGAGCGCGAGGCGCAGAAGCTGCTCAAGCAGGCGAGCCAGACGCGCCAGTATATCGTCTTCCTGCAGAAGCAGTCGCAGTAGCGACCGCTTTTGGCGATCACTCGCCCGCCCGCTCCGGCACTCGGCCGAGGCTGAAAGCGCGCCGAAGCACGCGCGCGTAGAGGTCCGGATCGCGAACGGACTGCGCGCCCGCTTCGTCGCGATCGGCGAACAACGCCCGGACCTGAACTCCAGCAGCGCGGCGGGTGACCTCGACGTGGATCACGGGGACTCCGGCTTGCAGCGCAAGCTCGACCACATCGCCCGTGCCGCCCGGGCCACGCGCATCCTCGCCGTCCCAGATCGCGACGAGCACGTCGGCATGGGCGACGACGGACTCGCCGACCCGGACATAGGCCCTCTCGAGGTCGGTGCGGTCGCCTGGCAGGGCGACGATCTCGTCGGCGGCGGCGAGGGCTTGCTCGAACCCGTCGAGCTCTTCGCCCGGCGCGAAGTCGTTGCGATATTCGTGCGGCTCGAACGGAAGCAGCGCGCGAACGAAATAACCGCTGGAGCGGGCGCAGATCGCAGCAATCTGGTCGGCGCCGGTCGCCAGCGGCGTGTGAAGGCGGAGGTCCGCGTCCGTCTCGCTGCAGAACTCCTCTTCGGAATCGCGAAGCCTCAGCGTCGCCTCGCGAAGCTGGCGGAAGACTGCGTACACCGTCGGGCGGAGCGAGCGCACGAGCGGCGCTGTCAGCGCACCGGCGCGGTGGCCGGTGATGCCGACGTTGAGGACGATCGGGCGGGGCGCCTGAGTCGCCAACTCAGGATGTCGCGGCGGCGCGCTTCGGCTGCGGCTCTCCACGTTTTGAGTCGTCGTTCGAGCGGATGGCGTGACGAAGCGAGATCTGGCCGACGCCGAGAACCGAGCCCACGGGCAGGATCGTCGCGCGGCTGATCCGCTCGCCGTCGATATAGGTGCCGTTGGTCGAGTTGAGGTCGGTGACCAGCAGTTCGTCGCTGGCGAGGCCGATCATGCAATGCTCGCGCGAAACGCTTCGGTGCGGGACGACGATCGCGGCGGGCGCGCTGCGGCCGAGCTTCATGCTCGACGAATCGACGACGATGGTCGCCTCCGGAAGCTCGCCCTCGATGATCTCGAGGCAATGGACTTCGCCTTGCGATGGCTCGGGCTCGGCAACGGGAGCCTCGCGGCGGTAGTGGTCGGCGGCGATGATCTGGTCGTTGCCGGGACGCAGCGGCTGGCGCGCCGCGGGGGCCGCGGCAGGCGTCACGGGCATTCCACGGGCGCCGAGGTCGTCGGGCGCGCGAACGAGGCGGTCGAGATCGTCGACGAACGTCCGCCACTCGGCGTTGGAGCGGTCGCCCTGCCATCCGGCGAGGTCGGAGGTGTGGGTCAGCTCGAACACGATCGGGCGATCGCACGGCTCGATGATCGCGGGGACGAGCTTGTTCCGGCGGTCGGCGAGCGTCGCTTCGGCCCGGACCCAGCGCGAGGCGACGGAGCGCGGCGACCACAGGACGACGACCGCTTTCGCGTCGCGCAGCCGCTGCTCGATGACCTCGTCGAACGTCTCGCCGGTGTGGAGCGAGGCGTCCCACCAGACTCTGAATCCCTCCTCCACGAGGCATTGCGCGAAGGTGCGCGCCGTCGCCCGGTCGGCGCGTGCGTAGGACAGAAAGATATCAGTTCCGGACACTTGCCCCCCGTGGCTTGCCGCTGACATCACGCTCACAACGAAGCCGCGCCGCCCGCCCAGCGTCGGGGACGCGACTCATCACGGCTAAGTGTCCGTTAACCGGCGCCGAGAGTCGAGGGCCAATTCGGCCTTGATTTGACGAGCGTTGCATAACGGGATTTAGTCGTCGCCGTACGAAGGGGGAATCGATGACCATGTATCGCTTGTTCGCGGCCGGCCTGGCCGTGAGTGTCGCGGGTGCCGGAGTCTATGCCGCGGCGCCGACGAAGGCGCCGGCGCCTGTCGCCAGCTACTGGATGGACGTCGCCACGCAGAGCGGAATGGGCGCGGGAATGATGGGCGGCGGACGGCCGGACCCGTCGCAAATCATGGCGATGATGAACGGTCGCGGCGGTGCAGTGCACACGCTCGATCTCCGGCTTGCCTCCAAGGAAAAGAATGCCGCTCCGCAGGCGGATCACCTGATCCCGCCGGGGCTCCAGATGGGGCCCAGCCTGCCGCTGCTGACCCCGGTTCGAGAGGAGGCGCCGGCCTCGAAGCCAGGAATGCCGACGCAGTGGCAGCAGCCCAAAGGACGGATGCTGATCTACTGGGGCTGCGGCGAGCACGTCAGCGCCGGGCAGCCGACGGTGATCGATTTCTCGAAGATGCAGCCTGGCAAGGTGCCGCCGGGAATGGCCGCGATGGCGAACATGGCGCACATGCAGACCGGTCCGACCAGTGCACCCGGCTTCGGACGCTGGCCCAACGAGCGCGACCGCCGGCCGGTGCCGGTCTCGGGCTCGCTTCTCGGCGCGCACAAGGTGCAGGCCAATTATGCGCCGGCAATCGCATTCAGCCTGGGCAGCGGGCAGGACTTCATGCCGGCGCTCGGCCTTCGCGAGGGGGGTGCGCTGCCGTCGGGTGCATCGCGGCTGGAGTGGCAACAGGCACAGTCCGCGACCGGCTATGCGCTGACGATGTTCGGCTCGAACGGCAGCGGCGACGTCATCATGTGGAGCTCGGCCAAGTCAGCGCAGATGCCGGCGATGGACTATCTCGCGCCGGGGGAGGTCAAAAGGCTGGTGGCGGCGGGCGCGGTCCTTCCGCCGTCGACGAACCAGTGCGTGCTTCCGGCCGAGGTCGCATCGGCGTCGCCGCAGGGCATGGTGATGATGATCGGCTACGGCCCCGAGGCCGACTTCTCGGACAAGCCCAGGCTTCCGACCTGGACGACCAAGGTGCGCTTCAAGACGACCGCCTCGCTGATGCGCGGGATGGGCGCGATGATGGGTGATAGCGGCGAAGCAGACGCGCAGGAGCAGGCTCAGCAACCGCCCAAGAAGCGGCGCGGTCTAGGCCTCGGCGATATCCTGGGCGCGATCCCGCACTAGGCGAGAAGCGCGGCGATCGCGGCGACCACTGCGACGCCGCCCATGGCGAATGCGACGCGCCGCCGCCTCGTGCGCCGCCATTCGTCGTAGGCCGGGACGTCGAGGTAATAAGTGTCGGGCGCGGTCTCGACGATGACGCCGCGCCTGACGAGGCGTGCCAGCACCCGGCGGCGGAGACGACGGTCGGGAACGTAATAGACCGCGCTCTCGGGGCTGACGGCATTATCGCTCATCAGGTGCGAGGTGACTTTGCGCATTGCGACGGCGACCGCTGCGGCTGCTGTTGCCAATTCTCTCTCCTCTTTCGGCCCGATCCGATGTGCGCGCCTTATCGAGCGGTAACAATCCGGCACTGTTGATCTCTGTTATTAGCCTCTCCGCCTATCGCGACCGAGTCGCAACCGCGGACCAAGGTCCCCCGTCGCTTCGCTCTTCCGGCGCCCTCACGAGACAGCAACGTGCCGGTCAGCCGACGCCGTCGTGGCGCCGCCGCCGGCCCGATGATTTGGGGATTCAACATGACTCATCAGCGAAAAGGCAAGCTCGTTGCTGCCGCAGCTGTCCTCGCTATCGCTTTCGTCGCCCGGCCAGCGCATGCCACGGCTGCATCGGGGTTCGTCGGCACGCAGATCATGAAGGGGCAGTTCGGCAATCTGAAGATCAAGCTGAACACCGGCGATTTCGATCTCAAGCTCGATACGCGCGGTGATTCCGACGTCTATGTGACGCGCAACGCCATTGCCATCGGCGGCCAGAGCGGCTGGCACACGCATCCGGGGCCGAGCCTGATCACGGTCACGGTCGGGGCGATCGTCGCATATGATTCCGATACCTGCGCGCCGAGGCAATATGGGACCGGCGACACCTTCGTCGATCCGGGCGATGGCCATGTGCACCTGCTGCGCAACGAGTCCGGTGCGGTCGCGGAGACCGTCGCGGTGCAGTTCGTGGGGCGTGACGAGCCGAGGCGGATCGATGCGCCGGTGCCGAACAACTGCAACTTCTGACGAGGACTGGGCGGTTCGTCGGGCCGTCCGGTTCGTTCAGCCCCGGCTTTCGAGCGCGGCGGCGGCTTCGTCGACCAGCTCCTGGATGATGGCGGCGACGGGCTCTTCGCGGTTGACCATGCCGACCGACTGGCCGGCCATCACGGACCCGCTTTCGACGTCGCCATCGATGACCGCTCGGCGGAGCGCGCCGGCCCAGTAATGCTCGATCTGGAGCTGGGCTTCGGCCATTTCGATCGCGCCCTCGTCGAGCCGCTGCGCGACCTCGCGCTGCTTGGCGGCGAAGTTGACCATCTCCTGGTTCTTGAGTGCGCGGACCGGGATGACGGGAAGGCGCGGGTCGATCTGGACCGAGGGAATCGCGTCGCGCGCGGAGGCGCGGATGAAGGCTTTCTTGAAGTTCGCGTGGGCGATGCTCTCATTGGCGCAGACGAAGCGGGTGCCAAGCTGGACTCCGACTGCGCCCATCTCGAGGTAGGCGGCGATCGCCTCGCCGCGGCCGATCCCGCCGGCGACGAAGACGGGAATGTCCTTGGCAACGTTGGGCAGGATCTCCTGGGCGAGGACGGAGGTCGAGACCGGGCCGATATGGCCGCCCGCTTCCATGCCTTCGATGACCAACGCGTCGGCGCCCGAGCGCATCAGCTTCTTGGCCAGCGCCAGCGCGGGGGCGAAGCAGACCAGCTTCGCACCTTTGCTTTTGATCCGCTCGATCGCGCCGCCGGGGGGAAGCCCGCCGGCGAGCACGACGTGCCCGACCTCGTGCTTTGCACAGACGTCGATCAGCTCGGAAAGCTGCGGGTGCATGGTGATGAGGTTGACGCCGAACGGGCGCGAGGTGCGGGTTTTGGTCTCGGCAATCTCGGTGTCGAGAAGCTCGGGGGTCATCGCGCCGCAGGCGATCACGCCGAAGCCGCCTGCGTTGGAGATGGCGGAGACGAGGTTGCGCTCGCTGACCCAGCTCATCGCGCCGCCCATGATGGCGTGGGTGCAGCCGAGGAACTCGGTGCCGCGATGCATCAGCTCGGCGAGGCGGGCGTGCCCTTCGGTGGCGTGAACCGCGCGAGGCTCGGCGATCAAGCCTTCGCCGCTCATGCCGCCTGCTCCGCGTCGAGGCCGAAGGCGGTGTGGAGTACTCGGACGGCAAGCTCGATCTCGGCTTCCGCGATCAGCGCGCTGACCTTGATCTCGCTCGTCGACACGGCGAGCAGGTTGATCTGGCGTTCGGCGAGCACCTCGAACATCTTCGCGGCAAGTTGCGGGCTGGAGCGGATGCCGACGCCGACGATGCTGACCTTGGCGACCGCGTCGTCGGTGACGAGCTGCTGGTAGCCGATCTCGCCCTTTCGCTGCTCGATCGCTGCCATCGCCTGGGCGAGGCTTCCGCGCGGGACGGTGAAGGTGAGGTCAGAGGCGCCGCTGTCGGGGGTCGCGGCGTGGACGATCATGTCGAGGCCGATTCCGGCTTCGGCGAGCGGCGCGATGACCTGCGCGACCGTGCCGGGCTTGTCGGGGACGCCGGTCAGCGTGATCCGCGCCTCGTTGCGGTCGGCGGCGATGCCGGCGATGAGATTGCGCTCCATTTGCTCTCCTGAAAGCTCGGCGACGATGTCGGTACCGGACAGGTCCTCAAACGCCGAAAGCACCCGCAAGGGCAAGTTCTCGCGCATCGCAAGCCCGACCGAGCGCACCTGCAGCACCTTGGCGCCAACGCCGGCGAGTTCGAGCATTTCCTCGAATGTCACCTGGTCGAGCTTGCGCGCGCAGGGAACGATGCGCGGGTCGGTCGTGTAGACACCGTCGACATCGGTGTAGATGTCGCAGCGGTCGGCCTTCACTCCGGCGGCGATGGCCACCGCGGAGGTGTCGGATCCGCCCCGGCCGAGAGTGGC
>Ga0070680_100003954_pt1 | contig 11087 bp, 9 predicted proteins | sample KBSC73BmetaG_FD_64672 | JGI IMG/M metagenome (GOLD analysis project Ga0070680, IMG submission 64672) | Corn rhizosphere microbial communities from Kellogg Biological Station, Michigan, USA - KBS C7-3B metaG | ecosystem: Host-associated > Plants > Roots > Rhizosphere | place: USA: Michigan...
GTCACTGGCTGGATGTGGTTCGCTTCGCCGAATCGGATGGTTATGAATATGACACTCACCGGCCCGACGCCTACCGGTACCGGGATTATGTAATCGACAGTTTCAACACGGACAAAGCGTATGACCAGTTCGTGAAGGAGCAGGTCGCGGGCGATGAGATGGATCCGACGAACCAGACCTATCTGGTTGCGAGCGGGTTCAACCGGCTCGGTCCGCTGCGGAAGAATGCCGGCAATCAGAATGTGGCGAGTTCGCGGACGGAAGTGCTGACGGAGATGACCAACATCATCGGAGCGGCCTATCTGGGCGTTACCGTCGGCTGCTCCCGGTGTCACGATCACAAGTTCGATCCGTTCCGGCAATCCGATTATTACCGGCTGCAGGGATTTTTCGCGCAGACGCAGCCGAACGACATCGTCATGGCGAGCAAGGAGGAGCAGGACGCGTGGAAAGCGCAGGCCGCTCCCATCCAGGCTGAAATCAAAACCCTTCAATTAAAGATGCGAAAGGCGCCGGACACGGAAAAGGGCCAGATCTCCGAGCAGATCGAAAATCTGGACGACAAGCTGCCGGCCCCGCTCAAAGCCATTTACGCGGTGAAGGACGATCCGAAGCAGCTTACGCCGATCCACATTCTTTTCCATGGAGATTATCTGGCTCCGCAGGACAAGGTGGGCGCGCGGGTACCCGGCATCATGCTTCCCGAAAATACGCCGGAAGATCCGCTGGACACCTCCAATCCGCGAACGAAGCTGGCGAACTGGATTGCAAGCCCGGATAATCCGCTGACGGCGCGGGTGATGGTGAACCGGGTCTGGCAGTATCATTTCGGCCGCGGCATCGTTGCGACGGCCAATGACTTTGGGCACATGGGTGGGCATCCTTCGAACCCGCAGCTGCTGGATTATCTGGCGAACGAGTTCGTGGCGAACGGCTGGCATATGAAACCGCTGCACCGGATGATCCTGCTCTCGAGCGCGTACCGGCAGGCGGACGAATCGCCGATCGAGAAGCTGGCGATGGAGAAAGATGCGGAGAATTCGCTGGTGTGGAAGTTCAGCCGCCGCCGACTGGAGGCCGAAGAGATTCGCGATTCCATGCTGGCCGTCTCCGGGAAGCTGAACCCGAAAGCGGGCGGCCCGAGCGTGATGGTTCCGATCGATCAGGATCTGGTGAAGATGCTGAAGCGGCCGCAGTATTGGGTACCAACGAAAGACACCGCGGAATACGACCGCCGGACGATCTACATGATCTACAAGCGGAATCTGATCCTTCCTTTCATGGGCGTGTTCGATGCGCCGGATCTTCAGCTTTCCTGCCCGCGGCGCGAGCAATCGACACACGCTCCGCAGGCGCTGGAGCTGCTCAACGGCCAGACCTCGAATGAGCTGGCGCAGGTTTTTGCGGACCGGCTGATGAAGGAGCGCAAAACGCCATCCGGCCGGGTGGATCTTGCGTGGCGACTGGCGGTGGGACGTGCTCCAACGCCAAAAGAGAAGATGCTGGCGATCAAGTATCTTTCCGAAAAGCCGGGTGACCCGGTTCGAATGAAAGAGCTGGCGCTGGATGTCTTCAATCTGAACGCATTTCTGTATGTGAACTGATATCGAGTGAACTGACAATGGCCGAACATATTCGTTTCAATCGCAATCGCCGGGAATTTCTCACGAACTGCTTCTGCGGATTCGGGTCGCTGGCGTTTGCGTCGATGATGGCTCAGGAGAGCGCCCGCGCGGCGACACTCAATCCGCTGGCCCCCAAGCCGCCAATGGAGCCGGACCACGCGAAGGCGAAGTCCGTAATCTTTCTGTTCATGGCGGGCGGGCCTTCGCACCTCGAGACCTGGGATCCGAAGCCGCTGCTGAACAAGCTGGATGGCCAGAAGCGACCGGCTGAGTTCGGCGATGTGCAGTATCAGAACGTGAATTCGCAATCGCGGATTCTCGGCACGAAACGGACGTTCAAAAAGTGCGGCCAGTCCGGGATCGAGGTTTCGGACCTGTTTCCGCATCAGGCGGAAGTGATCGACGATCTCTGTGTGATCCGGTCTCTGCATGGAGACATGGTGGTTCACTCGGCGGCGCAGTACCAGATGATGACAGGCCGCATCATCCCGGGATTTCCGGCGATGGGTAGCTGGATTGTGTACGGTCTGGGATCGAAGGCCGATAACCTGCCCGCGTACATCGTGATGCCGGATTCGCATGGCGCGCAGGAGGCGGGGATCCCGATGTACACGAACGGATTCCTGCCGGCCGTGTATCAGCCGACCATGTTCCGGCCGGGCAACAAGCCGGTTTTGAATCTCGATCTGCCCAAAGGGATTTCGCTCGACGAGCGGAAGCGCAGCATTTCGCTTCTGCACGATTTGAACGAGTCCACGCTGCGGGGCGAGGATCCGGAGTTTTCAGCGCGGATGGCGGCGTACGACACGGCGTTCAAGATGCAAACCGAAGCGCCGCAGATCTTCGACCTGAGCAAGGAACCGAAGGAAACGCTGGACATGTACGGCGTGGGCGACGCGAAGACGGACGACTACGGGCGGCGTTGCCTGATGGCGCGGCGCATGGTGGAGAACGGTGTACGTTTCGTTTGCGTGGTCTCGGGCGGCGGCACGGGCGACCTGGAATGGGACGCGCACGCCGATATTGAAGAGAACCACATTCGCATGGCAAGCCAGACGGACAAGCCGATAGCCGCGCTGATCAAAGACCTGAAGCGGCGGGGACTGCTGGATTCGACGATGGTGCTGTGCGGTGGAGAGTTTGGCCGCTCGCCGGAATCCGAGCGCAGCAAGGGCCGCGACCATCACAACACGGGATTTTCCTGGTGGGTTGCGGGCGGCGGCTTCAAGGGCGGAATGACCTACGGCGCGACGGATGCCATCGGGCTGAAGGCGATCGAGAAGCCAATGCACTTCCGCGATCTGCATACGACGATTCTCTATAACCTGGGACTCAACCAGGATGCGCTGAGCTACATGCACCTCGGGCGTAAAGAGCGCCTGACTGAGGTGCGCGGCAATATCGTGAAGGACATCCTGGCTTAGCGGCCACTGTACGCTACAGTCAGGAAAATGCTGCTTCTCAAGAACGGAAGTGTGTTCGACGGCTCCGGCGCGGAACCGATCCGCGCGGATTTGCTGATCGACGGCAACAAAATCGCGCGAATCGGGCCTGTGAACGGAACGCCGGCGGATTGCCGGACGCTCGATTGCAGCAATCTCGCGGTCGCGCCGGGTTTCATCGATCTCCACAGTCACGCGGATCTGCAGGTGCTGCAGGCGGAGCGTACCGAAAAATTCCACCAGGGCGTAACGACGGAAGTGGTCGGAAACTGCGGGTTTTCTCCATTCCCGCAGGGCGGGCACGCGCACGATCTGTGTGAGTTCGGGGGCGGCATTCTCGGGCAGCGGGACCACTGGGGGTGGGCGAATGCGACGGAGTATCTGGATTCGGCCGCGAGGCTCGGGAAGAACGTCCGGGTTGCGCCGCTGGTGGGCCACGGGAGCCTGCGAGTGGCGGTGGCGGGACTCGATCAAAGACCGCTGACGAGCGCGGAGCAGGAGCGGATGGAAGGGCTGCTGGCGGATTCGCTGGATGCGGGCTGCGTCGGGTTTTCAACGGGATTGATGTATGCGCCCGGTTCGAGTGCGGGCAAGCAGGAACTGGAGCCACTGTGCCGAATCGCGGCGGCTAAAGACAAGCTCTATGCGACGCACATGCGCAGTTATGCGAATGGGCTGGTGGACGCGACGCGGGAGCAACTGGACCTGGCGCGCGCAACGGGCTGCCGTCTTCAGATTTCGCATTTGCAGGCGGCCGGGCGGGCGAACTGGGATCTGCAGAGGCGGGCGCTCGATGAAATCGAACGGGCGCGGGCCGAAGGGATCGATGTGGAGTTCGATATCTACCCGTACCAGTGCGGGAGCACGGTGCTGACGCAGTGGCTTCCGCAAGCGGCGCTCGATGGCGGAATGGATACGCTGATGACCCGGCTGCGCGATAAGGCGGCGCGGGAAAAGATTGCGGAGGAGACGGAGCGGTCGCGGGCACAGGAATGGAGCGACCTCACGATCTCTGGCGTTGCGACATCAGGCAACAGACCGCTGATCGGGAAGACGATTGCTGATGTTGCGGCGCTTCGCGGGTGCGCGGGTGTGGACGCGATGCTCGACCTGCTGATCGAAGAGCACGCCGAGGTGAATGTCATCTGCTTCAACCAGAGCGAAGACAATCTGCGGCAGCTTCTCTCGCATCCGCTTTGCTCTGTGATCAGCGACGGCTTTTACGTTACCGGCAAGCCGCATCCGAGGCTGCATGGCACGTTTCCCGAACTGCTGGGGCGCGTCACGCGGGAGCGGCGCTGGCTGACGCTGGCTGCCGCCGTTCACAAGATTACGGGCAAGCCGGCCGCGCGGCTCGGGTTCCGCGATCGGGGGCTGCTGCGCGAGGGCTATATGGCGGACGTGACGGTTTTCGACCCGGAACGCGTTGCCAGCCCCGCAACCTACGAAACGCCTGAGCTTCCGCCCGAGGGAATCGCGTTCATCCTGAAAAACGGCGAGATCAGTTTTCAGGGTGATCGAGTATCGTAAACAAATGCGACTGGAGCGCGCACGGTGGCCGGATCTGGCCGGCCTCAAAGACCGGATCTTCGTGGTCCCTCTGGGCTCTCTCGAGCAACACGGACGACATCTGCCGGTCTTTACCGACTCGCTCATCATCGGCCACATCGCGGATCGGGTAGAGGAACTTCGCCCGGACAAAATCGTCTTGCTGCCCGTGCAGTGGCTGGGGCACTCTCCGCACCACCGGCGCCTGGGGTGCGTGAGTCTGGATCTGATGCCTTATGTCGAGATGATCCGGGGCATGTGCAGCTCGCTTGTAGCGATTGGAGCGCGCCGCATTCTGCTGCTGAATGGGCACGGGGGGAACGATATTCCCTGCAAGGCTGCGCTGCGCGAATTGAAGAGCCAGTTCGAATCGCTGCGCGATTTGTATATTGCCTATGCCGCGTACTGGAATTTCGCGGCGGCTGAATTTTCGGAGATTCGCGAATCGCCAGCCGGCGGGATGGGGCACGCATGCGAGATGGAAACTTCGATTCTGCTCAACCGGCATCCGGATCTGGTGGACATGTCGAAGGCGGTTCGGGGCGGCCCGAGCGAAGAGCGTGGGTTTCGCACCATCGACATGCTGAAGAGCCAGCCGTTTTTCATGATCAACGAATTCGACGAATTTTCGTCGAGCGGGGTGATCGGTATGCCTGATTTCGCTACTTCCGAAAAAGGCGCGCGGTTCCTCGAGGCCGCATCCCAGGCCGTCGTGCGATTTCTCGATGAATTCGCGCGATGGGATTTTCAAACGCGGCCGCAACAGTGAGCCGCCGCTGGGCTGTAGTCACCTTCATTTTTCTCGGAATTCTGGTCAGCTACGTCGATCGTGGCAATCTCGGGATCGCTGCGCCCGCGATTATGCGCGAATTCGGGTTCTCGCCCGGAGCAATGGGGGTTCTGCTTTCGGCTTTCTTCTGGACGTACGCGACGTTTCAGATCCCGGCCGGAGCGCTGGTGGACCGATTCGGGATTCGGCGATCCTATGCAGCGGCGTTTCTATTGTGGTCGATTGCTTCAGCGGCCATCGGACTCAGCCGGAGCCGCGGCGAGATTGTGTTGTTTCGAATGATGCTGGGGATGGCCGAAGCGGTGGGGCCGATCGCCAGCCTTTCGTTCATACGGCGCAATTTCGAGAATGCGGGCGGAGGGCTGCCTACCTCGATCTATATCGCCGGGCAAAATCTGGGACCGGCGGCGGGCGCGCTACTGGGGACGGAACTGATCGAGCATTTCGGGTGGCGCGCCATGTTCATTTTCACAGGGCTTGGCGCACTGCTGTGGCTGCCGGGCTGGCTGCTTACGGTTCCGCGCAATGAGCGCGCTTCCGTAAATGAACCGAAGGCGGTGGCCTCCGGTGAGCGTCAGCGGATTCCGTGGGGCGCGGCGCTGGCCACTCGTGGTTTCTGGGCATCTTCGGCCTGCATCTTTCTCTCTTCGTATTTCTGGTACTTTCTGCTGACCTGGGTGCCGACTTATCTGATCTCTTCGCGCGGCTTGTCAAATCTCGAGATGGGGCACGTGCTATCCACGGCTTTGTTCGCGATGGCGTTTGTGAATATCGCGGCGGGATTCATCGCGGACCGCGCCAGCCGCAGAGCAGCCGGGACCGACTCCGGACTTCGGGTGCGCGTGTGGTTTTGCGCGGCGGGTTACCTGGGTTCCGGCGCCCTTCTGCTTCTGCTGGTGCTTCCTCAGCGCGAGGCCGTGCTGCCGGTGCTGCTGTTTTCGGTGTGCGCGACGGGAATCGGCAATTCGAATTACTGGACGATCTCGCAACAGATTGCGCCTCCCGGTATCGTAGGACGAGCTATCGGCTACTTCAACACGATCTCGCAGATCGCAGGCGCCGCGGCGCCGCTTATCACAGGGTGGCTGCTCGGGCCCGAGAAGGCCTTTTCTCTGGCGCTTGGAATCGCAGGCGTGGCCCCGATACTCGCGGCCGTCTGCCTGCTCTATGCGGGCGCGAAGGGCCTCGAACAAACCAGACGTTCACTCGGCGATTATGAAAGCTACAAAGCATATTCTGGCGATTCACGCGCATCCTGATGACGTGGAGATCCTGTGCGCCGGAACTCTGGCGCTGCTGGCGGCAAAGGGACATCGAATCAGCATTGTTTCGATGACGCCGGGAGACTGCGGCTCGGCCGACCGCGGGCCGGAGGAGATCGCGGCCGTTCGGCGCGAGGAAGCCCTGCGATCGGCGCAGCGAATTCAGGCGGATTATCGCTGCGCGGAGTTTCGCGACCTCAGCATATTCGTGACGGATTCAGCGAGGCGAAGAGTGACGGGTTTGTTGCGCGAGATTCGTCCGGAGATCGTGCTGACGTCTTCGCCAGCCGATTACCATTGCGATCACGAGGCGACAAGCGCCCTGGTTCAGGATGCATGCTTCGCGGCGCCGGCGCCGAATTATGCGAGCGAAGGGAGCAGCGCACCTCCACTTCCGGCCATTCCGCATCTGTATTTCGTGGACCGCATTGAAGCGGCAGAGGACGAGCCGCGCGACTTCTTCGTGGACGTGAGTTCTGTGTTTCCAACGAAGCGAGCCATGCTGGGCGAGCATCGCAGCCAGCGGGACTGGCTTAAGAAACATCACGGGATCGACGACTATCTGGAACAGATGGAGCGCTGGTGCGCACAGGTGGGCAGGCGCGCCGGCGTGCAATACGCCGAGGGTTTCAGGCAATGCCACCGGCATTCGTATCCGCAGACTCCCGTGCTACAGGAACTGTTAGCGGAGTATATCCGGGTGTGACGGCGCCGCGACGATCAGTTCGATTTCATGCCAGTCTTCCGCAATGAAATCGGGCAAGTCCGGATTCACGGCGTGAACGTTATTGCGCAGCCAGATGGTGGAACATCCGGCATTTTTGCCGCTCAGAATATCGCTCTCACGATCGCCAATCATCCACGATTGCGAAAGATCGATGTTGTGCCCGGCTGCAGCCTGGAAGAACAAAGATGGCGATGGCTTACGGCACTCGCAATTTTCTTCAGGCGCGTGCAGACAGCAGTAAGTCGCAGTTACGGGCGCGCCGGCGCGCCGCATCAGCGTCTCAAATGCGTTTCGCACTTCGAGCAGTTCTTCGGTTGAGATGAAGCCTCTGCCGACGCCCGATTGATTTGTAACCACGACCAGGAGCCATCCGGCTTCGGCAAGCGTTCGCAGAGTGTCGAGCGCGCGGGACAAAGGCCTGATCGCCTGCGCCTCCCGCAAATAGCCGGCATCTTCAATGATTGTTCCGTCGCGATCGAGGAAGACGGCGCGGTTCAATCAGGCCTCACTCGAAGCGTCGTTACTGCTCGCAAGAATGCGCTCGAGCAGTTGCGTGGTGGAATGGCCTTCCAGGAGCGGAAGAAATTCGATGCGGCCGCCGTATGCGAGAACGATGTCGCGCTCCGGCACCGGGCGCCCGGTTCCCGGAGCATAGTCTTCGCCCTTGCAGTGAATATCCGGCTGAATGCGGGCGAGCACTGCGGAGGGCTCGGACTCATCGAATAACGTGACGTAATCGACGGGCTCGAGTGCGGCGACGATTTCCAGGCGATCCTGTTCCGGGACGAGCGGCCGCAGGGGCCCTTTTATAGCGCGGACTCCGGCATCGCTGTTCAGGCCAACGATGAGAATATCGCCCAGCGCCTTCGCTGCACGCAGGCTGCGCACATGCCCGGCATGAAGAAGATCGAAGCAGCCGTTCGTCCACACGACCGTCTTGCCCATGCGCTTCCACTCGGATCTCATGGCCGCGAGCGCATCGCTCGTCCTGAATTTTGTGGCAGCGGAGATCATTTCTCGATTTCGATGGTCATTCGATTTCGATGGATAGCGAGCCATCGGTGTGTGTTTCGCGCGAGCGACTCCGTGGCGCTGTGCTGGCGCGCCATGAAATGGCCCGAGTATGGAGTTATTGGCGTCCCCAGGGGGATTCGAACCCCCGTTACCGCCGTGAAAGGGCGATGTCCTGGGCCTCTAGACGATGGGGACTGGCGCAGAAGACTCTTCACCAAGCGTAACATGCAACGCATTTTGCGGCGCCCGACGGTTTACTGCTGCGGGCAGTGGTCGTAATCGGCGAGATAGTAACACGAGAGTGGCATGAGGTTTGCAGCTAATTCCTGCGAAGTGAGCGAACCGGCCACTTACGATCCAGCACCAGGCTGGATCGGTCCGGCGCTGAAACTCACAGGGAGCGAACGATAAACCATGCGTATCAAAAACCTAGTGCTTACCGCAGGGTTCCTGGCTGCCGGAATCGCGGCCACGTCTATTGGCGCGAATGCCCAGGGGCCCTTGTACGACAAAGTGCTTGTGGATCTTCCATATGCCGTTACGATCAATAACACTACTCTGCAACCCGGCCATTATGTAATCCGCCAGATGGACGATATGGGGACAAACAGCCGTGTGCTGATGATCTTCGGCGACAACGGGATGAAATTGAAAGCGACTGCGATCACCATTCCAGCGCTTGATAACAACACGCCCGGCAAGACAGTAGTTTCGCTACATCACTACGGCAACGATTACTATTTCGATAAGGTCTGGATCCAGGGAAAGAACTACGGTTACGAGTTCCCGCTGCCGCCGTCGGTAAAGGCGCGTCGTAACGAGCAATCGCAGCCATATACGGTTGCGGCAACCTATGAACCCACACGGCAGAAAGAGGAGCCCCAACAGACTGCGGCCGCCGCGCCGGCACCAACTCCGGCTCCTGCCCCGGCTGCAGAACCAGCTCCAGCTCCGGCGCCAGCTCCGACTCAGGAAGCTCAGAATACGCCTCCACCGGCGCCAGCTCCTGAACCAGCTCCGGCTCCGGCAATGCCTCGGACTGCCGGTAACTGGCTCGGCATGATGCTGAGTGGCGGAATGTTGTCGGGCGCGGGCCTGATGCTTCGCAAGCTCCGCGGCTAACAACCGTATCCGAGCAGATTGCAGGATACGAGTTCGAGAGCTCGTATCCTGCCCACACAGTTCATCACTTACAGCTTCTCTTTTTGTATCGTATTAAAGCTTTTCATATCTATGCGCCGCCTCTTAGTGAATACCGTCACATGGGTTCTCATCGCCTCTGGCGCTTTTTTCTTTGTCGGCGGCGGACTGGATTACTTTGAATCCAAACGGGCGCAGGATGTCATCGCAGCACAATGGAATGCCGAGCAAAGCGCGGCCGTCGCCGTTCCGGATCACAGCAACTCCGCGCAGATTCCGCCAAAGAGTTCTCGGGAAGTAAATACTCCCGAGCGCCTGGACTCGCCGCGCATTATGGCCGCACCCCACGCCGGCGCTGCTGTTGCGCGCCTTTCAATTCCAAGACTTCATGCGGTCCTGTATGTCGTTGAAGGCGATGAGGCGAGCGATCTGAAACGCGGCCCAGGTCACCTGATCGGTAGCGCAATGCCCGGCGAGGCGGGGAATTGCGTTATTGCCGGGCACAGGGATACGCATTTTCGCGTGTTAAAAAACATTCAGGACGGCGACGAGATTCTGCTGACGCGCGACGGGGAAACGTGGCGATACCGCGTAAATGAGTTGAGCATCGTTTCGCCGGATAATCTTTCGCCACTTCAGCCATCGCACACGCCGGTGCTCCATCTGATCACCTGCTATCCCTTCTATTATCTGGGCTCGGCTCCAAAACGATTTATCGTGAGCGCGCGACTTGAAAACGAGCCGCTTCGAGCATCCCGCTAGCGCGAAAGTTGCACGGTCGTTTTGAGGCAGCGCAACGACGGCCCCACGCGGCTGCCGCGGGCACAGCGGCGGCGTGTGAATCCGTCCTAAAATAGAAGTCTGATGTCCGAGACCGACCAGAATTTTTATCGCATCCAGAAGCTGCCCCCGTATGTGTTCGCCGTCATCAACGAGATGAAGGCAAAGGCGCGCGCAGCACAACAGGATGTGGTGGATCTGGGGATGGGGAACCCGGATGGCCCGACGCCCCAGGTGGTTGTCGACAAGCTGATTGAGGCATCGAGGAACCCGCGAAACCATCGCTATTCGCTTTCCCGCGGTATTCAGAATCTTCGCGAGGAGATTACAAAGCGCTATAAGCGGAGATACGACGTCGATCTCGATCCCGATAAAGAGGCGATTGTGACGATGGGCGCAAAAGATGCGCTTGCTCACCTGATGTTCGCCACGATCGGGCCGGGCGATATCGTGGTCTCGCCCAACCCCGCGTATCCGATCCATCAGTACGGCGTGATCATGTCCGAAGGACACGCGCACATGCTGCCCATGCCGAACGCGGAGACGTTTCTCGGGCGTTTGCAGGAACTCTATCGCGAATCGCCCAAGCCGCCGAGGATGTTGTTGATCTCATTCCCGCACAATCCGACGACAACGTGCGTGGACCTGCCGTTTCTGACCGAGATCGTCAACCTCGCAAGAGAGCACAACACGCTGATCGTGCACGACTTCGCTTACGCCGACCTGGGTTTTGACGGGTATAAGCCCCCGAGTATTCTG
>Ga0070680_100003958_pt1 | contig 11079 bp, 8 predicted proteins | sample KBSC73BmetaG_FD_64672 | JGI IMG/M metagenome (GOLD analysis project Ga0070680, IMG submission 64672) | Corn rhizosphere microbial communities from Kellogg Biological Station, Michigan, USA - KBS C7-3B metaG | ecosystem: Host-associated > Plants > Roots > Rhizosphere | place: USA: Michigan...
GAGTGGATTTCCGACAAGACGCGCCATGTCGTGGATGGGTTGCGCACCCAGCGGCTCGACCGGCCTTACGTCCGCGAAGGCGGCCGTTTGCAAGCGGCGTCCTGGCCGCAGGCGTTCGCGGCAATTGCCTCGCGGGTCAAGGCCGCCGGCCCCGCTCGTATCGGAGCGATCGCAGGCGATCTCGCAGCGGTCGAGGACATGTTCGCGCTCAAGGACCTGATGACGCGGCTCGGTGTGAAGAACCTTGATGCCGGTCAGGATGGCGCGGTGTTCAACCCGGAATGGGGGCGGGCCAGCTATCTGTTCAACGCCACCGTTGCCGGTATCGAACGCGCCGATGCGTTGCTGATTGTCGGCTCGAACCCGCGCCGTGAGGCGGCAGTGCTGAATGCGCGCATCCGCAAGCGCTGGCGTGCCGGCAAATTCCCGATTGCATTGATCGGCGAGCGGGTGGATTTGACCTACCCCTACGATTATCTCGGCGCCGGACCGCAAACACTTGCCGACCTGGTGGCTGGCAAGCACAGCTTTGCGGAGGCGCTCAAGGGCGCCGAACGGCCGATGATTATCGTGGGTGCGGGCGCCTTTGCGCGCGCCGACGGCGCCGCGATTGCTGCGCTTGTGGCCAAGGCCGCGATCGAGCTTGGAGCAGTCAAGGAAGACTGGAACGGCTATTGCGTGCTGCACACCACCGCGTCGCGGGTCGGTGCGCTGGAGATCGGATTTGCCCCCGGAGAGGGCGGGCTGAATGCGGCGGCCATGACCGAGCCCGGTGCTTTGGATGTGGTGTTCTTGCTCGGTGCCGACGAGGTTGACGTGCCGCCTGGAGCGTTCGTCGTCTATATCGGCACCCATGGCGATAACGGTGCGCATCGTGCCGACGTGATCCTTCCGGCGGCCGCTTACCCGGAGAAGTCAGGGCTCTACGTCAACACGGAAGGCCGGGTGCAATTGGCGAACCGCGCGACGTTCCCGCCGGGAGACGCGCGGGAAGACTGGTCGATCGTGCGCGCGCTGTCCGACGTCCTCGGCGCCAAGCTGCCTTACGACTCGCTCGCGGCATTGCGGCGGGCTTTGTTTGAAGAGCGGCCGCAGCTCGGCCGTATCGGTCAGGTTATGCCGAGCGGTGCGGCCGATATTCGCGCGCTTTCCAAATTGGACGGTGCAATCGACAACGGGCCGTTCCGCGCTGCCATCGACGATTTCTATCTCACCAATCCGATCGCGCGGGCATCGGCGGTGATGGCTGAATGCTCGGCCTTGGCCGAGCGGCGCGCGGCCACGGCGGCGGCGGAGTAGAGCGATGACATTCGCAGAACTCTGGACCGGTTATCTCTGGCCTCTGGTCGTCATCGTGGCGCAGTCGCTGCTGATGCTTGTCATCCTGCTGGTCGCCATCGCTTATGTTCTGTTGGCCGACCGCAAGATCTGGGCCGCGGTGCAGATCCGCCGCGGGCCGAACGTGGTCGGGCCGTGGGGATTGTTCCAGTCCTTCGCCGATCTTCTGAAATTCGTGCTCAAGGAGCCGGTCATCCCGGCCGGCGCCAACAAGGGCGTGTTCCTGCTGGCGCCGCTGGTCACCTGCACGCTCGCGCTTGCGGCATGGGCTGTGATTCCCGTGAGCGCCGGCTGGCTGATTGCCGACATCAACGTCGGCATTCTTTACATCTTCGCCATCTCGTCGCTGATGGTCTACGGCGTCATCATGGCGGGATGGGCGTCGAACTCGAAATATCCGTTTCTCGCGGCGCTGCGCTCGGCCGCGCAGATGGTGTCCTACGAGGTCTCCATCGGCTTCGTCATCATCACGGTGCTGCTGTGCGCCGGGTCGTTGAACCTGTCCGCCATCGTCCATGCGCAGGATACGCGGTTGGGCCTGTTCGGCTGGTACTGGTTGCCGTTGCTGCCGATGTTCGTGATTTTCTTCGTCTCGGCGCTGGCGGAAACCAACCGTACGCCGTTCGATCTGGTCGAGGCCGAATCCGAACTGGTCGCGGGTTTCATGGTCGAATACGGCTCGACGCCGTACATGATGTTCATGCTGGGCGAATATGTCGCCATCGGCACCATGTGCGCGATGGGCACCATCCTGTTCATGGGCGGCTGGCTGCCCCCGTTCCCGGTGGCGCCGTTTACCTGGGTGCCGGGGGTGATCTGGTTCACGCTCAAGGCGCTGTTCTTCTTCTTCCTGATCGCGATGGCCAAGGCGCTTGTGCCGCGCTACCGCTACGACCAGCTCATGCGGCTGGGCTGGAAGGTGTTTTTGCCGATCTCGATCGCGATGGTGGTGATCGTGGCGGCCGTATTGCAATTCGGCCACCTGGCGCCGAAAGGGTGAGATGATGAGGCTCGATCAGGCCGCGAAATCGGTCTTCCTGAAGGAGTTCGTGACGGGGTTCGTCCTCGGCATGCGCTACTTCTTCAAGCCGAAAGCGACCCTGAATTACCCGTTCGAAAAAGGCCCGATCTCGCCGCGGTTCCGAGGCGAGCACGTGCTGCGGCGCTATCCCAATGGCGAGGAGCGTTGCATCGCCTGTAAGCTTTGCGAGGCGATTTGTCCCGCGCAGGCGATCACCATCGAGGCCGGTCCGCGCCGCAACGACGGCACGCGCCGTACGACGCGCTACGACATCGACATGGTGAAGTGCATCTACTGCGGGCTTTGCCAGGAGGCGTGCCCGGTCGACGCCATTGTCGAGGGTCCGAACTTCGAATTTGCGACGGAAACCCGCGAGGAGCTCTACTACGACAAGGAGAAGCTGCTCGCGAATGGTGACCGCTGGGAGCGCGAGGTCGCGAAGAATATCGCGCTCGACGCGCCATATCGGTGAGGGCGAGCCCGCAATGATCCTGCCCGCACTCTTCTTCTATCTCTTCGCCGGTGTGTGTGTGGCGTCAGCCTTCATGGTGATCGCCGGCCGCAACCCTGTGCACTCGGTGTTGTTTCTGATCCTCGCCTTCGTCAACGCGGCGTGTCTGTTCGTGATGATGGGGGCCGAGTTCCTCGCGATGATTCTCATCGTGGTTTACGTCGGCGCGGTCGCGGTCTTGTTTTTGTTCGTCGTGATGATGCTCGACGTCGACTTTGCCGAATTGCGGCAAGGCTTTCTGCAATACCTGCCGATCGGTGTTCTGGTCGGCATCGTTTTCCTCGCCGAACTTCTTCTGGTCGTCGGCGCATGGGTGATCGGCCCGACGTTGCCGCAAGCGATCACGGCGCCGATCCCGACAACCATCACCAACACCGAGGCGCTCGGCCGCGTGCTCTACACGCAATATGTCTATTACTTCGAGGCTGCGGGCCTGGTGCTCCTCGTCGCCATGATAGGCGCCATCGTGCTGACATTGCGGCACAAGCCCAACGTCAAGCGCCAGAATATCGCCGACCAGAACGCGCGGTCGAAGGACACGGCCATCGAGATCGTCAACGTTCGGCCGGGGCAGGGAATTTGAGTATGATCCCGAAACGACAAAACCGGTTCCCGGCGGCGACCGTGCGCGGAGAGGCGGCATGACCATCGGTCTTGGGCATTATCTGTCCGTCGGCGCCATCCTGTTTACGCTTGGCATCTTCGGCATCTTTCTCAACCGGAAGAACGTCATCGTTATCTTGATGTCGATCGAGTTGATCCTGCTTGCGGTCAACATCAACTTCGTCGCCTTCTCCACCCATCTCGGCGATCTTCTGGGTCAGGTGTTTGCGTTGATCGTGCTTACGGTCGCCGCGGCGGAGGCCGCGATCGGCCTTGCCATTCTCGTCGTCTATTTCCGAAACCGTGGCTCTATCGCGGTTGAGGACATCAACCTGATGAAGGGCTGACGCATGATCCCGGCAAGTCTCAAGCGATTTTCGGGCGAGATCGTGCGGAGAAACAACGCATGATTCAGGCGATTGTCTTTCTGCCGCTGATCGGCGCGATCCTGGCGGGCACCATTGCGCTGGTCGGCGCTCACGCGCGCTTCCCGGGTGCGGAGCCGCCCGACGACACTCACGCGGCCGATAGCCATTCGGCGGTTCATGAGACGCCCCACGCGCCGGGCGGCCATGACGATCATCATGCGCCGGCTGAGCCCGCGGCTGCGGGATCGCGCGCGGCTGAGGTCATCACCACGACATTCTTGATGATCGCTGGCGTGCTGGCCTGGATTGTATTCTGGCGTGTCGGTTTCGGTCATCATGACGAACGCATCACGCTGTTCACCTGGATTATCTCGGCCGACTTGAAGGTCGATTGGGCGTTGCGAGTCGATGCCCTGACTGCGGTGATGCTGGTCGTCGTCACGACCGTGTCCGCGCTCGTGCACCTCTATTCCATTGGCTACATGAACGAGGATCCGTACCGGCCGCGGTTCTTTTCGTATCTGTCGCTGTTCACCTTTGCCATGCTGGCGCTGGTGACGTCGGACAACCTGGCTCAGTTGTTCTTTGGCTGGGAAGGGGTTGGCCTTGCGAGCTATCTGCTGATTGGCTTCTGGTATCAAAAGCCGGAGGCCAACGCCGCGGCGATCAAGGCGTTCGTCGTCAACCGTGTCGGCGATTTTGGCTTCGCTCTCGGCATCTTCGCCGTGTTCCTGATGACGTCGTCGATCGACCTGGACACGGTCTTCGCGGCGGCGCCGGCGTTGACCGGCAAGACCATCAATTTCTTCGGCTGGCACGCCGACGCGCTGACGCTGATCTGCCTTCTGCTGTTCATGGGAGCGATGGGCAAGTCGGCGCAATTTCTGCTGCACACCTGGCTGCCCGACGCGATGGAGGGCCCGACCCCTGTTTCCGCATTGATCCACGCGGCGACGATGGTGACGGCCGGCGTGTTCATGGTGGCAAGGCTTTCGCCGCTGTTCGAGCTTGCGCCGAATGCATCCGCGTTCGTGACCCTGGTGGGCGCCACCACGGCGTTCTTCGCCGCGACGGTGGGGCTCGTCCAGAATGACATCAAGCGGATCATTGCCTATTCGACCTGCTCGCAGCTTGGCTACATGTTCGTGGCGATGGGCGTCGGCGCCTATTCAGTCGGCATGTTTCATCTGTTCACGCACGCGTTCTTCAAGGCGTTGCTGTTCCTTGGTTCCGGCTCGGTCATCATGGCGATGCATCATGAGCAGGACATCCGCAACATGGGCGGCCTGAGGAAGAAGATTCCGTTCACCTACTGGTGCATGGTGATCGGCACCTTGGCGCTGACCGGATTTCCGCTCACGGCCGGCTATTTCTCGAAGGACGCCATCATCGAAGCGGCATTCTCCGGGAAAAACCCATTCGCGATCTACGCGTTCATGATGACGGTCGTGGCCGCGGGGTTGACCGCGTTCTATTCGTGGCGGCTGATCTACAAGACCTTCCACGGCGCGCCGCACGACCAGCATCACTATGATGCGGCGCATGAAAGTCCGCTGGTGGTTCTGATTCCGCTGGCGGTGCTCGCGCTTGGATCCCTTGTGACGGGCTTTGTCTTCAATCAGTTCTTCGCGGGGCACGAGGCCGAGCACTTCTTCCGGGAATCGATCAAACAGGGTGACATCCTGGAAACGATGCACAGCCACACGCCATTCGTTGTCGCTTGGCTGCCGACCGTGATGTTGGCGCTGGGCTGGGGTGTCGCGGCTTATATGTACCTGCTGCGTCCGGACATCGCGCCGCGGCTCGCGAAACGGCACGAGATGCTCTATCGCTTCCTGCTCAACAAGTGGTACTTCGACGAGCTTTACGACCGTATTTTTGTCCGCCCGGCGTTCTGGCTCGGCCGCGTGTTTTGGCAGGGCGGCGATCGCCGCGTGATCGACGGCTTCGGACCTGACGGCGTCACGGCGCGGGTGCTCGACGTGACCCGAAGTGCGATGCGCATGCAAAGCGGTTATCTCTACCACTATGCCTTCGCCATGCTGATTGGAGCGGCCGCTTTCATCACCTGGTTCATGTTCTCGGGTGGAGCGCACTGATGGCAAGCTGGCCAGTTCTCTCCGTCACCACCTTCCTGCCGATCGCCGGCGTGTTGTTCATTATGTTGTTGCGAAACGACGAGTCTGGCGCGCGCAATGCGCGCTGGGCCGCGCTTTGGACGACGCTGATCACCTTCGCTGTGTCGCTGCAATTGGTCTGGCATTTTGACGCCGGCTTGTCCGACTTCCAATTCGTGGAGAAGCTGCCGTGGCTCGGCGGCTTTGCCACCTATCATCTGGGTGTCGATGGCATTTCGCTGCCGCTCGTGATCCTCACCACCGCGATCATGCCGCTTTGCATCGCGGCGAGCTGGCGGTCGGTTCGTTTGCAGGTGCGGGAGTACATGATCGCGTTTCTGGTTTTGGAAACGCTGATGGTCGGCACGTTCTGTTCGCTCGATCTGGTGCTTTTCTACCTGTTCTTCGAGGGCGGGCTGATCCCGATGTTCCTCATCATCGGAATCTGGGGCGGGCCGCGGCGCGTCTATGCGACCTTCAAGTTCTTCCTCTACACGCTGCTGGGCTCGGTGCTGATGCTGCTCGGCATCATGGCGATGTATTGGGAGTCCGGCACCACCGATATTGCAGTGTTGTTGCATCACGCTTTCCCACGCGAGATGCAGCCTTGGCTGTGGATCGCGTTCTTCGCCTCGTTTGCGGTGAAGATGCCGATGTGGCCGGTGCATACGTGGCTGCCCGATGCGCACGTCGAGGCGCCCACCGCGGGTTCAGTGGTGTTGGCGGCCATCCTTCTGAAAATGGGCGGTTACGGCTTCCTGCGTTTCTCGCTGCCGATGTTCCCGTTCGCATCGCATGATTTCGCGCCGTTTATCTTCACGTTGTCGGTGATCGCGATCATCTACACCTCGCTGGTGGCGATGGTGCAGGATGACATGAAAAAGCTGATCGCCTATTCGTCCGTGGCGCACATGGGCTTTGTCACCATGGGTATCTTCGCCGCGACCTCGCAGGGTGTCGCCGGCGGCATTTTCCAGATGATTTCGCACGGCGTCGTTTCGGCCGCGCTGTTCCTGTGCGTCGGCGTTGTCTACGACCGCATGCACAGCCGCGAGATCTCGACCTATGGCGGCCTCGTCAACCGCATGCCCGTTTATGCCGTGGTGTTTCTTCTCTTCACGATGGCCAACGTCGGGCTGCCTGGCACGTCCGGCTTCGTCGGCGAGTTTCTTTCGCTGCTCGGCACCTTCCGAAGCAATGTCGTGGTGGCGACGCTGGCGACCCTGGGGGTCATCCTCTCTGCCTGCTACGCGCTATGGCTTTACCGCAAGGTCGTGTTGGGCCGTCTCGACAAGCCGAGCTTGGCGCACATCAAGGATATGGGCTGGCGCGAGATTGCGGTTTTCGCGCCGCTGATCGTTCTGACGTTGTGGCTTGGGTTCTACCCCAAGCCGGTTCTCGACATGTCGGCCGCCTCCGTAACGGCGTTGCTCGACAATTATCAGCACGCAGTCAGTGCGGCGAAGTCTGCCGCACTGATGAAATGAGGCTCAGCCGATGAACGCCGCGCCACTCTCGTCGCTGACGCCGGTTTTGCCGGACATTGTGCTTGCCGTGGGAGCCCTGATTCTCCTGATGTTGGGTGCGTTCCGCGAGCGCAGCGAAACGCTCATCAGCGCACTGTCCGTCGCGCTGCTCGTGGCGGGAGCGGTTCTCGTCGCCTGCGTTCCGGGCGGTCGCGTGTTCGGCGACAGCTTCATCGTCGACGATTACGCACGTTTCATGAAAATCCTGGCCTATATCGGGTCGGCGTTCGCGATTTTGATGTCGGTTGACTACCTCGCGGCCGAACGCGAGCAGAAGTTCGAATTCCCGGTGCTGATCGTCATTTCGAGTGTCGGCATGGGAATGCTGATCTCGGCCGGCGATTTGATCGCGCTCTATCTTGGACTCGAGTTGATGAGTCTCGCGCTCTACGTCCTGGCGGCGTCCAGCCGCGACAGCGTGCGCTCAACCGAAGCCGGGTTGAAGTACTTTGTGCTCGGCGCATTGTCGTCGGGCATGCTGCTTTATGGGTGTTCGCTGATTTATGGGTTCACCGGCAACGTTTCGTTTGTCGGCATCGCGAAAGCCTCGGGACATGGCGGGATAGGGCTGGTCTTCGGCCTGGTGTTCCTGTTCGTCGGCTTCTGCTTCAAAGTGTCGGCGGTGCCATTCCACATGTGGACACCGGACGTGTACGAGGGCGCACCCACGCCGGTGACTGCGTTTTTCTCGGCCGCCCCCAAGGTCGCCGCGATGGCGATCTTTGTCCGGGCCACGGTCAGCGCATTTCCGGAAATCACGTTGCAATGGCAGCAGATCGTCGTCTTTGTCTCCATTGCATCGATGGCGCTGGGCGCCTTCGCCGCCATCGGCCAGAGCAACATCAAGCGGCTGATGGCGTACTCCTCGATCGGCCATATGGGGTTTGCCCTGGTCGGACTCGCGGCGGGGACGGCCGAAGGCGTGCAGGGCGTCCTCATCTATATGACGATCTACTCGACCATGACGCTCGGGGCGTTCGCGGCGATCCTGGTGATGCGCCGCGAGGGTGGCGCGGTCGAGCAGGTTCGCGACCTCGCCGGGCTTGCTCGCACCAATCCGGCGCTGGCGTTCTTTTTCGGAGTTGTGCTGTTCTCGCTCGCGGGCATCCCGCCGCTGGCTGGCTTTTTCGCGAAGTACTACGTGTTCCTCGCCGCCATCAAAGCGGGGTTCTATACGCTCGCTGTCCTTGGTGTTCTGTCGAGCGTGGTCGGCGCTTATTACTATCTCAACATCGTCAAGGTGATGTATTTCGATCAGCCGGCGCCGGACTTCAAGCCGGTGCCGGGAAGGCTCAAGGCCGTTATCGGCGTCACCGGCTTGTTCAATCTCCTGTTCTTCGTCTATCCCGGACCGCTGATCGCTGCTGCTGTCGCAGCGGCGAAGTCGCTGTTCTGATGCGGCTCGATCCCACGGCAGAAGCGGCCGGGGCTCGGCTTGTTTTTCATGACACGATCGGCTCGACCAACGCAGAGGCGTTGCGGCTCGCCCGTTTGGGCGAGCGGGGGCCATTGTGGGTTGCCGCCGGGAGTCAGACCGCCGGGCGCGGGCGGCGCGGGCGGACCTGGGTGTCCGAGCCGGGCAACCTCTATGCGAGCCTTCTGCTCAACGACCCTGCGCCGCCGGCGCACTTCCCGGAACTGTCATTTGTCGCGGCGCTTGCGCTTCATGACGCCGTCGCCGGGCGCGTTCCCGGGCTGGCCAGCCGGTTGGCATTGAAATGGCCGAACGACCTGCTGATCGACCGCAACAAGTTTGCCGGCATCCTCATCGAGGGCGAGGGGGCGGCTGTTGTCATTGGCATCGGCGTCAATTGCGCCCATCATCCCGCCGGCACCGAATATCCCGCCACTGATCTGGCCGCGGCTGGCATTCGCGCGGTTCCCGAAGCGCTGTTCGTGCCGCTGTCCGCGGCGATGGTCAAACGCCTCTCGCAATGGGAGCGCGGGGCAGGCTTCGGCGCCATCCGGGCCGATTGGCTTAGCCGCGCCACGGGCGTAGGGAAGACCATCGCCGTGAGATCGGGCGACGGCGACCTGACGGGGCAATTCGAGACCGTCGACGAGACTGGCCGCCTGGTGCTGCGCGGTGCGGATGGAACAATGCGGACGGTCGGTGCCGGCGACGTGTCCATAATGGGAAGTCGGTAGAGGTATGTCTGCGGCTCCGAGTGAGTTGGTGTTTGCGCCGCTGGGTGGCGTGGGCGAGATCGGCATGAATCTCGCGATCTACGGCCTTGGCGATGCGCGGCGGCGCACCTGGCTCGCGATCGATATGGGGGTGTCTTTCGCCAGCGAGGACAGCCTGCCGGGCGTCGACCTGGTCCTGCCGGACATTCGGTATCTGGTTGAGGAACGCCGGAATTTGGCGGGCATCGTGCTCACGCATGCGCACGAAGACCATTTCGGCGCATTGCTGGATCTGTGGCCGAAGCTCAAGGTTCCGGTTTACGCCACGCCATTCACGGCCGCGCTGCTTGCGGCCAAGCGCGCGGGCGAACACGGCGCGCCGGAAATTCCGGTCCACGAGATCGCGCTTGGCTCGCGCTTCAATGTCGGGCCCTTCGACATTGAACTGGTGTCTGTTTCGCATTCGATCCCGGAATCCAATGCGCTCATTTTGCGCACGCCGTTCGGCAATGTGTTGCACACCGGCGACTGGAAGCTCGACCCGACACCGATCATCGGGCCGCCGACGGACGAGGCCAAGCTCCGGGCGCTGGGCGCCGAGGGGTGCCTTGTGTTGATCGGCGATTCCACCAACGCCGTGCGCGATGGCCGTTCGCCATCGGAGAGCGATGTTGCCAAGACGTTGTCGGAATTGATTGCAGGCGCACCGCGCCGCGTTGCCGTGACGACATTCGCCTCGAACGTTGCGCGCATTCGCGCCGTCGCCGACGCCGCGCGTGCCTGCGACCGGGAGGTTGTTCTGGTCGGACGCGCCATGGAGCGCGTGGTCCAGGTGGCGCGCGAAACCGGTCATCTCGACGGCGTGCAGCCGTTTCGCGGGATGGATATCTATGGCCATCTGCCACCCGACAAGGTGGTTGCGCTGTGCACCGGCAGTCAGGGCGAGCCGCGCGCCGCGCTGGCGCGGATTGCCGCCGACGAACATCCCGAGGTCGCTCTGTCAAAGGGCGATCGTGTCATCTTCTCGTCGCGCCCCATTCCCGGTAACGAAAGGGCTATCGGTCGTGTCGTCAACGGGCTGATCGACCAGGGCGTGGAGGTCATCACCGATCGCAATCATCTCGTCCATGTTTCGGGCCATCCGCGCCGGGCCGAACTTGAAGAGATGATCGGCTGGGTGAAACCGCAGACGGTTATTCCGGTGCACGGCGAGGCGCTGCATCTTTCCGAGCACGCAAGCCTGGCGCGGAGCCTTGGCGCGAACACGCTGACATGCCGCAATGGGGATCTCGTGCGCTTGGCGCCGGGTCGCATCGAGATTGTCGACGAGGTCCCATCGGGGCGGCTTTACAAGGACGGCGCGTTGCTGATTCCGGCCCAGGCGCGCACGGTTGCCGATCGGCGGCGGCTCAGCTTTGCCGGCATTATCACGGTCGCGGTGGCGGTGAACGACAAGGGTCAACTGCTG
>Ga0070680_100003959_pt1 | contig 11077 bp, 11 predicted proteins | sample KBSC73BmetaG_FD_64672 | JGI IMG/M metagenome (GOLD analysis project Ga0070680, IMG submission 64672) | Corn rhizosphere microbial communities from Kellogg Biological Station, Michigan, USA - KBS C7-3B metaG | ecosystem: Host-associated > Plants > Roots > Rhizosphere | place: USA: Michigan...
GCGTCGGCCAGGGTAATTGCGTGGAGACGGAGGGCCATTAGAGGAGTTTTCGGAAACGGAGCACGAGGAGGAGGATCACACCGAGGCCGACCTGCACCCCGAGCATCCACCAAAATGCATGCGGTTGAGCCGAAAGGGGAATGTGCTGGAAATTCATGCCCCACATACCGCTGATGACGACGAACGGGATGCTCAGCGTCGCGATGACCGACAGGCCCTTCGTGATGCGACCGAGCCGGTTGGAGACTTGCGTCAGATAGCTATCCAGAACGCTGCTCGCCAGGTCGCGGAAGGTCTCGATCGAGTCGTTGATGCGGAGGACGTGGTCGTAGATGTCGCGGAAGTAGATCTGCGAGTCGGGCGACAGCAGCTTGCTCGGCCGGTTGGTGAGGATGTTGAACACTTCGCGCTCCGGCGCCAGGTGGCGGCGCAGCGAGAGCGTCAGTCGCTTGACGGCGAAGATGTCCTGCAGCGCCGATTCCTCAAATTTCACGATGACGCGCTGCTCGAGATCGTCGATCAGCTCATCGATCTTGTCGAGCAGGGGGAAGTACTCGTCGACCGCGCCGTCCATGATTGCGTGCGCCAAACGGTCCACGCCGCGCGACAGCAATTCCGGATTCTTCTGCAGACGCTCGGCGACGTCGTCCACCGCATCCGAGGGTCCGGCGTGCGCGGTGATCAGAAAGTGATTGCCGAGGAAAAAGCAGATGTCGAACGTCTCGAGGTCGTACGGGTCGGGAGTCTGCTCGTGAAAGCGGACGCCGAGGATGACGATGAACAGGTAGTCGTTGTACTCCTCGACCTTCGGACGCTGCTTTCGGCTCAATGCGTCGTCCACGGAGAGCGGATGCAGGCCGTGAATCTGTTTCAGCAGCTCGGCTTGACCGGGGGCGCCGAGATCGAGGTCGATCCACAGACATCCCTTTCCGCTCGCCACCGCGGCATCGACGTCCGCGACGGACAAGTTCGTGCGCGCGTGTCCATGCGAGTCGAGGGAGATGCCGCGCGTGAAGCCCGCGCCCGGCCCAGCTTGAGTAGGTACGCTCATGTCAGCGAGCGAATGGAAGCCTCGTGCCATCCGCTGAGCCCCCTTGGGTCGTCGCAACGGTCCGGTCCCTGCTCAGGCGATTCCGACATGGACACCTCAAAGTCAAAGTCCGGCTCATGGGGACAGCCACTCGATAAGCGGTCGGGCCGGCGTCGGCCAAATCTCACGCCCGCGGCCCAGCGCTGCCGACGAAAATTCCTGCACTTCTTTCCTGACGGCTACCAGGATGAGACGTATATCGACTGGGAGCGGGACTACAAGTGGTCGGCACACGCTCGGTGGATGACCGAGCTCGATCCCGGCACGTTCAAGGGGCTCGTCGCGAGAGAGGAATACGACGAGATCGCACGGCGCGCCGTCGCGATCGAGTCGCGGACGAATCTGCTCTTCTCCTTCGAGAAGATGGCGCTGCGCGACGCCGTGCGCCCCGTGGACGGCGCTCGCCCGTTCGCCCTCGGATTGTTCGACTTTCTGCACGGACGCGGCGGCGACGAGACGCGATTCGAGCGGTGGCGCGAAGTCGTCGCCGAATTGCCGCGGCGACAGACACGCGTGCTCACCTGGCCGCTGCTCACAGTCTTCGGCTTCATCGCACAGCCGGATCGACACATCTTCCTCAAGCCGAACGTCACGCGCTTGGCGGCCAAGGCGTACGAGTACGATTTCCAGTATCGAGCGCAACCGAACTGGGACACGTATCGAAGCCTTCTCGACTTCGCCGAGGTGGTGCGAAGCGACACCGCCGATCTCGAGCCGCGCGACATGATCGACTTGCAGTCGTTCATCTGGGTGCAGGGGTCGGACGAGTACGAGTAGGGCGGTGGGCGATGGGCGATGGGCGATGGGCGATGGACGATGGACGATGGCGTCACTCGAGCGCGTGCATGTGTCGCACGCAAGCGATGCCGAGGCGCTCGGGGGCGTAGCCGCCCTCGAGGGAGCTGACGACGCGGCCAGCGCACCACGTTTCAGCGCGCTCGACGAGGTGTCGGGTGAGTCGCTCGAAGTGTTCGTACTCCAGCGTGAAGCCGCCGAGTGGGTCGCCGCGCATGGAGTCGAAACCGGCCGAAATGAGGACGAGATCGGGAGTGAAGTCGCGCGTACTGTCCGCGATCGCGGTCTCCAGCGCGTCGACGTACGCGGCGGGTGGAAGACCGGGCTGCATCGGCAGATTCCACACGTTGTCGTGTGGTCCGCGGTCGGCGGCGGCGCCGGTGCCTGGATACCACGGCCACTGATGCATCGAGACGAAGCGGATGTCGCGCTCGTGCTCGACGAGCGCCTGGGTGCCGTTGCCGTGGTGGACGTCCCAGTCGACGATGAGAATCCGTTCCACGCCATGGCGCCGTCGAGCGTAATGCGCGCCGAGGCCGACGTTTCCGAAGAGACAGAAGCCCATCCCCATGTTGCGGAGGGCGTGGTGACCGGGCGGGCGAACAGCGCAGAACGAGCGCCGTGGCCCATCGCCGTCCCCGAATGCGAAATCGATCGCGTCGAGCACTGCACCGGCACCGGCGGTGGCGGCGTCCCATGATCCCTCGCTCACGACGGTATCCGCGTCGAGACGACCACCTCCGGCGATTGCGACTTCACGAACCACGTCGACGTAGCGCGGGTCGTGCACCAACGCCAATTCCTCCGGTGTTGCGTGGCGCGACTCGTGATGCAGCAAGCGCGCGTACAGCTCGGGCTCCTCGCGCAGCGCCTTTGGAATGGCGCGAAGCCGGCCGACGTGTTCGGGATGTCCCCAACCGGTGTCGTGGCGTCCGCAATCCGAATTCGAGATGAACGCGACCGTCATCGCAGGCCCCGCAAGCGGCGCGACGTCCACTCGACGAGGAGAAGCAACAGGATCAGCGCGAGCATCAATCGCGGATCGACGGTGCCCCGTGACGAGACAGGCGCCGGCCGCGGCGGCCCGAGTTTGCCGAACAGCGAGGCGACCGGCGCGTCGAATGTCCTGGATTGAGTGTTCGCCGTGACCGGCGCGTAGGCGACCGACGACACGACGCGCGACCACCAGTCTCGATGCGCCGCCTCGGAGCCGGGGCCTCCGGCCATGCGCCAACGCCAACTATCATCGTAGCCGACCTGTAGCACGCGACCGGCGCCGATGCGGCGCGCGGCAACGGCAACGCCGGATGCTCGGCGTTCGAGCGCGACGGCGTCGTCCCGCACCGATGCCACCGGGAAATAGCCGGTGGTGCCGAGCCCGATGGTGTCGTTCGCCGCCACGTTCCGTCGCGCCCGTGGTCCGACCGATCCGGCGGCAAGCGGCGAGACAACGCGCGCACCAGCCGCGGAGCCGGCGAGAACGATCCCGCCGCCCTGCTCGACGAAGCGCCGAACGACCGGACCAAGCGCTTCAATGCTGGAATCGATTGCGACGATCGCCGCGACATGTGCTGTGTCGAGCGGCGGCTCTTCGGCGGCGCGGACATTCACGCCGGGTGCGACGGCGAAGCGGGTCACCACCTTCCACCCGCGCTCCTCGAGCGCGCTGGCGACGAACTTCGCCTCCCATCCCGCGTCACCGACGACGAATACGGCGCGCGGCGTGACGTCCGCCGGCTTCGCGACGGCGAGCGACTGCTGATTGACGCGCGCCACGAGGCTGTCGACAGTGAGCGGCACGGTAAAGCTTACGCCCAATAAGCCGACGCGCGCGCTGTCGATCGCTCCCGCCACGTCGGCCAAGGTCACTCGGCTGTTCGCCGGCGCGGCGACGTTGACGCGCACGGCTCCATTGGGATCGACCACAGGTTCGGCGACGACGACCGCCGGCGCCGGCGAGCCGCTCCACGAGACGCTGTGTCCCGCGTGGCGCAACGCTGCGAGCCAGGCAATGGCCTGAGATGACGGGGCTGCTTCCAACGTCGCGTGCAGGGCAACGCTCGTCGGCGTTCGCGTCCACGACGACAGCCGCTCCCCGAGATTAGTGGTCGAGGCAGTCTCGACCAGTCGTGCCGGCGCCGGAAAGAGGCTGGTTCCGATCAACCAGCCAAGGAGCGCAAAGGCGCCGATGCGGCAGCCGAGCTCGAGTCGCCTACGCAGTGAGCGCATACACGACCAGGTTCACGGCAAAGCGTGTGTTGTCTACCGAGAGAAAGCGCTTGCTGTCAGGGTGGTAATTCCACTCCGAGCTGTAGTCCTTGCTGCTGTACAACACGGCAATTCTGCCGCGCCGCTGCACGGCGAGCAGGTGCTTGTGCACCAGGTTGTCGCCCCAGCCATTGAGCTCGTGGCTCGTCGTCGGTGGACCATCAAACTTGAAGAACGACGAATAGAGCGGATGGTCGTTCGGCAGCTCGGCGAGCGGCGCCACCGTACGCGCGATCTCCTCGGTGGCCGTCTTGTGAAAGACGCCGTCGATATCGTGGTTGTGATCGTCGATGAAGAGCAGACCGCCGCGCTCGACGAATTGCCGAACGTTGCGCCGTTCGGCGTCGCTGAACCGGACGGGAAGGTGTCCCGTGAGGTACAAAAACGGATACCGCAGCATACGCGCGTCCGACAGTGCGGCGATCACGCCCGTCGGCGCGACGTTGATCTCGGTGTAGCGCGCGATCGTATCGATGATGTTCGCCGGGAGGAGCGGCGCGCTGTCCCAATCGCCGGAATCGTACTGCGCCGTCGCAAACACGAACTCGGCGCTCATGGAATGCCTCCCCATCGGGCGATCGAGTCCCGGCTGATCGACGGACCGGCGAGCGAGCGCCGCGCTCGGGCGAGCGCCGCGGTGGCGTCGGCACCGCGGCCGCGTCGCAGCGCGTCGATCGCCGGAATGAGCGTGGCCGCGAAGCTCGGATTGTCGGCGAGCGCGTCGATGCGAAGCAGCGACAGCGAGTCGATCGCCGCCGATGCGTTACGTGGTGTCAGCTCGATCGCGCGCACGAAACGCGACTCCAGCGCGTGCGCCGCGGAGTCGCCTGCGGTGAACGCCCCCCCCGGACGCGTCGAGGAGCTCCCCTTGTCCTTGCCTTTGAGGCGCGCCTTGTCGATGTCGATCACGACCTGCGGCGCCCGGCCGCGCAGATAGAGTCGCTCGGCCTGTCGCGCTTTTTCGATCGCGGCCAACGCGCGGCGCATGTGCGGCAGCGCGGTTCCCGGCTCGCCGAGCTCGAGCTGCGTGCCCGCGTCCCACATCGCGTTGTACGCCTCGAGCAACGGCTTATTGACGGCGATCACTGGGCTCTCTCCGCCTTGGAAATCGATCGGATCGGTCGAGCGATTTGTCGCCGAGTCAGCGCGCGCCAGGAGGTCCTGCATCGTCTTGGCGCGCGCGGGCGAGTCCTCGTCCGTGTGCTCCTCCGCCGATTGAGTCCCGCCGAGGCGCATGAATACGACGTCGCCGACAGTTCGACGAAGCCGCTTCTGATCCGCCGCGATGGACCGTGATTCTCCGACGACAGAATCGCGCGCGAGGCGCGGGCGGCGTCGCTCGAGCGCTTCGGCGAGCATGATCAGCATTCGTTGGCTGACAACGTTCTTCGCTTCCTCGGTCGGCGCCGCTGCCTCGACGGCGAGCGAATCGTACTCACCGGTGCGCGCAACACGAAGCGCGCGCGTCTCCGAGGTTCCGACGCCTGGGCCACTCACGTTGTTCCCGTCGCGGGCAACCGCGCGGATGTGCACGATGTCACCCGGCACGAGCTTGAGGCCGTCCAGTGGAAGCGCGGCGGTGATCGACGCATGCGTAGCGCGCGGCGCGGTGATCGGCTTCCCCGCTATGACTCCAGAGCGAAACTTGAACGTTTCGCCCTCCCCCGAGCTGACGATGTACTCGAACATGGCGCTCGTGAGACCAAAGTCGTCGGAGGCGTCGGCGGACAACGCGAGTGTTCCTGTCGGCGTTCGGAGGACGCTGTCTCTGGCCGGCGATCGCAGCGTCACGACAGGCGGCGCGTCCGGGATCGAATTGATGACGACGAGCCGCTCGAATGACCGGTCCGTGAATCGGACCGCGATCGGCTTGGCGCCGGCGACCAGGCGTATCGACCACTCGTCGTCACGCGTGTTCGCGGCGAGTGACTCCGCGTTCACGTGCGCCACCACGCCCGGCGCGCTCCCCTGCCCCGTGAAGGTGACGATGCTTCCCGCGATCGGCCGAATCTCGATTGGATCGTCGATGCTCGACGATTGGTTGTGGGTGTAGGCGGGTGGTTCGATGCGCGCCACGAGTGGCGACAGCCGGCTGCGCGCCGCATCGCGCGAGGCAATTCCGCGAATCGAGTCGCCCGGCCGCGGCGATCGAATGCGCGCGACCGCGCCGGCGGGGAGCAGCAGCAACACAATGAGTGCGACCACCGTCGCGGCCAGCGGAACGATCGGAGCACTCAAGGCGCCCGTTCGCGCCGAGCGGGTCCACGCACTTTCCTGTGCCGAGCGAACGAAGGTGTCGTCGCCGGTTTCGACGGCGGTAACGAGCGTGTAGGCGAGCGACGCGTCGCGCTCCTCGAGCCAAAGGGCAACGCGACGAAGCGTCCATACGCGCCGGTCGCGCCACATCAGGGCAGCGAAGGTCGCGAGGCCGGCGCCGAGCGAGACGAAACGCAGCGAGTGGCGCGTCTCGAGCGCGAGCGCGACGATCCCATCGACGGCGGCGGCGGTGAGCAGCAAGGTCAACGCGGCGACAACACCCCAGGCAAGCGCGCGCACCGTCGTGCCCGCGGCGAGGAGCAGCCGCGCGAGACGGAGTCGCGCGAACGGGGAGGGGCTCACGCGGCGACCTTCGAAGAGCGCCGCACGGCCAACTCGACGAGCAGAAGCGCGGCGCCGAGCACGAGCAACCAAGGGCTGAAGCGCGACGACTCGTCAGCCGATCCGCGAAAGACGCGCGTCGGCGCGAGCGGGCCGGTGCCGGCAAGCGCTAACAGCGTCGCCGAGTCGGCCGGCGCGAATGCTTGCACGCCGCCGCAAGGTGCGAGCAGAGCACGGGAGAAATCGCGGAATGGCGCGTGGAGGGTCACGTCGCTCGCCGGATCGACGATCACCGCGACGTCCCGGATGCAGCCGGCGCCGAACGAGCGCTCGACCGCCGCCGGTTCACCGTCGGCCCAGCGAGCGACCGCGCGTCCGGTCACCGCCCACAGTCGTGGCAGCCGGGCGACGATCGCGCCGCTCGCCGACGCGACGCCGCCGATCGCGTCGATGCTCGTACGCTTTGGCCAATCGGCCGCGGAGTCCGAGGCAGGCCAATGCACCAGGACATGCGCGTTCTCTCTTCCCCACACAGAATCCGCGGCGCTCAATCGTCCGCGAACGACGCGCACCGACGTGCCGATCTCGCGCGGGAGCAGTGACAGGCCGGCGACGACCGGATCTTCGCTATCGCGAGGCAACTCGACGCCCGCCTGCGGGGCGCTGATAGTCTCCGCGCGCACGCGCAGCACACGAATCCGGCCGGGCCACAGAGCTCGAATCGCCGGCGTCGCGGCGTCGATCTCCTCTACGCTCGCGGGGCTGACGAGCGCGATCTCGATCGAGTCCGCGCGCGACGCGAGCGATCCCGCGACTCCGTGAGCGGCGGCGATCGCGGCCGAGAGCGAGCCGATTGCGCCGGCCTTGCCGGCAGAATCGATCGCGCTCCCCGTGAGAGTCCGTGCCGAAGAATCGAACACAATGACGATGTCGGCGGCACCGGCTGTGCGAGCGCTGTCCCGCACCTCATCGAGCGACAGCACACTGCGCGATCGATCGGCGAGCACGATGCGCGCGACGCGCCCACGCGCTCCGGCGATGATCGGGCCGGCGATGCCGAGCCCGATCGCGGCGACGGCGGCGATGCGGAGCGCGAGCAGCAGCAAGTCGCTCAGCGCGATCGACGTCGTCCGCGCATGGATGCGGCGGTCAGGTACGAAACGCGCCGTCGGCAGCGGTTCGGCGACGGGACGATCGCGAGCGATGAAATGCGCGGCGATCAGCGCCACGCACGCCACGCCCGCGATGGCCAGCGCCGAGGGGAGTAACCAGCTCATCATCGCTCACCCGCGGAAGCGATTCGACGCACCGCGTGCGACGCCGGTTCGTCGGTGATCACTTCGGTGTACGACGCCCCGCCGGCCCGCCACCGCCGCGCGACGTCACTCCGCCACGACGCGAAGCGCTCCTCGTACTCTCGGCGCGTGCTTTCGACGAGCATCCGCTGGATGAAGCCCTGCTCGGGATCGGCGGCGAGCAACGTGCGACGCGGCGGATCGAGCTCTTCGCGCGCGATCACGTGCGCGACGTGCACCTCGCCACCGCTCACGATGTGCGCGCGGGCGGCGCGCAGTGCGTCCTCTTCGTCGCCCAGGAGATCAGTGACCAGCACGAGCCGCGCGCTGCGCAGGGAGCGCACGATCGGCGCGAGCGGTTCGCTGCCACCGGGCTCGCCCGACAACACGACCCGCGCGATCTCGGCGACGACGTCGCGTCGCGTGCGTGGAGGCAGCATCGCCACCATGGCGCGTGGATCGTGGAGGGCGACGCCGACTGGGTCGCCATCAGCGTGCGCCACCGCCGCGAGCCCAATCGTCAGATCTTGCGCGAGCCGCCACTTTTCGCGCGTCGTAACTGGAAACGCCATCGACGCCGACGTGTCGAGCACGATCGTCGTCGGAAGCACGGCCCGATCGTTGGCCAACCGGATGTACGCGCGATCGCTGCGCGCCAGGAGCCGCCAATCGACACGCCGCGGATCGTCGCCTTGGCGGTAGAGTCGGTATTCGGTGAACTCGGCCGACGTCCCGCGCAACGTCGAATGATGCGCGCCGGGCAAAAGACTCGAGACCGCCCGCCGCGCCGGCCAGTGGACCCCTCGCACCGCATCGAGCAGCGCGCCGTACGACGCCGCCCGGGGGGTGGGGGCAGCCACGCTAGATCCTGATGTCGCTGCGCGGTGGCTCGATTCGCGCCAGCAGATCGTCGATGATGCGTTCCACCCCAACGCCTTCCGCCTCGGCGGCGAAGTTTGGAAGCACACGGTGCCGCAGCACCGGCATCGCGACGCGCTTGACGTCGGCCGGCGACACGACGAGACGGCCGCTCAACAGCGCGTTGGCCTTCGCACCGAGAATGAGCGATTGGCCGGCGCGTGGGCCCGCGCCCCAGCGCACGTATTGCTTCACGAGATCGGGCACGCGTGGATCATCCGGTCGCGTCGCGCGGACAAGAGACGCCGCGTAGCCCAGCACGGAATCGGCGGCGGCGACGTCGCGCGTCAGCCGCTGCAACGCAATCAGCTCGGACGCGCCGAGCACGGTCTCGAGCGCACCGGCCTCCGTTCCTGTCGTATTGCGGAGGATCGCGATCTCGTCTTGTTCGCTCGGATAACCGACTCGAATGTCGAAAAGAAAGCGATCGAGCTGCGCTTCGGGGAGCGGGTACGTGCCCTCCTGCTCGATCGGATTCTGCGTGGCGAGGACGAAGAATGGCTCGGGGAGCGGCATCGTCTGGCCGCTCGCCGTCACGCTATGCTCCTGCATCGCCTCGAGCAGCGCGGCCTGTGTGCGCGGCGGCGCCCGATTGATCTCGTCGGCCAAGACGATGTTGGCGAACACGGGCCCATGCACGAAGCGAAAGCTGCGCGCGCCGCTCGCCGAGTCTTCCTCGAGGATCTCGGTGCCGGTGATGTCGCTCGGCACCAGATCGGGCGTGAACTGGATCCGATGGAAGTCGAGGTGCACCGCTTCGGCGAGCGAGCGCACCATGAGTGTTTTCGCAAGGCCGGGCACGCCGACGAGCAGCGCGTGTCCGCCGGCGATGAGCGACATCAGGATCTCGTCGAGCACGGTGCCCTGGCCGACGATGCGGCGCTGCACTTCGGCGCGAAGGCGGCCCGCGGCGGCGACAAGTGCGTCGCGGTCGTGCAGCGGCAGAGGCGTCACAGTACGAGGTGCCGATGTCACGTCGCCGCCAAGTCTCGAACGACTAGCGAACCGGACGACGGCGGCGGTACGTCATCAGCAGGATCGATCCGTCCACGACGCCCGCCTCGGCGAGCGACGCGTTCTCGTCGAGCACTTCCCAGCCGCGCAACTTGAGCACGAGCTCCTGCTGGAACTCGACCTCGGGGCACAGCGCCTCGATCGCGCGCAACTTGACCTCGACCACCGGCTGCGACGGCGCGGCGACGATGCGAACTACATCCCAGACCTCTGGCATTTCCACGCGGATCGTGATCGTGTCGGTGCCTTCCGGCGCGACGTGGATCGTCGAACGGCGCGCGCGAAGGCTGGCAACGAATGGCGACGTCATTGCCCGGCCCCACCCGCCGGCGTGAGCGTGGCGAAGAAACGAGATATCTGCATGTCGAACAGGTAGCTCGATCCGGTGATACGCGTGCCTTTGCCGTCCGGGCTGGCGGAAGTAGCGATGACAATTTCCTCACCGCCCTGTCCACGGAAGGAACAAAAGCCCGGGCCTTCCTTGTCGATGAACGCAGAGTAGATCGACGGACGCGTGGCAAAGAACGTCTTGGCGCGTTTCAGGACTTCGTCGCCGCTCAGGCTCGTTGTGAATTCCTGAACGGTTCGTGCTGGTGCGGTCATGTCATCCTCAAGGGCAGATCCAGACGGAACATCGAGCCCACGCCGGGCTCCGACTCGAGCGAAATATCGCCCTGCACGAGGCGCGCGAGCCGCCGCGCGAGCGACAAGCCGAGTCCGGAACCACCGTAGGCGCGGGTCAAGCTTCCGTCGAGTTGGCGGAATTCATCGAAGATCAACTGCTGTGCCTCGGCGGGAATGCCGATGCCGGTGTCCTGCACCGTGTACGCGACGTGCTGGCCGGAGATCTCGACCGAAACGGTGATGGTTCCGTTCGGCGTGAACTTGAAGGCGTTGTCGATCAACGCGCGCAGCGCCCTGGTCACCTTCTTCCGGTCCGTGCGCATCCGCGGCAGCTCGCCCTCCGGTTCGACGATCTTCAGCTCGACGGCCGCCTTCTTTCCGAACGACGTCGCCACCGCCTCGCGCAGCGGTTCTCGCGGGTCGACTTCGGTGATGTCGAAGTCCAGGGCGCCGCGCTTCAACGCCGTGAGCTCGA
>Ga0070680_100003960_pt1 | contig 11077 bp, 9 predicted proteins | sample KBSC73BmetaG_FD_64672 | JGI IMG/M metagenome (GOLD analysis project Ga0070680, IMG submission 64672) | Corn rhizosphere microbial communities from Kellogg Biological Station, Michigan, USA - KBS C7-3B metaG | ecosystem: Host-associated > Plants > Roots > Rhizosphere | place: USA: Michigan...
GCTGCGGCTGCGGAACGGCCCCGTGCCAGCGCACGCGGTCAGCCAGCCCGAGCGCGCCCGCGAGCTCCTCGAGTGTCGCCCGGTCTTCCCCGTCGCCAACGACGTCGAGCCCGACCGAGGTATCGGGAATGCGCGACAGCGCGTGCAGCAACAGCTCGATTCCCTTCTGCTTGTTCAGACGCCCGACGAACAGGAACCGATCGCGCTGCCGTTTTCCGCCTGGCGAGAAGAGCTCGGACGAGACGGGCATGGGCGCGACGGTGGGATGCGGCGCGGACACGATCTCCTGCGCTTCGTTCGCGAGCCAGCGTGACACCGCGGTCACGGCGGCGGAATGATGGAGAACATGGCGGAACGCGGGCCGCGAGAATGCCACGCTGCGCGCGAGCCGAACGTCGGTGCCGTGCAAGGTGGTCACGAGCGGCTTGTGCGACATGCGACTGAGCCAGGTCCCGACCAACCCATTCGGGAACCACCAGTGTGCATGCACGATGTCGGGCTCGAACGCGCGCCGCGCGCTGACGGCGCAGCGAAACTCCGAGCCGAGGAACCCCAGCATCGTGACCTTGGCGCTCCAGGACGCTTTGAACTGGCTGGCCATGTTGCCGCCATACGCGAGCGTCTCGTACTTGCGCGGCGCATAGCGGAAGCGCTCGACCGAGATGTCGTCGAGCGATTCATGACTCTTGAGGCCGGGCGCCGCCGGCGCGACCACGCGCGTCTCGACGCCTTCCCCGCGCAGCGCCGTCGCCAGCCGGAGCACGAATGCCCCGGGCGCGTCCCCGGGCTGACGCGGAAACGAGTGCGTCAGAAACAGAACTTTCATCGATTAGCGTTCTTTGATGCGGTCCGCGCCCAGCTCGTCGAGCTGCCGACGGATCTCACGAAGCTGCGCGCGCTGCCCGGCGATCTGTTCGCCGAGCAATCCCGTCGCGAAGAAGATGCTGCCCAGGATGAGGCAGGTAGTGATGACGGTCCACACCGCGCGGTAGCCCACATCGGCCACCAGCAGCACGATGAGCGCGATGAATCCCGCCAGCGCGCCAATGCCGAACAACCCCGCGCCGAGCATGCCGAACAGCAGCAGCGGCTTCTGCCCGAAGCGGAGCTCGAACCACACCGACAGCATGTCGAGCACGCCGATCGGAATGCGATGCCAGGTCGCGAACTTGGACTTGCCGGCGTGGCGCGGATACAGCTTCACCGGAATCTCGGTCACGGAGAAGCCCTGCGCCGCGGCGATCACGATCATGTAGCGATGCCAGTCCGGGCGGACCGGAAGCGCGTCCATGATCTCGCGCCGATAGGCCTTTACAGAATTCAAATCCTTCACCGGTACGTGAAAGAGCGTGCGGCTCAGGCGGTTGTACACGCCGGAGACGAGCGCCTTCTCGTACTTCCCTTCCTTGAAGCCAGTGACCATGTCGGCTTCGTCGGCCAGGATGGGTGCGACGAGCCGCGGGATGTCCTCGGGCTTGAACTGGAGGTCCGCGGGATAGAACACGAGCACGTTGCCGCGCGCGGCGAGATAGCCGGTGCGCAGTGCCTCGGCAATCCCGCGACGCGAGCGATGGCGCACCGCGCGCAGGAACGCGTAGCGCGTCATCAACTGCTGGAGCAGGTTCCACGTGCCGTCCACGCTGCCGTCGTCGACGACGATGACCTCGAACCTGTGCGGCGACGAGGCGAACGCTTCGGCGGCGAGCTCCATGAAGAGCGGCAGATTCTCGGCCTCGTCCTTGGCGGGAACGAGGACCGAGACGTCGATCTCGCGCGTCGAGCTGATGCTGGGCGTCTGGCCGTTGGGGTCGCGGGTCGGGAGGGGTGAGGCCACGGGGCTCACTCCGATGGTGAAGGTCATACCCGCTTGCGCATTCGTGCCGAGAGCACTCCGAGCTGGTCGCGGTACTTGGCCACGGTGCGCCGCGCGATCTGCACACCGCTCTCCTTCAGGATATTGACGATGGCCTGATCAGTGAGCGGGTGCTTCGGGTCCTCGTCGGCGACAAGCTTCTCGATCTGCGCCTTGATCCCACGCGCGGAGACGTCTTCGCCCGCGGTGGTCGAGAGGCCGGACGAGAAGAAGAACTTCAGCGGGAGCACGCCGCGCGGCGTCTGCACGAATTTCTCATTCGTCACGCGGCTCACGGTCGACTCGTGCATGTTGATCACCTCGGCCACTTCGCGAAGCGTGAGTGGCTTGAGGTGCTGCACGCCCTTCTCGAAGAAGTCGCGCTGCCGGTCGACGATGTAGTTCATGACCTTGAGCATCGTCTGACGACGCTGCTCGATGGCCTGGATCATCCAGTTCGCGGAGTTGAGCTTGCTCGAGATGAACTCCTTGGACTCGCCCTCGAACTTCTTCTTGTCGCGCGCGATCTCCTGATAGGCGCGGCTCAGCTTGAGGCGCGGCAGATTGGCGTCGTTGAGGAAGACGTGATAGCGCCCGTCGATCTTCTCGACGATGAGATCCGGGATGATGTAGTTGTCGCTGGCCGATGAATAAACGAGGCCCGGCTTGGGGTCGAGCTTCTTGATCTCGTCGGCGGCTTTCTGGACGTCGCCCGGGCTGATGCCGAAGCGCTTGGAGATCTCGCTCCAGCGGTGATTGATCAGCTCCTCGAAGCAGTCGCGCACGAGGCGATACGGCACCGACTGCTCGAGCCCTGCCTCCTTCAACTGGAGCATCAGGCACTCGCGGAGATCGCGCGCACCGACGCCCGGCGGATCGAGGCTCTGCATGATCGAGAGCATCTCGTCGATCTCGGTCCGCTTGTAGAGCGGCAGATCGTCCGTGTCGCGATCGACGGCTTCGGCGGCCTTGATCACCGTATCGTTGACGGCGTTCAGCAGGTCGTCGAGCGTGCAGGCGAGGTAACCGTCCTCGTTGATGTTGCCCACGAACTCGTCGGCGAGGAACTGCTGACGGGGCGTGAGATCGAGCAAGGTGATCTGATCGAGCAGGTGATCCGAGAGGTCGCGCGTGTCGACCGTCACCGGCTCGTAGTACTCGCGCTCCTCGTGCTCCTCGCGGCGTCCGCCCGCGTCGAAACCGTCGAGAAGAATCTCCTCCCAGTCGATCTCGTCGTTGTTGGTCTTTTCTTCAGTTTCCGTCGCCGCTTCCGCTTCGACGGTCTCTTCCTCCGACTCTTCCTCGTCTTCCTCCGGCTCGACCATGTCGAGGAACGGATTGTTCAGCAGTTCCTGTTTCAGGTGCTGCTGGAGATCCAGAAGCGGCATGTAGAGCAGGTCCATCGCCTGGTACAGGCGAGGATTGATCTTCAGCTCCTGCTTTAGTTGCGTGCTCTGGGAGAGTCCAGCTTTCATGAGGCTTGTCGTTCTCCTGAGGGCCCCTGCGCTGCATCGTCGGCGGCCGCGAAGCGGGCGCGCAGACGGGCGGTGAGCGTGGGACCAAGATAGATGTCAGCGACTGTATCGTCGAATACGAGATCCCGCACCGTACCTGAGACCTTCACCTGTCCGTCGAACATGATGTAGGCCCGGTCGACGATGTCCAGCGTCTGCTCCACGTTGTGATCGCTGATCAGCACGCCGATGTTGCGGTGGCGGAGATCGGCGACGATGGTCTGAATGTCGTGCACCGCGATCGGGTCGACGCCGGCAAAGGGCTCATCCAGCATCATGAACTTCGGTTGCGTGACGAGGGCTCGCGTGATCTCGAGGCGGCGCCGTTCACCGCCTGAGAGCGCGAACGCTTTGCTGTGTCGCAGGTGCTTGATGCTCAATTCGTCCAGCAGTGTCTCCAACCGGGCTCGGCGCTCGCTGCCGGACAGATCGAGGGTCTCGAGGATGGCGAGGATGTTGTCCTCGACCGAGAGCTTCCGAAAGATAGAGGGTTCCTGGGACAGGTACCCGATACCGCGCCGCGCCCGCTTGTACATCGGCATGGACGTGATATCCGCGCCATCCATCACGATCGTCCCAGCGAGTGGCTTGATCAGTCCGACGATCATGTAAAACGTCGTCGTCTTACCGGCGCCATTCGGGCCCAACAGTCCTACAATCTCCCCTTGTTGCAATCGAAGGGCCACGTCGTTGACGACGCGGCGCCGACGGTACGTCTTGATCAGCCCACGAGCTTCCAGGACGCTGCCATTGCCTGCCCGGACAGGCTGAGCCGCCGGCGCTCCATTGCCGTTCGCGGCTGGCGCAACATGGCCCGGCGGACCGGCATGCTCGCCCGTCTGCTGAAGCGCGGATGCGACCTCGTCGCGCGCGCCAGAGATCTCCTGCCAGATGCGATCGGCGAAGCGAATCGTCGTCCGGCCTTCGAGATCGGCCGGAGGCGCAACGATGATTCCATCCGCGGCCAGGCGCTGAAAAACGGACCGGAGATGCTGGCGCACCTCGTCGAGGCTCAGCCGACCCGCCTCGCGCTCCGCATCCCGGCCCGACGCGCGGACCGCCGCCAGGTAGTCGTTGCGATACGCGATGACGACCTGGTCGAAGTCGGCGGTGCCGGACGAATCGGCTGCGCTGATGAGCGCGTGCAGCGCGAGCGCGATCGAGCGATCGCCACGTGCGAGCTGGTCGACGAGCGCGGGAACGCGGTTCGGTTGAATCGGATCGGTCACGGTTTGGCAGTCCTGGGCAGCATCGCCAACGGAGTATCGGACGCCGGCGGCTTCTTGGGAGGCGGCGCTACCGGCCGCGTCGACGACGTTGCCGGTTTGGCCGCGCTCGTCGGCTGTTTCGTTGCGGACGTGGCCGGCGTCGCGTTCCGCTTGTTCGCCGTGTCGGGCTTCGGCTCGAGGAACACTCCGGAGACCGAATCGACCGTCGTCACGGTCGCTACCTGCTGCTTCTCGAAATCCACCGTGATGATCCGCGCGACCACATAGTTGATCGCCGGACGGTGCTCCGCGCTGTCGCTCGGCGGCATGAGGTAGACGGAGCTCGCGTTCCCCGACGCGACGAGGTTCTTGATCTCCGGGGATTTCGCGGTGTCCCGCGGCGGCGGCGCCGTCGTGTCGAAGTGCGCGGTAATGGTGTCTCCGCGGAGCCAGTTCACCGGCTGGGACTTGTCCGGCTTGAAGCGCGTCGTGTCCGGCTTGCCTTCGGCGTACGCGCGATTGAACGCCCGAACCGTCCGGAGGCGCTGCGCCGGCATCTCCACGTCGAGCGAGTCCGCCACGAGGTTCTGCGAAGGAGAGTCGACGTGCGCGCGGGTCGTCTTTCCCCACGCGAAGGCGCGATCGAGCACATCGTTCTTGACACGCAGGTCGATGGTGTCCGCCTTGAGCGTCATCGAATCGCTGACCGCAACGGCGTTCGCCCTGGAGATCACGCGCTGCAGCTTTCGATTTCGCGAAAACAGGTCGATGAGATCGCCGGTCAACGTGAATTGCCGGCTGCCCTTCCCGTGCAATTGCGGTTTGCGTCTGAGCGCCATCGTCTCGGCGCCTTCGTCGATGAAGACGGAGTCGGCGTTCGCGTCGAGGTTCGTGCGCGTGATGACGACCTGCCCCATCGCGTACACGAGGCTGTCGTTCTCCATCCGCACGCTGTCGGACACGACCGTCGTGGGCTCGGAGGGCCGTCCGGTCGAGTCTTTTTCGACGATCGTGATGGTCGGACGAGCGCGGGCGGTCATTAGCGTTTGCTTACGGATCTTGCCCGCCAAATAGTACTCGGCGATCGGACCGACGAGCCGCGATCCGCTCGGCAATCGTGCATCGACGTGCCCGACCGCGCGGACGTCTTCGTCGTTCGGGAAGTAGTTGAGGAAGTCGGACGTAACGTGCAAGCGCGGCTCGTCGTAGCTCGCGTGACCTAATACGAAATAGTGATCGGTCGTCTGCTCCGCGCTGTCGCCCTTGACGGTGATTCCACGCTCGGGGCACCGGATGACAACATTGCCGCCGAGGAAGCTGGCCCTGCCGGCCGCCGTGGAATCGTACGCCAGGCGTTCGGACTGCGAGTAGCACTGCGTCTTGGCCTGCGCATGCAACGGCGCGGCGAACGCGAGCGCGAGTACGAACAGCCGCCTGATCATTTCGACGGGTTCGACGGCAGCGCGACCGGAGCGCTCGCTGAGCACTTCGCCAAGCAGCGGAACGAAGTGAACGTCTGATTCGAGACGAAGCCGACGCCCGACTGTGTGCTCTGCGCGTCCGAGATCGTGTAGGTCGTGTCGCTCGAAAGCTGGTGCGTGACCTGGTTGAAGATCACGTGCGGCGACTTCAGCGTCTTGCCTCCGACCAACTTGGCGACGACGTCGCCCCACCCTTCCAGAATCTGGGTGCGCGTGTTGTAGACACCGTGCTTGGCGTCCATCGTGCCCTGCGGCGCGCCCGTTTCCGTGGTGAACACGACGTGCGGCTTTCGAAGGTCGAAGCGCGTCTGTTCGTCGAGCACGAAGACGGTGTCGGCCGTGAGCGTCCCGCGCTCGATGCCGCGCGTCGTCAGAACGATGTTTGCCTGGTAGAGAATCTGATCCGCGCTGTCGGCGACCGTGGGACCGGAGACCACCGGCGTCTTGGCCGAATCGCGGCAGGCAGCGATCGCCAGCACGGGAACGACGAGAAGGAGGCGGCGCATCAGATCACCCTCGCCCGCATGAGATCGTGCAAATGCACGACGCCGACGACGGCATCTCCATCATCGACCACCGGAATGGCCATGATGCCGTGTTGCTCCATGCGGTAGGCGACGGCGCTGGCGAGCTCGCCCGCCGTCGCGATCTTCGGCGACCGTGTCATCACCGTGTTCACGGGCACCTCGAATGCGCCAGGGCCTCGTTCCATGAGCCGGCTCAAGTCGCCCGCGGTGAGCACGCCGTCGACGCGCCCGGCGTCATCGACGACGATGGCGATCCCACGCCGCTCCGCGATCATGACGATCGCGTCGCGCATCGTGGCGCTGCCCTGTAAGACGGGGAGGTCCTGACGAAGCATGATCTCTTCCACACGAACCACGAGTTTCCTGCCGAGCGCCCCGCCCGGATGCAGCCGGGCGAAGTCCTCGCGCTCGAATCCTTTCTCCTGCAGCAGGGCCACCGCCAACGCGTCACCCACCACCAGAGCCGCCGTCGTACTCGTGGTGGGAGCCAGATCGTGTGGGCACGCCTCCTCGCGGACCCCGGCATCGAGGGCCACATCGCTATTTCGCGCGAGGGCGGATCCCAGCTCACCCGTGATGGCGATGGATCGTACACCGAAGCCCTTCAAATGCGCCAACAGGGCAAGCAGCTCGTCGGATTCCCCACTTTTCGAAATCAGAATGGCCACGTCGTCGCGGCCGACGATGCCCAGGTCGCCGTGGACGCTGTCCACGGGGTGGAGGAACGTCGCCGGCGTACCTGTGGACGTGAGCGTCGCGGCGATCTTCCGACCGATCAGCCCGGATTTTCCCACGCCCGCGACGATCACCCGCCCGGGCGATTCCGCGATGAGGCTGACGGCGCGCGCGAACTCGTCGCCGAGCCGGAGCTCGAGTGCCTCCAGGGCTTCGCGCTCGAGCCGGACGACGCGCCGTCCGCGCTCGACGATCTCCGGGAGGTTCATACCGCGGCCTCGCGCTTCGGCTTCGAGCGCGCGTCGACGTAGCGGCCCCACGCCGTATCCCACTCGCCGCGAGCTTTGAGAAAATCCTCAACGAACTCGCGGACGGCGCCGCGTCCACCATAACGGTGGAGTTGATGCATGCAGATGGCCGCAACCTCGGGCACCGCATTCGCGACGGCAACCGGCAGCCCGACGATCCGGAGGAGCGACATGTCGGGAAAGTCGTCGCCGAGAAACGCGCAGTCGCGCGGCGTCAGGCCGTGACGTTCGAGAATGCGCATGAACCCCGCGAGCTTGTGTCCGTCGGGATCCTGCGCGACATCGTCGACGTTGAGCTCCTGTGCGCGCAGACGCACGCTCTCGGATACGCGGCCCGTCACGATGGCCACGGGTATGTGCACGAGACGCAGCATCGCGATGCCGAGACCATCCTGAATCTCGTAGCGCTTGAACTCGAGCCGCTTGCCGTCGACGTCGCCGAGGTAGATGCCGCCGTCGGTCATGACGCCGTCGACGTCGAACGCGACGAGCTTGATGGAGCGCGCGAGTTTGGGATCGATCACCGCGTCACCCGGTCCCAGATGTCGACCGCACGCCCCACGAGCGCATCGAGCTGATCGAGCCGGACCATGTTCGGCCCATCGCTCGGCGCATTGTCCGGATCGGGATGCGTCTCCATGAAGAGGCCGTCGGCACCAGCCGCGACGGCCGCGAGCGCGAGCGGCGGAATGAACTCGCGGGCGCCCCCGCTCGATCCACCGGTGCCCTGCCCCGGGCGCTGCACGCTGTGCGTCGCATCGAAAATGACCGGCGCATCGCACGCTACGCGCATGCGAACGAACGAGCGCATGTCGACGACGAGGTCACCATAGCCGAAGAAAGTCCCGCGCTCGGTGACGGCGACGTCATTGTCGTTCGGCTTCGACTTGCGGGGCGCGCGCACCTTGTCGACGGCGCCGCGCATGCCTTCCGGGTGCATCCACTGGCCTTTCTTCACGTTCACGGACTTGTTCGTCTGCCCGGCCGCAACGAGCAGGTCGGTTTGACGACAGAGGAAGGCCGGGATCTGAAGTACGTCCGCGATCTCCGCCACAGGAGCGCACTGCTCGGGCAGGTGGACGTCGGTGAGCACGGGCAGGCCCGTCGCGGTGCGCACACGCTCGAGCGCCGCCAGGCCTTCCTCGAGGCCGGGACCGCGATGCGCCCCCTGGTTGGAGCGATTCGCTTTGTCGAAGCTCGCCTTGAAGATGATCCCGCCCGGGACCGCCTCCGCGAGCCGCGCGAGGTGTTCGGCGACGCGGAGGTTGAGCGCGTCATCCTCGAGCACGCAGGGGCCGGCGATCAGAAACAGCGCATCGCGCCGAAAGAGCGAAGTCACGTTCAGTCGGCCGCCTCGACGAGCGATGATCCGCGTGAGACGGACGTGCGCCGCTTGGCGCCGACGGCCGCGGCAATGAAGCCGGCGAAGAGCGGGTGTGGGCGCGTGGGCCGCGACTGGAGCTCCGGATGGAACTGGCAGCCGATGAACCACGGGTGATCGGTGAGCTCCACGATCTCGACGAGCTGCCCGTCGGGGGACAGGCCGCTGAGCTTCATGCCGTGCTCGACGAACAGATCGCGATACTTATTAGAGACCTCATATCGATGGCGATGGCGCTCGCTCACTTCGGGCTGGCCGTAGATCTCCGCCGCGCGCGAGCCGCGTTGCAGGCGGCAGGGATACGCGCCGAGACGCATCGTTCCCCCCATGTCGGTCACATGCTGCTGTGACTCCATCAGCGAGATCACCGGATTGTCGCACTCGGGAGCGAACTCCGACGAATGGCTGTCGTCGAGCCCGCAGACGTTGCGCGCGAACTCGATGATCGCGGTCTGCATGCCGAGGCAGATGCCGAAGAACGGCAACTGCGTCTCGCGCGCCATGCGAATGGCTTCGACCATGCCTTCCACGCCGCGCACGCCAAATCCCCCAGGCACGAGCAAGCCGTCGACGCCGCGAAGGATCTCGGCGCTGCGATCGGCGCTCGAGAAGTCCTCGCTCGACAGCCACTGGATGTCGACGCCGACGTCGTTCGCGATACCGCCGTGGATGAGCGCTTCCTGCACGCTCTTGTAGCTATCGGTGTAATCGGTGTACTTGCCCACGACCGCGATGCGCACGCGCTCGTGCGGCACGAGCACGCGCTGCACCAGCTCACGCCAGTTCGCGAGCGCGGGCGCGGGGCGTTCGATGCCGAGCTTCTGGAGCACCTTGTCGTCGAGCTTCTGCTCGTGGAAGCGCAGCGGGATCTCATAGATGGTGCGCACGTCGGGACTCTCGACGACCGCACCGAATTCGACGTTGCAGAACAGCGCGATCTTGCGCTTGATCTCGTCGGTGATCGGATGCTCGCTTCTGAGAATCAGAATGTCGGGCTGGATACCGATCTGCATCAGCTCGCGCACCGAGTGCTGCGTCGGCTTCGACTTGAGCTCACCTGCCGCGGCGATGTACGGCATGAGCGTGAGATGGATGAAGATCGCGTTCTCGCGGCCGACGTCGTGGCGGAATTGACGAATGGCCTCGAGGAACGGCAGCGACTCGATGTCACCGACGGTGCCGCCCACTTCGACGATCACGACGTCGGTCTCGGGCGCAAGCCGTCGGATACACGCCTTGATCTCGTCGGTGATGTGCGGGATCACCTGCACCGTGGCACCGAGGAATTCGCCGCGGCGCTCCTTCGTGATGACGTTCAGGTAGATGCGGCCGGTCGTGACGTTGTTCGCCTGGGACAGCGCGCGGTCTATGAATCTCTCATAATGTCCCAGGTCCAGATCCGTCTCGGCGCCGTCGTCCGTGACGAACACTTCGCCGTGCTGGAACGGCGACATCGTCCCGGGATCGACGTTGAGATAGGGGTCGAACTTGAGCATCGACACGCGCAATCCGCGCTCGACGAGGAGTCGCCCGAGTGATGCCGCGGCGATGCCCTTCCCAAGCGACGAGACGACGCCGCCGGTGACGAAGATGTATTTGGTCGTGCTTGGGCGAGGCGCGAGTTGCATCGAAGTCATCCCGTAGTGAAGCCGGTGAAAGCAGTCCAATCCTGATTTGCGCGAGCGAGGTCGTCCTCGGTGTCGATCCCTGGGCGAACGGGCTCGTCGATGAGTGCCACACCGATGGCGAGGCCGGCGGCGAGCGGACGCAACTGCTCGAGTCGCTCGATCTGCTCCAGCGGACTTGCCGGCAGCGCGACCCACCGCATGAGCGAGTCCCGGCGGTACGCGTAGACGCCGATGTGTTGCCAGACACGCCTCCGCTGGAGCTCGGCATCGGCGGCGTTGCCGGCATCGCGCAAAAACGGAATCGGACCTCGCGAAAAATACATGGCGCGTCCGTCCTCGGCAGCGACGACCTTCACGACATTCGGATCGGCGAGCGTGGCGAGCGGCGCCATGACCGCGGCGGTTCCGAGTGGAAATGCGCTGTCCGTCACCATCGCCGCGGCGCCGAGGACCGCGCCGCGCGAGACGAAAGGCTCGTCACCCTGGACGTTCACGATGACGTC
>Ga0070680_100003963_pt1 | contig 11075 bp, 6 predicted proteins | sample KBSC73BmetaG_FD_64672 | JGI IMG/M metagenome (GOLD analysis project Ga0070680, IMG submission 64672) | Corn rhizosphere microbial communities from Kellogg Biological Station, Michigan, USA - KBS C7-3B metaG | ecosystem: Host-associated > Plants > Roots > Rhizosphere | place: USA: Michigan...
CGCGCTCGCCGATCCGAGCACCAAGAACGTCTTCAGCTCCGGAGGGCAGCACGCACTGCTGTCGTTCTTCGGAAAGGCGGGTGTCAACATCGCCGACAAGTACGTGGCGAGCTTCACCCTGCGAAGAGACGGCTCTTCCAACCTCGGACCCGGTAACCAGTGGGGAACTTTCCCAGCGGTGGGCCTTGGCTGGCGGATCACCAACGAGCCGTTCCTCGCCAACAACAGAATCCTTTCCGACGTGATGCTCAGATACGGTTGGGGAATCACGGGCAATCAGGACATCCCGTCAGGCCGCATCGTATCGACATTCGGCGGTGATCGAGGCGACACGTTCTACGACATCGCAGGCCAGAACACGACCATCTTGCCGGGTTTCCGGCAGCAGGCGCTGGGCAACCCGAGTCTGAAGTGGGAGGAGAACAAGTCGACCAACATCGGCGCCGACGTTTCCCTCTTCGAGGGCGCGCTCAACGTCGTTCTCGACGTCTACAAGCGCACCACCGACAACCTGCTGTTCGATCCGCGCACTCCCGCCACGGCGGGTATCGCCGCGCCGCCGATCGTCAACATCGGCAAGATGCGGAATTCAGGATTTGATTTCTCGGTTGGTCACGTGGGCTCGTGGTGGAACGCCTCCTTCAATGGCAGCCATTACAAGAACACCATCCTTTCGATCGACGGAGTGCAGACGTCCTTCTTCGGCCCCGGATCGACCCGCCTCGGCTCGGACATCACCATTAACGAGGTCGGTCACCCGATCGGCACTTTCTACGGCTACATCGCCGACGGATTCTTCAGGGACGCGGCCGACGTCAGCGCGCATGCGACGCAAGACGGCGCCGCTCCGGGTCGCATCAAGTTCCGCGACATCAATGGCGACGGAGTCATCGACGCCAGCGACCGCACGATCATCGGCAGCCCACACCCCAACTTTACGATGGGCCTCGATCTGGGCGCTCACCGCGGGAACTGGGATGCCAGCGCAACAATATTCGGCACGTACGGCAACAAGATCTTCGAGAACCAGATGGACTTCTATGTCTTCCAGGATTTCTCGTCGAACGTGAGAAAGGATTTGCTGGCAAATTCGTGGACCCCGCAGAATCTGAATGCCAAGTACCCGATCCTGGATATCAATGACACCCAGAGCGGGCAGCCGAGTAGCTACTACGTGAAGGACGGCTCGTACACTCGGCTTCGCAGCCTTCAGGTGGGCTACACGCTACCATCAGCAGCTCGTTACCTGCCGGGCGCGCGTATATACCTGCAGGGCGAAAACCTCTTCACCAAGACCAACTACGATGGTCTCGACCCGGCGCTGCCACCGGCAAACGCCAACGGTGCGGCGGGCGATATCCGAGATCAGTTCATGGGCGTTGATCAGGGTGCCTACCCGACCAACAGAATCTTCAGCATCGGCATAGTCACCTCATTCTGACAATCAGCCTTCTCAAAGGAAAAGACACGATGAAAACAGTATCGAAACACTTTTTGCTGCGCGGCTCGGGATTGTTGATCCTTGCGACGGCGGGGTTGTATGGTTGCAAGGATTTCCTGAGCAACGCGTCCCAGCCCCAGGGGACATTGAATCAAGGAACGCTCGCGACTCGCGACGGCGTCGAGGGAAGCCTGATTGCCACATATCGCGACCTCGACTGCACCAACTCACTCCCACGCCCTGGAGGGTGGGGGTGCGCGGCGAGCAACTGGGCCTTCGGTGACGTTGCCAGCGACGACACGTATAAAGGGTCCGACCACCTCGACCAGGCTCCAATCAACGACATCGAGGCCTACCACTGGGCGAACCCCGGCGCGTTCAAGTATCTGGAAGACAAATGGAATCAGGTGTACGAGGGAGTGGTGCGGGCGAACTCGACGCTCCGCCTCCTGAAGGAAGTCGAGGGCTCGAACCCGAGCGAGTTTTCCGCTGCGGACGCCAACGGCATCGAGGGAGAGGCGATCTTCCTCCGTGCGCACTTCATGTTCGAGGGCTGGCGGATGTGGGGGAACATTCCTTACTACCGCGAGGACGACACCGATTTCCGCAAACCGAGCGAGGATAGCAGCGCGGTCGCCGCAGATCTGCTGAAAGATCTCGACTCCGCGATCAAGCTCCTGCCGGCGACGCCGCGCAACGGCCAAAAAGGTCGCGCTACATCGTGGACCGCTAAAGCCTACAAAGGCCGCGTCGAGCTGTATAACCACCAGTACGCGGACGCCGTCACGACCTTCAAGGACATCGTCGCGAGTGGCCCGTACGCACTACAGGCCAACATGGCCGACGTATGGACCGCGTTCTTCAACAAGGAGAACGGACCGGAGACCATCTTCGCGTATCAGGCTTCAGCAAACGATGGTGAGCCGAACGCCGCAAATGCGAACGAAGGAGAGCGACTCAATTTCCCGTACTCTCCGAGCCACTTCGCCTGTTGCGGGTTCAACGATCCGACACAGAACCTCGTGAATGCGTTCAAGGTCGATGCGAACGGCCTACCGCTTTCGCTCTCGGATCCGACCTGGAACGATTCGGACGCCGAATTCGTGGCCGGCAATATGACCCCGGTGGACCCCCGCCTCGACTGGACCGTGGGGCGCGATGGAGTCCCCTACAAGGATTGGTCGCTTTACAGCAACACCTGGGCGCGAGACAAGTCCAACGCCGGGCCGTACAGTCCCAAGAAAAACATCCACGAGCAGGCCAGCGGCGCCGAAACGACTGTCGGCTGGCAGCCGCAGCAACAGAGCTCGATGAACATTCACCTATTCCGGTACGCCGACCTTCTGCTGATGCTGGCGGAAGCCGAGATCGAAACGGGTGACTTGAATGGCGCGCTGGCGCTGGTAAATCAGGTCAGAGCACGCGCGGCAGCAGCGGCTCAGGGATGCGGTGATGCTCCCAACAGCGACGTGGGCGCGAAATACCCGCAGTGCGTCGGCGATACCAGAATGGCCGTACCGATCAACGATCCATCGATCACATGGGCGAAATACGATGTCAGACCTTACCCATCGTTCCCGAATCCTGCCTACGCGCGTGCGGCCGTTCGCACGGAGCGTCGACTCGAGTTGGCGATGGAAGGCCAGCGCTTCTTCGACATCAGGCGTTACGGAATGGACGTAGCGAAACAGGTAATCAACGTCGACTACCTCCCGAAGGAAAAGGTTAGAAGGCCTTACCTCACCGACGCTGAGCCGATTGCGGACAAGCACCGCTGGTTCGCGATTCCGGCAGCAGAGATCGATCTGAGCAAGGTCGGTGGCGAGGCACAGATCAAGCAGAACCCCGGCTGGTAAGAAATCCGCTTTGAACAGCCGTTAAAAAAGCACCGGTACGAATTGTACCGGTGCTTTTTTTTGCGGGGCGCAATTAGCGACTCTCCACTATCGCTTTCTTTACCGGCGCGTCATCGAGAACACCTGTACCGAGTCCCCGGTGTTGGCGACTATCAATGCCTTCCCGCTCGACGTCTTCATAGTGAAGAGCCCTGTGACGTCGGCAGGAGCAATCAAGCCACTCCGCCACGCCGGGACGGGCACGAAGTGCCCCTTTCCGTCGCCTTTCAGCCAGAGTCCGTTGCCGGCGTCGGCACGCGGCGTATTCGGCTCGACGTCGTACATGTTTCCGGCAACAATCAGGTCAAGGTTTCCGTCGCCATCGACATCCTGCGCCACGATCGCCTTGATCGGAGCAATCTGCGCGAGGTTGGGTAATGGCGCGGCGCTGAACTTTCCGCCGCCGTCGTTGTGCACGTACATGCTGGCAAAGGTGTCCGCCTCGTAGTGCAGCGCGCGCTTTAATGCGGCCTCACCAAACGCTTCGGTCATCGTCGCGTTGGCAAAGGAACCAAAGGTCGGATAGCGGATGCCCAGCGTGTACATCGCGTCCGCCAGCTGCGCGACGCCGGCGTACGGGTACTCCTTCCCGTCGATTTGCTGGCTGAGAACGACGTCGGTCTTGCCCTCACCGGTGAAGTCGCCGGCGTAAATCCCAAACTTTGCGTCTTTCCCGGTCGCGTACGCGTAGTTGAGTCCGAGATTTCCGGCGACCAGGTCCTGGCGCCCGTCACGATCGAAGTCGCCGGCAGCGAGGCTGAACCACCAGCCGCGCAGCGCCGGAAGACCAGTCGACTTCGTAACATTGCGCAGGTGACCGCCCTCATTCCGGTAGAACTCGACCGACATCCACTCACCCGTCGTTACCAGGTCGAGCCTGCCATCGCCGTCGAAGTCGATCCACTGGGCGTCGGTTATGAGACCACCCGGCTGGATCAGCTCCGGCGCGACCTGCGCCGTGACATCGGTGAACCGTCCGCCATCGTTGCGAAGGATGTAGCTCCGCGTGGGCAACGGATACTTGCGCGGCGTCAGTCGCCCGCCCACGAAAAGATCGGGGCGGCCATCGCCGTTGAAGTCTCCGGCGCGCACCGTTGCGGTGCTGGTCAGCATCAATGGAAGCGCCGCAGAATCTCTGACGAATCGTCCGCCACCTTCGTTGATATAAAGCCGATCCTGCAGCAGCGGCGACTCGGGAGTGAGCTGATATCCCCCGCTCGCGACATAGAGGTCGGGCCGGCCATCGCCGTTGGCGTCGAAGAAGAGCGCCCCCCAGTCCTCATAGCTCTTGTCGGTGCTCCACGGCTGCGTTTGAGTATCGGCAGCGAAGCCCCCGTCTTTCTTCTGGATCAGGAGCTTTCGCGGAGTACCAGCCGCGCCCCCGATGAATACATCATCGAGCCCATCGCCGTTGACGTCGCCGACTGCGACCGTCGGACCGTGACTCGACAAATTGTAAGGCAACAACGGCTGGATGCCGTAATCTGAGCGACTCGATGCGGTCTCACGATAGGTGAGCCCTTTGCGCGTTGCGAATGGCTGGAACTCGAGAGTACCGGCCGACGGCGCTGGTGGGGTGACGTCTCGCTTTCCCGACGCGTTGGAATGCCTGAGCACCAGCTCGCGATCGACGCCGGGGTTGGTCAACACCTGGTATTTGCCATCGGGCCACACAATCTCCAGGCTGTCGATCTTTTTCGCTGCACCAAGTCCGAAGTGCAACCGGTCATCGACAGTGGACATGAAACCGCGGTAGGGCGACTGATAGAGGTACTGCTTCTCTCCCCCGGCCGTGAGGACAACACTCGCGCCGATGCCACGGCGATTGCCCGAGTCGCCCTCCAGCTTGATGCGAAGGAAGTGGTGATTGTCGTCGGCAGCCTGGACGTTGTGATAGATGAACGCCGGCGCATCGATGTTGTTCACCACCAGATCGAGCCGGCCGTCGTTGTCCAGGTCGGCGTACGCTGCACCGTAGGAGAAGCTCGGACGCTCGAGCCCCCACGCTCCGGTCTTGTCGGTGAAGGTCAGATCGCCGTTGTTGACGAAGAAATAGTTGGACACGTCGTAAGCCGGCAGTTGATCGAGAACCTTGCGCGCCGCGGCGACATTTCCGCGCCGTTGCATGCCACTCGCCGTCGCTATGTAGTCCAGATCGTTGACCGCCTTTGGATAACCGTTGCCAACGAAAAGATCCTTGTCGCCGTCGTTGTCGAAATCGGCGAGCAACGGACTCCAGCTCCAGTCAGTCGCGACGACGCCAGCGAGCGCGGCAATGTCGCTGAACACCACGTTGCCGGCACCGACGGCTCCGACGTTGAGCTGCAGGGTGTTGACGCTGTAGTCCTGAAGGATGCCCTGACTCAACAGGCCGTCGACGCCCGCGAGCGTTGCACCGCCGCTCATCCGCTTCCTTCGACTGAGGTCGTGTGGCGCCATGTCTACCTGCGCGATGTCGGGCCAGCCGTCATCGTTGATGTCCGCGGCATCGACTCCCATCCCCGCCGAGCTGGTGTGTTTGAGCCACTGGCCGCGCTTGTTGGTGAAGGTCCCGTTGCCGTTGTTGACGTAGACGACGTCGTTGGGCGTGATGTCGTTGGAGACGTAGATGTCGGGCCAGCCATCTTCGTTGAAGTCAGCGACCACCACCCCGAGTCCAAACCCCGCCCCGCGCAGAATGCCGGCCTGGTCGGAGACGTTGGTGAAGCCGCCCTTACAGTTGTTGTGAAAAAGCTGATTCTGGCTGCCAGGCGTCTGGCCTGCCTTTCCGGACGGATGGCTCGGCGCGCTGCTGCGTGAGAAATCTGCCGGAGAGTTCTCGAGCAGGAAGAGATCGAGGCAGCCGTCGCGGTCGTAGTCGAGAAAGACCGCGTGAGTGGTAAAACCGGTATCGGCGATACCGTACCGCGCTGCCTCCTCCGTAAACCCGCGCTTGCCGTTGTTGATGAAGAGGAGATTTGCGCGCTGCTCCCCCTTTGACCACGCGGGGCCCGACACCGAGACGTAGATGTCGAGAAATCCATCTCCGTTGATGTCCACCATCGTCGCGCCGGTTGCCCAACGCCTGGTCGAGACTCCGGCAGCGGTCGTGATGTCGTCGAACCGCATGCTACCCTTGTTCCGGTACAGCCTGCTCGAGACCATGTTGCCGCTGAAGAAGATGTCGGGCAGTCCATCATTATCGATGTCGCCCACCGCGACTCCGGCGCCATTGTAGATGTAGACGTCGGTCTGCACATTGAGCGAGTCGCTCTCGTCGATGGTATTGGCGAAGTCGACGCCCGTTTCGCTCGCGCTCAACAGCTTGAAAACCGGCTGGTCACGATCGCGGTCCCGCGCACAGCCGGCCGCTGATACCAGAAGGATGAGCAGCGCCGCCACCCGGCCCGCGGGCGCTGACGGAAACCATGAGGTATTTTGGTGCATGGACAAAAAACTGCCGATTTCCCGGCTCATCAATCTCATTCCGAAAGAATCACAGCGGCTCTGGAGCACCGACGAATCTGACGCGCTGCGCCGCATGCTGGCTAGTGACTTGGGCGGAGTTCTCGGGATCGACGGATCCTTTGCTCTCGTCGCCCAGGACGGCGAACGGGTTCTGCTCGCGCGAAGCCTCGATCGACCACTTCGCTATTTTCTGGCGAAGGCGACCGACGGGCCGGTGCTCATTGTCGCCGAGCGGATCGACGAGATCGCCGCCGAGCTCGCGCGTCGCGGCTGGGCGACACAGTTCCATCCGAGCTACACCCGGATGGTGCCCGCGCACCACCTGACCACTCTTCGGCTGGTCGGCTGTCCGGACCCCAATCCCGTGCACCAGCGGTTCTTCGATCCACCGCGGGGGACCCTGCCCGCCGATCTCGACATCATCGGGCGACACTACATCGAGGCAGTCTACGCCGAGCTCCGGCGCTGGCTCGCCGCCCAGGACGCCGCAGCCCCGATCGGAGTCCCCTTCTCCGGCGGCATCGACAGCGGCGCGGTCTTCGTCTGCCTCTACAAGCTGCTGCTCAACGAAGGCCAGTCGCCGGCGCGGCTAAAAGCATTCACCCTCTCGATCGACGGCGATGGCGACGACGCGCGACAGGCGCGCGAGTTCCTGCGTCGCACCAATCTGGAGATGTTCGGGGAGACCATCGATGTGCCCTCGAGCACACTCGACCCTCTGCGGGCCGTCGCGTTGATCGAAGACTACAAGCCGCTCGACGTCGAGTGCGCGGCAGTCAACCTCGCCCTCCTCGGTGGAATTCGGGAGCGTTATCCCGACTGGCGGTTGCTCGTCGACGGCGACGGCGGCGACGAGAACCTCAAGGATTACCCGATCGAAGAGAACACCGAGCTCACCATCCGCAGCGTCGTCAACAACCGGATGCTCTATCAGGAAGGCTGGGGCGTGGAATCGATCAAGCACTCGCTTACCTACACCGGTGGCTACAGCCGCGCCTGCGTGCGCAGCTACGCCTGCGCGCGGGAGTACGGGTTCCAGGAATTCAGCCCCTACACCCGACCGTCGGTCATCGCCGTCGCCGAGGCGGTACCCTTCGCCGAGCTGACCCAGGGATCCCACGACAAGCTCTACGCCCTCAAAGGTGAAATTGTCGCCCGCGGTGTGCGCGCTGTAGTCGGCGTCGAGATGCCGATCTTTCCGAAGCGGCGCTTCCAGCACGGCTCGGTGTCAGCCGATCGCGTCGATTCGCTCTTTCCCCGCAATGAAGCGCGCTACCGCCGTCACTTCGAGACCCTCCACCCGGCTGCGGTGTGAGCCTCACCACGGCGGACCAACAGATCAGGGGTCTTCGGCCGCCGAAACAATACGTCGACCCTCAGGTTGCGCTCGGCTCGAGTGTCGAACAGGAGCGCCGTCCGGACGGAGCGATCGAGGAAACTCTCACCGTCTTTCTCGCCGGCGCCGAGTGCCCGTTCACTTGCTCGTTCTGCGACTTGTGGCGCTACACCATCGACGGTCCGACCCCGCCCGGCGCTCTGGCCCATCAGCTCCGCGGAGTTCTGGCAACGACGCAGGTGGCGAAGATCGATCGGCTCAAGCTGTACAACGCCAGCAATTTCTTCGACCCGCGCGCGGTGCCGCCCCAAGATGTGCGGGAGATCGCCGAATTGGCGCGCGGGTTTCGCAGTGTTACCGTCGAATCGCACGCCAGCACCATTGGTGAGCGCACGCTGGACTTCGCGGCGCAGATTGGCGCGCGCCTCGAGGTAGCGATCGGCCTCGAGACCATTCATCCCACGGCAGCCGGCCGGATCAACAAAAGGCTCGACCTGCCGAAGTTCGACCGCGCTGCCGCGATCCTTCGCGACAACGACATCGACATGCGCGTCTTCGTGCTGCTTGGGGCGCCGCACGTTCCCCGCTCCGAAGCGATCGAGTGGACGGTTCGCACCATCGAGTATGCTGCGGGGCGAGGCGCGTCGGTGGTATCCGTCATTCCGGTCCGCGGCGGAAACGGTGAGCTGGAACGATTGGAATCGCTTGGCGAGTTCACGCCACCGACCTTGGACGATCTCGAGGACGTCATCGCGCGCTGCTCGCACGTCACGCACGCGGTAGTCGCAGCCGACTTGTGGGATGCGGATCGGCTCCGTGCGCGCCAGTGTTGTCGTACGCTGCGTGTGGAGCGTCTGCGGCGCTGGAATCTCGAGGGCAAAGCGGTGGAGCGGGTACGCTGCGCGACCTGCAATCTGACGCGAGCGTCGTGAAGGACTCCTGCGAAGTCACGATCGTTGGAAGTGGATTCGCCGGCTCGCTCCTGGCGCGCGTGCTTGCCGTGATCGGATACGACGTCGTGCTCCTCGAGCGTGGGAGTCACCCCCGCTTTGCGATTGGCGAGTCGTCGACGCCCCTCGCCAATCTGTCGCTCGAGCGCATTGGGCTTCGCTACGGGCTCGACGACTGTTACAACCTCGCCACCCACGGACGATGGCTCGAGAACGTCCCCGAGTTGCGGCGCGGACTGAAACGAGGCTTCACATTTTACCGGCACCATCCGGGTGAGCCGGCGGGAACCGGAGCGCTTGCAGCCGAGCGATTGCTAGTGGCAGCCAGTCCGAACGACGCGCTGTCCGATTCGCACTGGGTCCGGTCCGACGTCGATCACCACTTCGTGCGCGCGGCGGCGGCAGCGGGGGTGGACTACCGCGATCAGGCCGAAGTGTCGCGCGTCGTGTTCGATTCCCGGGGAGCGACGCTCGAGGGGACCCGCGACGGCACCCCCTTCGAGCTGCGCACCGGCTTCGTGATCGACGCGTCCGGACCGGGTGGGTTTCTGGCCCGACAGCTCGAGATCCCTTCTCACCTGGAGCGCACCCGCACGCGCTCCGGTTTGATCTACAGCCATTTCAGCGACGTCGCACTGATTGCCGACATCGAGCCGGATCTTCCCGCCGGCCCGTATCCGGACGACTGGGCCGCCGTCCACCACATCATCGACGAAGGGTGGATGTACTCGCTGCGCTTCGACGACGGCGTGACGAGCGCGGGAGTTCTGCTCTCCCCCCGCGGTGCAGCATCCTTGAACGGCGAACGGAGCGCTGGCTCGATGTGGCGCGAGATTCTTGGCCGCTATCCTGTTCTCGAAGCGGCATTCGGTAATGCCCACCCGCTGATGCCGATCTCCTTTCGCGGCGCGATTCAACACCGGCTCGCTCGCGCCGCCGGCGAGCGTTGGCTGCTGATGCCGCACGCATTCGCCTTCGTCGACCCACTCTTCTCCACCGGTATCGCCTGGAGTCTGCGCGCCGTCGAGCGGCTCGCCCTCGGCTTCGAGGCCTGCGCGCGCGACCGACGCTGTCCGACCGACGCATTCCTTTCGCGTTACAGCACGATGCTCGCTGCCGAGGCAGATCAGATCGACCTCGTCGTCGCCGGCGCATACGAGGCGATGGCGCACTTCGACTTATTTGCCGCGCAGGCGATGCTCTACTTCGCCGCCGTGTCGTTCGCCGAGGCGAAGCAGCGACTGGCACCCAGCGAGGCCGACGCGTGGAGTGGTTTCTTGGGTGTGGGCGACCCCGTGCTGAACGATCTGCCCGCGCAGTCCCTCGAGCGCCTCACGCGTATCACTGAGGCGGAAGCTGTCTCCGGCTCCAAACAGCCGAGGGAGGAATTCGCGGCCTGGATGGCCGGCGCGATCGACCGCCGCAACATCGCCGGCCTCGCCGATCCCAGGCGGGCAAACCTCTATCCCGTCGATTTCGAGGCCCTGGTCGACGCCCACGATCGGCTCGGTATGACTCGGTCTCAAGTCTTGGATGCGCTCCCTCGGCTTCGAGGAATGTCACCCCGGCCCGCCTTTACTCGGGGCCGGGGCGGAGAGTCCGATCTTGCCGCGAATGCGGAATTGTCGCCATTCTTTCCGCTTCGCGACGGCGCCCTTCCACAGAGTGGTCACCAGGAGACCCGCAATGGCGCAGGCTAAAGTCGGCAAGCAGAACACCATCATCGCGAACGAGCGCGTGATCATCAGGAATCAGAAGAGGATTCTCCGCAACCAGGAGGATCTGCCCCAGCTTCTGCGCAATCAGACGAGGATCCTGCGCAACCAGGAAGCGATCATCAAGAATCAGAAGAAGATTCTTGCCGCCCACGCCCGGCTTCTCAGCAGAGAGCGCCAGCGCCGCTGAGCGCCAGCACCGCTGAGCGTCAGCGCGCATCCATAACGCGGTCCATCGCGGCCGCATAGCGTCGCCACCGCTCGGTCTCCGCGGTGAGCGCATGCCTGCCG
>Ga0070680_100003964_pt1 | contig 11074 bp, 12 predicted proteins | sample KBSC73BmetaG_FD_64672 | JGI IMG/M metagenome (GOLD analysis project Ga0070680, IMG submission 64672) | Corn rhizosphere microbial communities from Kellogg Biological Station, Michigan, USA - KBS C7-3B metaG | ecosystem: Host-associated > Plants > Roots > Rhizosphere | place: USA: Michigan...
AGCAGCGCGCGGCGGGTGAGGCCGAGCACCGATGTGCTTTCTGCGGCAGTCAACGAGACGCACATCGTTGATTACGGCCCGCGCGAAGGACAACGCGCAACCTTTGTTGATGCCAACAATTTGAGCAGACTGAACGAATTATCCGTTCGACGGTCGCAATCCGGATGCCCTAGTCTTGCCCCTTGGGGCTTGGGGTGTTGCTGAATGCGCGCTGTGCTGGACTATTGCGCCGGGGGTCATCAGAGAAGCGTATCCGCCGGCGCGGTCGTGATCCACGAGGGCGGCACTACGGGTCATCTGTATGTGCTGATCGAGGGACGGCTTGAGGTCCTCAAAGGCGACACCGTCGTCGCCAGCATCGCTGAGCCCGGCGCCGTGCTGGGAGAGATGTCGGTTCTGCTCGACCAGCCGCATACCGCGACCGTGCGCGCGGCGGCGGATTCGACCATTTACGAGTTCAGCGACGCGGCGTCGTGTTTGCGCGCGCAACCGGAGCTGGCGCTGCTGATCGCGCGGCTGCTCGCCCAGCGGCTCAATGTCGCCAACACCTATCTCGCTGACCTCAAGCGGCAATATGCCGGCCACGGCAATCACCTCGCGATGGTCGGCGATCTCCTGCAGAGCATGATCAACCTGGCACCGACGCAGGTCTCGCCAGGTTCGGATCGGCAATCCGACCCAAGGATGTAAGCCACGCCGGTGGATCGGTGAGCGGCGCAGCCGGCCGACGCAGCGGTGCGTTGAGATCGATGCATTGCGCGTCGGTGGCCGACAGCCAGAACGCCGAGCCGCCATCGATATCGAGCACGATATAGACGGGTGGCCGCCCGGGCTGCAGGCCCGCATTGAATACCCAGGTGGTGCCGAGCCGATCGAACCACGAGCCGTCGGGGATGAACGGCGACTGATGCACGTGACCCGAGATCACCATGGACGGCTGGTAGCTGTGGATCCATTGCGCGAGTTCGACGTCGCCGAAAAAGCGCTTGCCACCCCAGCTCGTCGGCGAATCCGCCGGCGGCGCGTGATGGACCCAGATCCATCGCTTCTGCCGTCCTGCGGCAGCCTCGCGAAGCTGGCTGTCGATCCGCTGCTTGACCAGCGGACCATCCCACCACGGACAGACCGTAAATAAAGTGTCGCCTATGGTCAGACTGTCGCCGTCGCAGGCGACGCCGAGTTCGCGGGCATCGCCGATCCAGCGCGAGATCTTCTCGCCCTCCGGGCTGCGCTCGTCGAGGTCGTGATTTCCCGAGCAAAGCATGACCCGGGTGATGCCGGACAGCAGCGAAAGGTATTTTTTCACGACAACGATCTGAGCGCGGAAATCGACCAACGATCCAACGTCGAGTGCATCTCCGGCGAAGATCACAAGGTCGAATTGCGGTGCGGCGCCGAGCAGCCAGTCGAATTGCGGCAACGAGTAGTGCAGGTCTGCAACGACAAGGCAGCGCATATCAATCAATCCGAATGCTCAAGAACCGGGCGCGCGGTCGCGCGTTCAAGACATCACGATTGAGCAAGAACCGTGCCGCACAGGCTCGCGCCCGGCGCGACAAATGCTCGCAAGCGTTGGCGCCGACGAAAACAAGGAGCGTTTGAGACGAAGCTGAAGAAGGTCGCGAAAAGCGAAGCCGTCACAACCGCAAGCTAAGTGACGGCGATCAAAGAGGCGATCAGCTGTGGCGGCCTAGCGCATTCCAGGGCGCGGGCATACCTTATCCCCATGGATGAATGCTGCGCCCCGCCGCCTCTTGGTGGCTCAAAAAAACAGGATGACGCTTATCGCCGTGTGCTTTGGATGGTGCTGGCGATTAACGCTGCCATGTTCGCGGTGGAGGTCATCGCCGGTCTGGTGGCAGGATCGGCGGCGCTTCAGGCCGACGCGCTGGATTTTTTGGGCGACGCGGCCAATTGCGCGATTAGCTTGCTGGTTGTCGGTATGGCGCTGCGCTATCGGGCCTCGGCCGCTTTGGCGAAGGGCGCAACGATGGCGGCGTTTGGCCTATGGGTTATCGCGACGGTGGTCTGGCACGCTGTGCATGGAACGCTGCCGAGCGCGCTCACAATGGGCACCGTCGGCGGCGCGGCGCTGGTAGCCAATGTTGCATCGTTTGGACTGCTTTGGGCCTATCGCCATGGCGATGCCAACATGCGCTCCGCGTGGATTTGCACCCGCAACGATGTACTCGGCAATTTGGCGGTTTTGCTTGCCGCACTCGGCGTCTTTGGGACTGGCACTGGATGGCCCGACATTATCGTGGCGGCGATCATGGCCCTGCTGGCCATACAGGGAGCGGCCCTCGTGATCCGGCAGGCCAGCGCCGAACTGCGATTCGGCAAGTTAACGGTTGCCGAATAGCTGCTCCTGAAGGCTGGGTTTGTCCAATACGATATCGCCTTGCCGCGCCTCATTTCGAGCGAGCGAACGTCTCTCAAGCGTCAGTTCGTCGAGCGATAGCATGCAGTACTAGCTCCAGCTTCGCCAAAGGGCAATCAGGCCACGGCCTCGATCGGCAAGCCGGCAGCCTTCCATTCGGGATAGCCATCCTCAAGCCGACGGACGAGATAGCCTCGCGCGCGGAGCGCCGCGACCGCCTCGAACGAGAGAACGCAATAAGGACCACGGCAATAGGCGATGACCTCGCGGTCCGGCCGAAGCTCACCTAGTCGATCTTCCAGATTGCCAAGCGGGATATTGAGGGCGCCAGGAAGATGTCCGAGCGCAAACTCGTCTTCGGGCCGCACATCGAGAACCGTGACAAGGCCGTCACGCAACCGTGAGATCAGTTCCTTTCTCGACACAGCCTCCAGCGCATCGCGGGCGTGGAAGTAGTCGTTCATGACACGGCTGACCTCGGCGAAGTTCCGCTCGCCCACGCGGCCGAGCGCCCGCATCAGTTCCACCACCTCCGAATCGCCGGCAAGCCGATACAGCACGCGCTTCCCCTGACGCTCGGTATCGACGAGGCGCGCGCGCCGAAGGATTTGCAGATGGCGCGACGTGTTGGCGAAGCTCAATTTGGTCCGCGCCGAAAGCTCCTCGACGCTACGCATGCCTTGGGCGATGTGCTCGAGCAATTCCAGCCTGTGGGCATGGGCAAGCGCCCGAGCCACTTCAGCTAAACTGGCAAAGATCGCTTGTTTGGGTCCGGTGCTTGACACAGCTTTCTCTCAATGAAACATTCAGCAGAATGATTGAATGTTTTTACCCTATGGGATTCAGGAGCGCAAGCCATGATCATCCGCCAATTCCTGCACCAAGACCCCGTTGGCATCTCATACCTGTTCGGCTGCGGTGGACGTGCGACCTGTGCCGTGGTCGATCCGGTCGGCGAGATCGAGCCTTACATGCGCGCCGCCGAGACCGCGGGCATGCGCATCCATTTTGTCATCGACACCCACGTTCATGCTGACCACCTCTCGGCGGGGCGGCAGCTCGCCACGGCCGCCGGCGCAGAATATGTGCTCGCGGCGCACGCGGATGTTTCGTTTCCATTTCGGGGAGCGCGCGACGAAGAGGTGCTTCCACTCGGCAACGTAGCTGCGAAGGTGCTGCATACGCCGGGCCACACCCCCGAGCACATCTGTGTCCTTGTGAGCGATCGCACCCGGGCCGATGAGCCCTGGTTCGTGCTGACCGGCCATACGCTGATGGTTGGTGACCTCGGCCGCACGGAGCTTGCCGTCAGCGCCGAGCAGGGAGCGATGGACCTTTTCCAGAGCGCGCGCCGGCTTAAGGCCCTTCCAGACCACGTCGAAGTGTTGCCCGGCGCCTATGCCGGCTCGGTCTGTGGCCGCCGGCTCAGCGGAAAGCCGTGGTCCACCATCGGATTCGAGAAACGGCACAACGAAGCGCTCGGGATCGCGGACGAAGCCGAGTTCGTCCGCTTCATGCTCGCTGATATTCCGCCTGCGCCACCCGAAGCCGCCGCTATCAGGGCCGCCAATTCCGGCTTGGCTGCGGCCTGACCCATGAGCGATGCGCCATCGGTTTCAAAGACAGAAGAGCGGGCTATCAAGCTCGGGTTGAAGGCGAACTGGCGTCAGTCTCCTCATGCTGGTGAACGCATTGGTTGGCGGCATGTTTGGGGTGGGGTGTTCGCGGTCCGGCCACCGGATGAACTTGCATTCGCACCTTTGCCTGGCGCAGTGAACATTCCGTTGCGCGAGCTTGAGAGGCGTCTCGCCGAAGATGGGTTGCCGGAATGGAGAGCCGCTGGATTGCCTATTTTGTCTGGTTCTATTGAGAGGAAAATATGATGGGTCAAGTCGGGATACTTCACCACGGTATCCGCTTCAACCTCGGTCAGTTCTTCCATCAGCTCTTCCAAGTGCTAATGGTCGGACTCACGATTGGCATGATGCGGACAGTTATTCCGGCCCTCGCCGAGAGTGAATTTGGAGTTCCGCGTAATTCCTTTGTGTTGCTGACATCTTTTGTGATCGCATTTGGCTTTGTTAAAGGCATGCTGAATTTTGTCGCTGGGCGACTATCGGAGCGAATCGGCCGCAAGCTGGTGCTCCTCATCGGATGGATTGCCGCTTTGCCGATTCCCGCGATGGTGCTGTGGGCACCGAGTTGGGATTGGATCGTCGGCGCCACCGTTCTACTCGGTGTCAACCAGGGGCTCACTTGGTCAATGACGCAGACTTCCATGCTTGATATTACCACGCCCGATCAACGAGGACTCGCAATCGGCTTGAATGAGTTTTCCGGCTATATCGGCGTTGCCGCTGCCGGGATCGTTACGGGGTATCTTGCGTCCGCCCTCGGTGCCCGGCAAGGCGTTGCTCTTTTCGGTATTATCACGATCGCAGTTGCGATCGCTTTAACACTCCTATGGGTGCGAGAGACTCTGGCCTGGGCGCACAGTGAAGCAAAGAAGCACGCGGCGGGATTATCGGATGTCTCCCCCCGCTATCCCAAGAACATATCGGATCGGCCTTCAACGTTCGAAATTTTTGCCCTTGTGTCATGGCGCGACCGGCGGTTCATGGCCATCACACAAGCTGGCCTTGTCGAAAAGTTCGTAGATGCACTGGTTTGGGTATTCTATCCCGTTTTCCTCTATCGGCACGGGGTAAGCCTCAGTAATATCGGATGGGTAGTCGGCATATATGGATTCATGTGGGGCGGCAGCCAGCTTTTCACGGGCCGAATGTCGGACCAATGGGGCCGCCATCGCCTGAACGTTTGCGGCATGTGGATTTGTGGCATTGGTGTCGCTTTGATGCTGGTATTTGACACCGTCGCCGGCTGGTCATTCAGTGCTGCGGTTAGTGGTCTCGGAATGGCGCTGCTATACCCGAATCTGAGTGCAGCCGTCGCAGACATCTCCCATCCTAATTGGCGCGGTTCGGCAATCGGCACTTATCGATTTTGGCGCGATCTCGGCTATGGGATCGGTGCGCTCGGCATGGGGATCGTGGCCAACTGGTTCGGCGGGATCGAAGGCGGGTTTTGGTTCGTCGCGATCGCGATGTTTTTATCCGGCGCCGTGCTCATGATTTGGGGCGAAGAGACGCATCCGCGACTGAACCCGGCGTGACTTTTCTCGGCGCGGGACAGGCGTGATTTCGAGTGCCTTTCTAAGTTTCATCGTGAAAAGCTCCATTGAAAATTGCCATCACGCATTTTTCGATTGGGATCATGCTGCCTTAGTTACGGCCGTTCAACCGACCCGTCAGAGAATAAGTGTCGATTAGCTTGGCCCCTCGTCGGCTTCCAAGCTAACTGGCCGCGCATTAGCAGATATCTGCTCCCGCACATCAACCATCCTCAGCCGCGGTCCTCGAAAAGGTCCGAACGGTTTTGCTTGCGTTTCGCTGGACAGAGACGATGTATTATGTTTAATGTTCCAATGGGGTTATAGATTGGAAAATCTAATCGATTACGAAGGGGAGGAATCGACATGTCGAATCGAAAAATCGTACTCACGGGCGGGACCGGCTTTATCTTGTCGTATGTCGCAGAGCGATATGCGGCAATGGGCGATACCGTGGTCTTGTTCGACAATAACGAGCAGCACCAGATGCCGCGGTATACGCTGGATCTGCTGGACAAGAACAAAAACGTCTCCTTCGTGAACGGCGATATTCGCGATAAAGCGGCCGTCGAGAAGGTCATAGAGGGGGCCGAGATCGTCTACCATTTCGCCGCTCTCATGGGGACGAGCTCGCGTTTCAAGCAGGAAGTGCGGACGGTAGAGGTAAATGTTCTTGGTACACTGCATGCTTGCCAGGCGGCACTCGACGCCAAGGTGAAATACTTCGTCTATCCGCCACGCCCGATGGAGACCGGTTGGCTAACGCCCTACATCATTTCCAAAACCGCCTCGACGCAGTTTGCGCAGATGTTCCACAAAGTTTATGGCCTGCCGACCGTTGGCCTCAACATCGCAAACATCTACGGCCCGCGCGAGCGAGCGGTCCTTGAGGCAAATCCACTCAAGCCCGGCGAAGGTCGCAAGATGATGGCGACATTTATTGAAGCGGCGATCAAGAACGAGCCAATTCCGGTTATGGGAGACGGTGAACAATCTTCCGATTTTATCTTCATCGATGACGTAATCGACGCTTGCATGAAAGCGCCGACCGAACGCGGCGTCGGAAAGATCATGGAGATTGGCACCGGCATCAACACCAGTGTCAAACGGGTTGCCGAAATGATTATCGAGATTCTCGGCAGCAAGTCGAAGATCGATCATCGCCCGCTGCGGACCGGCGAGGTGAAAATCCATACCAAGTCCGATCCCTACGACGCGAAGAAATATCTCGACTGGGAGTGGAGAACCAAACTCGAGGATGGGCTTCGCAAGACCATTCCTTGGTACGCAAAAGAGCTAGGCCTCGATCTACCGAAAGATTTTGCAGCTTAACATCAACGACATCCTTGAACCGGTTGCTCCTAGAGGGGCAACCAAAGAACCAATAAGGAGTTGTGGGGAGGAGCTACTGTTATGACCGTTTCCGAAGCACGGATAAACTTGGGTTACACATTATATCCCGAATTGGCCGCCGCGGGTTTACCCCCTGCGAAGCAACTTGAATTCGCTAATTTTCGATTTTGGCGTGTTCTGATTCCCTGCGCCGCTTGGTACAGCTTCTACTATCTCGGTCGCCTGAATTGGGGCATCTGTCTGCCCTGGATCATTCAGGATCTTCATATCAGCCGGTTAGCGGCGGGACTTTGCGAGGCGGCACTGTTGTGGGGTTATGCCACCGCGACATTTTTTGCTGGGCGCGCCAGCGATCGCTTTGGCGCCCGCTTACTACAGACTCTCGGCGGCGTGGGAACCACGATCTTGAACATCACCATCGCTCTGCAAAGCACGGTGACTGGAGTGGTGGTTTTTATGTGGGGTAATGGCCTCGTTCAGGGTCTTGCCTCGGCGCCTACCACCCGCATGAATGCGCAATGGTATCCCCGGGCGAGACGCGGGTTCTCCAATGGGGTCTTCATCACGTCGTTCAGCATTTCCACCGTTCTCGCATGGGTTATCACTGGTTATACGGTTGCTAATTATGGCTGGCGAATGGCATTCACGTGGCCGCTTTTGCTCTTCGTGCTACCTACCACGATCGTCCTGTTTTTTCTCGTTCGCGACAAACCACAGGATGCTGGCTTTCCTCCTTATCAGGAGCCCAATGAAGAAAGCGTCTCGACGCATGCTGAGTCTTTAACTGACGAAGAGGTAAAAGGTGCCCGCGCTTGGAAACTTCTTCTTACGAACTGGCGATTCATGGCTATGTGCACGGCGGCGTTCATGACCTATGTAGGCCGCTTCGGCTTGCTATCATGGACACCTTTGTTTTGGGCGGAAACATCAGGCCTGAACCTCAAGGACGTTCCATTTATGACCTTTGCGCTGCCGTTGGGCATGGTACTCGGGCCCCTTGCCGCTGGCATAATTTCGGACCGCTGGTTTAAATCTGCCCGCTATCAAGTAATCATCGCCTTCCTTTTGATGGCGATCATTTGCCTTGTGTTGATGGCATCGTTACCCATCAAGACCACAGGGATATTCGGGGCCATGACATTGCTCTTCCTTTCAGGATTTTTCATCCTCGGCGTCATTGGAAGTCAGTGGACCTTGGCCATGGATTATGGAGCGCGGAAACTGGCTGGGACCGCGGTTGGATTCTACAACGGGTTCAATTATCTCGGTGCAGGCTTTCAAGGCGTGCTCATTGGGAGCATCCTGCAATTCTCTGGAAACAATTGGACCATTGTGTTCGCTACCATCGCGAGCATGCTAGCGTTAGGAGCTGCCCTCATGGCAATTGCAAGGCAATGACAATTCTTGGGGAAATAATTTATCGCGTCGGAAGCCGCGAGGCTTCCGGCCATTCTTACAGCTTCTGGACGTTCAACAAAGGGCCGTTGCTCGTACCGAACATGTGAAAAAACGTGCGACTCGAGCGTTAGGGCAATGTAAATTGGACTCTGGTATTCGGAACCGTCTCCGCACTGTTGGCCATTGGCGCGCACGATCATTGCTCGGCGCGGAAGAACTGCGATGAGAATGGACCAAAGGCCCAGAGCTTTTGGCCCATTTGTTATTTCAAACGGGCCCGCATTTGTCCTTGTGCTCCCATCGATTTGAAATCATAATAGATAAGGAGCTCTGATACAGGGGCGGGTGCGATGGTTCAAAAGATCGTAATTACCAACCGTGTACATCCCGATGTGGTCAATCTTTTACAGGCCAGTTGTCGGGTAGAGATGAATTTGGAGCGAGAGCCATGGACCTGCGAGGAGCTCGCCAAAAGAGCCAGTGATTCTACCGGAATGATTGCATTCATGACCGATTGCATCGACGGCGACTTTCTGATGCGTTGCCCTAATCTTCGTATCATCGCGAGTGTGCTTAAAGGCTACGATAATTTCGACGTCGATGCATGTACCCGCAGTGGAGTTTGGTTCACGGTCGTTCCCAACGGCCTCACAGCGGCGACCGCCGAGCTGACAGTCGGCCTCATGATTGGAATATCCCGTCATCTTGTGGAGGCGGACGCCCATGTGCGGCTTAACTATGAAGGCTGGAGGCCGATCTTTTATGGTCAGGGGCTTGAGCATAGCACTGTCGGCATTCTTGGAATGGGCGCGATCGGTCAGGCCGTGGCGAAAAGATTGCGCGGCTTTGACTGCCGGACACTGTATTTTGACGAGCGTCAAATAACGCCCCATCAAGCTATTTCACTGGGCGTGCGGTTCGCATCCTTCGAGGAACTTTTGGAGACGTCGGATTTCTTGGTAATAGCGCTTCCGCTAACCGGACGCACTCAACATATCATCAACGCAGATACGATAAGTAACATGAAAAAGGGCTGCTACGTTATTAATCCAGCGCGCGGCTCGATCGTGAATGAAGAGGCGGTAGCAGACGCCTTGGCTTCGGGTAAGTTGGCCGGTTACGCTGCAGACGTTTTCGAGATGGAAGATTGGGCACGAAAAGACCGTCCAAAAGCGATCTCTCCTCGGCTTATCGCCGACGTTGAGCATACACTACTAACTCCGCATGTCGGATCGGCGGATCGCCGTGCGCGATATATCGCCGAGATGGAAATGGCCCATAGCATTCTCGACTATCTTGATGGCCGCACGCCTCGCGGCGCAATAAATAATCTCCTCGAAAAGTCAGCGATCAGATGTTAAATCTCGATCAACTCGAAGCCTTTGTCGCTATCGTCGATACCCAGGGTTTTCGCGGAGCCGCGGCCCGACTTGGCTGCTCTCAGCCCACAGTGTCGCAACAATTGCGAAAACTCGAAGAGTTCTTGGGCGTGGAACTGATTGCCAGAAGCCGCATGCAGTCCACCCCGACGGCCCAGGGCGCCCGACTAATTCCTTTGGCGCGTTCGTTGCTGCGGACGGCCGCGCGGGCTCGCGATGTCGTGACTGCGCAGCGGCTGTCCATCGGCGCAAGCAGCAATATTGGGACTTATCTTTTGCAGCCCTATATTGCCCAAATAGCGCGCGCATTGGGGTCCAAAATCAATATCGAACTAAAAATTACAAGCAATCCAGAAATAGCCGGTGCCTTGAGCGCGGGCGAATTAGATGTAGCCGTAATGGAATGGTGGGATAAGAAAGAGGGCTTCATCGGGAAAAGATGGCGCCAAGAAAAATTGGTCGTAATCGTGCCTCCTAGCCACGCATGGGCGAAGAAAAAAACTCTTCGGTCTTCGGAATTATTGGAAGAGGCAATGATAGGTGGCGAAGCGGGAACGGGCACAGGCACCTTGCTTCAGAAGATTTTCGGAAAAAATGCATCGAAGATGCGCATTAGCATGAATGTTGGGAGTACCGAGGCGGTGAAAGCAGCGGTCAAGGCCGGATTGGGAATCTCATTAGTGTTCGCCTCGGCGGTTGAAGCGGAAGTGCGTTCGGGATCATTGCGCGCGCTGTCGGTCTCAGAGGTTAATATAGCCAAAGATCTGTTCGTGATACTGCCTGAGCAGATGCTCAGCGATTCGCCAGCGCATCAATTCGCTCAAATTCTTATCGGCGGGGTGAAATCTTAGTCTTCATTGGCCCCTGTTCGATCAGCGAGCGGCGGTGACATCGCCGCCTGTATGTTGTTGTTCCAATCGGTGGCCGTGCTCGTCGGACTCGCGCTCTTAGAGCAGAGCAGCTGTGGCGGCCGATCGCGCTCGTCGGCAGCATCCCTTTGGCGGGATCGATGTTGCGCAATCAATAGAGTTGGACGTAGGCCTGCAAACCGGGTTGACGGGCAACGGCGCGTTTGCATCCCCGCCGCCCGACACCAAATCTTGATGGAGCCTTACCGTCGACCTCGCCATTCAAAACGACCTTCTCCGCGGTATTGAGCGTGCCTGCGATGGCCTGTGGCTCGCCGAGGTGGTTTGACCATGCCGCGCAATGTCTTCGGGCAAACCTGCCGCATGAATCAGTGGTGAATCCGAGGACTATATCAGTGAGAAAAGAAAAAATGCCGCCGATCCTGTCGCACAAGCACTACGGTGCGGCGTCCGCGTTTAAACCCGAAAACCTGCTGCGCGAAGCACGTCGCCAGAAAAGCCTTCCGGAAGTCCCCGTTCCCGAAAT
>Ga0070680_100003966_pt1 | contig 11073 bp, 12 predicted proteins | sample KBSC73BmetaG_FD_64672 | JGI IMG/M metagenome (GOLD analysis project Ga0070680, IMG submission 64672) | Corn rhizosphere microbial communities from Kellogg Biological Station, Michigan, USA - KBS C7-3B metaG | ecosystem: Host-associated > Plants > Roots > Rhizosphere | place: USA: Michigan...
CCCGGCGGCGACCTGTCGGTGCCGCTGTGGGGACCCGACGCACGCGATCCGCTGGAGGTCTGCCGGCCGCTGGGCATCGAGGTCCATGAGATCGACAAGACGCTTCTGCAGAACTGGCGGTCGCCGTCGGTTGCCGCCTATGGTGGCGGGCATGGATTGGGGATGAAGAAGCCTGCCTGGGAGAAATCGTAGGGCCGCTAATTCGTCGAATTAGCTCTTCTCGTTCGGGCCGCCTTGCGGGAAGCCTGCCCAAGGGCAAGATAGGGCCATGGCAAAGAAGCAACTCCGTCTCGGCGCGTTCATGCGCCCCGTCAGCATCCACACCGCCGCCTGGCGCTATCCGGGCGGCACGCCGGATGCCAACTTCAACCTCAAGGCGCTGATCGAGTACGCTCAGGCCCTGGAGCGCGGGAAGTTCGACGCGTTCTTCATGGCCGATCACCTGGCCGTGCTGAACATGCCGATGGAGGCGCTGAAGCGCTCGGCCACGGTGACGTCGTTCGATCCGCTGACGTTGTTGCCCGTGCTGTCGCAGCATACCAAACACCTCGGCCTGATCGCCACCGCGTCGACCACGTTCGAGCCGGCCTACACCATCGCGCGGCGGTTCGCTTCGCTCGACCATATCTCCGAGGGCCGCGCCGGCTGGAATTTGGTGACGACGTCCAATCCCGATGCCGCGCTCAACTTCGGCATGGACGAGCAGATGGAGCATGCCGAGCGCTACGCCCGCGCGCGCGAGTTCTTCGATGTCGTCACCGGCCTGTGGGACTCGTGGGCCGACGACGCCTTCACGCGCGACGTCGACAGCGGCCTCTATTTCGATCCCGACAAGCTCCATGTGCTGAATCACAAGGGCAAGTACCTGAAGGTACGCGGGCCGCTGAACATCGCGCGGCCCATCCAGGGCTGGCCGGTGATGGTGCAGGCGGGCGCCTCCGACGCCGGCCGCCAGCTCGCCGCCGAGACGGCGGAAGTCGTGTTCGCCGCCGGCGGTCCGATCGAGGCGGGCCGCGCCTTCTACGCCGACGTGAAGGGCCGCGCCGCCAAGGTCGGCCGCAACCCCGACCACATCAAGATCCTGCCTGGCGCCTTCACCATCGTCGGCGACTCGCTGGACGAGGCGCGCGAGAAGCGGGCGCGGCTCGACAGCCTGGTGAGCTACGAGAGCGGCATCGCCGCGCTGTCGATCGCCGCCGGTGTCGATGCGCGCAAGTTCGATCCCGACGGGCCGCTGCCCGAGATTCCCGAGACAAACCAGAGCAAGAGTGGCCGCGAGAGGGTGATCGCGCTGGCCAGGCGCGAGAACCTGACGGTGCGCCAGATCGCCGGCCGCCTCGGCGGCTACGGCGGGCTCGCCGTCATGGGCACGCCCAAAATGATCGCCGACACGATGGAGGAGTGGCTGGTCACCGAGGCGTCGGACGGCTTCAACGTCATGTTCCCCTACCTGCCGGGCGGGCTCGACGACTTCGTGAACAAGGTCGTGCCCGAGCTGCAGCGGCGCGGGCTGTTTCGCACCGAGTACGAGGGCAAGACCTTGCGCGAGAACCTGGGCCTGCCGCGGCCGGAAAATAGGTTCTTTGCAGGCGCGCAAAAGGCGGCAGAATAGGGTCCATGACCTTCGATATCTCGGTCGGCAGCGCCGACGACGTGGCCCGCATGGCCGAATGGGCCAACGACGAGGGCTGGAACCCCGGCAACACCGATGTCCAGGCCTTCTTCGCGGCGGATCCGGGCGCCTTCCACATCGGCCGGCTCGGCGGCAAGCCGGTCGCCTGCGTCTCGGTGGTGAAATACGGCGCGGGCTTCGGTTTCCTGGGCTTCTACATCGCCCGCCCCGAGATCCGCGGCAAAGGCTACGGCATCCAGGTCTGGAACGCCGGCATGAAGCGGATGGCCGGCCGCAACGTCGCCCTCGAGGGCGTGGTGGCCCAGCAGCACAATTATCGCAAGTCGGGATTCCGCACGGCGTGGAACACGGTCCGTCACGAGGGACTGCCGGCGCCGGTCGCGCCGCCGGCCGGCGTGACCCTGGCCGATGCGCGCGGCATGGCGTTCGACCGGCTCGCCGCCTACGACCGCCGCTTCTTCCCCGAGGCGCGCGATTCGTTCCTGGGGCCGTGGATCGCGCTGCCCGAGCGGCAGTCGATGGTGGCGGTACGCGATGGAGCGCTGGTGGGTTTCGGCGTGATCCGCGCCTGTCGCGCGTCCTCACGCATCGGGCCGCTCTATGCCGCGTCGCCGGACATCGCGCTGGCGCTGGTGTCGGCACTGGTGGCGAAGGCCGGGGCGACGTCGGTTGCCATCGACATGCCCGACAACAACAAGGCCGCGTTGGCGATGGCGGCGCAGGCGGGACTCAAGCCCGCCTTCGAGACGGCGCGCATGTACACCGGCGCGGTGCCCGAGATCGACCGCGACGGCCTCTTCGGCATCACCAGCTTGGAGTTGGGGTAGAGTCTTTCCGACGAGCGCCGAATCAGCCTCAAAGAAAACCTCATGCTGAGGAAGCCGCGTAGCGGCGGTCTCGAAGCATGCGCAACAATCGATGTGCTCGTCCCACCCTTCGAGACGCGGCCCTTCGGACCGCTCCTCAGGGTGAGGGGATTTTTTGTTTCGGCCGGAAGATTCTAGTAGTTGGTCGCGAGGTAGTCGGCGATCGGGTCGACGTCGGCTTCCTTGATCGGTGCGCCGTAGACCTTGATCATCTTGACGACCTCGGCCTTCCAGAAATCCTTGCCGAACTTTGGTCCGCGCGGCTGGATCGCGATGTAGTCCGCGGAATGGCAGGCGCCGCAATTGCCCTGCACGATGTCGAGGTTGGGGCCGGGTTTGAAGGCGGTCTTGTCCTCGGGCAGTTCGTAGGTCACGGGCTTGGCGGCGACCGAAAGGGCGGCGGCGAGGCTGATGGTCACGACGAGCCCGGCGAGAGTGAAACGCTTCATGGTCGATCTCCCTCAGGCCGCCGTCACGTGGACGGCTTCGATGACGTTGCGCATGTAACCCGCCGGGTTCCACGTCGGCTTCTCGGGCTGGGTCTTGCCACCGTTGCTGGTGGCGCGGACCTTGAGCACGTGCGCTCCTGCGGCCAGGGTCACCGGCAGGGTCCACTCGCGGAACGAATACTTGCCGAGGTCGGTGCCGAGCTTGGCGGGCGCCCAGGTCTTGCCGTCGTCGGTCGAGACCGCGACGTCCTTGATGCCGGTGCCGCCGTCGAAGGCGATGCCCTTCAGCACCGTCTCGCCCGTCTTCACCTTCGCGCCGTCGGCGACGCTGGTGATGAACGACCGGATGTTGAAGCGGTTGATCGGCACGGTCGACTTCGGCGCGGTGCCGGGTTCGATCGAGGCATTGTCGGTGTCGGGAATGCGGTAGGCGGTCTTCATCCAGAAGCTGTCGAGATCGTGGTCGAGGACGGTGATCTCGTTGAGATGTTTCACCCAATAGGTGCCGTACCAGCCCGGCACGACGAGGCGCAGGGGAAATCCGTTGAGGAACGGCAGGTCCTTGCCGTTCATCTGGTAGGCCAGCATGACCTCGCCGTCGCGCGCATGGTCGAGGTCGAGCGCCTTCTCGAAGTCGGGCGTCTTGTCGAGCACCGGCCCATCGAGGCCGTTGAAGGCGACCTGCTTGGCGCCGGCTTGGACGCCGGCCATGTCGAGCACCGCCTTGAGCGGCACGCCGCGCCAGCGCGCGTTGCCCATGGCGCCGTTGCCCGACTGTCCGCCGGCGACGCGCGGATCGAAGAAGCCGCGGCTGTTGCCCGAGCACTGGTTGACCGCGACGATCTCGATCGACGCCATCTTCCGGAGGTCCGCCATCTTGAGCTTGAGTGGCTTGCTTACCTTGCCCTTGACCTCGACGGTGAAGGTGTCGGGATCGATCTCGGTCGGAATGCCGGCGAGGTGGTAGCGCACGAAGAAGGCGTCGTTCGGCGTGATGACGTTCTCGTTGAACACCGCGAAGGGCGTCTCGAGTTGCGGTGGCCGGCTGGTCAGCCCGATCATCTCGCGCTTCTGCGGATACTTCACGAGCGGCCGCTCGCCATTGCCGATCGGCAGCGTGACGGTGTTGGCGAGCGCCTTCAGCGGGGCGAGGGCGGTCATTGCGGCAGCCGAGCCCTGCAGGACTGTTCTTCTGTTGATCACGCGTTTTCTCCCTCGAGGCGGCGGCGAATGGGACAAGCGTTATCCCGAATCTATCAAACGCTCGAGCGAGGGACCAGTGCCAGCCAGAGGGAAATCACGGTCGAGGCGATGGCCACGGCCTGCAAGGCGGAAAGGGGTTCATTCAATATGAGGATGCCGCTCACGATGGCGACGATCGGAATGGCGATCGACGACAGGGCCGCGACCTGGGCGGGCAGCAGCTTCACCAGCGCGAACCACGTGGCAGTGCCGAGGGCCATCGGGATCGCGCCGGTATAGAGCGTCGCCGCCAGCGCCAGATGCGACGGCCAATGGGTCGGCAACCCGTCGATCAGCAGGGCGCCCAGCGCGATCGGTGGCAGGGTGATCACGACCTGCCAGAAGGTGAGCGACAGCCCCATGCCCGGCCAGCTCGTGCGCTTGACGATGAAGGTGCCGATGGCCCAGCAGAAGCCGGCGAGCAGGCCCCAGAACAGGCCCTGCGGTGCGTGGCCGTAGCTCGCGAAGTTGGGGATCATCAGCGCCGCCACGGCGGCGGCGCCGATCAGGATCGCCGCCAGCAGACGCCCGGTCAGCTTCTGGCGGAAGACGACGAAGCCCAGCAGCGCCACCCACAGCGGCATCGTGTAGGCGAGCACTGCGGCATGGCCCGAGGGGATATAGAGCACGGCCATCGAGGTGGCGATGTTCCAGACCGCGAGGTTCATTGCCGAGGCCGCGGCCAGCGCCGGCCACTTTCCCTTCGGCACCGCGAAGCTCTCGCGCCGGATCAGCAGGATCGCGCCCAGCATCAGGGTCGCGGTGGTGAGCACGATGGTGCGGAAGGTGAGTACCGGCAGCTCGGCGAGGGCGATGCGGAACAGCGGCCAGTTGGTGCCCCACACGAAAGTGAGCGTCAGCAACAACGCCAGGACTTTGGGCGATACGCGATTCATGCGAGGCAACCGGCGCGGGCGATCAGACCTGGTTTTCGTCCGCGGCCTTCAGGTAGCAGCCGTCGATGCGCCAGCTCCCGTCGGGCAGCCGCGTCATTGGATAGAACGCCGTGCTGCGCCGGCCGTCAGGGCCGACGACGTGGACCTTCTGCGTCGGCACGCCGTTCAACGTCACGACCCCGGCGAAGTCGAAGACCTTGGGCCGGTACACCATCGGATAGCCCTGCCGCACCATGCCGATGAAGACGTCGGCAGTGCCGAACAGATCGCGGATCATGGGCGAGGCAAGGCGGAAGGCCGTCTCGCCGTCGTCGCGGCGAAAGGCGTCAACCTGGTCCTGGATGATCGCGCGGATGGCGGCGCGATCCTGGTCGGAGATCGGGGCCTGCTGGGCAATGGCGGGAGCGACGGCGGGAACGGCAAGGAAGCCGGCGATCAGCGCGAGGGTGGTGAACAAACGAAAGGCCATGCAGCGACTCTACGCCCATGGCCTTTGCGATGCGACGGCAGTGTCCGAGGTCGGGCTAGCGGACCGAGCCGAGCTGCGTGGGTGCGCCGGAGGCGCCGGGGCCCATGACGACGCGGCGTGGCATGCCACCGTTGGCCGGGACTCCGCGCAGGCTGGGGGCGCCCAACCGGCCGACGTTGATGCCGTAGGAGAGGGCGGCGAGGTTCGAGCGCTCGCGGCCGAGGAAGCCGTTCTCGCGGCCGATCTCGGCATTGAGCTCGCCGATCAGGCGGTCGACGTCCTGGATCGAGCGGCCGGAGTCGCTCTCGATGGCGCGGAGCTGGCGATGGTCGTCGTCGGTGGCGCCGCCGACGGCATAGGTGGCGCGCACGTTGTCGATCAGGTAGCCGGCGACCGACGCCTGGGTCGTCACCTGGCTGGCCAGCGAGTTGAGCTGGCCGACGCCCAGGGTCACGGCGTCGAGCTTGGCCTGCGCATCGTTCCACTGGGCCACGAGGTCGGGGTTGCCCGGGGTGGTGCCGGCCTGCAGGCGCTGCGTGATGGCGCGCACGATGCCTTCGTAGGCCTGGCTGTCGGCCTGCATCTGGCCGCGGGTCGAGGTGAGCTGGCCCTGCTGCGTGGCGATGCCCGCGGCGAGCGCGTTCTGGTCGGATCTCAATTGCTGGATCCGGCCGCGAACGGTCGCGGTGCCGGTTTGGCTGACGCCGGGACTGGCGGTGTTCACGGACGAAGGGCCAAACGGGCTCCCTGGTTCGCATCCGCAAAGAACGATTGCCGCCAAGAGGAAGGCGGCCGATCGTTGGACTCTTAGCGCCATCATTGGCCTCGAAACTGCCCTGGCATCATCATTGGGCGCCGTCGATACGGCCCGACCGCTGTAGACGGGCAAGCCTCATTCGGGACGCCGATCCCCAAATCGAATTGCCGCCATGCTACTTGAAAGCTCGCCAAACCGAAAGTGCCGATTTGCAAGGAAACTGAGACACTTGGACGGCGGTGTGTGCATTTTTCAGGCGATTCGGGCGTCCCGAAAAGCGACAGCGGCGCGGCTTGCAAGGCCGGGGCAGTTTCATTAGGGTGCGCCCCTCTTCGCCGGGGGCCTTGTTTGTCGAGGTTGCCGGCCGTGCGCCCGTAGCTCAACTGGATAGAGCATCTGACTACGAATCAGAAGGCTAGGAGTTCGAATCTCTTCGGGCGCGCCATTTCTCCCAGTCGTATCGATCGAAAAAACGCCACATCCGGCATCGCCGGCTGATCCTCCGGCACACTACCGCCGTCAGGGCGTGTCCCATGCCGCACGGCGGACGATGCGTTCTTCCAAGGCTTCGTCGGCCAGGCCCCAGTTTGCCGGTTGGGTCGGCACCGGCAAGGCGCCGCGTGCCCAGCGGCTGGCCGGGGCCACGAAGTTGCGCTCGATCGACGGGCCGAGCACGGAGTCGACGCCGCGGACCTTGCGGCGCGGATAGTCGAAAGCCATGCGGGCGCGATGGGCGAGTGCGGGACCGCCGATGCGCTTCAGGACGGCTTCGAGCGCCTTTTGCCAGGGCTGCCAGGTCGCCGTGATGCGCGCATTGTTGAGGTTGGCGTGCGCCGGCTTGTAGATCCTGGCGGGAGCGGCCCAACGGCATTCCCGCAGGCCAAGGGCAGCGGCGGCATGGAGCACGAGCGAATCGCCGTCCAGCATCAGGATCGACCTGTCGAGGGGATGGCCGCGCAGCCGGTGCCAGGCGTCCGCGCCCATCAGCAGGAAGTCGCCGCAGGCATTGGTATGCAGGTCGCGCAGCCGCCACCAGTCGACCTGCCGCAGATAGGCGTTGGGCTCGGCGGGCAGCGACTCGAGCCCGGAAACCAGCGCGTCGTTGTCGGCACTCCACAATGCCGCGGGCATTGCCACGTCATGGCGGTCGAGACGATACATCGTGTCGGCCTGCAGGTCGCGCCGCGCGATCCTGTCGATCGCCTGCGGCGAGAAGAACGTGTCGCTGGCCTTCGGCGTTATGAACCGGCCGCGCGCCCGCCTGATGCCGACGTTCCAGGACTCGCCGGCGTGCATGCCGCGCTCGTGCGCGCCCTCGAACCGGGCATGGAATCGCGGATCGACGACGTAGCCTTTGACCGTCACGAAGTCGCCGCTGGCCGGCAGGTCGAGCGTGTCGAGCAGCAGGGGTCGGTCGGGCGGCGGATTCCACTCCGTGACGACGATCTCGGCATCGAGGTGCGCGCGCTCGAGCTGCTCGGCCAGGCAGGCCACGACCTTGCTGAATCGCCGGGCGTAGTCGGGTGTGTAGTCGTCGTTCCGGCCGAACGTCACGAAGCTCACGTATGGTTTCATGGTGCGTGCTCTTGATTTCTTCCTTGTCGCTAGTTGGCCAGATAGCGCTTCAGGGCGGCGTCGGTGCGCGCGAAGGCATCGGCAAAGGCCTGCGCCTTGTAGGTCGGGCTGCCAACGATGAAGTGGAGCGCGTGCGGCATCTGCAGGGCCTGGGCGATGGTGGCGCGCAAGGTGTCGCCGGGCGCCAGCGACTTGGCGTCGTACACGAACACGTCGTCGCCAAGGGCTGCGATGCGGCCGGAGACGTCGCGATAGGCCGCCTGTCCGGAGGCGCCGGCGGCGAGCAGGACAGACAGAAACCGTCCGATCATCGATGGCTCCTCGGGCTCCTCGCGGAAGTGCGCGACCATAGCACTTCCAGGACGCGGCGTTTGCCGGGTAGGGTGCCGGCATGCGCGTCATCCTCATCACCGGTGCTTCCTCCGGCATCGGCGCCGCCACCGCCCGGGCCGTGGCTGCTCCGCAAATCGCCGTCGTCCTGCACGCCCGCAAGAATCGCAGCGGCCTGGAGAAAGTGGCCAATACCGCCAAGGCTGCCGGCGCCGAGACGCTGATCGTCGAGGGCGACCTCGCCGTGGCTGGCACCGCGAAGGGCCTGGTCGAGGAGGCGACAAAGAAGTTCGGCCGGCTCGACGTGGTGGTGAGCAACGCGGGCTTCGCCGACCGCCGGCCGATCGGCGACGTCGATCGTGCGGCGCTGGATGCAAGTCTTGCCGCGATGACCGGAGCCTTCTTCGATCTCGCGACGGCCGCCAAGCCGTGGCTGATCAAGGCCGGCACCGGAGGGCGCATGATCGGCGTGTCGTCGTTCGTGGCGCACGCGTTCGGACGCGGCATCATGACGTTTCCGATCTCTGCCGCCGCCAAGGCCGGGCTCGAAGCGCTATCGCGCGCGCTGGCGGTCGATCTGGCGCCGTCGGGCGTCACGGTGAACTGCGTGGCGCCGGGCTTCATCGAGAAGGACGCAGGCGCCCATGTCGCGGCCCCGCGCGAGGCCATGGAGAAGATCGCCGCGGGCATTCCCATGCGCCGCTACGGCCGGACCGCCGAAGTGGCCGCGCTGATCGCGTTCCTGGCCTCACCGGCCGCGGGCTACATCACTGGCCAGACCATCCATGTGAACGGCGGCGTCACGCTCTGAAAGTCACGGAAACGCACGTGCGTTGCCTGCAAGGGCGGTGGTGGCACCGGCCGCGCGCGGTATCATGATACCCCATGAGGGGTGATGCAAAAGCGGGGACAAATGGCCTGAAAGATTGGCCCGTGGGCAACGAACGTGTCCCCACCTTTGGGGATTCTCAGACCCCGGCGAACTCGCGGCTGAGGGTCCGGAGCCTGGCGCGCGCGGCGGCATCGTAGGCCTGGGCGTCGGCGCGCTGTTCGCGCAGCACGTTGAAGTAGAGGCCGCTCCTGCCGTCGAGGGCGGGCGACACGGCGAGCTGCAGGATGGCCTCCGCGCCCTGCTCGACCGTGCTGATCGGCGTTGTGCCCGACTGACGCACCATGGTCGTGTTCATGTAGGTCGAGGGGTGCAGCGTGTTGGCGATCACGCCGCTGCCCTTCAGCTCTTCCGCCAGGTCGACGGTGAACAGGATCTGCGCGAGCTTGCTCTGGCGATAGGCGCGCGTGCCCGAATACTCCTTCTCGAGCATGACGTCGTCGAAGTCGATCGCCTGCTGGCCGGCGGAGGCCACGTTGACGATGCGTGCGGGGGCGCTGGCCTTCACGAGCGGAAGCAGCAGGCGGGTCAGCAGGAAACCCGCGAGATAGTTCACGGCGAAGCGCAGCTCATGGCCGTCGGCGCTCACCTGCCGCCCGGGCCTGTCGCCAGTCGAGCCGATGCCGGCATTGTTGATCAACAGCTCGAGCCGGTCGGTTTCTGCGCGCACGGCGTCGGCGAGCTTGCGCACCTCGGCGAGCGAGGCGAGATCGGCGTGCAGGAACGTGGCCGTGCCGTTGGCCGCCTGGATCTCGCGCACCAGGCTCTCGCCGCGCTCGCGGCTGCGGCCATGAACCAGCAGGCGGAAGCCTTTGGCGGCAAGCTGCCTGGCGACGAGACGGCCCACGCCGTCGGTGGCGCCGGTGATCAGGGCGGTCGGCATGGAGGCTCCCGGCTGGCCTGCTGGAGTCAGGCGATCGAGCGGGCGAGCGCCACGACGTCGACGCCGCGGGCGTCGATACCGAACCACTCGAGATAGAGCGGCGCCTGGTGGTCGAGCATGTGGCGGCCGTGATGGATGCGGCGGCCGTGGGTGCGGGCGCGCTGCAGCAGCGGTGTCTCGACCGGGCTCATGATGACCTCGGCGACGATGACGCCGGGGTCGAGCTGCATGGGATCGAAGGGGATGGGGTCGCCGGGCTTCAGCCCGAGCGGCGTGGCGTTGATGGCGTAGTGCACGCCCTTGGGCGGCTGGTCGACGGCGGCCGTGGGCACGCCGGGATAGTGCTTCGACAGGCGGGCGAGGGCTGCCTCGGCGCGCGCGTCGTTGAGTTCGGTCACCAGCAGGCGGCCGACGCCGGCCTCGCACAGCGCCGCGGCGATGGCGCCGCCGGCGCCGCCCAGGCCGACCAGCCAGACGCTGGCGCCGCGCACCTTGTGGCCGTGCGCCTCGAGGCCGGCCACGAAGCCGGTGCCGTCGACGATGTCGCCGGACAGGCTGCCGTCCTTCTCGCGCCTCACCAGATTGACGCTGCCCGAGGCCTGCGCGCGCGTGGTCGCGCGGGCCAGCAAGGGCAGCACCGCGGTCTTGTGGGGGATGGTGACGGTGAAGCCGCCGAGATTGCGCATCTTGGAGAGCGCGTCGAGCATCAGGGGCAGCAGCTCGGGCCCGCCCTCGAAGGGCAGCCACACGGCGTTGGCGCCGACGGCGGCGAAGACCTCGCCCATCACCGCGGTGGCGCGGAGCTGGCGGATCGGGTCGCCGATCGTGCCGTAGAGGCGCGTCGCACCGTTGACCGCGAAGTGGCCGGTGAAGAGAGGAGGCGAGGCCGGTTCCATGAAGCTCCTAAAGAAAACGGCGGGACTTTGCAGCCCCGCCGTCGATCTTGGCCAGAAGCCTGCGTGAAGGCTAGGTTGTGTGGACACTTAGCGGATCCATAGAGCGATTGCGGCGATAGTGATGACGGCGAGATAGTTGCCGGCGGTTTTTTCATAGCGCGTTGCGACCCGGCGGAACTGCTTGAGCT
>Ga0070680_100003973_pt1 | contig 11065 bp, 12 predicted proteins | sample KBSC73BmetaG_FD_64672 | JGI IMG/M metagenome (GOLD analysis project Ga0070680, IMG submission 64672) | Corn rhizosphere microbial communities from Kellogg Biological Station, Michigan, USA - KBS C7-3B metaG | ecosystem: Host-associated > Plants > Roots > Rhizosphere | place: USA: Michigan...
CTCTGCCGGATGATCCTGGCGCCCAGCTGATACTGGATGTCGGGCAACGCTCCACCGACCTGGTGGTCGTATTCGGCGGCGTGCCGCATCTGACCCGCAGTATCCCCACCGGTGTGGAAACCATCGTCAAGGCCGCCACCCAGAACCTCAGCGTGGACGAAAAACAAGCCGACCAATTCGTGTTTAAGTTCGGTCTTAGCAAAGAAAAGCTGGAAGGCCAGGTGTTCCAGGCCATCAGCAGCACGATTGATCTGCTGACCACCGAAATTGAAAAGTCCATCAAGTTCTTTGAGACCCGTTATGTAGGCACCAAGATCAACCGTATCATCGTTACCGGCGGTGCCTCCGTCATTCCGGAATTCCCTCTGTACATCGCCAACAAGTTCAACCTTAACGTGGAAATCGGTAATGCCTGGCGTGGCGTCAGCTTCAGCCAGGACCGTCAGAATGAACTGCTGGCCATTTCCAACCAGTTTGCCGTCGCCGTCGGCTTAGCGGAGCGCAGCGTATGATTGAACTCAATCTCCTACCGGATATAAAACTTGATTACATCAAGGCCCAGCGGACCCGCCGACTGGTGCTAAGTATTTCAGTGCTTGTCAGCATAGTAGCCGTAGCTATTTTGGCTCTTTTGTTAAGCCTGGACGGCCTTCAACACAAGCACCTTAGTGACCTAAACAAAGACATTAAAGATGAGAGCAGCAAACTACAGGGAGAACCGAACATCACGCAGATTCTGACTGTCCAGAATCAGCTAGAGAGTCTGACTGCCTTACACGCCAGCAAGCCTAACGCCAGCCAGTTATTCACCTATCTGGGACAAGTGACTCCCGCCCAGATTGATATCAACAATTTCACGATTGATTTCACCCTGCAGACAGTCACTATGACCGGTGATGCCGACGCCCTGAGTAGTGTGAACCAATATGTGGACACTCTTAAAGCAACGACGTACACGACCTCGGCTAACACTACTGCCACAAAAGCTTTCAGCAATGTAGTGCTTAGCGCTTTCGGCCTGACAAGTGGTGCTAACAGCAGTTCTAAGGCTGGCAAGCCAGCTACCTATACCATCACGCTGGCCTATGATAAGAACATATTTGATATTACCCAGACTGTAACGTTAACTGTGCCAAATATTGTTACGACACGCTCACAAATCAGTAACCCGACAGATTTGTTCGCCCCGGCGCCGACTAATCCGAGCGGAGGGACACACTGATGGCCAAATTAGAAATCTCAACCAAGCGTATCGCCATATCCAAGGCCGAAGCCCAGATGGTTATTATCGTGGGTGTGGCAGCTTTCGTGACAGTGTTCTCGCTGGTCGCCGCCAAGGCCGTCTGGAGCCAGACCCGTTATCAGGCACGAGTCACGACCGCTTCCGAAAAAGCCCACAAGCAGTTGTTGACGAACCTGGCAAACTATGACAAGTTAGTGACTTCGTTCAGAGCCTTTGAATCCACCAGCGCTAACGTTATCGGCGGCAACCCTAGCGGCAGTGGCCAGAATGACGGCGACAATGCTACTATTATCCTGCATGCTCTGCCCGACAAATATGACTTTCCAGCTCTGACCTCAACCCTGGAAAAAATCCTTAAAGGCGGTGGCTACAATCTTAGCAGTATCACTGGTACCGATGACCAACTCAACCAGCAGAACAATACCTCCAGTCCGACACCTAAACCGGTCAGCATGCCGTTCTCATTCAGTGTCAGTAATACCAGTTACGGAGGTGTCCAGCAACTAGTTAATACTTTGCAGCAATCTATCCGACCTATTCAGATTGATAACCTGACATTAAATGGTGGTGCTAGCAATATGACGGCGACCATTAATGCCCACACCTATTATCAGCCCGGTAAAAGCGTTAATATCAGTCAGAAGGTAATTAAATGAAGCAAAAAGATCTACCAATCATCCTGGTCATAATTTTTGTAAGTGCCATAGTCTCACTCTTCGTATCCAAGGCTATCTTCGCGCCGCCCAAGAACCGGCAGCAGAAAGTGGACGTCGTCCAAGCGATCACGACTGATTTCCCGAGTGTGGACTCGCACTACTTTAATAGTAATTCTATAGACCCGACCCAGCTGATAACGATTGGCCAGAACGCCAATACCAACCCATTCAGTAACGCATCGCAGTAGGCCATGAGCGTCTTATCGGCTACCACCCAGCAACAAGTGGAGGCTCTTCTGGTTTCCAATGGCATGCTGACGGCCGACAAGCTGGAAGCCGCCCGTAAATCCGCCGAGGCTACCAGCCAACCGCTGTTTACCTATCTGGTCAAGAACAAACTGGTGAGCGAAGAGCAACTCACCAAGATTAACGCCACCATCACCAAGGTGCCGTATGTGAACCTGACTGCTGCGCGAGTTGACCCTAAGATCTTAGCTCTGTTACCGGCCGATATCGCTAAGCGTTACATGGCCGTGCCGCTCGGAGAAATGCAGAACAAATTGGTGGTGGCTATGCTGGATGCCGATAATGTCCAGGCCGTGGACTTCCTGTCCAACCGCATCGCCCGGCCGCTGAAGGTCTACGTAGCCAGCGAGGCCGGTATCCGCCAGGTGCTCAAGCAGTACGAATCGCGTCTGGATACCATGAGCGACGCCTTTAAGAACCACCTGACACTGCCTGACGAGCAGGCCGAACTTGATAAGAAGAACACTAAAGCCGCGCCCAAAGCCAAAGAGGTCAAGGACCTGGTAGAAGATTCGCCGATCAGCAAAGCCCTCTCAGCGATACTGGATTTTGCGGCTCGTAACAGAGCCAGCGACGTCCACGTAGAGCCGATGGAAAAAGAGCTTAAGATCCGCTGCCGGATTGACGGCGTGCTGCGCGAGGTCATGCGCCTGCCCAAGAACGCCGAGCCGGCACTGATTTCCCGCATCAAGATTCTGGCCAACCTCAAGATTGATGAGCACCGCATCCCGCAGGACGGTCAGTTCTCCATCCATGTGGACGAACACGACATTGACCTGCGTATCGCTATCGCGCCGATCGTGTGGGGCGAGCAGGTGGTTATCCGGTTGTTGGACAAGAGCGGCACTTCGCTCAAGCTGGAGGCTATGGGCTACACCGGCCGCGCCCTGCGCCTGATCCGCAAGGGCCTGGAACGGCCTAACGGTATGATTCTGACCAGCGGTCCGACCGGCTCCGGCAAATCCACCTCGCTGTACGCCCTTATCCAGGAAATCAAGAACGACACCGTCAACATCGTCACTCTGGAAGACCCGGTGGAATACAAGATGGACGGTATCAACCAGATCCAGGTCAACCCGGAGGTGGGTCTGACGTTTGCGACGGGCCTGCGTAGCATCCTGCGCCAGGACCCGGACATTGTGATGGTGGGGGAGATCCGCGACAAGGAGACCGCCCAGCTGGCCGTCCAGGCCGCCCTGACCGGCCACTTGGTCTTCAGCACGCTGCACACCAACAGTGCCGCCGGCATCCTGCCGCGTCTGTTGGATATGGGCGTGGAGCCGTTCCTGATCGCCAGCACCGTTCACACAGTCATCGGCCAGAGGCTGGTCCGGCGCATTCCGGACGAAGGCAAACAGACCTATCAATCCACTCCGGTGGAGACCCAGGCCATCCAGTCCACCTTAAGCGGCCTATTGCCCCCCTCAGCCGAGCAGGCGGCAGCCTTTTCCAAGGATATGGGATACAAAAACTTGCCCTTGGTCAACCAAACCGCTTATACTTTAAGCAAGGGCATAGACTCCCCTGATACGCCAGGCGGCTATAAGGGGCGGATGGGCTTATACGAGGTCTTTGAGGTCTCCGAGAACATACAAGGTTTAATCATGAAACGCTCAACATCAACCGAAATTGAACACGCCGCCCGCAAAGAAGGCATGGTAAGCATGCGCCAGGACGGCTATCTCAAGGCCCTGGCCGGCAATACCAGCCTGGCCGAGGTCAACCGGGTAGCAGCTGAGGATATAGAATGAACCGTAAATACAGATGGGGGAAGGTATCATGAGTACCGCTGGGCAGCCTAGGATTGAAGTATTACTGGACGAAGTTATCAAACGTAAGGCCTCGGACTTGCACATCCAGGTCGGCCTGCCACCGATGCTCCGCGTGGACGGCGCACTGACGCCGGTGCCGGAAGCCGACATCCTGGACGAAGAAGCGATAGAAGCATTGGTTTTCGCCATCCTGGACGAAGACCAGAAGCAGATTCTATTGAAAGATAAGGAATTTGACTTTAGCTTCGCATTCGGCGATCTGGGACGGTTCCGTGTCAACGCCTTTCATGAACGGGGCAACATGGCAGCCGCGCTCCGTCTGATTCCCAACGAGATACTGACCATTGAGCAGCTAGGCTTGCCGCCCATCGTGGAAAAGTTCTCTGAATATCCGCGCGGCCTGGTGCTGGTGACCGGTCCGACCGGCTCCGGTAAGTCAACTACGCTGGCCTCCATGGTCCGCAAGATCAACGAGCAGCGCGCCAGCCATATAATCACCATTGAGGATCCGATAGAATACGCCCACAAATCGCAAAAGTCGGTCATCGTCCAGCGCGAAGTCCACTACGACACCTACTCGTTTAGCGCTGCCCTGCGATCTGCCTTGCGTGAAGACCCAGATGTAGTGCTGATCGGCGAGATGCGCGACCTGGAGACCATCGCCAGCGCTATCACCATCGCCGAAACCGGCCACCTGGTCTTTGCCACGCTGCACACTAATAGCGCCGCCCAGTCCATTGACCGTATGATTGACGTCTTCCCGCCGCACCAGCAGCCGCAGATCCGGGCCCAGCTTTCCAACATCCTGATGGCCATCGTATCGCAACGCCTGATCCCGTCTATCGGCGGCGGCCGGGTCGCTGCAGCCGAGATCCTGGTTGCTACGCCAGCTGTCCGCAACATCATCCGCGAAGGCAAGAGCCACCAGCTGGAGGCTGTCATCCAGACCGGCGCGGAGTTCGGCATGCAGTCCATGGACAAGACGCTTGTCACTCTCATCCACGACGGTACCATCACCTACGATGAGGCCCGCAACTTCGCCGTGGACATAGATGAACTAGACAGGTTAATGAGAGGCTGAATACGTGCTAACCTTCAATTACGAAGCCAAAAATGCCAAAACCGGCGAAAAAGTCAAAGCCCAGGTCCAGGCTGACAACGAGCAGGCTGCAGCCAAGCTTATCCACGACCAGGGCCTGACGCCGCTCAGCATCAAGACCGAAAAAGGCGGCCGGATCGGCCGTTTCCGTCGTATCAAGACCAAGGACAAAGTTCTCTTTAGCCGCCAGCTGTCCACCCTGATTAACGCTGGACTACCACTGGTACAAAGCCTCCGCAGTGTCGCCGAACAGACCACTAATAAGCCCTTCAAAGTCGTTATAAACCAGATAATTACAGACGTAGAAGCCGGCACATCCTTTAGCCAAGCCCTGGAAAAACATCCCAATGTCTTCAACAGGGTATATATCAGTCTGGTAGCCGCCAGCGAGACTTCCGGTACCCTGGATAAAGGCCTAGAACGTCTAGCCGACCAGCAGGAAAAAGATGCTGATATCGTCAGCAAAGTCCGTGGCGCCATGATCTACCCGCTAATAGTGTTGCTTGTAATGATGGCAGTGGTGACATTCATGATAGTCAAGGTGCTACCACAGGTTCAGAGCATTTATGCCGGTCTTAAGGGGGTATCATTGCCCCTTGTAACCAGAGTGTTGCTAGCTTTCTCGCATTTCTTAACACATTATTGGTGGCTGGCACTGATTATGCTTGGGTTGGCTATATTCTTCGGCAGCCGTTGGGCCAAGACGCTAGGCGGCCGTTCAGTAGTAGATAAAATTAAGATGAAATCCTGGCCGGTCGGCCCGCTGTTCATGAAAATGTACATGGCCCGCTTTGCACGTACAGCCACAACACTAGTGGCCAGCGGCGTGCCTATTATCCAGGTTCTAGAAATCACCGGTGAGGCCGTAGACAATGTACACATTCAGGCATCACTTCAACGAGCCATAGAAAAGGTCAAGGGCGGCAAAGCTTTGTCTGAAGCACTAAATAAGGACCCCAACTTCTTAATCTTAGTACCAAACATGTTGCGTATCGGTGAACAATCCGGCGCTATGGAAACCATGCTGGCCAAAGTTGCTGATTACTATGAGAAAGAAGTTGATAACGAAATCAAGACCATCAGCACCATAATTGAACCGGTAATGATGGTAATCATGGGCATAGTAGCTCTTACTATCGTAGCCGCCATCCTGTTACCTATTTACGGCTTGGTCAACCAGTCCGGCTTTGTACAAAATGGCTAATAAATGAAGAAGAATCTGTTGTCAGCCTCTAACAATGCCGGGTTTACTATTATAGAAGTATTATTTGTGTTGGCGATTGCGGGTGTAATAATGTTATTGGTTTTCCAAGCCATTCCAGCTCTTGAGCGCAGCTCCCGCAATAATCAACGAAAACAAGATATAGCAACTATTCTGCGAGCAGTTTCCCAGTATGAGCTTAGGGATTCTGGCAGCTTCCCAGCTGATTGCAATGGTACCCCTAATGCATGTACCGACCAACTAGCTGCTAATAGTAATGACTACTTTTTGTATTATGTGAAAAGTAAGCTAACTTTTTATGCTGATGGTGGCAGTAGTGCCGATAACATAATCCTTAAGTCACAATTACCCTCTGCAACTCCTATACCAAATCCAGTTATAGATACAGGTAAGGTCTACATTTATAACTATCAAAAATGCAGTACAAGTGGTGGCGGCTCCACCTTTGGAGGTGCTGGCTTCAATGATGTAGTAGCACTCTACGCCCTGGAAACCGGAAACGGCATGTCTATCTCACAATGCGAACAGCTATAACCAAAAAGGGAGAGCTGTGGAAAACTTTAAGAAACTCCTTGCTTTTTCCTAGGCGACACCATATCATCTAACCATAAGCACTAAATAAATTTGTAAAGGGGCACTTGCAATGCTTAGCAAACTAAAGAAATCTAAAAGTGAAGGCTTCACTATAATTGAAGTCATGATTGTGCTGGCAATAGCCGGTTTGATCCTATTAATCGTCTTCTTGGCTGTTCCAGCCTTGCAGCGTAACTCGCGTAACACACAGCGTAAGACTGACATTGGCCGCATCGGCTCAGCCGCCACTACGGTAGTAGCTAACAATAATGGCCAGATGCCTACTGCAGCAAATTTGACAACAAATGTCCAAACTGAAGTTGGCTCAAACTTAGCCTACTATCAGTCAGCAGCCATTACCGGTAAAGTTCTAGTCGCTGCTGGTACTCAATCCAATCCTGACGACATAACTAAGGTTACAGTGGTTGGTAATGGTATATGTGATACCGCAAATCCAGGTGATGCAAAATATGCGCAGCGACAGATTGCCGTACTTTATACGACCGAGAGCGGTAGCGGTAAAGCAGACCTTTGTGTTGACCAATAAAAAATAGTTTGCAACAAAGCTAGAGAAACGGGCCTTTCGGGGCCTGTTTTCTTTTATGCTACTATGGTGCTAATGATTATTGCTGTTCTGGTGGTGCTAGGACTGTGTCTGGGAAGCTTTATTAATGCTCTGGTATGGCGGCTTCACGAACAAGAGCTGGAGAGTAGCAAGAGTAGCCCAAAGAAGGCCTACTTAAGGCAGCTGTCTGTCAAAAAAGGCCGCTCAATCTGTCCTGAATGTAAACATGAGCTTGCCTTTAAGGATCTGATACCTGTCATCAGCTGGATAAGCTTGAGTGGTAGGTGTCGATATTGTGGTAAGCCCATTGCATGGCAATATCCGGCAGTAGAACTGGGCACGGCGGGGCTGTTTGTAGCTTCTTATGTATGGTGGCCACACACCTTTGATGTAGTACAAAAACTGGTATTCATAGTCTGGCTGGCTATTCTAACTGGTCTGGTGGCTTTGTTTGTCTACGATATACGCTGGAAACTGCTGCCGAACCGCCTGACATATCCTCTAACCAGTCTGGCTGCTCTGATGGCTATCATAAGCATTGTGGCGGCTAATCGGCCATTTACGGCTTTATTGAATATGATAGGGGCTGTTTTGGTTGGTGGCGGATTGTTTTATATCTTATTCCAGGTATCTGACGGTAAATGGATTGGCGGTGGGGATGTACGCCTAGGGTGGTTGCTAGGGTTGATAATTGGAACACCGGCCCGCAGCTTACTCTTCATTTTCTTGGCAGCTATCGGTGGCAGCTTAGTAACAGCTCCTGGACTAGCTACCGGAAAACTGAATCGCACCTCTGTTATACCGTTCGGTCCGTTGTTGATTGCCGGGGCCATCGTGGTTCAGCTTTTCGGGGGTGATATCCTACATTGGTACCGCGCAACATTTATTACTTTTTAATTGACCCTAACAGATAGCGCTTATGATATACTGAGGACGATATGAAAGGTGGCAAAAATAAACAGCCGCTCGGGTATACCATAGTTGAGGTCATGGTAGTTTTAGCAGTTTCCGGGGTTATGTTCCTGATTGCTGCGCAATTTATTAATGGCAAACAGCAGCGTGCGGCCTTTACGTCGGGGGTAAACGACATGGCTTCTCAGATACAGGATGTAATTGAGCAGGTTACTGATGGTAAGTACAGCGACATACCCTTGAATTGTTCTTTAACTACCCCTACAACTATCGGATTCAGTGTAGGCACCCAGACTCAAGGTACTCACGCGGCTTGTGCATTTGTTGGCAAGTTCCTGCATTTCAATGTGAATGGTGACAAGACATTATATGAGGTTTTTTCTTTGGCTGCTCCTAGTGCTGCAACCGATTTAAATGGTGTAAAACCGATTGATGGCGGGAGTTATAGTCTGACGGTTCAAGCAACTACCCCTCAGAGCTTGGATGTTAAAAAGGTAACTATAAATGGAACTACTCAGGTCTATGGTTTCGGTTTCACCCAGAGTCAAGGCAGCGTTATTAGTACCGGCACTACTACTACTGGTTATAGCTCAGGAGGACAGACCATTAATCTGGTATATGGGAATATAAGCCCGACGGCATCGGAATCCACAGCAGCCACATCTATAACTGGCAATGGCTCATCACCAGCACCGCTAATAGCGGCCAAAAGCGTGAGTGTTTGCATGACGGACGGGTCCCGCTACGCCCAGATATTACTTGGAGGCAGTGATACGAATGGTTCACAACAAAGCCAGTTAACAGCGTCAGTCCAGCAACTGGGAACGACGCCATGCTAAGGTTGATTAAAAAGTTGTCCGACGGAGGTGATACTATCGTGGAAGTGATTATCGTACTGGCTGTACTTGGTCTGGCAGTCAGCATCTCATATGCTACAGCCAGCCGCAGCCTGCTAGATACTCGTCAAGCTCAAGAGGCTTCCCAAGCAGCGGAATTGATACATGCTCAACTAGAAGCTCTAAGAACGATGGCAAATAATCCACCGACTATCAATGGCACCGCCAATCCAGACTATATTTTCCCGGCCACCACACCACCACAATACTGTGTTTCGGTGGATAACGCAGACATAGCTCACGTAGCACTTTTGACGGATCCTATCTGCACGCCGCCAGCCGGTGGTAGCCTTTATAATCTGACAATTGATTTTACAAGTATAAGCGCTACACCAGGCAAAAGTGGTGGACATTTTAAGATTCAAGCAACCTGGGATGATGTAGAGGGCCAAGGTAAGGACACGGCTACTCTGGAGTATGATTTGTTTCAAACACCTCAACCGTCATGAGATATTACCGTAAGGAACAGCCGCAATCAGGGTTTACTATCATTGAACTGATGATAGCCACCACTGTGTTATCAGTAATTCTTTTATTGGTAACCTCAATGATGATTGGAATCGGTGCGCTGTTTTACAGGGGTGTCAGCCAAGCACGTATTCAGGATGCTGTCCGCAGTACCGCCGATGAAGTCTCCCAACAGTTGGAGCTCAGCGGTGTCTTACCTTCGGCGGGCCAAGATACCACTCTGCCGGTGGCGGTAAATGTGTACTGCATGGGTAATATACGTTATTCCTACGTACTTAATACCGCGGCTAGTTCAGCCCTACCCCATATATTCTGGCGTGACAATACCAACGGAGCTTGTGATCCTAAAAAATCTGCTGATCTGACTAATAGTGATCCGAATCATGCTGATGCTGGTACCAACGGAGGCGATTTATTACCTGCTTATTCTTTGCTAACCGCTTTTTGCATCGGTGCTCTTCAGGCGGACAACAGTAGCTGCAATCCTGATTTTATATCGCCTTATACTATACATATAGGCATGGCTTACGGTGATGCCAGTTCGGGAGGAGTATTGAACCTAGCTGGTATTAATAGTACTTGCAAAGGAGGAGCAGGTGACCAATTCTGTGCTACATCCAGCCTGACAACTTCTGTAGCGAGTCGTTTGGAGTACAATAAGTAATGCATATGCGCAATCTAATAAAGAGCAAATATTTAAACGAGGATGGCTTTGCTTCCATAGTCATTGCATTGACATTGATTATCGTGCTTGCATTGTTAACTCTGGGCTTTGCCCAGCTCTCCCGGCGAGAGCAACAGACTGCTCTCAACAAACATCTTGCTAACCAGGCCTTTTATGCTGCAGAAAGCGGTGTCAATGATGTCATACAGGATGTAAATAATGATTACATCTGCGATCCTAGTATAGTTTCTTGTCCGCCCGGTGCCTATACTCCCACCGCCGACCAATGTATAGATACTTCTCTGTTACCGCCCACTGCCTTGACCAAGCAACATAGCATAGTAAGCAGTCAGGCCGCAGCAGCCTATACCTGTGTAATGGTTAATTTAACGCCCAAGAGCGAACAGCTGGACAAAACTCCGCCTGATACGGGCCAACATTTATATTTTACGACTAACCCGGCGCCTAATACCCTGACATTGCAGTGGGGTAGCGGCGATAATAACAACACTAAGTTCAAGACCGACGACCCAACCAATTCTTCTACCGAATTCCCACCTAAGAGTCAATGGGGGAACTTTCCGCCTGTAGTTATGGTAAGTTTGACCAAAGTCCCTAATGCAAGTAATGTGACCCGAGCCCAGCTACTCAGTAATACCTTTTATATGTATCTATACCCTTCCACCAAA
>Ga0070680_100003976_pt1 | contig 11064 bp, 9 predicted proteins | sample KBSC73BmetaG_FD_64672 | JGI IMG/M metagenome (GOLD analysis project Ga0070680, IMG submission 64672) | Corn rhizosphere microbial communities from Kellogg Biological Station, Michigan, USA - KBS C7-3B metaG | ecosystem: Host-associated > Plants > Roots > Rhizosphere | place: USA: Michigan...
TGGGCCGCCGCATCTTCGACAACCTGCGCAAGGTGATGATCTACATCACGGCGATCCACGTGCCGATCGCCGGCCTCGCGCTCCTGCCCGTGCTGTTCGGCCTGCCGCCGCTGATGTTGCCGGCGCACGTCGTGCTGACCGAGATGGTGGTCGACCCGGTGTGCTCGCTCGCCTTCGAAGGCGCGCCGGAAGACCCGCGCGTGATGCGGCGGCCACCGCGTCGCAGCGACGAAGGCATCGTCGGCTGGCCGATGCTGTGGCGCGGCCTGCTGCAGGGAGGGTGCCTGCTCGCGGCGACGCTGGCGATCTACCTGCTCGCGCTGCAGGGCGATCGCGACGCAGACGTCGCGCGCACGCTGGCGGTGATCGGCCTGACGGTCGGCAACCTGCTGCTGGTGGCGGTCAATCTCGCCGCCGGCATCGGGCCGCGCGCGATCTTTGCGCGCAGCGCGTTCGCGTTCTGGGCGGTCGCCGCAGCGGCGGCAGGCGCGCTTGCGGTCGCGGTCGCGGTGCCGGGCGCGCGCCGCTTGCTGCACTTCGCCGTGCCGGACGCCGGCGATCTGTTGCTCGCCAACGCCGTGGTCGCGATCGCGGTCCTCGTCGGGGCGACGCTCAGCGCGCGCTTGTCTGCCGTTCGGCCCGCGTCGGTCCTGGCGGAGCGACCGGCGTCGTAGCGATTGCCGCGATCGCGCGCGGCGCGCACGCGCGCGAGGCAGGATCAACCGACAACTCGGCCGACAGAGCACTCCGCGTGGCTGAAGTTGCCGGGCCCGATTCGTGGGCGTGAGATTTGTCGGCTTCCGTGCGTGGCCGCCGGCGACATCGAAGCAAAAGGGTGATGCGCTCCTCGCGCGCGCTGCTCAGGTCGACAGCGTTCGTGCCGATGAAGATCGAGCATGAAACCCGTGACGAAGCTTGTCGAGTACTGGCGGTGGCGCTACCGCGATCCGAAGACCGGGCGCGTCTGTCGAACCCTCTTTCAGCTGACGGAAGCCGAAGCCCGAAAGCTGCCGGACTTCGAGCGCATCCCCGGTTCGATGTTGCTGCGCGAGGTTGAAGCCGACGACTTCCCCGACACCGGCCCTGACGTTCATCCGGTCGCTGCAGAGCCGCCAGCGCGCTCGTGAGTCTGCCCAGGCCGCTGCCCGGCAGCCGCGTCGATCACGCACCGCTCCTCACGTGCGGCAAGTGCAAGCGGCGGCAGGAGCAGAGCGGCGGGGTGTTCTGCGGCTCCAGATTCACGTGCCGCACCTGCTTCAGGGCACGCACCTTGCGGACCGGCGCATGGGCGAACCAAGGCACGAGCCCGACCGCTCATTGGTCATCGTCGCGTTGATCGACGATCCGGTTCCTGCCCGAGGCCGACAGTCTCTTGCGGCTCGCGCTCAGGCCCGGCGCATGGTCGGTGCCGCGACACCTTCGATCATCACGTTGAGACAGGCGGGGAGCCCGCTCCGGAGCCCCTGCTGTGCCGCCCGAAACACGTCGCCCGGCGCGCAGACGAGCTCGCCATGTCCCCCGAAACCCGCAGCGACGAGGTCGTAGCGCGTCGGCAGCAGCTCGCAACCGACTGCCCTCTGCACACCGTATTCGCGCAGCTGGATCTGGTATTCCGCGTTCCAGCGGGCGTCGTTGCCCACGACCATGAGGAACGGCAGCCGGTAGCGCAATGCGGTGTCGATCTCGGCCCCATGGAAGCCGAAAGTGCCATCGCCGAGGGCGGCGACGATCGGCACCCCGGCCTTGGCGACGGCCGCCCCGATCGCGAACGGAATCGCGGCGCCGATCGCGCCGGCGACGCCGTTGACAACGCGGTTCGGCGCTGTCAGACAGGTCTGCGCCCATTGGCCGAACTCGCCTCCGTCCGATACGAAGACCGAGTCCGGGTGGCTGTCGAGGATCGGCCGGAGCGGCTGCAACGCCTGCAGCGGATGCAGACGCCCCGGTTGGGCGGACGATGCCGTGTCCCAGGCCGATGGCCGGTAGGCGAGCGCCAGGCGCACTTCTGCGAACCAGCCGGGATCGACCTTCTCTCGTTCCTGCGATGCCAGACGGGTCAGCGCATCGAGCGTCGAAGACGAGTCGGCGACAGCCGCGAGCTGCAGCCGTGCCCCGACCGCCCTCCGGCTGCGATCGATCTCGCTGCTTTCGGCATCGACCTGCAGGAAGGTGCAGTCGGCATGCACGACCGGCGATCTGCCGAAACGCAGCGTGAAGTCGAGGCGCTTGCCGAGCAGCAGCAGGCAGTCGGCCTGCGCGAGCACCTCGGCGAAGGCACCGAGACTCGGGTCCTGGATGCCGCGCGGGCTTTCCATGCCGATCGCCGGGATGCCGGTGACCTGTTCGAGCGCCTCGGTGCGTCGGCGACCTTCGCGCGTCAGCAGTTGCGGGCCCATGAGGATCAGCGGACGCTTCGATTGGCGAAGCCGCCCGAGGATCGCTGACGCGATCGGCGCGGCCAGCGACATCGGCCGCGCCTCGAACGCATCGCCGGCCGAGCCATCCCGGGACGCTGCGCCCTCCAGCACATCGCTCGGCAGGTTCACCTGCACCGGCCCCGGACGCCCGGAGCGCGCGGTCTGCACGGCGCGCGCCAGGTCAGCGGCGATCGCCCCGGTGTCCGCGCATGTCCAGCTGAGCTTCGAGACGGGGGCCGACAACTCGGCTTGGCGCATCTCCTGGAATGCGCCCATGCCGAGTTCGGACGTGGGCGCATGGCCGGACAGCAAGACGACCGGAGATTCGGCCATTTGCGCCGTGTAGAGCGCCGAGACCGCGTTGGCATGTCCCGGGCCGCCAGTCACCAACGCGACGCCGGGGCCGCCGGTCAGCCGCGCGTAGGCGTCGGCCATGTGCACCGCGGCGGCTTCGTGACGCGCGTGCACGAGCTCGATTCCGGCTCCGAGCACGGCGTCGAAGACCGGCATGATGTGGTTGCCCGACAAGGTGAACACATGCCGTACACCCATGCGCGCCAGGGCAGCGACAAGCGCGTCGGCACCGCGGAATTTCGATCGAGGCATTGTTGTAGGACCTGCTCCGGACAGACAGACGCGCACGGGCGCGGGCATTCAGTCTCGCCCACCCGGTCGAGAGCTCAATCGATCAAGACCCCGTTCTCGAAGAACGGATACGGTCCTTCGAACGCTCCGCTTGCAGCAAGGTGGGTGACGAGACGGCGCTCGCGCGGGTTCCACGCGTGGACGCGAAACGACGGCGGCTCGAGCGTCCAGGCGGAGACGGCGTCGGGGTCGAGATCGAGGCACACCTGGTGCGCCGGCCCGGGCGCGGTGGAGGCGATGGTGCCGCCGAAGCGAACGTCGATGGCGCGATGCAGATGCCCGCACAGGATGCGCTCGACGTTCGGATGGCGCGCGACGAGTGCCTCGAGCTCGGCTGCGCCGGCGAGCAGGCCGATCTTGTCCATGTGGCCGATCAGCGTCTGGAACGGCGGATGGTGCATGGCGATCACCACCGGCCGGTCTGCGCTGGCGTCGAGCTGGGCCTGCAGCCACGCCAGCCGTTCGCGATCGAGCGCACCTTCGCTGCGCCCGGGCACGCAGGTGTCGAGCGCCAGCAAGCGCAAGGGCCCGATGTCGACGGCGAACTGCACGACGGCGCCGCCGAACAGGTAGGCGTGCGCGGGAAAGCTGCGGCGCAGCTCGTCGCGGTCGTCGTGGTTGCCCGGCATCAGGTAGACCGGCAGACCGGCGGCCTCGAGCGGAGCGATCTGCTGCTGCAACGACGCGTACTCGACCGGTCGGCCGAAGTCGGTGAGATCGCCGCTGATCACCACCGCGTGCGGCCGCTGCTTCAAGGCGAGCACCGAGTCGACCACCGCGCGGAAGTAGCGCGACGTGTCGACGCGCCGGTACGCGAGGCGGCCGGGCTCGCGGATGTGCAGATCGGTGAGCTGGACCAGGATGGTCGGTGCCGCGCCATCGCCGGCATGCGCTGCATTCATGCGGCGGTCTCCATCGCGGCGATCAGGCGTTCCGGCGCGACCCACACGCCGACCGTGTCGCCGACCCGGAACGGACTGTCCGGCGGCACGTCGGCGAGGAGCGACGACTGGCCGTCGGCTTCGACGCGCAGATGGATCCGCTCGCCGAGGAAAGTCCGGTGTCGCACCGTCGCCAGCGCCCAGTCGGGCCGGTGCGGACCGAGCTGCACGTCTTCCGGACGCACCAGCACACCGCCATCCGAGGAGCGCGACGGGCACGACCATTCGACGCCGCCGATCTTCACGACGCCGCGCGCGAGCGCGTCGGCGTCTCGCTCGAGCCGGTTCACGCGGCCGAGGAAATCGGCGACGAAGGCATGCGTCGGTGCGCGGTACAGCGTCTCCGCACGGCCGACCTGGACGATGCTGCCGCCGTGCATGACGGCGAGGCGATCGGCGATGGCGAACGCCTCGTGCTGATCGTGCGTGACGTGCACGGCGGTGATGCCCAGACGACGCAGCAGCTCTGCCAGCTCGTCGCGCAACGACTCCTTGAGCTTGGCGTCGAGCGCAGCGAGCGGCTCGTCGAGCAGCAGCACGCGTGGCCGCACCGCCACTGCACGCGCGAGCGCGACGCGCTGTCGCTGTCCGCCCGACAGCTCGGCGGGGCGCTTGCTCTCGAGCCCGTTGAGCCGGACCAGGTCGACCAGCTCGCCGACGGCGCGCCGACGCTCGGCTTCAGCGACGCCGCGCACCTTCAGTCCGTAGCCGATGTTGGCCTCCACCGTCATCTGCGGGAACAACGCGTAGCTCTGGAACACCATGCCCACGTTGCGCTTCTCCACCGGGCGCGCGGTCACGTCCTGGTCGCCGAACAGGATGCGGCCGCCGGGGTCGGCCGCTTCGAGGCCTGCGAGGAGGCGCAGCAGCGTCGTCTTGCCGCAGCCGGACGGGCCCAGCAAGGCGAGCACCTCGCCGGGCTCGACCGTCAGCGTCGTCGGCTTCAGGCCGCGCGTGCCGTCGGCATACGTCTTCGCGCAGTCGACGATCTCGATCCGTGTTCGTTCCAGTTCCATTCAGGTCCCGTAGCGCTTCTGCATGGCAGCGGCCAGCGTCTGCAACGCCCAGAGCGCCGGCAGCACGACCGCCAGGAAGACGAGCGTGTACGCCGAGCCGACCTCGATGCGCATCGACGCGTAGCTGTCCGCCAGGCCGACCGGCAGCGTGCGCGTGAGCGGCGTGCGCAGCATCCAGGTCAGGTTGAATTCGCCGATCGAGAGCGTGAACACCATCAGGCAGCCGGCGACGATCGCCGGGAAGACGGCCGGCACCAGGACGCCGAGGAAGCGCTGCGGGAAGCTCGCGCCGAGCGTGCGCGCCGCTTCCTCGAGGGCGACCAGATCGCCGCGCTCGAACGCCGCCGAGACGGTGCGCACCATGAACGGCAGCGTGAACACGATGTGGCCGACGAGGATGAACGCGAAGCTCTGGCGAAAGGAAGCCATCTGGCCGTACACCAGGATCAGTGCCAGCGCCGTCGCCAGGCCAGGCACGGCGACCGGCAGCGTCAGCACTTCCTCGAAGGCGCGCGCCGCGCGCGAGCGGTTGCGCGCCAGCATGTACGCGCACGGGACGCCGAGCACGACCGTCGCGAAGACGCTGCCGGCGGCGATCAGGAGCGAGGCCGCGACGGTGTCGCCGTACGTCTCCCACACCTGCGCGAGCCAGCGCAGCGTGAGCCCGCTCTTCAGTCCGCTGCTGTAGTTGACGACCAGCCCGGCCATCACCGAGACCAGGATCGGCACCACCATGAACAGCGCGACGACGAGCGTGACCGCGAACAGCAGCGGTGCGGGAGGCTGGGCGGTGGCGCGCATGCGCGTTCGCTCAGGCCGTGCCTGCCGCGCCGACCGTCACCCGGGCCGCGAACAGCACTGCCCAGGTCACCAGGCCGAGGGCGATCGACAGCGACGCGGCGAGCGCGAAGTTGGCGTAGTTGGTGAACTCGTTGTAGATCGTGATCGGCACGACCTCGTACTGGCTGGCCAGCGTGAAGGCGGTGCCGAACGCGCCCATCGCCGTCGCGAACAGGATCGCGCCGGTGGCCACGGCCGTCGGCGCGAGCTGCGGCAGCCAGACGTCGCGCGTGATGCGCAGGCGCGAGGCGCCGAGCGCGCGCGCCGCCTCCTCGAGCTGCACGTCCATCGCCTCCGCGGCGGCCGTGTAGGTGGCGATCGCGCGCGGCAGCGAGAAGTAGACGTAGGCGAGGAAGAGCCCGAGCAGTCCGTAGGCGAACGTCAGCCCGCTCAGGCCCAGGCTCGCGCCGATGCTCGGCACCAGACCCTGGCGGCCGCCGAGCAGGATGACGAAGAAGCCGACGATCACGCCCGGAAACGAGAGCGGCAGCGTCAGCACCGCGAGCAGCAGCCGCCGGCCGGCAAAGCGGCGCCGCGCCAGGTAGACGCCGACCGCGCCGCCGAGCACCAGCGTGACCGCCGTGACGGCGAGCGACAGCAGCAGCGTGTTGACCATGCTCTCGGCGTAGCGCGCGTCGGTCAGGACGACGAAGTAGGTGGCCCAGCCCTTCTCCCCGGGCAGGGCCACCAGGCGCGCGACCGGCAGCAGCCAGAACGCGGCGAAGAACGCGAACGCCGGCGCCGCGCAGGCGCCGAGCAGCCAGCGCGGCGTACCGGTCAGCGCACTTCCTTCAGGTAGCGATCGGAGAACGCCCGCTGCGCGTCTGCCATCTTCGCGTAGTCGACCGACTTGGCGCGCGCGTACTCCCCGGCCGGCAGGAACTTGGCCTCGACGTCCTTCGGCATCGCGCTGGCGCGCACCGGGCGCAGGAACGCGCGCGCCCAGATCGCCTGGCCTTCGTCGGAGAGCACGAAGTCGAGCGCCTTCTTGCCGTTCTCGGCGTGCGGCGCCTTGGCGACCAGGCTCATGACGTACGGGACGACGAGCGTGCCCTCGGCGGGAATGACGAAGGCGACGTTGGCGCCGTCCTTGTACTTGGCGCGGTAGGCGTTGAAGTCGTAGTCGAGCAGGATCGCGATCTCGCCCGAGAGCACGCGCGCGTACGAGGTCTGCTTCGGCACGATCGGCTCGTTCTTCAGCAGCTGCTTGAAGTACTCGATGCCGGGGCCGAAGTCGGCGAGCGAGCCGCCGCGCGCCTGGTTCACGGCGACGGCGCCGACGTAGCCGACGAAGGCGGACGCCGGGTCGAGATAGCCGATCAGCCCCTTGTACTCGGGCTTGAGCAGGTCGGCCCACGACTTCGGGATCGGCTTGCCCTTCAACGCATCGACGTTGACCATGAAGCCGAGCGTTCCCGAATGAACGGTGAACCAGTGGCCCTGCGGGTCCTTCAGGCCGTCGGGGATGTCATTCCAGCCTGCCGGCTTGTACGCGGCCACGACCCCGTCCTTCTCGGCCTGGATGGCGAAGGTCACGCCGAGGTAGGTGATGTCGGCGACCGGGCTCGCCTTCTCGGCGACGAGCTGCGCGAGCGACTGACCGGAATTCTTGTTGTCGGCCGGGATCGTGATGCCGGTCTTGGCCTTGATGGCCTTCAGCTCCGTGCCCCAGTCGGCCCATTCGGTCGGGCAGTTGTAGCAGATGGCGGTCTGCGCGAAGGCGCTCGCCGCGACCAGGCCGAGCACGGCCACGCCGGCCTTGAGCAGATGCAACGGAATGCGTGACATGCGGAACTCCTTGTCGTTTCGATCGGGTCGGTGAAGGGTCAAGGGGAGGCGGCAGCGCACGACTCGCCGGCCCGAAAGCCGTGCGGGAGGAGCACGCTGCTCGTGGCGTCGAGCGGGCGGTCCGCCGCGAGCGCAGCGATCAGCAACTCGACGCTGCGCTGGCCGATGGCGTGGTTGGGCTGCGTGATGGTGCTGAGCGCCGGCGTCAGGTCTTCGCCGAGCGCGATGCCGTCGAAGCCGACGACGCTCAGATCGCGCGGCACGTCGAGGCCGCAGCGATGCGCCGCGCGCATCGCGCGGATCGCCAGCAGGTCGTTCGAGCACAGCAGCGCGGTCGCGCGTCGCGGCCTGGCGAGCGCGGTGGCGATCTGCTCGACCGCTGCCTCGACGAACGGCACCTCGATCAGCGACAGCGGCTTCCTGCCGGCCGTCGCCATGCCCTGCAGAAACCCGCGGTAGCGCTGCTGCGCGCGGTCGCTCGCGGCGCGCTCGCCGCTCACCATCGCGATGCGCCGGTGGCCGAGCGCAGCGAGGCGCGCGACCGCCTCGGCGACGGCCGCGACGCCGTCGACGCCGACGCACGGGTGCCGCTCGTGGCGGTTGTAGGCGAGCACATAGCGCAGCCCGTCGCTCTTCAGCTGCCGCAACGCGGCCGAGGTGGCCGGGTTCGAGACGACGAGCACGACGGCGTCGACACCGGCGGCGCGCAGGGCCCGCACGGCGTGCAGCTCGTCGGCGAGCCGGTACTCGGTCGTCATCGGCACGATCGCGTAGCCACCGGCGCGGGCAGCGGCGGCGATCCCCTGCAGGCACTCGGCGAACACCGGGTTGAGCAGCGTCGGCAGGACGACGCCGAGAACGCGGCTCCTTTGCGTGCGCAGCGTGCGCGCGCTGGCGTTCGGCCGGTAGTCGACGCGGCGCGCCGCGCTGGCGACACGCTGGCGCGTCTCTTCGCGCACGGTCTGCGGCTGGTTGAAGGCGCGCGAGACGGTCGCGACGGACACGCCGGCCTCGCGCGCAACGAGGTGGATGCTCATGACACGAAGGGAAACCGCGCGCGCGCCTTGGCTCCGGCGGCGCCGCTGGCGCGCACGAAGCGGCGCGTGTCGTCGCGCGTCGCCTGGTAGCTCCAGTCGTGCACGGCGCCCGAGGCCGCAGCCGCACGCTTCAGGAACAGGCGCCGCCGCTGGCTTGCAAGCACGTCGCGGTGTACGTCGTCGGCGTTCCAGCCGTCGAGCACGGCGGCGCGCAGGCGCGCCTCGACTTCCGTCAGTTCGGGGCTGCCGGCACGGTTGTGCAGCTCGCGCGGATCGGTGTCCAGATCGAACAGCTGTGGCGGATGGCCGTGCGTGTAGAAGTATTTCCACCGTCCTTCGCGCACCATGCGGCACGGCGCGACGACGCCCATGTCGGTGTATTCCGAGATCACGCGCGGTGCAGGAACGTCACCACCGCGCAGCGCGGTCAGGAGGGACCGCCCGTCCATCGGCTCGGGCCAGTCGACGCCGCCGCCTGCCAGGTCGATGAAGGTCGGCAGGAGGTCGACGAGCGACACCGGCGTGGCCACCCGACGCCCGGCGAGGCGCGCCGGACCGTGCACGATCAACGGCACGCGCACCGACGGCTCGAAGAAGCATTGCTTGTAGAACATGCCACGCTCGCCGAGCATTTCCCCGTGGTCGGACGTGAAGACGAGGATCGTGTCGTCGCCGAAGCCGCAGGCGCGCAGCGTCTCGAGCAACCGGCCGACCTTGTCGTCGACGTAGGAGACCATCGCGTAGTACGCGCGGCGTGCTGCACGCACCTGCGCCGCGCTCACCGGCTGCCGATCGGCATCGTGCGAGACGTGCAGCCACTGGCTGTGGACGTCGCGTTGCTCGAACGGAATCGGCGCGACCGCGGGCTCGTCGATGTCTTCGTCGCGGTAGCGATCCCAGTGCGCCTGGCTCGCGGTGTACGGCGGATGCGGATGGCTGAAGGAGACGGTCAGGAAGAACGGCCTGCGCGACGGCTCCGGCTCACGCGCCAGGTCGTAGAGACGCTGCAGCGCGAAATGCTCGACCTCGTCGTCGTAGTCGATCTGGAGGCTGCGCACGCAAGGGCCCGCCTGCAGCACGTTGTTCATGCTGATGCCGGAGGGCTTGTCGCGCGGCCCGGCGGCCCAGTCCGGCGTCCACGAGAAGTCGGACGGGTAGATGTCGGTCGTCAGCCGCTCCTCGTAGCCGTGCAGCTGGTCGGGGCCGATGAAGTGCATCTTGCCGGCCAGGATGGTGCGATAGCCGGCGACTGCGAGCGCGTGGGCGATCGTCGGCACCGAAGCCGGCAGCTCGCTCGCGTTGTCGTAGGCGCCGATCCTGGTCGGAAGACGCCCGCTCAGCATCGAAAACCGCGACGGCGCGCAGATCGGCGAATTGCAGTACGCGGCGTCGAACGTCACGCCGCCGTCGGCAAGCGCCTGCAGGTGCGGCGCCTTCACCACCTGGCCGCCGTAGCACGGCAGCGGCGCAGCCGCCATCTGGTCGGCCATCACGAGGACGATGTTCGGCTGCTGCATCGTTGCCGTCGCCGAGTCACTCGACGCGTGCGCCCGACGTGCGGATCACCTCCGCCCAGCGCGCCCGCTCGCTGCGGATCGTCGCCGCGAACTCGGCCGGAGTGCTCGTCACGACGTCGGCGCCTTGCTTGGCGAAGAACTCCTTCACCTCGGGCAGCGCGAGCACGGCGAGCGTCTCCTTGTGCAGCCGCGCGACCACTGCGTCGGGCGTGCCGGCAGGCGCCATCAGACCGTACCAGGACTCGACGACAAAGCCGCCCACGCCCGCTTCCTGCATCGTCGGGAACTCCGGGGTGGCCGCCGAGCGCCTGGCTCCCGTCACCGCGAGCGCCTTCAGCTTGCCGGCGCGGACATGCGGCAGCGCGAGCGGCATGTTGACGAACGCGAAGGCGGTCTGCCCGGCCATGAGGTCGGTGACGGCCTGCGGCGCGCTCTTGTAAGGCACGTGCGTCACCTGGATGCCCGTCAGGGTCTTCAGCATCTCGCCCGACAGGTGATTCGACGTGCCGTTGCCGAACGACGCAAAGCTCAGCTGGCCCGGCTTGCTGCGCGCAAGCGCGATCAGCTCGGCCGCGCTGCCGACGTTCAGCGTCGGATTCACCACCAGGAGATTCGGCACCGAGGCGATCAGCGTGATCGGCTTGAAGTCGCGCTCGGCATCGAACGGCAGCTTCGCGTACAGCCCGGGGTTGATCGTGTGCGTGCCGGTGGTCGCCATCAGCAGGGTGTAGCCATCGGCGGGCGCCTTGGCGACCGCGTCGACTCCCAGGTTGCCGCCGGCTCCGGGCCGGTCTTCGACGAGCACCTGTTGTCCGAGGCGCTCGCCGAGGTGCTGCGCCAGCGTGCGCGTCAGGATGTCGACG
>Ga0070680_100003977_pt1 | contig 11062 bp, 12 predicted proteins | sample KBSC73BmetaG_FD_64672 | JGI IMG/M metagenome (GOLD analysis project Ga0070680, IMG submission 64672) | Corn rhizosphere microbial communities from Kellogg Biological Station, Michigan, USA - KBS C7-3B metaG | ecosystem: Host-associated > Plants > Roots > Rhizosphere | place: USA: Michigan...
TACGTGGCTTTGCAAAACATCGCGCAAAGCTCCGGTAGCATCGTAAAAATTCGCCCTTCCTTCAATGCTAATTTTCTCGGCGGCGTCAATTTCAATACGTTCTATAAACTGGTTGCTCCAAACGCTTCTAAATAACGTATTGCTGCCCAAGAAAACTACGATGTTTTGCGCCATTTCCTTAGCTAGGTAATGGTCAATCCTATAAACTTGGTTTTCCGGAAAATGCTCGGCCGTTTCTTTTATTAGCGTTTCGGCGGATTCTAAATCCACGCCAAAAGGCTTTTCCAGAAGCAGCTTTGCGTTCGGTGGGTTTAAGCCCGATTCGCCTAATTTTTGAATAATTGGCAATACGCCTTTTGGCGGCACAGAAAGATAATAAATAATTTCCGTATGCTCTTTAAAACTAGAACTTATTTCATCGATTTTATTTTTTAGATTTTCGTAGGCATTGACACTTTCTACATCCATTTGCAACGGTTCGCCGTATTGCACAAGGTTTTGCTCGTTTTGCCTAAACAAATTTTCTTTGTTAATCGGCCGACGGGATACGCCGACAATTTTAAATTCCTCTGGCAATTTGCCGGCAGCGCAAATTTCGTTAAGCGCCGGCAGCAGATAGCGGTGTGATAAGTCCCCAGTAATGCCAAAGATAACGAGAATTGTTGAAGGAAGTTTTTTATTATCATCCATTTAATTCTTAGTATAGCGAATATTGGCTTGAAAACTGAATCTAAGCGAGTAAAATAATTTCTTGGAATTAACTTTAAATAGAGACTTTAAAGTGGAAAAATTTAATAGGTGCACTTTTTTGTGCGCCAAAAAGGAGTATTGAAAGTGTCAAAATTTGAATACAGCCAACCAGTGAATTTAGATGACAACCATTCAAAAATTTTTGTCGCAGATTGCTTAGATAAAAGATTTAGGGCTGCTTTTGATGAAGTTGCCGAGCAAATAGCGGGCGGTAAAAATTATGATCGTGCAGGTACTGCAGGAGTGTCGAAAGCAATTGTTGAAGGCAGTGATGGCGGCGACACTATTAGAAATATTGAGGTCGGAATAGAAAAACATGGGATAGAAGAAGTGCACCTCTTCGACCATATCCAGTGCGGCCTTTACGGCGGCGAGGAAGAGCCCGAGGAACATTTTGAAATGCTAAGACGCGCGGGTGGGATTATCCTTGCAAACACTCCGATATTAAGAGTGCATGCATACCTGTTCCATGGAACGCATGCAGAAGTGGTGGAAATTTAGTTAAAAAAGCTTGTGATTAATATCACACAAGCGTAAAGTAAGGAGCTAGAAGAAAATATGGTAAGTTATAACCCCGTTAATTTAGATCAACATAAAAGTGACGCAATCGTCGTAACTTGCTGCGATCCGCGCTTCCAAGATGCGTACAGGCAAGCCGCCGAGCAAGTCAGCGACTACTACGACTTAATGGCTGTTCCCGGCGCGTCCAAAGCAATTGTTGACGATCCGAACGTTATTAAAAATATTAAACTGCTGCACAGCCTGCACCATTTTGAGGAAGTCCACATTATGGACCATGTTGAATGCGGCGCCTTCGGCAAAATTGACGATGAAGTAGATTCTCATTCTAAATACCTGCACTTGGCAATCCAAAAACTCGGCAAAGAACTTCCGGAACTTAAAGTCATCCCTCACCTACTTGGTGCGCATAAAGAGCTTAAATTAAAAGTTCCGGCCTAGCTCAAGTCTTTTACGTCTAGAGTAATTTCACTGCCGGGTTTGGCTTCCCCACTCAGCACTTTTTTCGCCACGGCGTCTTCTACCATTTTTTGAAGGGCACGGCGCATTGGGCGCGCGCCAAACTGCGGGTCGTAGCCGGCTTCCACTACTTTCGTCAGTGCCTCATCGGTTAGTTTTACAGAAATATTTTGGTTGCTAAGCGTCTTGTTAACTTCTCCTAGCATCTGGCTGGCAACTTGGCCGAGCTCTTCTTTGGTAAGCGGCCTAAATAGTACGATTTCGTCAAAACGATTAATAAGTTCTGCCCGGAATTGGCCTTTATCAATTAGCTGCTCTATTAGCGGGCGCTCAAAAGATTCTAGCTTGTCGCCCTTGCCCACGCGTTGGGTAATTTCTGCAGATCCGGCGTTACTCGTGGCAATAATAATCGCGTTCTTAAATGAACTGGCTTTGCCTTTTTCGTCGGTTAGCTGGCCTTCGTCCAACATTTGCAGTAAAAGATTAAGAATGTTCGGATGAGCTTTTTCTACTTCGTCTAAAAGAACAACCGAAAACGGTTGCTCGCGAATTTGCAGAATCAAACTCTTAGAACTACTTCCGCCGGTTGCTAACAACCGTGAAACGTCGCTTTCTTGCTGGTATTCGCTCATGTCTAAGCGGATCATTTTGTGCTCGTCGCCAAAATACGTGGCTGCTAGACTGCGTGCGAGTTCGGTTTTACCAACGCCAGTTGGACCTAAGAACAAAAAACTGCCAATCGGACGCTCGGGGTCGGCAACTCCTGCACGCCCGCGCCTAAGTGCAGACGCAACAACTTCGACAGCACGCGTTTGGTTAACCATGCGATGATGAATTTTATCTTCCAGGTGCAAAAGCGTGTCGGCTTCCGGCCCTTCCGCCTTGGCAACTTTTACGCCTTTGGTTTTTTCAACGGCTTGCTGGACAGATTCCGCAGTCAAAAGTTTTGGCGCAGCATAAGGTACGGCTTGTTCGAGCAAGCTAATAGACTTACCGGGCTGTGCAAGGTCCTGCATGTATTGGGTGCTCAAGCGGTAAGCTTCTTTAACTGCTTGAAAGCTCACAATAAAATTATGCCGGGCTTCTAAGGTTAGAGCGCTATCCTCGAGTATTTCAAGCGTTGTCGGCTTGTCCGGTTCGTTAACCGCCACAGTTGGTAAATGGTTTACTAAGTTAGGATTATTTACTTTAAGTTGCTGAAAATCGTCCGGGGTAAATGCGGCAATAACTTTGAGGCTGCTATTTTGCAAAAGCGGCGCGAGAATTTGCCCAGCATTAAAAGACCCTGTTCCGTCAGAAAAGAACATTTGCGCGTCGTCTAAGAAGATAATAACGTTGCGCGCATGCACGGCTTCGGTTATGAGAGTTAGCATAATGCGCTCCAACGAACCTTTGGCTTCGGATAAAATTGCCGAAGCATCAAGAGAAAAAATTTGGTAATACTGGAGTCCTGGGTCGCGACCCTCTAGTAAGCGCTCAGCTAATGCATAGACCAATGAGCTTTTACCCGTGCCGGCATCGCCAACCAGAGCCACAGACCCGGAATTTAAATTATGGATAATGGGATCCAAAATATCGGCGTGAGCCAGTGTATGGAAATGCGAGTTACCAGATTCTATGCTTGTGCTTACGTTTCTAGCAAAACGGTCAAGAGTAGGTGTAAAACCTGCAGCCCAATCGCGGCCAATCCCGCCAAAATGTGGTCTTGGCTGCTTAATAAATGGATTTAACCTCTCCAGCCAAACACTTACCTCAACTACATCATCCAGCTTGATATCTTGCGAAGTTAAATACTTGCTTACATCTGTTGACGCAGCCATCAGCGCCGTTGCCAGCATGCCGCTGTGAAGTTCTTTGGCTCCCGCACGCTGCATTAAATCCTGTGCCGTTTGCCAAACTAAATGCATATTCTGTTCGTCATCCGGCAAAAGCTGCAATATTGAATTAGAATCAACCACTAAATGGTTGCATAAGAAAATTGCTTGCCACTCGCGTGAGGACGCCTTCCAGACAATTTTTGGCGTTATTTTTTCGCCTTTTCTAAATTGCGCCAAAAGCTTAGGTTCTAAAATATCGTCAAGAGTCTTGGCTTTTTGGGTAGGTTTGTTTTGCTGCAAATCCCAGCGGTCCCAAATTGCCAGACAAAAAACAGTTAGCGTCAAGCTAAGGAATATAAATCCAATGTGCGTACTCGCACCATCGCGTAAGAAAAAAAGCACAGCCGTAGAGCCAAATAGCCAGGTCAGGGCAACCAAAACTTCAAAACCCAACGCGCCTATATGCGCAGATAACCTGGCACGCCGAACCCTAATGCTATCTAGGTTGAGCTGATCCATTTCAGGCACCTCCTTTCGGAGCTGCAATTATCAATTTACAATTTTCAATTTTCAATGAATTACCAATGAAAAAATGATCCAATAATTTAAAACATTGACCATTTGTCCATTCATTGAACATTGTCCTTTGAACATTGAGCATTATTAGAACACTCCCTTAAAGGCAGATAAAACCACCAAAACGGGAATGAACGGCCAAGCAACAGCCGCAACTGCGCCTATCAATAACGCGCCGATAAGCAGGACCATAGCCGAAATTAACGAAAATATGCGCACAAAAAATCCAACCGTGCGTGAAACTAGGTTGTCGAGTGCAGCGCGGAATTTATCGTCTAAGGAACGGCCAGGAGGCGTGACAATCATTTTCCACGGCGCAAACAGGGTTCGCAGGAGTATACCTATAGAAAAAGACAGTTCGACTTTTTTAACAAGGCCTGCAGCGCCTTTAGCTGCACGCATCCAACCCTCTCCATACCACCACTGGAAGAATTCTATAAAAAGCATTAGCCTAATTGTACCTTAAAAACAGTAAAATTTAGATATGAAAAACCCGTGCGGTTCTGCCCGCACGGGATTGGCTTATAGGGCATCCTTGCCCCCTAAGTCTTTTATGAACAGTCCCTGCTTATGAACTTCTGCCTCTGCGCCGTCCCTGGCCCTGCTGGGCAGCGATTTTGAGCTCCCTTTGTGCCCAGGAGCGGATCGTCTTTACGGGGGCGCCGGTTTCTTGGTGGATCTGTTGTACAGTCCTTCCTTTCAGGGCAAGGCTTTTTACGCGGCCTAGCTCAGAGTTCCTGTACGCAGCCAGTTCCCGGCCGGCCCATCTTCGGACGGTATGGACTTCGATCCCCATGTCGCTCGCGATATCGGCAGCCAGATTGCCTAGGCGGGCCTTTGCCCTGACTTCCTCCTGGCGTTGGCGCTGCATGCGCTGGTAGACGCCTTTTGTCCAGTTGTCGATTGTCGGCGCAGGAATCCCTCCTAGGCGCTTGCTAATCTGACGCGGGTTGAGGCCCTGGATGCGCAAACGGCGCGCCTCTGCACGCACCTCAGGATCATGCGGCTGCGGCATTGTCTTTTTGCCCTTTCGCTAGGTTGTCGAAATATTTTCTTCAGGATGCAGCTATTACAGGATAAAAATTATCTTTATATAATTTTTATAATTCGTCAATAAAAAATATTACTTACAAAATTTCTGGGATAAAAAAACCCGCGCGGGGCACCTTGCCGTTGCAAGTGCGCTTTATAATTTCCGCACGGGTTAGCCGATTTCGGGCGGGGCCACGATACCCCGCCCGCTAAGTTGAACTTGTGGATAGGCACGATCTAGCGCTTCCTTGCGGCAGCGCGACGCGCAGCGCGAGCATTCAGGCGAGCCTGCTTGTTGGCCTCTGCCCTAGCCTCGCGTACACAGTGAGAACACGGTGTGGTTCTGCTTGGTCTGAAACACTTTCCGCACCTGGGCACGTCCGTTTGATTCAGAACGCGATTCGGGATTCCCACCTGCTTTATCTCTCCTTAATCGTTGTTCAGCCGCGTTTGCGACTGCGGTTGGTGTCGATACTAAGCCGATCGCCAGCCCTTTTTGTGCGCTTGTGACGCCTTTTCTTCTGCTCGGCATTGCGCCTGGCACCAGCGTCCCTTTGGCAACCATCGGGGTCGTCGTATCTGCTTGAGCCGCCCTTACGCGACAAGAAATTACTCCCTATAGAGTACAGGTAAGCTTATAAGCCTCTATAGAGGCGACCGCCTTAAAGTCCAGCTATCCTTTACAGCCAAAAATTATTATCCCCTCCTTGACTTTGTTAGTCAATAGATAGCTATATTATATTAATATTAAAAAACCGCGCTGACGTGCCCCGGTCCAGGGCACGCCTTGCGCGGATACTGCCTCTCACATGCGTCTACGCCTCTTTGGGGCCTTGCGTGGCTTGGGCTGAGCGTTGGCTCTTCTTTGTTCGTTGATCCAACCCACAATCGTGTCTGGGTTCTCGCCAAGCTCTTTGGCTATCCAGCCGATTTTGCGCCCGCAGCGCTCGTAATAAAGTGCCAGTTGCTTCTTGGTCAAAACAGCTTCTTTTTCAGGCGGAGACGCCAGCGGCTCCGTTTGTTTTGCCCGCGCACTTGTGGAGGGAGAAGCTTCTCAACCTCGTCGCGGTACATTTCAAGTTCGCGCGCCACCTCAGCAGGAGAACGGCCCCTACGCAAAAGCATCCGCGCTTGAGACATGCGTATGTCCTTCGTCCATACCTTAACTTGATTTACGTTGGCATCAAGCAAAACCGCAATTTGGCGATCAGAAAGACGGTCCGCGTACTGCTGCGCCTTATGCTTTTTATTCACGAACTCCTCCGGGTAGAAAAAAGTGCGTTTCAGCTTTTTTATACATCAAAAAGCAGTACAAAAAATACTCTATAATAATTTCCGCTTGTAATCAATTAATTATTCTGGGTGTTTTTTTGCTTTAAGTAGTCAATTAAGTATTTTGAATTCAAATCCTCGCCAGTGACTTTATTTATTAGATCTTCCGGATAGTAGCGGCCGCCTTCTTGGTGGATATTTATCTTAAGCCATTTAAGCAGCGGCGCGAACTCGCCCTTGGCAAAACCTTTTTGAAGGTTTGGAATTTCTTGGCAAGCTTTATTAAACAGCTGCGCGGCGTAAATATTTCCTAAAGTGTAAGTAGGAAAATAACCAATTGTGCCGTGCGACCAGTGCACATCCTGCAAAACGCCGTGCGCATCGTTTGGAACATCAATGCCTAAATATTGCTTCATTTTGGCTTGCCAAATTTCCGGCAAATCAGAAACAGTAATCGTGCCTTCCATTAAGCCTTTTTCTATTTCAAAGCGCAGGACAATATGCAAATTATAAGTAGTTTCGTCGGCTTCCACGCGGATCAAACTGGGCTCCACATGGTTTAAGTGCTCGTAAACTTGATTATCTGTTAACTTAGGGTTATTCGGAAAATACTTAACTAGTAAAGTATTTAGATAGTGGCAATATTCGCGGCTTCTGCCTACCATATTCTCCCACATGCGCGATTGCGATTCGTGGATACCCAAACTTACGGCCTCTCCTAGCGGATTGCCATATTCCTTTACCGGCAGCCCCTGCTCATATAATGCATGCCCGGCTTCGTGGACAGTTGAGCCAGCGGCGTAATAAAAATCGTCTTCGCTATAACGTGTTGTTATGCGTACATCAGTGGGATGAAAACCGGATGTAAACGGGTGCGGGCTAACGTCAATGCGCCCTGCATCAAGGTCATAACCCAAATCTGCAGCAAGTTTGCGATTTAATTCTACTTGGATATCAAGCGGGTACTTGGCTTTGGGCAGTTTTACTTTTGGCTTATTTTTAGCTTTTTTAATAATTTCCGTGAGCTCACTAGCCAGCGGGGTAAAAACTGATTCAATTTTTGCGGCTGTGAGTTCCGGCTCGAATTCGTCTAGTAAAGCGTCGTAGGGCGACTCTTTATAACCTAAAAGTTCTGCTTGTTTTTGGTTGAGCGCTACAATTTTTTGAAGGTACGGCTGGTAAATTTTAAAATCGAATTTTTCGCGAGCCTCGGCCCAGGCGCCAAATGCTTCTGTGGCCAGCCTAGCCATTTGCTCCACCATTTCGGTTGGGATTTTGAGCGATTTTTCTACGTCTTTATAAGTTTCGCGTACTATTACTTTATCGTCTGGAGACAATTTTTCAAAAGTTGCCGGCTCGTGCAGTTTTTTAACCAAGCCCACAAATTCTTTAGATGTGAATCTGTTATGAAGGTCGGCAGAAAGCAACGCATTGACTTCGCCGCGGAAAGCGTGGCCCTTTTTAGGAATATTTACTTCTTGGTCCCAATTAAGGACTCCCAATGCCGAACCGTATTTACTCATAATAACTAATTCGTCGCGCAGCTTCTTTATATCACTCATATAAACCCACTATAGCAGACATGAAAAAACCCACACCCCGATTGAACGCGTCGACACGAGATGTGGGAGCGCTTGCAACAAAGTGCAGGCTTGCCGCGGAGTGCCAGGGACGAACCCCGACGCTCCACGGCATGGTGGCCCTAGTTGCAGAAGAAGTCGTAGTTGGGGCACCGCGCCTTTACGGGGCGTTGCCGAACGTACTGCTCGATCTGCTCGCGAGACAGCTCGCCCAAAGCCGCATCACTGCGGCTCCTGCCGTCCACCCACTCCATGCCGACCGGTTGGTAGTCGACAAAGAAAATGCACAGCGTGAAGATCACTACCGACATTCCCGCCATGAAGACGGTCAGGCTGGCACCGGCGAGGTCGCTGTGCGCAAGCAGCGTCATGATGCTGGTAGCCGCGGGCGAAATGAGGGCCAACTTCCACCACCCCTTCGCAACCACGAACCAGATCGTGCTAAGCACGATCAGGATGACGATTGCGCGGGCAACCCCCCTGTCGGGGTATTGCTGCTGGCAAAGAACTGCACTGAAGCAGAACGCCAGGAGAGAGGCGTAGAGGGCGAAGCGGGTGCACCACATGTCGATGTTCGACTTGGTCATGACCATTCCTTTTTAGAGATAGGATTCCGACTTCAAATTCAGGCCGGCTACCAAAGCTAGAAATCTTTATAAACTTAGTAGCCGGACTGAAATAATTCTAGAGTCAAAATTTAAACGTACCACCCCTGTTATTAGGGTTTTTTTATTTTAACATAAACGTATTAAAAAGTCAATTATGACCTGTGCAGATAATAAGAAAACCCGCGCCTAAAAAATGTATTAAGCACGGGGTGGCCGGGCAGCGCGGGAAAACTAACAATTAACCGCGCCGCCCAGGAACTACATACAACTGCCTATGCCTACGAAGCTACATCTCCGAGATCGCCATCACCATGCAGAAAACGGCCGCAACGATAAGCCAGCCTACAGGAATGTCGATCAACCAGCCTTGGCTCCACGCGGGTGAGGAATGAACCGCCACACCCATTATCGAGCCCACACTAAGCACAAATCCAAAGAACCACTTCATGTCAGCACTCCCTAGAGGGTCGGTTTATGCTGCAGTGGAATTTCGTCGGAACAGCTAGACACTATTAATCTGGAACTTGCTTTTGGCCCTTTCCCCTGCATGAGGGGCATGGCACGTCTTGATCTCCCAGTCTGGGGTTGCGACAATCCTTTGGAAGCCTGATCTTCTTTCGTCCTTTGCAGACGCTGCATCTCACCCATCGCGGCACGATTATATGCCCCCTTTTTGGCAAAGTTGGTTTGCTTGGCTAAAGCAGTTGTTCGAAGTTCGATCTCGCCTACAACGCGGTAGGGTTGAATTAGATTAGTTATAACACCGCAATATATTTGTAGCAATAGAGTTGATTTTAAAGAGGTGAAACTGCTACACTAATACTTGAATGTATCGAGGGAGATATAAAGCGACCAGCGCAGTCAACAAAGCGCCAGCCGTAAGTTTAGTTTTGGCCAGGCTTTTGCATTTGGATGCAGTGCAAGGAAGAAGTGAGCAACGCACTAAGCTGTATATAAAATATAGTGAAGGAGTAGCACAGCTTCTGACGCAGCAATGCGCCAAAAGCGCCAATTCAAGGCAGGCTATGCCCGGCTTGAATTGGCGGGGTGCAATAGCCGGGGGTGGTTTTTTTGATGTTGGGGGTAAGTATGAATAAGAAAACCCCTGCCAAACCCACACCCTCGCCTGCTTCTACGAAAAGACAGAATTTAAACGGGCCAATTAACCCAACCCGTGAATTTTTACTGGCAAACCTAAACATGAGCTGGAAATTGGCAATTGTTGTTATGGTGCCAATCGTGGGCGGATTTAAACTCGACGAAAAACTAGGCTGGGCTCCTGCTTTAACAATAGCCGGTTTTGTGCTCGCCATGGCAGGCACGGCTTTTGTGCTTTGGCAGGTATCCCAACAAGTTAGCCAGATTTCCGTCCCGACAAGCAAGAAAGGTACCAAGTAGTGTTGCCTGCATTTTTTAAATTTGGGATAGAAGACAGCCCGAGCGTCCATGTAGCACCAGGCGAAGTCCTAAAAATTGGCGGATTATCAATTACTAATTCCATGCTTTACGGCTGGATTACCACTTTAGTTATAGTCATTTTTCTAATTTGGGCGGCTCGGCGAGTGCGCGTTCACCCAAAAGGCGGCGTAGTGCAGTATGTTGAGGCAGGGGTGGAATTTGTAACTAATTTTGTTGAGGGAGCGTTTACAGATAAAGAAACTGGCCGTAAATATGTGCCTTTTTTTGTAACGCTGTTCTTTTTTGTACTACTTAACAACTGGTCTGGACTTTTGCCGTTTGTCGGCGAAGGCTTACAAATAAACGGCCATCCACTGTTCCGCCCAATGACTGGCGACCTTAATGCGACGCTCGCAATCGGCCTAGTTACAATGCTGTACGTTTATGCAGCTTCTATAAAAGAGACTGGCGGCCCGCTTAAATACCTGCGCCACTTCTTTATTGGCCACCCGCTGAATCCGCTATATTTTGTGATTGGCATTATCGAAATGATTACCGACTTAACACGCGTGCTTAGCCTTAGCCTCCGTTTGTTTTTAAATATAACCATTGGCGAGATTGTTATTGCAGTCTTTGCCTTCCTAGGCGGCGCGCTTTTGCCCCATAGTATCTTGTCCCCGATTGCGGCTTTGCCGTTTACTTTGCTTGAACTTGGGGTCGGCGCTTTGCAGGCTTACATTTTTGCAATTTTAGGCACTAATTATTTGGCGATTGCAGTTAATAGCGCTCAGGACCACGATATGGCAGAACATGATGACTTGACCGAAGGTGACCCAACTGGAACAATAGAGGTAACACATAAGGAGGCCGTAGCTTAAGCATGCTTAAGAGGGATATGCACCCAGTAGTTTTTTTGGTTTTTAATAAAGGTTAATTATAAATATTAAAGTTAAAGGAGAAAATCAGTTATGGTAATCGCAGAAGCAGTCAACACAACAATTATCGGCAAAGGTATTATGATCGGCGGCGGCTTTATTGGCCCAACAATCGG
>Ga0070680_100003983_pt1 | contig 11052 bp, 4 predicted proteins | sample KBSC73BmetaG_FD_64672 | JGI IMG/M metagenome (GOLD analysis project Ga0070680, IMG submission 64672) | Corn rhizosphere microbial communities from Kellogg Biological Station, Michigan, USA - KBS C7-3B metaG | ecosystem: Host-associated > Plants > Roots > Rhizosphere | place: USA: Michigan...
TATTGTATCCAATTTGTGCACCGTCCGCGGCAGCCGCCAACCTGCCCGCCCGGCCGCACCGCGCGCACGTCTCCCCTGGAGGACCGATGAAGCGATTGCTCGTGTCCATCGCCACGCTCACAGGTTGTCTGTGGCTCGCCGCTCCACCCGTCGCCGGCGCACAGGGTGCCGCCACGATCCACGGACGCGTCACCACGGAGGCGGGAGAGCCGCTCCCTGGGGCGTCCGTCGCCGTCGCGGCGCTGCACGCCGGCGCCGTCACCGACGAGAGTGGGCAGTACTCCTTCACCATCCCCGACGGCCGGCTCACCAGCGCCCCGGTCACGCTGACCGCCCGCCGGATCGGCTACTCCTCGCGCAGCGCGCCGATCACCCCGCGTGCCGGCGCCTCCATCACGATGGACTTCAAGCTGAGCGCCGTCGCCGCCAGCCTGCAGGGCGTCGTCATCACCGCCCTCGGCGTCCAGCGCGAGAAGAGCCAGCTGGGGACCGCGCAGCAGGAGCTCAGTACCAAGGAGCTCAACGCGACCCACGCGCAGAACTTCGTCGATCAGCTCCAGGGGAAGGTCGCGGGCATGGCGGTCACTGGCTCCGGCACGCCCGGCGCGTCGACCAAGATCACCATCCGCGGCTCCAACTCGATCAACGGCGACAACACGCCGCTCTTCGTCGTCGACGGCGTCCCGGTCTCGAGCGACGACCGCGGCGGCTCCTTCAACGTCGGCTCGCTCTCCAACGCCGCCAATTCGGGGCTCGACATGGGTGACGTCATCAACGACATCAACCCCGAGGACATCGAGACCGTCTCCGTCCTCAAGGGCCCGAACGCCGCGGCGCTGTACGGCTCGCGCGCGGCGAACGGCGTCATCGTCATCACCACCAAGCACGGCGCCAACACCAACGCGAAGCTGCGCACCGAGCTCACGTCGACCTATACCTGGGACACGCCGTCCATCTACATGGACTGGCAGAATCTCTACGGACAGGGCTCGGCCGGGAAGTTCGCCTTCGTGGATGGCAAGGGCGGCGGCGTCAACGACGGCTACGACCAGAGCTACGGCCCCCGCCTCAACGGCCAGCTGATTCCGCAGTTCGACAGCCCGGTCGTCAATGGCGTTCGCCAGGCCACGCCGTTCGTCGCCCATCCGGACAACTCCGACAGCTTCTTCCAGACCGGGCACGACATCTCGAACACCTTCGCGGTCTCGGGCGGCACGGACAACGCGAACGGGCGGTTCTCGATCGGCAACACCGACGTGAAGGGCGTCATCCCGAACAACACGTTCCGCACGCTGACGACGTCGCTCGCCGGCAACTTCCGCATCGGCACGCGCTTCAGCTCGGCGGCGACGTTCCAGTACGTCCAGAACGACGCGCACAATCGCCCGGGCCAGGGCTACAACACCGGCATCCTCGAGCAGTTCATCTGGTTCGGCCGCCAGGTCGACATGAACGAGCTCAAGGCGCAGCAGTACGACCCGAACGGGAACCTCTACAACTGGAACTACAACTTCCACAACAACCCGTACTGGCTGCAGAACTACAACCCCGAGTACGACGTCCGGCATCGCACACTCGGCACCGTGAGCGGCACGTACACGGTCGCGAGCTGGCTGAACGCCACGCTGCGCGGTGGGCAGGACTACTACAACTGGAACATCAACCGCGACTTCGCGGCCGGCAACATCCAGTACTCCGATCCGAACTACGCCGGCGCCTTCTCCGACGCCAACCAGAACAACACCGAGAGCAACGTCGATCTGCTCTTCAACGCCAACAAGTCGCTGACGCAGCGCATCGCGTTCAACGGCCTGCTCGGCAGCACGCTGCGCCGCAACCAGTACGGCAGCTCGAACATCTCCACGCCCGGCATCTCGGTCCCGGGGATCTACAACGTCTCCAACGCCGCGATCACGCCGACGCTGCAGCAGTTCGCGTCGCAGCAGCGCGTGAACAGCATCTACGAGTCGGCGGCGTTCACGTGGGACGACTGGTGGACGGTCGAGGGGACCGGCCGCACCGACTGGTCGTCCACGCTGCCGCAGGGGCACAACTCGTATTTCTACCCGGGCGTCAACACCTCGATGGTGCTGACGAACGCGATTCCACGGCTCAAGTCGCGGTTCCTGAGCTACGCCAAGCTGCGCGGTGCCTACGCGCGCGTGGGCAACAGCGCGACGCCGTACCAGCTCGCGACGGTATTCCAGGGCGCGTCCACCAAGTTCGGAGCGCTGCCGCAGTTCTCGCTCTCCGACAATCTCGCCAACGCCAACCTCAAGCCGGAGCAGACGACCAGCGCCGAGATGGGCGCCGAGCTCGCGTTCTTCGACAATCGCGTGACGATGGATGCGAGCTACTACGACAAGAAGACGAAGAACCAGATCCTCAACCTCGTGATTCCGCCGACGTCCGGCTACGGAACGCAGGCGATCAACGCGGGACAGATCTCGAACAAGGGCTTCGAGGCGTCGGTCTCCCTGACGCCGCTCCGCTCCACGAACGGCTTGAACTGGACCAGCACCTTCAATTACGCGACGAATCACAGCACGGTCGACGCACTGTACCCGGGACTCACGACGGTCGTTCTCGGCACGCAGCGTAGCGCGTCCGTCACGGCGACGACCGGCCGGCCGTATGGTGAGCTCACCGGCTACACCTTCCTGCGCGACTCGGCGACGGGGAAGCTGCTCACCTCGGGCGGTCTCCCCATTCGCGGGCCGGTGGCCGATCTCGGGAACATCAATCCGCGATGGGTCGGCGGCTGGAACAACGTGTTCAAGTACCGTCGGCTGACCGCGAGCTTCCTGCTCGACTTCCACGAAGGCGGCGTCTTCTTCAGCAACACGAACATGATGTGCGACCAGAGCGGCATGTGCGCGAACACGCTGCGCGGCCGCGAGGTCGACTGGAACAAGCCGGGTATCGTCGTGAACGGCATCGACAAGAAGACGGGTCAGGCCAACGCGGTCAACGTCACGTCGGAGCAGTACTTCCAGTCGCTCTGGCTCATCAATCAGGCGTACACGTACGACGACAGCTACGTGAAGCTGCGCGAGCTGCGTGTCGGGCTCGACCTGCCGTCGTCGTTCGCGAGCCGCGTGAACGCGTCGGCGATGTCGCTCTCGCTCGTCGGGCGGAATCTGTGGACGCACACCAACGTGCCGAACATCGATCCTGAGTTCACCTACAGCACCGGGAACGCGCAGGGACTGGAGTTCGCGCCGATGCCGACGAATCGCAGCATCGGACTCACGCTCCAGGTCACGCCGTGATCGGCCACCGTACCCCAACGAGGACTCCATGAACAAGATCTGGCTTCGAGGCCTTCCCGGTCTCGCGCTCGTGGCCGGCGCGGTGGCGTGCAACAGCGCGGACATCACGACGGCCAACCGCAATCCCAACAATCCGACGACCGCACCGGCGGGCGCGCTCTTCACCAGCGCGACTGCGGCTTCGGTGCGCCGCTGGGTCGGCTTCGGTGGCCCGGCGATCATCGTGCAGCAGCTCGCGAACACCACCTATCCGACGTCGGATTCGTACATCGGCCTGCAGGCCGACGCGACGACCGGCAACTTCAACTCCGCGTACACGAACGACCTGCAGGACTTCCGGCAGGTCATCTCGAAGGGGAGGGCCGCCGGGCAGGCCGGCGTGTACGGTCCCGCGATGGTGATGCAGACGTGGGACTTCAGCTACCTCACGGACGAGTGGGGCAACGTCCCGTACAGTGACGCGCTCAAGGCGGACTCCGCCGTCGTCGCGCCCAAGTACGACGCGCAGAAGAGCATCTACGCGGGCTTCTTCACCACGCTCAAGGCAGCCGCCGACGCGATGGCGGCCGATCCGGCCGGCGATCCGGGGCTCGGCAGCGCCGACGTGATCTACGGCGGCAACGTGACCGAGTGGCGACGTTTCGCGAACTCATTGCACGCGCGGTACGCGCTCCGCATCGTGAACGTCGATCTCGCGACGGCGGACGCCGAGCTCAAGGCGGCGTTCTCCGATCCGGCCGGCGTCTTCCAGTCCAACAGCGACAATGCGCGGCTGGTGTGGCCGGGTGACGGCGTTTCGGACAACCCGTTCGCCGACAACCTCAAGACGCGCGACGACGCGCGCCTCGCGCGCACGATGACGTCGCTCATGATCCCCGACAACGATCCGCGCCTGCGCGTCTACGGCCAGCCGGTGGTGGACTCGAGCGTGTACACGAACGGCTACGGCGGCATGCCGCAGGCGCTCCTGCAGGACTCGGCGAATGCGTGGTACCGCAAGGCGTCGCGCCCGGGGACGACCTTCTACCCTGGCGTCACCTCCTACGGCACGTTCGGCACGTCGGCGGGGCTGAGCCAACCCTCGTATCTCATGACGTACGCCGAAGTGATGTTCATCAAGGCGGAGGCGGCCGAGCGCGGGCTTGGTGGCCTCGCACCGGGCGAGGCAGCGGGCGACTACAATGCGGCCATCACCGCGTCGCTCCATCAGTGGGGAATCACGGATGCGTCGACCATCGCGAACTTCCTGGCGGATACGAGCGTCGCGTACAAGGGCGGCGTGCCGGGGCTCAAGCAGATCGCGGTGCAGAAATGGCTCGCGCTCTTCTCGGACGACGGGCAGGCGTGGGCCGAGTGGCGACGTACCTGTCAGCCCTCGAACGTCGTGCCAGGACCGGCGACCATCGTTCCGTACATCCCGCGCCGATTCTACTACTCGACGACCGAGGCGTCGGTGAACGCGGCCAACCTGAACGCGGCGATCACGGCACAGGGTCCGGACAACTTCGCCACGCGCGTGTGGTGGGACACCAACCCGAGCGCCGCACCCACCTGTTCGTAGCGCGAGACGCAGTCGTATGAACGAAGACCGCCGGGAGCGAGGTGCTCCCGGCGGTCTTCGTTCGTGCATCAGTGATCGGCGCCGCCCGTCACGCCATCACGGCGTCGACCGCGTGAGACGAGCTGGCGACTCCGAGCATCCGGAGCCTGACGGGATCGCCGCCAGCGGCAGCGGCGTGAGGTGTGCGCGCGAGAGCAACGCGTTCACGCGCGGGATGTCGGTGGACTGCAGCGTCTTCAACGCCGCCACGGCCGCGTCGATCTGGCCGCAGTTCGTCTCGATCGCGGCAAGGTCGCTCGGCGTCGGACGCAGGTCGCCGAAGTCCGCATCCTCGAGGTGTCTCGCCAGGTCACGGTTCGCGACGCCGAAGGCGGCCGTGGAACCGTTCGCGATCGCCTCGAGCTTCTGGTCGAGGGCGCGAGCCGCAGGGAGGAGCTCCGCGGCCACCGACGTGCCCGCGGCTCGCACCGTGTCGGCCGCAAGTCGCGCGCGGATGCTGTCGATCTGCATCACGCCGCGGTAGCTCGCCGCCATCCCCGCCGTGATGCGACGCTCGGCGGCGAGCTGCGCATCCAGGTCCTGCTGCGAGATGGTGACGCGCGGATCGTTCACGAGCGTGAGCGGCTGCGTGTACGTTTTGTCGCCGACGTGCAGCTCCACGGTGTACTTCCCGGGGACCGCGATCGGTCCCGGTGGCTGCACGCGCGGCGTGTTCCCCTTCACCGCGTGCCACGTGAGCGTGTATTCCGTGTACGTGAGCAGGTTGCCGTAGTAGCCGTACGGCAGCGTCGCGGGATCGGGATAGCGAAGATCCCACAGCACGCGATGCGTTCCCGCCGACGTCGGAAGCCCTTCGGGCTTCGCGAACCAGTACATCGGCACGTTCGGCATCAGCGCCGGGGGCGGCGCGACGTTCGTGTACTGCCGCACGAGATTGCCCTGCGCGTCGCGAATGGAGAGCGAGATCGGTCCCGTCGCGGGCGCTTTGAGGTGGTAGTAGATGATCGCCCCTTCGGGTGCGTTCTCACCGGCGGGAACCTCGGGTGGACGCGGCGTGTCCTGATCGTTGTCCCAGCGAACGCGAAGTGTCTTCTCCGGTGTGTAGAGATAGGCGCCGGATGCCGCCATCGCGACGCGGGCCTGCCGCAGCGGCGTCACGTCGTCGAGCACCCAGAACGCGCGACCGTACGTGGAGATCACGAGGTCGTTGCCATGCACGGCGAGGTCGCTCACCACCGTCGTCGGAAGATTGAGCTGCAGCGACTGCCAGTGGTCACCACGATCGAAGGAAACCCACGCGCCCGTGACCGTACCGGCGTAGAGCAGGTTCGAATCGACGGGATCCTCGCGCACCGATCGGACGAGCGCGTCATCTGGAAGTCCCGCGACGACCTTCGTCCAGTGCGCGCCCGCGTCGGTGGTGCGATAGATGTACGGATGCGCGTCACCCGGCGCGCTGACCGTCGCGTACGCGACCGCTGCGTCGTGGTGCGACGCGTCGATCACGCCGATGCCGGCGCGAGCCGGGAGCCCCGCGGGCGTGACGTTCGTCCAGTGCTGCCCGCCGTCCTGCGTCATCTGGATCACGCCGTTGTTGGTGCCGGCCCAGATGGTGCCGTCATGCACGGGCGAGAGCGACATCGCCTGGATGAACGGCTCGAAGCGCCGGAACACGGGCGCGGACGCCGTCTCGCGTGCCGGCGTCGCGACCGCGGTGAGATCCGGGCTCACGTGATGCCACGTGCGCGCGCCGTCACTGGACGCCATGACGTATTGCGCGGCCATGTAAAGCACGTCGGGATGCTGTGGCGAGAAGGCCAGGGGCGGCAGTCCACCGAAGTGGTCCTCGGCAGTGGGCGTGTACAGCACTGCGACCTGTCCCGTGGTGCGATCGTAGCGGCGCAGCACGTGATACCATCCCTGCGTGTAGATCCAGCGCGGGTCGCGCGGGTCGGGGACGATCGCGCCGCGCTCAAAGCCGCCGACAGCGTACCAGTCGTTCTCGCGGATGCGGCCGTAGTCGCTGAAGCTCAGCACGCACGCGGTGCCGCTGTCCTGCTGCGAACCGCACACGCGGTACGGGAAGTCGCCGTCCGTGACCACGTTGTAGAACTGGCCGTTGGGCAGAGTGAACCACGGTGTCCACGTCGCGCCGCCGTCCACGCTGATCGTCGGTCCCTGGTCCGCGCCCACGAGGATGCGCCTGGAGTTCGTGGGGTCGATCCACATGAAGCGCTCGTCGTCGCCGCCCGGCCCGCCCTTGTACGACGCGAACGTCTTCGCGCCGTCCGTCGATCGATAGATCGACGTCCCCATCAGATACACGACATCCGGGTGCTGTGGATCGACGTAGATGTGGCCGCCCGCACTCCCGATCTCCTTGGTGCCGAGTGTCCATGTCGCGCCGCCATCATCCGAGCGATATACGCCGCCCGCGTCGCGCCCGCGTCCCTGGGCCTCCGCATAGATGCGCTGCCCGTGCGTCCCGGAGGCGACGGCGATCTGGTAGCTCGGGATTCCCGCCGGGAGTCCCGTTCCGGCGATCGGTGTCCACGTTACGCCGCCGTCGGTGGACTTGAAGATGCCCGTGCCGAGCGGCTTGAGCGCGGCGATTTCGGCCGGCGAGACGCCGAAGGTGGCGCGCTGGAAGGCGGCGTAGACGATACGCGGGTCGGACGTGTCGTACGTCATGTCCTTCACGCCGGTGTACGCGTCGACGTGCAGCACCTGCTTCCACGTGCGCCCGCCGTCGGTGGTGCGGTAGACGCCGCGCGCTTCGTTCGCGCCGCCGCCGGACTGCGCCGCGCCGAGGGCGCCGACGAGAACGACGTCCGCGTTCGTCGGATCGACGATGAGGGCATCGATGTAGCGTGTGTCCGCGAGGCCGACGTTATGCCAGGTGCGGCCGGCGTCGGTGGTCTTGTACACGCCGCGCCCCGGGGTGAACGACCATCCCGACGGGTCGCCGGTGCCGGCATACACGACGCTTGGCTGCGACGGCGCGACCGCGATCGCGCCGACCGACGGGACGTGCACGTCGTCGAAGATCGGCTGCCAGGTCGTGCCGGCGCTGGTCGTCTTCCACACGCCGCCTTCCGGAAGGCCGATGTAGTACGTCGTCGGGTCGCCGGGAATGCCGGTGACGGCGCCGACGTAGCCGGAGCGGTACGGGCCGATGGAGCGCCAGCGCAGTCCGGAGACGTAGCTCGAGTCGATCCCCTGCGCATCGGCGCGCCGGGTGGCGCCGGGGAGGACGGAGAGGAGCGCCACGGCCGACAACGTCGCCATGGGGAACTTCCGCGCGCCGAGCGCGGGAACGTCACGCATGCCATCCTCCCGGCGCCGTGGCGCCGACGATGTGAGGTGCATCGAGCACGGTGCATGGAGCCTGTGCACCGCGCGCCGGAATGCGGGTCGGGTCTCGCTCTTCCGGCCGGTCGCATGGGACCGTATTGTATACAGTATACGACATTTTCGACGGGTGCGGGCCGCGTGGCTGCCCCCGCCGCCACGGGCGCCGCGCGCCGCGAGACCGGATCCATGCCGCTTCGTCACTCCGCTCGACTCGTCATGCTCGCCACCTGCGGCGCAGCGCTGTCGCTCACGCTGCTCGAGCCGCTCCCGGCGCAGCCGGTGATCGGACGCATCTTCAGCGCGAGCGAGTTCGCCGCGCGCCGCGCCGAGGTGATGCGCCGCATCGGCGACGGCGTCGCCATCCTGCAGGGAACGACCGAGCGTCCCGGCGAGCAGCCGCTCCGGCAGAACAACGAGTTCTACTACCTCACCGGCGTCATCGAGCCGCGCGCGATCCTCGTCATCGACGGGCGGACGCATCGCTCGATGCTCTTCCTCGCGCCCACGACGCCGATGCGCGAGAACTCCATGTTCGGCCCCTCGCTCATCCCCGGCGATTCGGCGGCGCACGACACGGGCATCGAATCGGTGGTTCCGCGCGACCAGTTCGCGACGGTCATCGCCGCCGCGGGGCACGACGGACGCGTGATCTTCACGCCGTTCCGCGCGGAGGTGCTCGGAAGCGCCTCCTCGGGTGACCCGGTGGCGCTGGCGCGCGCGACGAAGGCCGATCCGTGGGACGGACGCGAGTCGCGCGAGGACGCGTTCCGCGAGCACCTGCACGCCGTCGCGCCCAACAGCACGATCAACGATCTCGACCCCATCCTCGACTCGCTGCGCGCGATCAAGAGCGCACGCGAGATCCAGGTCATCGACGAGGCGACGCGCATCGCGGGGCTCGGCATCATGGAAGCCATGCGCGATGCGAGACCGGGGCTGCACGAGTACGAGCTGCAGGCCGACGCGGAGTACGTGTTCAAGAAGCACGGCGCATACGGCCCCGCCTACTTCGCGCTCATCGCGACCGGAAAGAACACGTACTACACGCACTATCACCGCAACACCGCGGTGCTGCAGGACGGCGACCTGGTGCAGTTCGACTACGCGCCCGACTACGACTACTACACGTCCGACGTGACGCGCATCTTCCCGGCGAACGGACACTTCACGGCGCGCCAGCGGGAGATGTACACGATCTACCTGCGGCTGTACCAGGCGCTGATGACGTCGATTCGCCCGAACCTCACCGCGGCGCAGATCGCCCAGGACGCGGTGCCGAAGATGGAGAAGTTCGTCGCCACGTTCCCGTTCACGGAACCCAAGTTCCGCGACGCGGCCAACGCGTTCATCGATCTGTACCGCAAGCGAGCGGTGCGCGCGCTCGGCCACACGGTCGGGATGTCGGTGCACGACGTCCCGTATGCGGCCGCGACGCTCCAGCCGGGCGAGATCTTCACCATCGAGCCGGAGATGCGCATCCCGGATGAGCACATCGGATTTCGACTCGAGGACATGCTGCTCATCACGCCGACCGGATACGTGAACATGTCCGGCTTCGTCCCCGTCGAGATCAAGGACATCGAGCGGCTGATGGCGCAGCGTGGGTTGAGCGACGTGCAGCTCCCCATGCCGCGCTCGCGAGTCCCGGATCTCTCGCGGATCTCGCAGGCGCAGGATTCGACCCCCCACACCCATCAACTGCCATGATGCATCTCTCTCGCTCTCTCGCGATCCTCGGCGGCGCGGCTGCCATCGCGCTCGGCGCATCGCGAGCCGCGCGCGTGCCGGCATCCGCGGCGGCGCGTGCGTCCGGGACACCGACGCCGACAGTCGGCGCCGTGACCGTGAGTCACGCCGTCATGCACGATCGCTCGCAGCGACTCGCGCCGCGTGTGGATGTGGATGCGGATTCGCGCGCCACGGCGCGTACGATGGGCATTCCGCCGAACGCGCTCGCGCCGGATGGTGATGCGGATGCCGAGCGCGACACCGCCGCGCTTCCGGTGATGACGGCGCCCGCCGGATCGGCCGCGATCGAGCAGACGTCGCAGGGGACGCGTCCTCCGGCGGCGCTGGTCGCGAGCTTCGACGGACTGGGTGCGGGCTTCCAGGGGCCGCAGGGAACCGCGAACCTGCGCAATCCGTCCGACAACTCGCTCGCGGTCGGGCCGAATCACATCGTGCAGATCGTCAACTCGCGCATGGCGATCTACACGAAGAAGGGGAGCATGTACGACACGACGGGGCGCGTGCTCTACGGACCCGTCGGAACGAACAACGTCTTCCGCGGCTTCGGTGGCGCGTGCGAGGCGCAGCCGAACGGCGACGCGGTCGTGCGCTACGACCAGCTCGCGAATCGCTGGCTCATCGTGATGCCGATCTTCCGGCGCAGCCCGCTGCGGCCGGTCGAGCCTGCACCGGGCGTGGGCGGCGGTCCCGCGACGCGGAGCGAGGTCGCGCATCCCGGGCAGCCGGGCGCGGCGGTGAAGCTGTACGAGCCACCACCCGCACCGCCCGAGCCGCTCCCCGATTCCGCCGAGATGGCACGGCGTCGCGCCGAGGCGCAGGCCAACAAGGGATCGTACGCGATGTGCTACGCCGTGAGCACCGGATCGGATCCCTTTGGGCCGTACTACCGCTACGAGTTCACGCGGCCGCTCTTCCCGGATTATCCGCGTCCCGCGATCTGGCCGGATGGCTACTACATCCCGACCAGCACGAGCGACAACCGGATCTCGCCGACGGTCGCGACGCAGAAGCACGCGTGCGTCGCCGATCGCGACGCGATGCTCAAGGGCAAGCCGGCGACCGAGCAATGCATCATCGTCGAGAATGTGAACTTCTTCAACAACGCCGACATCGACG
>Ga0070680_100003986_pt1 | contig 11047 bp, 9 predicted proteins | sample KBSC73BmetaG_FD_64672 | JGI IMG/M metagenome (GOLD analysis project Ga0070680, IMG submission 64672) | Corn rhizosphere microbial communities from Kellogg Biological Station, Michigan, USA - KBS C7-3B metaG | ecosystem: Host-associated > Plants > Roots > Rhizosphere | place: USA: Michigan...
CTCCGGATCACTGGCATTCCGTGATTGCCATCGATGCCCTGAATGCCGGCAAGGATGTTTACGTCGAGAAGCCGCTCACGCTGAAGATCGAGGAAGGGCCGCCGATCGTGAAGGCCGCGCGCGTGAACGACCGGGTGTGCCAGGTCGGCATGCAGCAGCGCTCCGGGAAGCACTATCTGCAGGCGAAGCACGAGTACATGGATACCGGCCGCCTGGGGAAGGTGACGCTTTGCCGCACGTGGTGGCACGGCAACACGTACCATCTGCGGCGCGCGCCGGCTTCGCTGCAGACGCAGCCATCGAATCTGGATTGGGCGCACTTCCTCGGGCCGTTAAAATGGCGCGACTACGATCCGCAGCAGTATTTCAACTGGCGGGCGTATCTGGATTTCGGCGGCGGCCAGGTGACGGATTTGTTTACGCACTGGATCGATGTGGTCCATATGTTCATGGGCCAGGAGATCCCGATTGCGGCGAGCGCGGCGGGCGGCGTTTACGCGTACAAAGACGGGCGGACGGCGCCGGATACCATCAACGTGCTGCTGCAATATCCGGGCGAGTACACCGCGACTTTCGAAGCGACGCTGGCGCCGGGCATCACGGGAGCGGCGGTCGAAATCTGCGGTACCGAAGGACGGCTCTGGATCGATCGCAGCCGTTTCGAGTTTTATCCCAAAGGACGGAACGTACAGCCGACCGTGGTTCCCGTGGAGCCGGGAAACGATCCGCTGACCCAGGCGCACGTAAACAACTTCCTCGAATGCGTGAAAACCCGCAAACGTCCGAACGGGGACGTCCTCATCGGGCACCGTTCGGCGCAGGCTTCGCATCTGGGCAACATCTCTTATATGCAGAAGCGGCGCCTCGATTTCGACCCGGTTCGCGAAGAAATCCTGCCTTTCTGAGGATTGTTATACTGATGATTTCGCTCCGCAGCGCCAGTGTGCGTGCGGGCCGACCCTATCCTGACAGTCTGGAGTCTCATACACAAGCATGATTGCGGCGACACAAATGCGTCCTGGAATGGTGATCAAGTTCAATAACGATCTCTATTCCATATTCAGCGTGAATCACCGCACGCCGGGAAACCTTCGGGGATTTGTGCAGGCGAGAATGCGCAGCCTGCGTTCCGGCACGATGATCGAGCACCGGTTCTCGTCGGAAGACAAGGTGGAGAAGGCGATCCTCGAAGAGCATGAAATGGAGTACCTGTACGACGACGGCGAGTACTTCTATTTCATGAATACCGAGAATTACGAGCAGATGCACCTGACCAAAGAACTGCTGGGGGATGCGACGGAATATCTGATTCCGCAGCTTAAGGTCTCGGTGGAATTCTACGAAGGCAAGCCGATGAGCGTGGAGCTGCCGCCCACGGTGGATCTCACGGTGGTGGAAACCGAGCCCGGCCTGAAGGGCTCGACGGTTTCGAACGTGACCAAGCCGGCGAAGATGGAGACCGGCCTGATCGTGCAGGTGCCTCCGTTTATCAACGCCGGCGAAAAGGTTCGGGTGAATACTACGGAAGGCACGTATCAGGAAAGAGCCTGAACGATCGCGTCTTCCTCTTCCTGAAAAACCGTTCGCAGATCCAGCACGACGCGATCGCGTTCGATTCGCGAAATGATGGGCGGAGCGTTGGCGCGCAACCGCTGTTCGAGAGCATTCGCGTTCTCTTCTTCGATAGCGATCAGCCACGTCGGTAGCGAGAGCTCCGGAGTTGAGCCGCCTCCGATGACTGATTCTCCTGGTTCAATCGAAAGGCTCCCCGAGAGCCGCTTCGCAAGGTTTTCCGCGCGGCCGCGAATCTGTTCAGCCGTGAGCCGGATCATGCGCAAGGCGGGAACACAATCGTATTGTTCGAGAAGTATGTGGCGCAGCGTCGTTTCCAGAGCGGCGTATACCAGTTTGTCCTGACGAAAGGCGCGGAACAGGGGGTTGCGGCGGACGCGCGGAACAAGCTCGGCATCGCCGGCGATGATGCCCGCCTGCGGGCCGCCCAGTAATTTGTCGCCGCTGAACGAGATCAGGTTGACACCCGCGTCGAGGCTGGTACGCGCGAGTGGTTCGTCGATGCCGCTGGGGCGAAGATCGATCAGGCAACCGCTGCCGAGGTCCTCGTATACGGGAATGCAACTTTCGCGGCCGAGTTGAACGAGATCGGCGAGGCGGGGGCGGCCGGTGAATCCGGTCATGCGGAAGTTGCTGGGGTGCACCCGCACGATGAGCCGCGTGTTTGCGGAAATCGCCTGGCGATAGTCGTCGATGGTAGTCCGATTAGTGGCCCCGACTTCGCGCAGGATTGCGCCAGAGCGCTGCATGATATCGGGAATGCGGAAGCCTTCGCCGATCTCGATGAGTTCCCCGCGCGAAATGATGGCTTCGCCGCCCGACGCGAGCTCATTCAGGATAAGGAACAGCGCGGCGGCGTTGTTGTTCACGACGATGGCTGGTTTGCCGAGAATGGCGGCGAGCAGTTTGCCGGTATGCGCGTCGCGTTTGCTGCGGCGGCCGGTGGCGAGGTCGTATTCGAGGTTGCTGTAACCGGCAGGGATTTCGAAATTCGGGAGCGGCGCGCGACCGAGATTCGTGTGCAGGATGACGCCGGTCGCGTTCACGACACGGCGCAGGGATGGCGCGAGCCACTCGGCAAGGCGGGCCTCGAGAGTTCGCTCGAGCGGCGCTTCGGATATAGCGCCGCGCAGAATGGAGCGGCGGGCTTCGTCGATCACGGCGCGGGCTTCATCGGCGAGGAGGCGGTGAGGCAGTCGCGATGTGGCTGGGGGCAGCTTTTCGATGAGGTCGTGAACCGAAGGGAGGGCGCGCGGCGTCACGTTACTGAGCGTATCAGCGGGGATGGGCGTGCCGGTTGTGCCGGCGCAGGGGACCGGATACACTGGATGTTTCGGGGCGTGGCTCAGCCTGGCTAGAGCGCCTGGTTCGGGACCAGGAGGTCGGAGGTTCGAATCCTCTCGCCCCGACCAAATTCCTTCAACAACTTACGTCAGCCTGGCCGGATCGATTCCATCGGTCTGGTAGCTGATTTGGTAGCTATGCCGAAGATCTCGGCTTTCAGGGACCGATAAACAGGCCGTGAGCCCCCGGCGGTATGCCCCACCTACCGGGTAGGCCGCTGTGAACGGCAATTTGCAAGCGGAATTTCCGCCCCCGGTTATCAAACAGTACGACTGCTGGTCAAGCCTGGTTTATACCGCGTGGCGTGGTTTCGTGGTAGTGTGAATCGCCGCGAGAATGAGATTCTCTGTTCCCGCGATCATCCTTTCGGCAATGCTTCCCCTGATGGCAAGCAGCCTGCGCGCCGACACCATCAGCGAGAATTTCAGCATTACCGTACCGACGTGCATTCGCGGATTAACTTCTTCTTGAATACAAACTTCATCCATTCAAAGCCGTTCTCTTCGCGTAGCGCGACAGGGAATTCCTGCCAGTGGATTAGATCCCGGCTCACGGCGTGCCCCCAACTCATGTGACCCCAGTGGTCGCCGAAGGGATTGTACTGGAAGAAGAGGTGATACTCGCCTTCGAAGTACACGAGGCCGTTGGGATCGTTGGTCCAGTTGCGCGAGGGAGAGAAATGGTATTGCGGGCGGAATGGCTCGTGGTACGGGACTGCGGCAGCGAAAAGGAGGAGCCAGGGCGCGAGGTTCACGACGCGATGGCTCTGGCCAGGGTTTCCGCAGCGGCGATGTTCGGAAGAAGCGGATCGGGAATGCCGTGGCGGGCGCCGAGATAAGCCGGCGTATTCCACGAGACCGAGACTGCTCCGTTCGCCTCCTCCCCGATCAGAATTTTGAGGGGAAGGTCTATGGCGGCAGACGGTGTGGCGATCATGACAGGAGTTCCTGTCTTCGGATTGCCGAAAATGACGAGCTTTGTGGGCCGCATCTGCACGCCGGCTTTTTCGGCTTCACCGCTGTGGTCGACGATTGCGAAGAGCGTAATGTTTTTTGAGCGGAAAAGTTCCTCGAGACGGCGGACGATCTCGTCTACCGAATGAGGAGGAGATGCTCGCAATGCCCGACATTGATCCAGCATGATACTACTTCCGTGCGGCGAGGTGCTCTTCGTAGATCGCGGCCATATTGCGGGCCGCGCTGGCAATGGACATGTTCGCCACGATCCATCTGCGAGCTTCCGCGGCTTTGGCGCGGCGAAGACCGGGGTTTTCGGCCAGGTGAAGGAGGAGGGCGGCGAGCTGCTTCGAGTCGCCGGCTTCGAAGAGGAATCCGCGGTCATCTGCTCCGGTGAGTTCCGGATTGCCGCCGACGCGCGAGGCAACGGCGCAGGCCCCGCATGCCATCGCTTCAATCAGGGCGTTCGAGAGCGCCTCCGAAATGGAAGGTAAAACGAAGATGTCGATCAGGCGCAACCACGGGACCACGTCTGCTGTTGAGGGCGCGAAGAGTGCGGCGCGGCTTACCCCTGATTCATCGGCGATGCGTTTCAGATTGGTCTCTTCGGAGCCGCCGCCGACGATCAGAAGGCGGGCCCGCGGACGCTGCTCGAGCAGCACGGCGAATGCGCGGACGAGCGTGGGGAGATCCTTTTCGGCCCGGAGAGCGCAGACGACGCCGACCACGGGATCGCCGCCGCATAGAACTTCGGGAATATTCGCCGCAGCGCCCGGCGAGAAGCGTTCCGTATCGATGCCGTTGTAGCAGAGGTGGATGGATTCGGGGCGTACATGTTCGTCCTCGATCAGATGACGGCGAACGAACTTGCAGTTGACGACGATTCCGTCGGTCAGACGATCGGATACGCGTACCAGGGAACGATGAAGGCGCGGCGCAAGCCGGCGGTGCGCGCGCTGACTGGTGAGAATGACCGGGCGCGGAGGAAGGGGAAAGGCGAAGGGCAGGAATGCGCTCAGCGGGATATCGAAAGAGTGCGCGAGGCGAATACCGTGTTGTTTCACGTAACGGCGGAGCGCGATTGCCCCCTGAATCACTGAGGCGTTGCCGAATGAGCGGACGGGAATTTCGACGACCGGAATCGCTTTGGCCTCAAGCTCGGCTGCTCGCAGATCTTTCGTGTGGAAGGCGCCGACATGGACATCGAAGCGAGCGGGATCCAGCGCTTTCGCCGTTTCGGTGAGTTGCCTCTCACTGCCCCCGATGCCCAGCGTGTGGCAGAGCAGCATGACAGGAACGCGGCCCAACTTACTCCGACCTCCAGAATGGAGCGCCATTTTCGGGGAAGGCCGCGATGATTCCGGCGATGCGGACGATGTATGGATCGCCGGTTTCGATGCGGATCGAGGAAGGGGAGTTATCCGGTATCAGGGCGGCCGCGAGCCTGAGCGGAAGCGGCGCACGGAGGCGCACGACGGGCCTTCGTACTTCCACCCGGGAGCCGTAAGTATCGGAACGCCAGGCGTTCTCGCATTCCTGCGGTTCAGAGGTCATCAGAAGTGCGCCATTCTCCGTATTCCAGAACTGCTCGATCAGGTGATCGCCCTCGAGGCCGTGCAAATCATCGACAACGACGCAGGCGCGATCGCCACAGAGAAGGATACGGCGGCGATGGGTGAAGCCGCGGTACTCGCACTGAGCATCTGCGAAAGATTCGCCGGAACAGTTCAGGCGCACGGCCGGTTTACTTTCCCATCGGAAGGGTTTGACCGGATCGGCCTGGTCTTTCTGATCGATGCGAATGGTATTGTGCGCCGCTGTACCACGAAACCAGTTTCGGGCGGCGGCATCGCTGACGTAGGTGAACGTGCCTGAATCGGCGAGAAGGACGTCATCGCCCCGGCGAATAAGAACGTTCAGCGTATCGGCGTGGCTGTGGCCGGCGCCGCCCCATCCGAACGGGCCCGCGTCCAGGATCGCCTGTACGGCGCCGGAACGAAGAACAACCATTCCGGAATCCGCGAATGCGTCGTGTTGCGCGCGCGAGCTGCTGCGGTCCGCGGACAGCGCTACGCCCGGACCCACCCACCACACAGCCTGTTCGTAAACATCTTTCGCGCAGTATTCGAACCCGAGCTCCGGAAAAAGATTGGCGCATGTCGCGAGAGTGGCGCGGCAAAAGCGGTCTCGCCCTCCGAAGGGATGAAACACTCTGCCGCCGTCATCGTCGCCGGAGGAAAACAGGCGGCGCGATGGCCCGGCGATCGCGTCCAGATAACGGGCCATCTGCAGCAACTTCTGGTTCATACGCGCAGGCCGGCCGGCGAGCAGGTAATAGAGCAGAAACATGTCGAGCGCGTAGACGTGATAGTAAGTCGATTGCTCGAAATGGCTGCCATCAGGCTTGATTTGAAAATCGAGTTGCTGTTCGACGATGTCACCGCCCGTGCGGGTGAAGCGGCGCGCGCCGGGCATTTGAGGATACATGCGGCCAATCGCGTAGAGAGCCAGAGCCTCGCCGAGCAGATGAGTGTTGGGAGAGAAATAGACCGAAAGATTCGCTTCGAGATGCCGCGCGTGAAGCCATAACGCTTTCTGCAACACGATGCGTGCGTTCGGCTTCAGCCGATCGCCGACGAGGTGATCGATCCAGAGCCAGGACAGGGCGCGGAACGCGACTTCGAGCGCGCTGGCCCAGTTGATTCCGCGGACAAAGGGGTTGGCGGCGATCCAGCTTTCGATTTGCCGTTCGATTTCGCGCAGATATTCCGTGCGGCCATTGATCAGGAACGCCTGCGCGAGGGCAATCAGGTACTGGTGGCGATTGAGCTCCCAGATCCACTTGTGGTCGCCGACGGCATCGAAATCCAGATACGGAATGCGCCGGAAAAAGGCCGTGCCGCTGGATCTTTCGTGCTTGTAATCCTGGCGCCAGTCGATTTCGGGACCGGTTGCGATTGCCTGGCCGAAAAGCGGGAAGCGGTGTTCCAGAACCTCCTGGGCTATGGCGATCAGTTCCGCCGCGTACGGCGTATCGCGCACGAACTGAGCGCAGGCGGCGGGATTCGGAAGGTGGTGTGCCGGGGTGAGGGGTTCGCCAAGGTGAAGGCGGGGCGCATGCGCGAAATGCCAGGCATTCACGAACTCCTGTTGCAGCCGGAATCCGATTTCACGCGGGCTACGCACAAGAACAAACGTATGGTGAAACGGGGGAGAGCATACGCGGGACCTTCCAAAGTAGCATAAGAGAATAGGCGCCTATTGCGGCTGCTTACCTCATTATGTGCGGGATAGCCGGTTATTTTCTCCGGAACGGCGCGGCCGGCTACGGCGCAGCTGAACCAGACAGGGCCGACACGAGCATCGTCAAAGCCATGTGCGATGTGATTCGCCATCGCGGGCCGGACGATGAAGGATTCTACGTGGATGGCGGGTGCGCGATCGGGATGCGCCGCCTGAGCATCATCGATCTTTCGACCGGACACCAGCCGATTTCAAATGAGGACGGGTCCGTGTGGATCGTGTTCAACGGCGAAATCTACGAGTACCGCGAACTGCGCGAATGGCTGATCGGGCGCGGCCATCGTTTCCGGACGCAGAGCGATACCGAGTGCATTTTGCACTTATACGAAGAGCTGGGCGCGGAGGGTATCGCGAAACTGCGCGGCATGTTCGCGTTCTGCATCTGGGACGCGAAGAAGCGGAAAATTTTGCTGGCGCGGGACCGGTTCGGGAAGAAGCCGCTCTATTATTCGGCGCGTCCGGATGGAATCTGGTTCGGCAGCGAGCTGAAATGCCTGCGGGCCGCGGGTCTGCCGATGACGCCCGATCGCGAGGCGCTGAAGTTGTATTTCCAGTTCACATTTATTCCGGACCCGTTCACCGCCTTCGAAGGCGTTCGGAAGCTCGCGCCCGGAACGTGGCTGGAATATGACGAGCAGGGCAATACGCGGTCAGGGCGCTACTGGCGACTGCCGGCGCCCGCCGAAAGGCCCGCGGCCGGGCACACTCGCGAAGACGCAATGCGGCAAATCCGCGAGAAGTTCGATGAATCGGTTCGGATTCGGATGATCGCGGATGTGCCGCTGGGGGCGTTTCTCAGCGGCGGAATCGATTCGAGCTCCGTCGTTGCTTCGATGGCGCTGCAGTCGAAGGCGCCGGTGAAGACGTTCTCCATAGGCTTCGAAGAGGCGGCTTACAACGAACTGGCGTATGCGGCGCTGGTGGCGAAGAAGTACCGGACGGAACACCACGAGATCATCGTCAAGCCTGATTCGGTTGCCCTGGTTGAGAAGCTGATCGAGCACTTCGACGAGCCGTTCGCCGATTCCTCCGCGATTCCGACGTACATCGTTTCCGAATTCGCGGCGCGCCACGTGAAAGTGGCGCTGAGCGGTGACGGGGGGGATGAGCTGTTTGCGGGTTACGAGAGCTTCCAGATTGTGCAGAGACTGCGGCGCTGGGACGCGCTGCCGCAAACGGCGCGCCGGGCGCTCGCGGCAGTTGCGGACCTGCTGCCGTATTCGGCATACGGAAAAAACTATTTGCACATGATCAGCCGCCCGGACCCGGTATCGAGGTATCTGGAAAGCAATTTCGCTCCGCGGCTGATGCGAAACCAGTTGCTGCGGTCCGAGTGGATGCTGCCCGCCGATCCGAAGTGGCTGCGATCGCAGCTGAGCGATTGCTTTTTGCCGAACGGGGCTGACGATCTGGCGCAGGCCCTCTATTTTGAAGCGACGGCGAAGCTTTCGGGCGACATGCTGGTGAAGGTGGACCGGATGTCAATGGCCGCATCGCTCGAAGTACGCTGCCCGATGCTCGATCATGAGCTGGCGGAAGAGGCGGCCATGATTCCGCACGAATGGAAGATCCGGAACGGGCGGGGCAAGGACATTCTGATCGATGCGCTGGCGGACCGGCTGCCTTCGGAACTGCTGAATCGTCCCAAGATGGGGTTCGCGGTTCCCATCGCGGAGTGGTTCCGCGGGCCGCTGCGGCCGATGCTTCGCGATCACCTGGAGAGCCAGCGTTTCTTTGCCCGGGATATCGTTTCGCCATCGTTTGTGCGAGCGCTGATCGCGGAACATGAATCGCGGCGGCGGAATAACACGACCTGGTTATGGTCCCTGCTGATGCTGGAGATGTGGTTTCGGCGGCAGGAAGCGGCCAAAGAAACAGGAACGGCTGAACCGGTTTATCGCTGAGAGCGGGAATTCCAGGGTATGTTCGCCGACATGCCTGTCTAGGGTATTTTCACGTTGGCCTATATCATTAATAAGGCGAATGAAAGTAGACTGGCTTATCGTCGGGGCGGGGTTTACGGGCTGCACGCTGGCCGAGCGGATTGCAACGCAACTGGATCAGAAGGTTCTTCTGATCGACCGCCGCAGTCATGTCGGCGGCAACGCGTACGACCACTACGACAGAAACGGCATCCTCGTACACAAGTACGGCCCACATATCTTCCATACAAATTCAAAAAAAGTATGGGATTATCTCTCGGCGTTTACGGAATGGCGACCTTACCACCATCATGTACTCGCGGTGGTGGAAGGGAAGCAGGTTCCGGTTCCGTTCAACCTGAACTCCCTCGAGCTTCTGTTCCCGAAAAGGCTGGCGGAGAGGCTGGAATGCGCGCTGCTCGAAGCCTACGGATTCGGAGTCAAGGTTCCGATTCTCAAGATGCGCGAGAATCCCAGCACCGAACTGCGAAATCTGGCGGATTACATCTATAAGAACGTTTTCTACAGTTATACGGTGAAGCAGTGGGAACTGCGGCCCGATGAACTGGACCCTTCCGTAACGGGACGCGTTCCGGTCTACATCAGCCGGGATGACCGGTATTTCCAGGACACATGGCAGGCAATGCCTCGCTATGGCTATTCGGCGCTGTTTGAGCGCATGCTCAATCATCGGAACATCCGGGTCCTGCTGAACACGGATTACCGCGAACTGGAAGGAATGGCTCAGTTCAGCCGTATGATTTATACCGGCCCCGTGGATGATTTTTTTGATTACATGCACGGTCACCTGCCGTATCGCAGCCTCAGGTTCGAATTCGTGACGGCGGACCAGGAAAGGGTGCAGAACGCGGGAACGGTGAATTATCCGAACGACTACGATTTCACGCGCATTACCGAGCAGAAGTACCTGACCGGCCAGCGCTCACCCGTTTCCACGCTGGTCTATGAATATCCGCAGCCTTATGTGCCGGGAGAAAACGAAGCCTACTATCCGATTCCGCGCGAAGAGAATCGCGAGCAATACAATCTGTATCTGAAGGAAGCGGAAAAACTGAACGGAAGCGTGTTGCTGGCGGGCCGCCTGGCGGATTACAAGTACTACAACATGGATCAGGCGGTGGCGCGGGCGCTGAAGCTGTTTGAGGAGTCGGTTGTTCCATGACGGCCGGCGTCTGCGCCGTTGTCGTCACTTACAACCGCAAAGACCTGCTTCGCACCTGCCTTCAATCCCTTCTGAAACAAACCCGCATGCCGGATTGCATCGTGGTGGTGGATAACGCCTCGACGGACGGCACGCGCGCCATGCTGGACGCTGAATTTCAGCAACTGCAGAGACTGAACCTCGAAATCAACTCCGGGGGCGCAGGCGGCTTCAAGGCTGGAATGCAATGGGCGTATTGCCGCAAATTCGAGTGGATCTGGGTAATGGATGACGATATCGAAGTCACGCCGGAGTGCCTGGAGAAGATGCTGGAATTTCAGGATGTCGGCGATATTATCCAGCCGCGCAAGATGATGCCGTGGGGGCCCCTGCTGTGGCAGGCGGTATGGGACGTCTCCAGCGGCACGGCGGTGACGATGGAGCGCGAAACGGCGTTCGACCATGGTCGAAAGTGGGTCCCGGTTCAATATTGCAACTTCGAGGGCGCGCTCATTCGCCGCAGCGTGATAGAGCGGACCGGATTTCCGGATGAGCGGTATTTCATTGCCGGCGACGACACGGTTTATGGATTGCTGGCCTCGCTGCACGCGACGCCGATCTACATCGATTACATCGGGGTGATCAAGAAGGTTGTGGAGCGGGGCGGTCCGCGAAACCGGCTCGCCTTTTACCTTCAGGTACGGAACCGCTTTCTGACTTATGACATTCTTCGCGCCAACGGCATTCCTGTGAACCGGGGCGCTTTTCTGCTCAATTCCTTTCGCAAC
>Ga0070680_100003987_pt1 | contig 11046 bp, 9 predicted proteins | sample KBSC73BmetaG_FD_64672 | JGI IMG/M metagenome (GOLD analysis project Ga0070680, IMG submission 64672) | Corn rhizosphere microbial communities from Kellogg Biological Station, Michigan, USA - KBS C7-3B metaG | ecosystem: Host-associated > Plants > Roots > Rhizosphere | place: USA: Michigan...
AGGGCGTCGATGGACTCATGGTGCGCTACGCGCAGTGCTGTCAGCCGGTGCCGGGCGATCCGGTCGTCGGCTACGTGACACGCGGGCGCGGCGTGAGCATCCACCGCGCGGACTGTCCGAATCTTCTTCTGCTGGCGCACGAACCCGAGCGGCGACTCGAGATCGACTGGCAGGAGGCCGCTGGTGAACGCTTCCTCGTGCGGCTCGTGTTGGAAGGCAACGACCGGCGCGGCCTCTACGCAGATGTCGCGGCCGCGGTCAGCGCAACCGGCACCGACATCAAGAGCATGGAGCTTCGGAGCACCGACGGTCGCACGATCGGCTCGATGCTCGTCGAGGTCGAGAACCTCGTACATCTCGAGAAGATCATGCGCGCCAGTCGGCGCGTGAAGGGCATCACCGACGTGGCGCGGCGGGAGCGGCTGACGACCGATACGTGAAACGTCGTGCAGCCGTTCGTGCGTGAACGACTAATTTCCCGATGAGGCTTTGGGTCGTTCGGTGACGGCGGCCGTATTCGCCGCGTGCGGCGGCGCGATCCGCCAGATCACGTACTCGTCGTTCTCGTACAGCTTCGTCCCCGTCGGCGCCACGGCGGCGGTCAGGAGCGAGTCGCGTTGGGCGACGAACGCGGCGATCGCGGCGCGATTGCGCTCCGGATTACCCCACGCCTGCCACAATCCGTCGCGCGCGAGCAGGAAGTAGAAGCCCTTGTCGAACAACTCGTCCGCCAGATGCTTGTGCTCCACGTAGATCGCGCCCGTCGCCGGTGCGACACGCGGACGCTTCGGATCGGAATAGTAGGCGACCGCCGACGCGAACCGCTGCGGCGGGTTCAGCAGGAGGTCGACCGTGGGACGGTCGAAATAGTACGCATACAGAAAGTCGAATACGTGATTCGTCAACACGTACTGGCCGGGCTTCGAGACGGCGTCGAGGCGCGCGCGCAGCTCCTTCACCTCGCGGGGATCGAGCACGGCTTTCTTGAAGCTCAGGTTCTCGGCGATCGAGTTGAGCCCCAGGGCTGCCACGAGCGCGATCGCGAGAGGCGTGGTCCAGCGGTGCTGGGTCGCCATCAAGCGTTCCGCGAGCAGCGCCGCGCCGACCGCGTAGAACGGCATGAGCAGGAGCGTCGGGTAGTACTGGCCCACCCACAATTCCACGAACACGCAGAGAAACGGCAAGCCCGCGACGAGAAGGATCACAGGATTGGCGGCCGCGCGGCGGAAGAGCGGCCCGCGCGATTCCCACGTGCGCGGCATCAGCCCCACCGCCAGCCAGTATGCGAGAATGGGGAAGAGCAACAACGAGTAGCAGCGCTCGATGCGGCCCACGAGCGTCGGCCAGATGCCGGGACCGATCGTAATCTGCATGAGCGGATTGGCCGTCCGCTCGATCGCCTGGAACTTGACATCGCGAATGAGCGCCCCGACGCCGCCCAGCGCCCACGCGTTCGTCGCGAACTTGAAGGTCATCGATGCGAGCGCGAAGCACGCCAGGGCGGACAGCAGTCGAATCGCCGGCCAACGTATCTCGCGGAAATGCGCGAGGGTCACGATCGCGAGCAGCAGCGGCGCGAAGAACCAGTAGTCGTAGGACGACAGGAAGACCAAGAAGAGGAAGGCGCCCGACGCCAGAAGGAATCCGATCCGGCGACGCTCGTCGCGCAGATAGCGCGACAGCCAGTAGACGCTTCCGTAACCGAAGAACGCACCGTACGGCACCGCGTGCAGATGGTCCGCGTGCTGGATCCACAGCGGATTGATGACCCAGAGTCCCAGCGCGACCTGCGCCGTCTGACGGGACCAGTAGGTCGTGATCAACTGATAGATGAAGAACAGCGCCGCGAACGAGAACGCCAGCGCGACGAAGCGGAACTGCGTCAGCTCCGACAGATGAAAGACCGTGCGCAGCACGCCGTTCATCAGGTCGGGAAGCTGCGGATAGTGCGTGTAGATCTTCGACGGATCGGCGGGGTTGAGCACCGACGCATCGAGCAGCACGGGCGTGAGCCGCATCGTGAGGAACCCGTACCGCTGGAAGTTGCGGCCCGCCGTCATGACGTTGTAATCCGAGCCCGAGTCGCCCCAGTTGAGCCGCGGGCCGTCGAACGCGTGAACCGTGAGATAGACGAGCACGGATGCGACACAGATGAATCCGATGTGTCGCCAGAGGCGGGTCAGCGCTGATTTCATGTGGTGATCAGTTTGGCTCGTCGGCGTGGGTATTCGATCGGCGTCCAATCGGGCGCGATGGCAGCGGGCTCGAACAGCCCGCGAATACAGCGATTGTCGCCGGCACACGGCGGCTCTTCGCTCGTATGCACGCACGGCGAGCACGCGATCTTGCGATAGTGCGTCGTCTCGACGACGTCCCAGTCGGGGCGCAGGCGTGTCGCCGGATCGGTCGGGCCCCAGTACGACACGCAGCGCAGTCCGAGGATGCGCGCCAGGTGCATCAGGCTCGAGTCGATTCCCCAGAACTCGGCCGAGCTGGCGAGCTCGCGCACCGACTCGCGGAGTGCGAAGCGCCCACAATAGTTCTCAAATTCGAGATGTGGAAACACCGGGCGGAGTGCGGCGATGATCGCGTCGCCGTCGTCCCGATCGCCAGGGCCGCCGAGGAAGACGAAGCGACGGTGTGAAGCTCCCACGTTCGTCTGGAAGACGTTCAGCCATTGCTCCGGGGTGAGCATCCGCTCGCGGCCCAGCTCCGAGCAGGCGAAGCCGATCGCGACCTGCGACGCCGACGGCGTCGGATCACCCGTCGAGGCTCTCGCGCGCATCAGCGCCGCGGAACACTCGCGCCGCGAGGCGATGGGCACCTCGAACAGATCGGCGATCCGATCGTAGAAGTGAAAGCTGCCCGACGAGCGATTGAAGAAGATCAGGTGCGACGCGAGGCCCTTCCGCCAGAAGATGTCCTCGAGCCAGAAGCTCACGCGGTTGCGCGCCATGGTGAGCGTCGTGAACACGGTCGTGAGGCGGCTGTGCACCTCGAGGTCGATGATGCAGTCGGCGCGAATCGTCCTGATCCATGCGACGAGCGCCGTCCACAACAACACGACGGCGCCGCGATTGTCGATGAGCCGATATTCGTCGAACGCGCCCGTGAGATCCGCGAAGGGCTTCACTGCCGGCGTCGTGACGAGCACCATCCGCGTGCCCGGATGCTTTCGCCGAAATCCAAGCAGCGCCGGCATCGCGAGCAACAGGCTGCCGCCGCCGAGCATCTTCACCCACACGATCTCGCGACCGACCGTCAGTCGATGGTCACGGCGGAGAATCGCACCGAGCAGCATGGTGACTGGGCGCAGGAAAGCGATTCCCATGCGACCCACGTAGTTGTCGACCAGGCGCTGCGTCCGCACGTCCATGCCAACAGGACGGCTGACCGGCCCGCCAGGTATCGAACTCCTACCGCTGCTTCGAGAGGTACGCGACCGCGTCGCGAAGCCACGGCTCGGCGCCGGCGTCGATCGGCCGGACGAACACCCGGAGCGTCTTCGGCGTCCAGGAGGCACCCGGCAGCAGCGAGAACGTCTCGAAGTGCAGCGTCGGTGTCTGACCCGGCAGGACGAGCATTGGGAACCGCACGCGGTTCACGTGCGGATCGAGGGAAACGGGAACGTTCGAGAGCGCGCCCTCGATGCCGACGAGGTATCGTGGACTCGCGCCGATGACCGGCAGGGCCTCGAGTGGATTGCGCGTCGTGTATTCGACCTCCACCTCGAGCAGGGTGGCGGCGGTGGAGGTCGCGGGAATTGGTGGAAGGGGCACAGCGTGCAGCCCGTTCGGGACATTCATGGTGCCGATCGGCTGAAGCTCGGGCGCGGGTTCCGGGCGCGGCTCCCAGAAGATCGACCACGGCGTCAGCGAGTAGACGCGATAGCGGTCGAGCAACTCATCGTAGAACGCCCAGTTCTCATTCTCGATCCACGTCTCGTACTGCGTGTACGTCGGGCGGACCGTCTGTGCGAGCCCCGGCCGGAGGTTGTGAAAGCGCGCGACGTACGCCGTGCGATTCTCCGGCCCGAGCGCGTGAATGATGTAGTCGAACGACGGGTGAAAGAGACCGTTGCGTGCCTCGATCCAGCCGGCGTACGTGGACCACAGCTCGGGCAGCTCGCCGTGCGCGCCTTTGTGGGCATCGATCGCCTGCTGACCGCGCTCGAGCGTCTCCGGCCACGGCGCGGCGATGCTGAATCGCTCATGACCGAATGCATGATCGCGAACGATGTGCGGGAGCGACTTGCCGAGCGACGTGAGGAGAAGCGGAGTCGTCACGAGGGCGGCGACGATGAGGATCGCGGTGCCGAGAGCGATGGCCGACGGCACGCCGAAGAATCGTTGTCGATCGCTCGACATCAGACGGTTGCCGACACGCAGCAGCTCGATCGCCGCGATGACGATCAGACACCGCAGACATGGCTGCACGTACGCGGGCGTGAAGATGCCGAGCAGCGATGCACAGGAGATGAGCGCATACGCCGGAAGCACCGCGAGCGCCGTGTCGATGCGGCCTTCCTCTCCGGTACGATGCACCCACGCGCGGCGCAGATACACGACGGTGGCGACGAGCGCCAACACCACCGACAGACCGACGATGGGCACGCGCACGAGCATCCGAAATCCCGTGCCCCACGACGGGATGAACGCGTTCGGCGGCGCACCGAAATACCAGTACTGATCCATCGGAACGACGCGGAAGTTGTAGCGGAGCGCTCCGCGCAGACCCGAGAATCCACCGACGATCAACAGTGAGATGCAGAGCGTCGCAAGCGCAGTCGCGAGCGTTGCGACGAGATCGAGCGTGGCCGCTCGACGATCGCCTGGACGCGCGATCAGCACGACGGACACCAGGATGAACGCGAGCATCACGGCGAGGCCCTGCTCGGTGCTCATGAACAACGACAGTCCGATGGTGACGCCTCCGGCGACGACGCGCGCCGGACGAGTCTTGCACAGGACGAGAATCGCCGCGAGCGCGGTCGGAAGCGCGGAGCGGAGACTCAGCATGCCATTCAGCGCGAACAGCAGCGCGGACATGTGCAGCAGGAACGAGATCGCCATCGCCGCCGCGGCGAGTGCGATCGCCTTCCGCCACCCGCGGGTAAAGACCCGGAAGATCAGGACGTACTCGATGGGGTACAGCGTCGTCGCGAGCAGCTCGCGCGCGAGCTCGGAGCCTTTGAGTCCGCCACCAAACAGGCGATAGAGCCCGTAATGGGCGTACGGCACGCCGAGTCCGTGGAAGAACTGGAAGTCCGCGCCGGGACGGAAGCCCGCCTTGATGCGGCGGAGCGCGTTGTAGAGCTGAAAAGGGCCGTCGATCGCGACACCCGAGAAATGCATCGCCGTCTCGTAGCCGACGATGAGCGCGGGGAGCACGAGAATCGCGAAGACGACTCCCCACACGGCCAGCCCGGTCCATCGCTCGCGGCTGGCACTCTGCCTTTCATTCGTCAGACCGCCCCCCTCCTGAAGAAGACCCGAACAAATCCCGTCAAAGGTGTTATATTCCGGCCATGGCGCACGCCGAATTCGACCTCCAAGCCCCCTTCAAGCCCGGCGGCGACCAGCCGAAGGCGATCGCCGAGCTGTCCGCCGGCCTGACGCGCGGCGACCGGTTCCAAACCCTGCTCGGCGTCACCGGATCAGGTAAGACGATGACGATGGCCAACGTCATCAAGCATCACGGGCGGCCGACGCTCGTTCTCTCGCACAACAAGACGCTCGCGGCCCAGCTCTATGGTGAGCTCAAGAGCTTCTTTCCGCACAACGCCGTCGAGTACTTCATCTCGTACTACGACTACTACCAGCCGGAAGCCTACGTTCCCACGACCGACACGTACATCGAGAAGGACGCGTCGATCAACGAGGACATCGACCGGCTGCGACTCCGCGCGACGTCGAGCCTCATGGAGCGCGAAGACGTCATCATCGTCGCCACCGTCTCGGCAATCTACGGACTCGGCGACCCGGTGTCATACCGGGAGCAGATGGTCACGCTCACGACCGGACAGAAGGTCGACCGCGATGAGATTCTCCGGTCGCTCGTGCGCATTCAATACGGGCGCAATGACGTGTCGTTCGAGCGCGGAACGTTCCGCGTCCGCGGCGACACCGTCGAGATCTTCCCGGCGTACGAGGAGCAGGGCGTTCGAGTCGAGCTGTGGGGCAACGAGATCGAGCGCATCACCAAGATCAACGTGCTCACCGGCGAGACGATCGCGAAGCTCGATCGCGCCGCGATCTATCCGGCGAAGCACTTCGTCACGCAGCGGCCGACCCTCGAGCGCGCCGTCAAGCTCATTCGGGCGGAGCTCGCGGACCGACTCGCAGAGCTTCGCAGTGCTGGCAAGCTGCTCGAGGCACAGCGGCTCGAGTCGCGGACCAATTTCGACGTCGAGATGATGCTCGAGATCGGAACGTGCGCGGGCATCGAGAACTACTCGCGGCATCTCTCGGGACGCGAGGCGGGCGAACGTCCGGCCTGCCTGTTCGACTATTTCCCCGAAGATTTCCTCGTCGTCGTCGACGAATCGCACGTCACGCTGCCTCAGATCGGCGGCATGTTCAACGGCGACCGCGCGCGCAAGCTCACGCTCGTCGAGTATGGATTCCGTCTCCCGAGCGCGCTCGACAACCGCCCGTTGATGTTCGACGAATTTCTCGCGCTCACGCCGCGCGCCGTGTTCGTCTCGGCGACGCCGTCGGAGCTCGAGCTCCGCTTGTCGGAGGGCGTCGTGGTCGAGCAGATCATTCGGCCGACCGGCCTCGTCGATCCGGAGATCGAGATCCGGCCGGTGCGCGGCCAGGTCGACGATCTGCTCAACGAGATCCGCGCGCGGGAGCGGAAGGGCGAACGCGTGCTCGTCACGACGCTCACGAAGCGCATGGCCGAGGATCTGACGGACTATCTCCAGCAAGTCGGTGTGCGCGTGCGCTACATGCACTCCGACATCGACGCCATCGAGCGCATGGAGATCGTGCGCGGCTTGCGGCTCGGCGAATTCGATGTGCTGGTCGGCATCAATCTCCTGCGTGAAGGCCTCGATCTGCCGGAGGTGTCGCTCGTCGCGATTCTCGACGCGGATCAGGAAGGCTTCCTGCGCAGCGATCGCTCGCTGATCCAGACCGTCGGACGCGCCGCGCGACATGTGCACGGACGCGCGATCTTCTACGCCGACCGAATCACCGGCTCGATGCAGCGCTGCATCGAAGAGACGGGGCGGCGCCGCGAGATGCAGCGCGCGCACAACGAGGAGCACGGCGTCGTGCCGACGACGGTGATCAAGAGCGTCGATCAGGTCCGCTTCATCACACGCGTCGCCGATGCGCGCGAGGAGAAGGAGGACAAGCGCAAGGTCGCGGAGCCTGCGCGCGGATACGCGATCATGGAGACCGAGTCGCTCGAGAAGATGCTCGAGCAGCAGATGCGCGATGCCGCGGCGAACATGGACTTCGAGCTCGCGGCGCAGCTTCGCGATCAGTTATTCGAGGTGCGTGCGCGAAAGGACAATGCGGCGAAAGCCAAGACCGCGGCTGGTGCAGCGCGTGGTGGTCGGTGAATGCACGAGCCGATCATTCCGCCGCTGGCCTCGCATGGCCATCTCGCGCTCACTGAAGCCGAACTCATCGCGTGGGGTGAGCGATTCGGACGCGCGGCGTCCGCACCGCTGATCGTCACGATCGCCGGCGATCTCGGTGCAGGGAAGACGACCCTCGTTCGCGCCATCTGCCGCGGCTACCGCGTATCCGAAGACGTGACGAGCCCCACGTTCGCGCTCGTGCACAGATACGCGGCGCCGCGCTCGCCGGTGTTCCATCTCGATCTCTACCGACTCGAGAACGTCGAAGAGTTGATCAACATTGGCTGGGATGAGCTCTTGAATGAGGATGCGCTCATTCTGATCGAGTGGCCCGAGCGCGCCGAAGGGCGCATTCCCCGCAATCACGTGCCGATCAGCCTGCAACATCTCAGCGACGAGCCCGATCGACGGCTGTTGTATGCGGGTGGGCACGTATGATCACCCTGGCGCTGGATGCGTCGACGTACACGGGGAGCGTCGCGCTGTTCGACGACGCTCGCGTGCTCGCCGAACGCCGCGTCGCCATGAAGGGCGCGGAGCACGAGCGGCTCATGCCGGCCGTCGCGGACTGCCTGAGCGACGCGAGCGTGTCCGTCGATCGAATCGGACGCATCGTGTGCGGCGAGGGGCCGGGCAGCTTCACGAGTCTCAGAATTGCCGGCTCGATCGCCAAGGGACTCGCGACAGGTCTCGGCCGACCGCTGTACGCGGTACCATCGATGGCGCTGATGGTCGGCAACGCGCCGGTCGGACCCGGAACCTACCTCGTCGCGGTCGACGCATTGCGCGGTGAGCTCTACGCCGGCTTGTATCAGGTGACCGATGCGCGGTCGATCGAGGAGCGTGAGCCGGCGCGTCTCATCGAAGCCGGCGCCCTGCTGCAACTCGCGGCGGACTACGACGCGCGGATTCTTGGCGCGCCCGGGCTGGATGCATCTGTCGAAGTCTCTCCCAGCGCGCGTTCGGTTGCGCGACTGGAAGCAATGCTGGCCGAGCGGGGACCGGTCGACGTCGCGTCGTGGGAGCCGGCGTACGGGCGATTGGCGGAAGCGCAGGTGAAGTGGGAGGCGGCGCATGGCCGGCCGCTTCGAGTTTCGTGAGCATGGTCATCGAGCAGGCGACGCCCGATCTCATTCCGCGCATCGCGACGATCGAGCAGGCCGCCTTCAGCGATCCGTGGTCGGAACAGGCGTTTCACGAGGCACTCGCGCATCCGGCCGTGTACTTCGCGTGTGCTCGCAGTGACGCCGGGGAGGTGCAGGGTTATGTTGTCGCCTGGTTCGTGGCGGACGAAGGTGAGATCGCGAACCTGGCAGTGGCGCCGGTTGCCGCGGGAGCGGGGATCGGTCGCGCGCTGATGGATGCGGCGCTGCGCGAAGCGTGGCTGCGTGGCGCGAACGCGGTGTACCTGGAAGTGCGCGACTCCAACGATCGTGCGCGGCGGCTGTATGCGTCGTGCGGCTTCGAGGAGATCGCGCGACGACGGGCGTATTACCGAAAGCCCGTCGAGGATGCCATCGTGCTGCGGCGCACGCTGAAGCAGGATGTGTGAAGGTGCAGGGGAAGGCAACAGAAATCGTTGACGTGCAGGAATTTGCTTGCACGCCAACACGGACTGGATCATACAGTGAGCGGCGAGTTACCCCATCTCTCGCCAGGAGGAATCTGTGAGCCGTAGCTTGAACAAGGTCACCCTGATCGGCAATCTCGGAAACGACCCCGAAGTCCGCTCGACCACTGGTGGCAACCGCGTCGCGACGTTCTCTCTCGCGACCAGCCGGACCTGGAACGATCAGTCGGGCGCGAAGCAGGAGAAGACCGAGTGGCATCGCTGCGTGGTCTGGAACACGAAGGGATCGCAGCTCGCCGACATCGTCGAGAAGTACGTGAAGAAGGGCGACAAGCTCTACGTCGAAGGCCGTATCGAGTACCGGCAGTGGCAGGACAAGGACGGCCAGACGCGCTACAGCACCGAGATCAACGTGCGCGAGTTGATCATGCTCGGCGGCGGCGGTGGTCGCGGCGGCAGCGGCGGCGATTTCGACAGCGGCGAGAGCGCGCCGCGTCGTGCGGCGGCGCCGGCCAAGGCCAAGGCGCCCGCGGGCGGTGACGACTTCGAGGATTTCCCGAGCGCGCTGCACGACGAGGACGACGACCTGCCGTTCTGAAAAAACCAATCGTCGGCGCCTCGGTCGTCAGATGATCGCAGGCGGGGAAATAGTCGGCTTGCTGTGGAGTGTTGACGACGACGGCAGTCCCCTCGGGATTCGCCGTCGTCGTTTTTCGTCGGTATGATGCTCGAGGCTATCCCGATCGCTCCGCCGGCCGTTACCGATCGCCAGTCGAGACTGTAGATACCGTGTAGCTCGTTCGATCACACCGAACTCGGGGCTCCGATGGCTATCGCACGCAGACTCTCGTTTCCGAGCACCGTCGCGCTTGTCGCCGCCACCTCGATCGCGCTTGGCGCTCGCGCTTCGGCTCAGATCCCGCAACCGGTTCAGCGGGCGGAATCATATCCTGCCAAATGCGGAGTGGGCGGCGCCGTGTCCGACAGGGGAGCGTATTTCGCGCTCCCGCGCGGCGATGTCTTCTGCCCGCTCATCGCCGATCCGAAGGCCACACAGTCGTTCGTCGCGTACCAGCGAGGCAATGACATCGATCTGGCGACGGACATCGGCGCCGTCGGCATCGCCGACCAGTTTCCATTCTTTCGCGCCCTCGCGAGTGAACCCGGAAACGGCGTCCAGCTCGCGGTCGCCGGCGCGGTCTTCGCGCAGTTCGATCTGGACTCCGCGTCCTACGATCTGCTCAACGCCGACTATACCATCGGGCTTCCGCTCACGTTCAGAGCCGGGCGGTTTTCGGGTCGTGTGCGCCCGTACCATCAGAGCTCGCACCTCGGCGACGAGTTTCTGCTGCGCCCCAATCCGCCGACGCGCGAGAACCTCTCGTTCGAGGCGGTCGAGGGGCTGCTCTCCGTCGACATCTCGGCGCTGAGGGTCTATGGCGGCGGCGAGGCGTACGTGCGGCGCGATCCGAGCGATCTGCCCGACAAGCTGTGGCACGGCGGCGCCGAGCTGCGTCCGAGAGCATCCGTCGACTTCGGTCCGCTCGCGGTCGTGCGATTCATTGCCGCGACCGACATCAAGGTCGTCGACGATACCACGACACGAACGGGCGTGAGCGTGCGCGCGGGCTTCGAGGTCGCGCGTCCGCGCGAGGAAGAGATCGAGAGCCGGCGCTGGAGTCTCCTCGCCGAGTACTACACGGGACCGTCGCCGTATGGGCAGTTCCGCCGGCAACAAGTCCGGTTTACCGGGCTTGGCTTGCACTTTACGCTGTAGTCCGAGCGGCTGGTCGATGCGACCGCGACAGGCCGCCAACCGCGCGACTCCTTCGCGATCAGCCCTCGTTTCAGGCTGGGAACAGAGCTGCCGACACTTTGACGG
>Ga0070680_100003989_pt1 | contig 11045 bp, 10 predicted proteins | sample KBSC73BmetaG_FD_64672 | JGI IMG/M metagenome (GOLD analysis project Ga0070680, IMG submission 64672) | Corn rhizosphere microbial communities from Kellogg Biological Station, Michigan, USA - KBS C7-3B metaG | ecosystem: Host-associated > Plants > Roots > Rhizosphere | place: USA: Michigan...
CGTTGGGGTAGGAGATCGCGGTGGTGATGTAGAACGGGGTCTTGGCGGCCATGCGACTGTCAATATGGGGCGCAATGCGCCGATTTCACGAGGATCAGACCGGCCTTGTGCCGGGCCGCGACGGCTTATGCAAGGCGGCTGTCCGGGCGAGGGGCCGGCCCTCCCCTAGCCGCCCACCTCCGCCGCCATCGCCGCCAGCCTGCGGACCGTATTGATGTTGCGGACGGTCGCCGGCCCGAAGGCCTTCGGCAGCTTCAGCTTCGAGCGGCCCATGCCGTCCGGGAAGTGGATGTAGACCTCACGGGCGCCGAGGACGACCTCCTCCTTGCCGGGGATCGTGACCACCTCGAGGGCGGTCTTGCCGAGGCGACGGTTGAGGAAGGCGACGCCGACCTTGGCCGGCGGCGCCTTGGTGAAGGGGTTTGCCGCGAGCAGGGCCGCCATCTCGGCCGCGGTGCGGACGGCGACGTCGGCCGGCTTGCCGAGCACCTCGCTCAGCGCCTCCTCCAGGGCCTTGCGCACCGCTTCCTCGGCCTTGCGGCTCTCGAAGACCACGTTGCCGCTCTGGATGTAGGTGCGCACCTTGGTGAAGCCGACACCGGTGCAAAGCGCGGCGAGATCCGTCATCGGCAGCTTGCCGCTGCCGCCGACATTGATGGCGCGCAGCAATGCAACATAGACCGTCATGGTCGGCTCATGCCTTTGTCGTGAACCACGCCGGACCGGCCGCAAGCTCCGGCCAGCCGATGTCGCGCCCGGCGATTTTCGCCGCTTCGTCGGGCGAGAGCGCCGCATCCCAGTGTTGCGCGGTGAAGCGCTTGCCGTTGACGCCGTTCGAGCCTTCCGACATCAGCCAGCATATCGGCGGCCCCATGATCGAAGGCCTGAGCATCTGGTCGCGCGGCCAGCCGGAGGCGTCATTGATGAACGGCGTATCGGTGGGGCCGCCGGGCACCAGGACGTTGGACGTGACGTTGGTGCCGTCGAGCTCGAGCGCCCACACCGCCGACATCGATTCCAGCGCCGATTTGGTCGCGCCATAGGGCAGGACGCGCAGCATGGTTCGGTAGCTGGTCGTGTTGGTGACGATGCGCCCCCACCCCGCACGTTTCAGGTGCGGCAGCGCCGCCTGCGTCACCATCAGCGGCGCCCGGACGTTGATGGCGAAGAAGCGATCCCAGACCTCGGCGGTCAATTCGGCGATGCCCGGATGGTTGGTTTCGGCATCGGGCCGGATCGCGCTCATGCCGATGCCGGCATTATTGACGACGCCCTCGAGCCGCCCGAAATGGGCGACCGCGGTGTCGACGGCGCGGGCGCAGGCGGCCGGCTCCGACAGCTCCGCCTCGATCGACAACAGCCGTTCGCGCCCGGTGCCCAGCGAGGTCACCAGGCGCGTCAGCCCCTCGGCGCTGCGGTCGACGGCGGCGACGGCGTGTCCGTCCTTCAGCAGCGCCGCCGTCATGACCGAGCCGAGGCCACCGGCGGCGCCGGTGATCAGGACCACACGAGACGGCACGCCTAGCCCTTCATCGGCGGATAGTCGCGCGAGAACACCGGCTCCTTCAGGAACGCCTTCGGGTCCATCGTCCAGAACTGGCTGACCTTGTGGTAGGTCTTGATCGTCTTGTTGACCATCTTGCCGCCCTCCTTGTCGACGCGGCGAACATAGACGTCCATGACGACGTTGCCGTGGTCGTCGAACGAAACCGGTCCGCGCGGCGTCTCGGCAAGCGTGACCGAACGGATCGCCTTGACGAAGGCGTCCGGATCGTCGGACTTGCCGCCGGTCTTGGCGAGCGCGGCCTCGATCACCATGCCGTCAATATAGAAACAGGCGGCGTAGTGGCCGATGCGCACGTCATTGCCATAGTTCTTGCGCATGCCGGCGATGAAACGCTTGTTGGCGTCGGTATCGATATCGAGCGAATAGGGATTGGTGTTGATCAGTCCCGTCGCCTCGTCGCCATAAGCGCCGATGATCGTGTCGTCGGCCGTGGTCGAGCCGCCGATGAGCTGCTGCTTGATGCCCATCGCCTTCGCCTGCTTGATGAACTTGATCGGATTCGATCCGGCATTGGCGACGCACACCGCATCGCAATCGGGCAGTTGGGCGACATAAGGCGCGTAGTCGGCCGTATTCAGCGGCGACCACAGCTTCTTGACGACGCGCCCGCCCTCCTCTTCCAGCACGCGCTGGAAGCCGCCGATCTGCTCGTAGCCGAAGGCGAAGTCGTCGGCGATCGTGGCCGCCGTCTTCTTCTTCATCTCGGTGTGCAGATAGTCGGCGAGCGGATAGAGGCATTGCGCCGACGTGTACGAGGTCCGCGTGAGATAGGCGTTGCCCTTGCGCTGCGTGACGTCCTCGGCGCCGGCGAAGGCCAGCGTCGGCATCTTGGCCTGGGCGAGATAATCGAGCGTCGCCAGCAGTTCGAACGCCGCGAACGGCCCGAGCACGACGTTGACCTTGTCGCGCTCGACCAGTTCCTGCGCCTTGGTCTTGGCGCCGGCCGGCGAGCCGCCGGTGTCGGCCACGATGAGGTCGACCTTGCGGCCGTGCAAGGTAAAGTTCTTCTCCTTGAGGAAGGTTGTGATGCCCTCCTCGGCGTGCAGGCCGCCGGCGGCGAGCGGTCCCGTCTTCACCGTCAGCAGGCCGATTTTCATCGGCGCGTTCTGCGCGATCGCCGGCATCGGAAACGTGGCGACCGCGGCGGCGCCGGCCAGCATCTGCCGGCGGCTGAGTTCGATGGTCATGATGTCTCTCCCTATGCAGCGGCCCTTCTGGGTGAGGCCGGTCGGGGCGAGTCAACCACAGCGGCTGCGGCCGGGCGACTGCCAATTACAGGCACGAAGGCTGGGGGCGGCTGCCCACGACGGCCCGTGCAGCGCAATAATTTTTAGAAATCCGTCACGCGAATCGCTTAGCTTTTCATCCATGGCGGTTCGTACCTTACGGATCGATGCGCAGCCGGGGCACTTGCAAAGACCCCGAAGGCTGGCTGCACGACCGGACCGCCTGTTCACCCCACCACCCTGTCTGTCTGCGTACCCGCGCCCGCGCGCGGTCGGTTGGCCTATGCACTCATCCTTAAGTCCACCAGAAGGATCAGACCCTTGGGTAAGAACCTCGCGAAGAAGAGACGCCGTCACGAACGTCAGCTGGGATCGGCCGAGATCATAGAGTTTCAGACCTCCAAATTCGACACCGAGCGCGCGCTGCCGCCGATCAAGGCGCTCAACCCGGTCCAGGCCGACTATCTCGACGCCCTTCGCGGGTCTCCCCAGGTGATCGTTCTCGGGCCCGCGGGCACCGGCAAGACCTGGATCGCCGCCACGCACGCCGCCGACCTCTACCGCAACCGCCAGATCGACAAGATCATCCTGACGCGGCCGAACGTGCCGTGCGGCCGGTCGCTCGGCTTCTTCCCCGGCTCGCTCGAGGACAAATTCGCGCCCTGGGCCGCGCCCGTCGCCGAGGCGATCAAGGAGCGCATCGGCAAGGCGGCCTACGACATCGCCATCAAGAACGGCGCCATCGAGATGGTGCCGTTCGAAGTGATGCGCGGCCGGTCGTGGAAAAATGCCTTCGTGCTGCTCGACGAGGCGCAGAACGCGACGCCGGCGGAGATCAAGACCTTCCTCACCCGCATCGGCGAGGATTGCACCATGGTCATCAATGGCGACGTCAGCCAGTGCGATCTCGACCGCGACAGCGGCCTGCGCGTCGTCATCGAGATTGTCAGCCGGCAGAAGCTGCCGGTGCCGGTGATCGAATTCGGCCGCGGCGACATCGTCCGCTCCGGCATCTGCGCGATGTGGGTCAATGCCTTCGCGGAGGCGAACATCTAGCGCCGGAGCGAACCCGCGACCGAGGCTGTGATGGCGGCAGGCGGCGGTGCCAGCCTGCCGCTCCCGCCTTCTCGCGCGTCAGTCGCAGGTGTTTCTGCGCGTATTTCGATCGCGCGCTGAAGCGGTAAATTCCGCTAGCGGTTCGTCGGCCGCTGGTCGTCGCGCGCCGTCTGGGTCATCACCACGCGGCAGGCGGAGCATTCGAATACGTCTTGCCCGTAATGGGTCTGGTCGGCACCGATGCGCCGCGTCAGCCGCATCGGCTGCACGCAGTTTGGGCAAAGGGTGGATGCCACCTGCATAGCCAGGGCGTTACGCTTCCGATACCGGCCGCGCAAGATCGAATTCTTTCTAACCTTAAAGCCGGAACCTCAAGCTGCGGCCGGGCGTTGAAGAGCGCGCCGAAACATCAAGCAAAAAACCGCGCGAGGACTCCATGACTGCCCAGCAATACCTGCAGAACCAGGCCGAGCATTGCCGCCGCGCCGCTTCGGACGCGGGGGATCCCTTCGTCGCTGCCGAGCTGCGACGGCTGGCGGCCGAGTTCGAAGCCCGGGCGCGCGCCGAGACGCAAACGCGCATGCCGCCGCAGAGCCGGGCGGCCTGAGCGGTAAATCGGCCCGCCGCGGATGAAACCGGGCCCCGGTCAACCGCAGCACAGATTCGACGCGCCGCCGGACGGCCTTTGTCGGCCGACCGCAGCAGGCGCGCATGTGATGCGGGCTTGAACCGAAGCATAACAGTGCCTAATACCTCCTCGGGGGGAACATCGCCTACCCTGCATCGTTGATGCCGAGGGTCTTGCGCTCATTTGGGGTTCCTACATGCCAAAATCGCGATCGCGTCTGCTCCTGGTCGGCGTGGTCCTCGCCGGCATCGGCGTGTTGCCGCTGGCCGGCCTCGTCGCCGCGCCGCGCAACAGCCAGCCCACCAAGCTGTCGACCTCGGACCTCGCTTTGATCGGCGGCGTCATCCAGCTGGTGCAGCACGATTACGTGCATCCGGTCGACTCCGCGACGCTGACCGACGACGCGCTCAAGGGCCTGCTCAACCGTCTCGACCCGCATTCCGACTACATGAACGAGCAGGAATTCCACGAGACCCAGGCCGACATCTCGGGCAAGTTCGGCGGCCTCGGCATCCAGATCTCGTCGCAGAACGGCGTGCCGAAGGTGATCGCGCCGATCGACGGCACACCTGCCGACAAGGCCGGCATGCAGCCCGGCGACCTGATTGTCACCATCGACGGCCAGAGCACGCAGGGCATGGGGCTCACCAAAATCGTGCGGCTGTTGCGCGGCGATCCCGGCACCAAGGTGACGATCGCGGTGCTGCGCGGCAACAAGAAGCCGTTCGACGTGACGATCACGCGCAGCATCATTCAGGTGGCCTCGGTCAAGTCGAAGATGCTGGCGAACAATGTCGGTTACGTGCGCGTGACCGAATTCGGCGAGGATACCGCTTCCGATTTCAAGAAGGCCGTCGAGAAACTGAAACAGGAGTCCGGCGGGCTGAAAGGCTTCGTGCTCGACCTGCGCAACGATCCCGGCGGTCTGCTCTCGGCCGCGGTGTCGATCGGCGGCGACTTCCTCGGCGCCGGCACCGTGGTCAGCATCCACGGTCGTAACCCCAACGACGATCATGTGTACAAATCGTCAGGCGGCGAATTGCTGGCCAATGTGCCTGTCGTAACGCTGATCAACGGTGCTTCCGCCTCGGCATCCGAGATCGTCGCGGGCGCGTTGCAGGACCGCAAGCGCGCGACGATCATGGGAACGCAGAGCTTCGGCAAGGGCTCGGTGCAGACCGTCATTCCGCTCAACGGCCACGGCGCGCTGCGGCTGACGACGGCGCTGTACTACACGCCCAGCGGACGCTCGATCCAGGGCCAAGGCATCGCGCCGAATGTCGTCGTCGAGGCGCCGAAGGACCAGCAGGTCGAGGGCGGCCTGGTGCTGCGCGAAAGCCAGTTGCAGGGCGCATTTACAAATCCGGGCCCGCTCAATGGCAAGCCCGACGCGACCCCGGCGAAGCCAGCCGTCAAGACTCCCGCCGCTCCGGACGGGCAGACTCAGCAGTCGGGCAGCGGCGATGACGGCAAGAAGTTCGCCGAGGAAGGCCGCGACAGCTACTCGCCGCCGATCAAGAACGAGCTGATCGGGACCGACAAGGATGCCCAGCTCCAGGCCGCGCTCGACTACCTGCGGAAGAATCCCGGCATCACGACGGGACAGGCGGCGCAATAGCCGGCTCAGCGCCGGCTGACAGTGGCAAGCTCGGTGAAGACCGAGAACACGAAGGGCTTGCGCTCGAGATTATAGGCGTCGACATCGCGCGCATGGCGGTTGACCTTGTCCCAGGTCTCCGCGATGCGCGCGAGCGCGCGAGCCTCGCCCTCACCGGCGCCGAGCCTCTGCGACAGCCAGCCGTTCACCAGATCCATGAAGGTCGCGAGTACCTGCGGATCGGTGCCGCCAAGGGCATCGGCGAGCGCGTGCAGCGCGCGCGGATCGGGGTTCGGCAATTGCCCGATCGCATCCAGCACACGCTGGCGCAACGCCAAAGCCGGTCCGTCGAGCAGCGCCAGAGCGCGCGAGACGCTGCCGTCTGCGGCGGCCGCCGCTTGCGTCAGTTCCGGCTCGCTCGCATCGCGCCCGGTCGCCTCGGCGAGCGCGCGCACGACGTCCTCTGCCGGCAATGGCCGCAACAGCAGCCTGCGGCAGCGTGAACGGATGGTCGGCAGTTCGCGGCCGGGCGAATGGCTCAGCAGCAGCAGCAGCGTGCGCGCCGGCGGCTCCTCGAGCACCTTGAGCAGCGCGTTGGCGCCTTCGCGCGCCAAATCGTCCACGGCATCGACAATCGCGATGCGCCAGCCGCCCTCGCCCGCCGTGCCTGAAAAGAACGACACGACGCGGCGGACATCGTCGACGCGAATGTTGGTGTAGAGCTTGCCCGTCTGCTCGTTGACGACGCGCTCGAGCACGCGCAGGTCGCCTTGCGCCTGCGCCGCGATCCGGCGGGCGACCGAATGATCGGCATCGAGCGCGAGCGTGGTCGCCCTTTGCACCTCGGGCGCTTGCGGATCGGGATGCGCCAGCACGAAGCGGGCGAAACGAAACGCCAGCGTGGCCTTGCCGATGCCGGGCGGACCGCCGATGAGCCAGGCGTGCGCAATGCGCCCGCTCTTGTAAGCCTCGAGCAGCGTCTGTTCGGCGTGGTCATGGCCGAACAGCGCGACCGTCTCGCGCGGCCCCTTGATGGTGTCGTCGTCGCTCACGGCGCCGCCGCCACCGCCGGCGCCGCCGGCACCGGATGCAGACGCTCCTCGACCGCGGCCCAGATGCGCTCGGCAACGACCTCGCGCGGCGCGCGGCCGTCGACGACGACGATACGCCTGGGCTCCGTTGCGGCGAGCGCACGGTAGGCGGCGCGCAGCTTCTCGTGGAACTCGACCGATTCGGCTTCGAAACGGTCGGCGGCGCCGGCGCCGCGCCGTTTCTGGGCGCGGGCAAGGCCTACCGTCGCCGGCACGTCGAGCAGGAAAGTCACGTCCGGCCGCGCATCCTTGCCGACGGTGATGCGCTCGAGGCCACGGATGAGCTTGCCGTCGACGTTGCCGAGCACGCCCTGATAGACGCGCGTCGAATCGATGAAGCGGTCGCAGATCACCCAGCGGCCGGCCGCGAGGGCCGGCAGGATGGTGTTCTGCACGTGGTCGTCGCGCGCCGCCGCAAACAGGAAGGCTTCGGTCTCGGCGCCGAGCGGTTTGGCGATACCGGACAGGATGACGTGGCGGATGATCTCGGCGCCGGGCGAGCCGCCGGGCTCGCGCGTCAGCACCACCTCGATGCCGAGCGCCGTCAGCCGCTCGGCCAGCGCCTTGGCATGGGTGGACTTGCCGCTCCCCTCCCCGCCCTCGAAGGTGATGAAATGTCCGCGCATCGGTTCTCGTGGCCGCCGGACCGATCCGGCAAGGCCCTTATAACCGCTCGGCGCCGGCCCGGAACAGGGCGATCACCAACTCGGTCACAGCATCGAACGCGCGCTGCGGCAGCGAACCGACCCCGACCGCCTCGGCCGCATGCAGCGGCTGCGTCAGAATCAGGTTCTCGCCGCGCCAGACCTTCACGGCGCCGATCGGCTGGCCCTTCTTCACCGGGGCCGGCACCGGCCCGGTATAGACGATGCGGGCGATCAGTCGCTCGCCGCCCGCCTTCGGCATCATCACCTTGACCAGGCCGTCGGCGACCAGCGGCACCTTGCCGTCGGCGCCGCCATAGACCTTGGCGGTGCCCAACGTCTGGCCTTCGGCGAACAGGATGCGCTGCTCGAAGCTCCGGAAGCCCCATTCGAGCAGCTTCTTGGCGTCCTCGGCGCGCTCCTTGGCCGACTTGTCGCCGTTGACGACGACGATCAGCCGCAGGCCGTTCTGCACCGCTGAGCCGACCAGGCCGTAGCCGGCCTCTTTGGTGAAGCCGGTCTTCAGGCCGTCAGCGCCGATGCCCATTGCGAGCAGCGGGTTGCGGTTGGGCTGTCTGATCTTGTTCCAGGTGAATTCGGTCTGCCCGAAGATTTTATAGAACTCCGGATAGGTGAGGATGATGTGGCGCGCCAGCATGGCCAGTTCGCGCGTGGTGACCTGCGTGCCCGGATCCGGCAGGCCGTTGGAATTGGCGAAGGTGGATTTTGTCAGGCCGATCTCACGCGCCCGCTTGGTGATGAGCGCGCCGAAATCGCGTTCGTTGCCGGCGAGCGCCTCGGCGATGACGATGCAGGCATCATTGGCCGACTGGATGATCATGCCGTGCAGAAGATCGTCGACGCTGACGCGGCTATGCAGGGCCGCGAACATGGTCGAGCCGTGCGACGGCGCCCCGCCTTTGCGCCAGGCGTTCTCGCTGACGATGTATTCGTCGGTGAGCTTGATGCGGCCTTCGGTGACCTCGTGGAATACGTATTCCGCGGTCATGAGCTTGGCGAGGCTCGCCGGGAAGATCAGCTTGTCGGGATCGCGCTCGTAGAGCACGCCGCCGTTCTCGGCGTCGATCAGGATGGCATGCGGGGCGCCGATCTGCGGCTCGTCCTTCTTCGGCGCGTCCTTCTTCTGGGCCAGGGCCGGCGCGGCAAGTGCGAGCGCGGCGATGAGCCCCGCCACCAGGACGTATGAAGACCGAATTCGCAATGTCATGCCCGTTTCGCGCGCGATGCCAGGCGACGAGTGGCCGCTCTCCGAGGCGCCGGAGCGACGATCAGTAGAGGCCGCGGCCGCTCATGAAGCCCGAACCCGCACCATCATAGCGGGTGGGCGCGTAGGCCGAAACCGGCGAGGTGCGCGGTGTCTCGACTGGCGACACGGCCGGCGCGCGTGCCGCGGCAAGCTCCATTGTCGGCGCGGCATCCGCCACCATCCTGGTCCGGACCGGCGTCGGCGCCTCATCGGCGGCGATGTCGGCTTCGCCCAGGCGATAAGGCCGGTCGGGCGGAATTGGCGCCACCTGCGTCATCGGCCGCTGGTCGAAATAGGCCGGCGCGAAGGGCTTGGCGGAGGCGACCATGACCGGCGCTTCGGCCGGCGCGTCGTCGCGCAAGGTCGCCATCAACTTGCGGTCGTCGGAGCCGGCGAGCGGCGCCTTGCCGACATAGTCGACCTTCACCTTGGCGATGCCGTGGCCGTAGAAGCCCAGCAACTGAGCGGTCTTGACCGAAAGGTCGATCAGCCTGCCCTTGGCGTAAGGGCCGCGATCGTTGACGCGGACGATGATCGACTTGCGGTTGGCGAGATTGGTGACGCGCACATAGGACGGCAAAGGCAGCGTCGGATGCGCGGCGGAGATGGAGTTCTCGTCGAATATCTCGCCATTGGCGGTATAGCGGCCGTGGAAGTCGTCGCCGTACCAGGAGGCAAGGCCGACGGCGGAATAATGCGGATCGGCCTCCGGCACGTAGACGCGGCCGGCGACGACATAGGGTTTGCCCACGCGATAAACCCCGCCGCCCTTCGGCACCGGCTGGCCCGGTTCGACGACGCGGGCGCTGGCGGAGACGCCGTAGCGCGGATCGAGCTTGCTCGACAGGCCGCCGGAGCAATTGGCGAGCGCGAGGCCGCCTGCGGCGACTGCCGCAAGGCGTGCAAAACGGCCGATGACGCCGTTGCCGCTCAAATCCATGCTGATGGCCCAAGTCCCCGTCGAAGGAGCCCGATCTTAACCTAAACCGGGCGAGCCGGGAACCGTAGCCGCGGCGTCATGGTAAACGATTGGTACCACTGGCGCTTTGGCCGCCGTCCGCGGCTGCTCGGAAACCGGGATAACTGAGCCGCCGAAACCTTTCAAGTGTGGCTGCGCGGCACCATCGGCCTTGCGCGGCCAGAGATACCGCGCCCGGCAATCAATACGACCGCGGCAGCCCGAGCACGTGCTCGGCCAGGTAGGACAGGATCAGGTTCGTGGAGATCGGCGCCACCTGGTAGAGCCGGGTCTCGCGGAATTTGCGCTCGATGTCATAGTCCTCGGCGAAGCCGAAGCCGCCATGCGTCTGCACGCACATGTCGGCGGCGGCCCAGGAGGCGTCGGCGGCGAGCAGCTTGGCCATGTTCGCTTCCGCGCCCAGATCCTCCCCCGCTTCGTAACGGCGCGTCGCCTCGTGCACCATCAGTTCGGCCGCGCGCATTTGCGCGTAGGCGCGAGCGATCGGAAACTGCACGCCCTGGTTCTGGCCGATCGGCCGGTCGAACAGGACGCGCTCCTTGGCGTAGTCGGTCGCCTTGCCGATGAACCATTTGGCGTCGCCGATGCATTCGGCGGCGATCAGGATGCGCTCCGTGTTCATGCCGGAGAGGATGTAGCGGAAGCCGTTGCCCTCCTCGCCGATCAGGTTGTCGGCCGGCACGCGCAGGTCGTCGAAGAAGATCTGCGTGGTGGCGTGGTTCATGATGGTACGGATGGGCACGATGGTCATCGACGTCCCGACCGCGAGCCGCATGTCGACGAGAAAGACCGACAATCCATCGGTGCGCTTCTTGACCTCTTCGCGCGGCGTCGTACGCGCGAGAAGCAGCATCAGGTCGGAGTGCTCCGCGCGCGAGGTCCAGATCTTCTGGCCGTTGATGACGTAGTGGTCACCTTCCCGTCGCGCTGTGGTGCGCAACGACAGTGTATCGGTGCCGGAGGTCGGCTCGGTGACGCCGAAGGCCTGCA
>Ga0070680_100003997_pt1 | contig 11035 bp, 8 predicted proteins | sample KBSC73BmetaG_FD_64672 | JGI IMG/M metagenome (GOLD analysis project Ga0070680, IMG submission 64672) | Corn rhizosphere microbial communities from Kellogg Biological Station, Michigan, USA - KBS C7-3B metaG | ecosystem: Host-associated > Plants > Roots > Rhizosphere | place: USA: Michigan...
ACGCCGGCCGGGAAGTAGTAGACCGAGAGCACGAACAGGATGCCGAGCCAGAGCAGCCACCGGTCCGGCGAGACGATCTGCGCCACCACCGGCACGCCCTGGACGGCGCCGGCGGCGAGCTTCATCAGGTCCTGCAGGTAGTTCTGCGCCAGCACCAGCAGCACGCTGCCGATCACCGCGCCGTAGATCGTCCCCATGCCGCCGATGACGACGATCAGCAGCACGTCGAGCATGATCTCGAACGAGAGCGTCGTGTCGGGGCCGTTGTAGCGCAGCCAGATCGCGAGCAGCACGCCGGCGAGGGTCGCGAACAGCGCGGAGGCGACGCTCGCGAGCGTGCGGTAGACGACCGTGCGGTAGCCGATCGCCTCGGCGCGAAAGTCGTTCTCGCGGATCGCCTGCAGCACGCGGCCGAACGGCGAGTTGACGATCCTGAGCAGCGCCAGCACCAGCACGAGCGCGACGACGAAGATCGCGTAGTAGGCGAGCAGCCGCCCGTCGAACGCGACGCCGAGGAACGAGCCGTATTCGGTCGCCGGCCGCAGCGCCTCCGGCACCTTGAAGGTGAGGCCGTCCTCGCCGCCGGTGAACTCCGAGAGCTGCGAGGCGAGCGTCGCGAACGCAGACGCGACGGCGAGCGTGATCATGGCGAAGAAGATCGCCCGCACGCGCAGGCTGAACAGGCCGATCACGAGCGAGAGCACGAGCGAGACCGCGAGCGCGCCGGCGACGCCGAGCGCGAGCGCCGGCCACGTCGGCCCGATCCGCGTCGCGGCGATGGCGACGCCGTAGGCACCGATGCCGAAGAACATCGTGTGCGCGAAGCTGACGATGCCGGTGTAGCCGAGCAGGAGATCGAAGCTCGCCGCCAGGACGATGAAGACGATCACCTTGGCCGCGACGTTGAGCGCCTTGGTGCCGGGAAAGACGAACGGCGTCAGCGCGAGGGCGACGACGACCAGCACCAGCGCGAGCGCGAGCCAGCGGCTCTTCGGCAGGTCGTGCGAGACGAGGCGCGTCAGCATCAGCGATTGACCACGGGGTAGAGGCCCTGCGGACGCCAGAGCAGCACCGCGACCATCAGGCCGATGCTCGAGAACATCGTCAGCTTGGGCGCGAGAAAGCCCACGTAGTTCGTCATCAGGCCGACGAGCAATGCGCCGACGAGGCAGCCGAGCGTCGAGCCCAGGCCGCCGATGATGATGACGATGAAGAGCAGCACGTTGACCTGGCCGCCGATCTGCGGCGTGACGATCTGCTGGTTCATTCCCCAGAGGCACCCGCCGAGGCCGGCGAGCGCCGAGCCGGCGGCGAACACGCCGACGAACAGGCGCCGGATGCGGTAGCCGAGGCTTTCGACCATCTCGCGGTCCTGCACGCCGGCGCGGATCAGGAGGCCGATCTTGGTGCGGTTGAGCGTCCAGAGCAGGCCGACGAGGACGACCAGGCCGACCACGACCGAGACCAGGCGCATCTTTTCGACGCTCGCCTCGCCGAGGAGAAGCGATCCGCGCAGCGACTCGGGCGCCGGCAGCGGGATCTGCGCCGGCCCCCAGACGACCTTGATCAGCTCCTCGCCGATGATCGCGCCGCCGATCGTGACCAGGATCTGCTTCAGGTGCTGGCCGTAGACGGGGCGAACGATGAGGCGCTCGAAGACGAGCCCCATGGTTCCCGCCAGCAGCATCGCCGCCAGCATCGCCGCGCCGACGACCGCGAGATCGCCCGCCCGGCTCGATGATGCCGCCGGCCCGGCGAGCGCCGCGAAGACCGAGGTCGCGAGGTACGCGCCGAGCGCGATGAAGAGGCTGTGGCCGAAGTTGAGCACGTCCATCAGGCCGAACACGAGCGTGAGACCCGATGCGGCGATGAAGACGATCATCCCCATCGCCAGGCCGGCGACGGTGAGCGTGACCCAGGTCGACGGCGAGCCGACCACCGGCAGCGCGGCGAGCGCGATGACGACGACGAGCAGCAGCGGAACGACGTCGAAGCGTGCTCTCGGGATCGCCTCGCCGACCACGGTCGACGAGGCGGCTGCGGCTGGAGCGATGCTCGTCATGGTCGGCTGGCTCCCGTGCTCACTGGTGCGCGGCGAGCGAGAGGCCGAGCAGCCGCTGCTGCATCGCTTCATCGGCGGCGAGCTCGGCCATCGCGCCGCGGTGGACGACGCGGCCGTCGTCCATCACCGCCACGCGGTCGCCGAGCGCCTGCGCGACGGCGAAGTTCTGCTCGACGAGCAGCACCGTCGTCGCCGTGCGCTTCAGCTCGCGCAGCGCCGCGATCAGGTTCTGCACGATCGCCGGCGCGAGGCCCTTGCTCGGCTCGTCGATCAGGAGCAGCCGGCGCGGCTCGATCATCGCGCGCGCGATCGCGAGCATCTGCTTCTGGCCGCCCGAGAGCTTGCCTGCCGGATAGAGCCAGAACTTCTTCAGCGCCGGGAAGAGGCCGAACAACCACTCGAGCCGCGCCGTGTCGAGCTGCTCGAGGCGGCGCGCCGAGCGCGCCGCGAGCAGCATGTTCTCGGCGACGCTGAGGTCGCTGAAGATGCCCATGTTCTCGGGCACGTAGGCGATGCCGAGGTCGGCGATCGCCGGCGTGACGAGCTGCGACGCGGCGCGCTGCGGCGTCGAGGAAGCGGCGGCAGCGGCAGGCGGCGCCGCGGGCCCGCCGATCTGCGTGCCGTCGAAGACGACGCGGCCCTGGCTCGCCGCCCACAGGCCCATGATCGTGCGCAACGTCGTCGTCTTGCCGGCGCCGTTCCTGCCGAGGAGCATCGTCACCTCTCCCGCCGGCACCTCGAAGTCGACGCCGTGCAGGATGTGGTACGCGCCGATGTGCGTGTGCACGCCGGCGAGCGAGAGCAGCGGTTGGCTCATTCGCCGACCCTCACCCTAGCCCTCTCCCGCGAGCGGGAGAGGGGATGCCGTGCTCCCTCTCCCGCTTGCGGGAGAGGGTCGGGGTGAGGGCTCGTCGGGCGCAAGCCCGAGGTATGCCTGCTGCACGATCGGGCTCGCAATGACCTTCGCGGGCTCGCCGTCGGCCACGAGCTGGCCGTTGTGCAGCACGATGATCCGGTCGGCGAGCTCGCGCACGACGTCCATCTTGTGCTCGACGAGCAGGATCGTCTTGTCGCGCGCCGCCTTCAGCGCGCGCACCAGATCGAGGATCACCGGCACGTCGTCGACGCTCATGCCGGCGGTGGGCTCGTCGAACATGTAGACGCTCGGCTCGAGCGCCATCAGCATCGCCACCTCGAGCTTTCGCTGGTCGCCGTGCGGCAGGCTGCTCGCCGCCGCGTGCATGCGCTCGCCGAGGCGCACCTGCTCGACCAGCTCGCGCGCGCGCTCGAGCGTGTCCTTCCGGTCGAGCCAGACCGAGAACATGCCGAGCCCCTCGCGCCGCTTCGACTGCACCGCGAGGCGCACGTTCTCGAGCACGCTCAGGTTGGCGAACAGCTGCGTCAGCTGGAACGCGCGGCCGAGCCCGCGGTGCGTGCGCGCGGGCACGCTCTCGGCGGTGATGTCGGTGCCGTCCAGCCACACCGAGCCGGCGCTCGCGCGAAGCTGGCCCGAGATCAGGTTGAAGTAGGTCGTCTTCCCCGCGCCGTTGGGGCCGACGATCGCGGTCAGCGTCCCCGGCGCGAAGGCGCACGAGACGCGATCGACGGCGACGTGGCCGCCGAAGCGGATCGTCAGCTCCCGGGTCTCGAGCACGGCGCAGCGTCGTGCGCGGACCGCCTCAACGCTTGTTCTTGATCGGAATGTTCATCTCTTCCGGCTTGATCTCGCGCACGAGCTCCGGAACGCCCCAGGCGAACGCCGGGTCGTTCTTGATCCGGAAGTGGTACATCGACTGCATCGCCTGGTGGTCTTCCTTGCGGAAGGTCATCTTGCCCTTGGGCGTCTCGAAGCTCATGCCTTCCATGGCCTTGATGAGCTTCTCGGTGCTGGTGTCGCCGCCGGTCTTCTTCAGCGCCTCGACGATCGCGATCGCCGCGCTCATCCCGCCCGCGGTGAAGAAATCCGGCGGCGTCTTGAACTGCTTGTAGTGGTTCGCGACCAGCCACTCGTTGACCGGATTCTTCGGGATGCCGAAGTAGTAGTACGTCGCTCCCTCCATGCCGGGGAACTGCTTGTACGCGGCCATCGCCGGCAGGATGTTGCCGCCGCTGCCGACCTCGATGCCGTAGCGGTTCTTCAGGTCGAGGTTGGCGAGCGACGGGAACGGCGTCGTCGCCCCGGCCCAGACGACGGCGATGATCTTGCGGCCGCTCTTGTCCTTGAGCGCGTCGACGCAGCGCTGGATGCCGGCGGTGAAGTCGGTCGTCGCCGGCGGCAGGTATTCCTCGTGGACGATCTTCGACTTCTTCAGGTTCTCCTTGAACGCCTTGACGCCGTCGCGGCCGAACGCGTAGTCCTGCGCCAGCGTGCAGAGCGAGGCGCCCTGGATGTCGGAGGCGACGGCGTTGGAGATCGCGTCCTGCGAGCTGTTGCGGCCGGTGCGGAAGATGTAGCGGTTCCACTTGTCGCCGGTGATCGAGTCGGCGACGGCGGGCTCGACGAGCAGGATCTTCTTGTATTCCTCGGCCACCGGCAGCATCGCCAGCGCGACGCCGGAGGAGGTCGGGCCGACGGCGAGGTCGGCCTTGTCGTCGCCATAGGCGGTCGCGAGCAGGCTCTTGCCGACGTCGGGCTTGCCCTGATCGTCCTTCTCGATGACGACGATCTTCCTGCCGGCGACGGTCATGGTGCCGCCGGTCGCGTAGTCGAAGCCCATCATGAGTCCGGTCTGCGTCTGCTTTCCGTACGCCTCGAGCGGGCCGGTCTTGCTGTAGACGTGGGCGATCCGGATCTCGCCCTTGCCCTGGCCGAGGGCGGCCAGCGGTGCGGAGGCGAGCGCGACGGCGGCCGCGGCGAGCGCGAGCAGCGAGCGACGCGGTGCAGGGAGAACGAAGGGCATGGAAGTCTCCGAAAGGGCTGGCCGGCGGGTGCTCGCGGCGCGAGCGAAGGGGGCGAAGTTTAGAAGATCGATCGTCGTTCGAAGGGCTGAACGGCGCGGCGCGATTGACGCGGCAGCGAAGCGCGCAAGAATCGGATCGCCGATCCGCATCAACGACCGCACCGCATGACCGCCGCCGACGCCAACGCCAACGCCAACCTCTTCGCCGCCCTGCGCGGCGGCTTTCCCGCCGAGCTCGACGGCGTCGCGATCGAGACCATCGAGGGCGGCCTCGTCTACACGTGGCGCGACCTCGAGCGCGCGACGGCGATGTTCGCCAACATGCTCGACTCGCTCGATCTGCCGCCCGCGAGCCGGATCGCCGTGCAGGCGGAGAAGTCGGTCGAGTCGCTCCTCTTCTATCTCGCCGTGCTGCGCGCCGGCCACGTCTATCTGCCGCTCAACACCGCCTACAAGAGCGGCGAGATCGGCTACTTCCTCGGCGACGCCGAGCCGGCGGTGTTCGTCTGCGCACCGAAGGATTTCGTCTGGGCCTCCAGGCTCGCGTTCGCCGCCGGCACGCGCCACGTCTTCACGCTCGGCGACGACCGCAGCGGCAGCCTGCTCGAGCGCGCCACGCACTTCGGCGACGAGCACGTGCCCGCCGTGCGCAAGGGCGACGACCTCGCCGCGATCCTCTACACGAGCGGAACGACCGGTCGCAGCAAGGGAGCGATGCTGACGCACGCGAACCTGCTCTCGAACGCGCTGACGCTGAAGACGTACTGGGGCTGGCGTCCGAGCGACGTGCTGATCCACGCGCTGCCGATCTTCCACGTGCATGGCCTGTTCGTCGCCTCGCACGGCGCGCTCCTGGTCGGCGCGCGCATGCTCTGGCTCGGCCGCTTCGACGCCGCGAAGGTCGCCGCGCTGCTGCCGCGCGCGACCGTCTTCATGGGCGTGCCGACGCTCTACGTGCGGCTGCTCGCCGAGCCGGGGCTGACGCGCGAGGCGTGCAGCCACATGCGCCTCTTCATCAGCGGCTCGGCGCCGCTCCTGATCGACACCTTCGAGGCGTTTCGCGAGCGCACCGGCCACACGATCCTCGAGCGCTACGGCATGAGCGAGACGGCGATGCTGACCTCGAACCCGTACGACCCGAAGGACGGCGAGCGGCGCGGCGGCACGGTCGGCTTCCCGCTGCCCGGCGTCGGCCTGCGTGTCGTCGGCAGCGACGGCGCGGAGCTTGCGCGCGGCGAAGTGGGCGCGATCGAGGTCCGGGGACCCAACGTCTTCGCCGGCTACTGGCGCATGCCGGAAAAGACCCGCGAAGAGTTCAGCGCCGACGGCTGGTTTCGCACCGGCGACGTCGGCGTGGTCGACGCGCGGGGCTACGTGACGATCGTCGGCCGCAGCAAGGACCTCATCATCAGCGGCGGCTACAACGTCTACCCGGCCGAGATCGAGGGCGTGCTGAACGAGCTGCCCGGCGTCGCCGAGAGCGCCGTCATCGGCGTGCCGCATCCCGATTTCGGCGAGGCGGTGGTCGCGGTGCTGGTCGGACGCGCCGGTGCGAGCGTCGACGCCGACGCGTGCACGCGCGTGCTGAAGGCGAGGATCGCCAACTTCAAGGTGCCGAAGGCGATCTTCGTCGCGCCCGAGCTGCCGAGGAACGCCATGGGCAAGGTGCAGAAGAACGTGCTGCGCCAGCAGCACGCTTCGCTCTTTTCCTGAGCGAAAAAAAGGCCGGCGCCCGCGCGCCGGCCGTTCGCGACGAAGCGCCGATCAGCGATCGCGCGCGTAGATGTCGACGTCCTTCGTCTCGCGGATGAAGAGCGTGCCGATCACGAACGTCATCGCCGCGATCACGATCGGATACCACAGGCCGTTGTACATGTTGCCGGTCGACGCGACGATCGCGAACGCGGTCGTCGGCAGCAGGCCGCCGAACCATCCGTTGCCGATGTGGTACGGCAGGCTCATCGACGTGTAGCGGATGCGCGTCGGGAACAGCTCGACCAGCATCGCCGCGATCGGCCCGTAGACCATCGTCACGTAGAGGACGAGGATGAACAGGATCGCGACCACCTTCCACCACTGCGCGCTCATGAAGGCGATCGGCTTGGCCTTGGCCGGGTAGCCGGCGGCGGTCAGGTCGGTGGCGATCTCCTTCTTGAAGGCGGCGATCTTGGCGGCGCTCTCGGCGTCGATCTTCTGGCGCACGACGACGGCCGCGGGCGCGGTGATCGTCCTGTCGCCGATCGAGATCGTCGCCGGCGTCCCGGCGGGCGCGTCGACGTTGTCGTAGCTGACCGAGCTTTGCGCCAGGTGGCGCTTGGCGATGTCGCACGACGTGCGGAAATCGATCTCGCGCGCGACCGGGTTGCCCTGGAACGAGCACTGCTTCGGGTCGGCCGTGACGACGACCTTGTTCTTCGCCTGCGCCGCCGCGAGCTCGGGATTGGCGGCCTGCGTCAGCGCGTGGAAGAGCGGGATGAAGGTCAGCGCCGCGAGCAGGCAGCCGGCCATGATGATCGGCTTCCTGCCGATCTTGTCGGAGAGGCTGCCGAAGACGATGAAGAAGGGCGTTCCGATCAGCAGCGAAGCGCCGATCATGAGCTGCGCCGTCGTCGCCTCGACCTTGAGCTGCGCGGTGAGGAAGAAGAGCGCGTAGAACTGGCCCGTGTACCAGACGACGCCTTGGCCGGCCGTCAGGCCGAGCAGCGCGAGCAGCACGATCCTGCCGTTGCTCCAGCGTCCGAACGACTCCATCAGCGGCGCCTTCGAGGTCTTGCCCTCTTCCTTCATCTTCTTGAACGCCGGCGTCTCGTTCAGGCTCAACCGGATCCACACGGAGATGATCAGGAGGAAGAACGACAGCCAGAACGGAACGCGCCAGCCCCAGTCGTTGAACGCCTGGTCACCGAGCGATTCCTTGCAGGCGATGATGACGATCAGCGAGAGAAAGAGGCCGAGCGTCGCCGTCGTCTGGATCCACGACGTGTAGGCGCCGCGCTTTCCCTGCGGCGCGTGCTCGGCGACGTAGGTCGCCGCGCCGCCGTACTCGCCGCCGAGCGCGAGGCCCTGCAGCAGGCGCAGGCCGACCAGGATGATCGGCGCTGCGATGCCGATCGAGCCGTATCCGGGCAGGAGGCCGACGACGAACGTCGACAGGCCCATGATCATGATCGTCACGAGGAACGTGTACTTGCGGCCGATCATGTCGCCGAGCCGCCCGAAGACGAGCGCGCCGAACGGGCGGACGAGAAAGCCGGCCGCGAACGCGAGCAGCGCGGCGATGAACGCCGCCGTCGGGTCGAGCGCTGCGAAGAACTGCTTGGCGATGATCGCGGCGAGCGATCCGTACAGGTAGAAGTCGTACCACTCGAACACCGTGCCGAGGCTCGACGCGAAGATGACCTTGCGCTCTTCGCGCGTCATCGGCCGAGCCGCGGCTGCCTTCACAGGCACCGCTCTTGTGACCATTGGGATCTCCCTCCGTGCTGGAAACAATTGCCTCCCCTTGAGGCAACGCGGATATTGACGAGTTTTGGTCGGCGAGGGTCGGGAAAACGTGCAGACGCTACTTGGGTGAAACCCCGAGCAGGTGCGTCGACGTTCTGCGCTAGGCCGCGCTCACGCGCGTCGCACGCCGGCGCGCGGCGCGCCCTCGCGCTGCCAGTGCGGCTCGTCGAACCACGGGTCCTTGCGCAGCAGCGCGGCCGCCATGTCGAGCGCGTCGAAGCCCCAGAAGAGCTTGTCGCCGATGCCGAGCGTCGGCACGCCGAAGACGCCGCGCGCGAGCGCCTGATCGGTGGCGTCGCGCAGGCGCTGCTTGTTGGCGTCGCTCGCCGGGTCGACGCGCGGCGCGAGTTCGGCCGCGAGCGCGGCGTGGCGCGTCGGCTCTTCGGCGTCGCCGCCGCCGCGCCACACGTGTCGCAGCACCCGCTCGCAGACGTAGCGGCTCGGCGTCGCGCCTTCGGGGGCGCACGCCCAGGCGAGCCGGGACAGCGCGATCGGATTGAACGGATGGCGCGCGGGCGTCGCGATCGCGATCCCCGCCCGATGCGCGAGCCAGTGCACCTGGCGGAAGGTCCAGGCGCGCTTGGGCTCGATCTCCGCCGGCCCCTTGTGGGCGTGCGCCTTCAGCAGCGCGGCGAACACGATCGGCCGGTACGCGACCGTGTACGAGAGGCCGACGAACGCCTCCGGCAGCCGCTCGAACGCGAGATACGCGTACGGCGAGACCGGGTCGAACCAGAAGTCGACCTGCGTCATCCGCGCGGCTCCGGCTCCGATTCCGCCTTCGAGCGCGCGCGCGCCGCGCGCCGTGCCGGCAGGCGGCCGCAGACCTCGCGCTTGCCCGCCGCATCGAGCGCACCCCAGGCGGCGATCTCGTCGATCGTGCGCAGGCACCCTTCGCACCAGCCGCTGCGCGGGTCGAGCGCGCACACGCCGATGCACGGGCTCGGCACGTCGGCGTCGGCATCGACGCCGAGGCCGGCCTGCACGGCGGCAGCGGCCGCGCGCTCTTCGCTCATGGCCCGGCCGCAGCGAACGCGCGCTCGGCCTCGTCGCGCGTGTAGTAGCCGAGCGCGACGTCGCGCGCGAGCGCTTCCTTCGGCCGCGCCTCGGGCGCGCCGAAGCCGCCGCCGCCCGGCGTCGAAACGGCGATGACGTCGCCGGCGTGGATGGCGATGTCCTGGTCCTTCGAGAGGTGCGGCGGCACGTACGGCACGCCATCGCGGATGACCTCGACCTTGTTGGTGCCGCCGGCGCGGCCGCCTTGCGCTCCCGGCGGCCCGGCGCGGCCGTGGTCCATCACCATCGAGACGCGCGCTTCGCCGCGGCGCAGGCGGATGCGGTAGTTGACGCCGAAGCCGCCGCGCTGCGCGCCGGCGCCGCCCGAGCCTTCGTGGAGCGAGTACTCCTCGAACAGCACCGGGTAGAGCTGCTCCATGATCTCGATCGGCGTCGTCTTCGAGATGCCGATCGTCGAGCAGCCGTTGGAGATGCCGTCGCCTTCGGGGCTGCCGCCGTAGCCGCCGCCCGAGATCACGTACATCACGTAGGCGCGGTTCTTCTCCGGATCGAAGCCGCCGATGCCGAGGTTGCCGCTCGTTCCCGCCGGCGCGCCGAAGAGCTGCTCGGGAATCGCCTTGCCGAGCGCGGCGAACACGGCCTCGGCGATGCGCTGGCTGACCTCGGCGGCGCAGCCCGACACCGGCCGCGGATAGTGCGCATACAGGAACGTGCCTTCGGGATCGACGATCTGCAGCGGCTCGAACGTGCCGGCGTTGATCGCCGCTTCCGGGAACACGTGCTTGACCGCGAGGTAGATCGACGATCTGGTCGTCGCGATGACGCTGTTCATCGGCCCCTGGCAAGGCGGCGACGAGCCGCTCATGTCGAACGTCAGCGCCGCGCGCTCGGGATCGCTGCCGCCGCTCTTCGTGATGCGCATGGCGATCTTCAGCGGCTCGTCGACGACGCCGTCGGAATCGACGAACGCCTCGCCGTCGTAGACGCCGTCGGCGATCGTCGCGATCTTCTCGCGCATCTGCCGCGCCGCGCGGCGCTTCAGCTCGGCGATGGCGGCATCGACGACGTCCTCGCCGTAGCGGTCGAGCAGCGCGTCGAGCCGCGCCCGGCCGGTCGCGAGCGCCGCCGCCTGCGCCTTGATGTCGCCGATCCGCTGGTCGGCGATGCGGATGTTCGACAGGATGATCGACAGGATCTCGTCGTCGAGAGCACCCTGCTTGTAGAGCTTCACGGGGGGCAGGCGCAGCCCCTCCTGCTCCACCTCGGTGGCGTTGGCCGAGAACCCGCCCGGCACCATGCCGCCCGTGTCGGGCCAATGGCCCGTGTTGGCGAGCCAGCACCAGAGCTTGCCGGCGCGAAAGAACGGCTGCACGAACTTCACGTCCATCAGGTGCGTGCCGCCGAGATACGGATCGTTGACGATGAAGACGTCGCCGGGCTCGAGCGCGATCTTCAGCCGCTCGACGCGCTCGATCACCGCCTGCACCGTGAACTGCATCGTGCCGACGAACACCGGCAGCCCGAGCTCGCCCTGCGCGATCAGCTCGCCGGT
>Ga0070680_100004005_pt1 | contig 11023 bp, 11 predicted proteins | sample KBSC73BmetaG_FD_64672 | JGI IMG/M metagenome (GOLD analysis project Ga0070680, IMG submission 64672) | Corn rhizosphere microbial communities from Kellogg Biological Station, Michigan, USA - KBS C7-3B metaG | ecosystem: Host-associated > Plants > Roots > Rhizosphere | place: USA: Michigan...
AAGATGACCTCGTGCGCGTGGGCCGCGCCCAGATATGCGGCAACGGCATCTCGGGCCGCATCGTAGCGGCGGGTGGCTTCGGCGCTCAGGGCATACACGCCGCGGTGGATGTTGGCGTTGGTGGTCTCGTAGAAAGCGCGCTCGGCGTCCAGCACCACACGCGGCTTCTGGCTCGATGCGGCGCTGTCGAGATAGACCAGCGGCCGCCCGTGCATGGTGGTCGCCAGGATGGGGAAATCCTGCCGAATGACTTCGGCATCGAGGCGCGGCGCCGCAACCATGGTCATGACACTACTCCAGCGAGCCCAGCCGCTCGAGCAGCATGCGATCGAGCTCCTCGCGCACGGGGGCCAGGGCCACCTCGTGAACCACTTCCGCGGCAAAGGCGTAGGTCAGCAACCGCATCGCTTCCACCTGCGGAATGCCGCGGCTCCGGGCGTAGAAGAGCGCCACTTCGTCCAACTGGCCCACCGTGGCGCCGTGGGTGCACTTCACGTCGTCGGCAAAGATCTCCAGCTGCGGCTTGGTGTCCACCCGCGCCGTGCGGGAGAGCAGCAGGTTGCGGTTGGTCTGCTTGGCGTCGGTCTTCTGCGCTTCCGGCTTGACGAACACCTTGCCGTTGAAGACCGCGCGCGACTTGCCGTCGAGCACGCCCTTGTACACTTCCCAGCTGCGACAGTGTGGATGGTCGTGGTAGATGGCGGTATGGTTGTCCACCACCTGGTCACCGCGAGTGAGGTAGAGCCCGTACATCAGCGTTTCGACGTTCGCGGCATCGAGATGGGCATCCAGATTATGACGCGCCATCGCGCCACCCATCGCCAGGGTAAACGAGCGATAATGGCTGTCCGCCGCCTGCGCCACGTGGGTGCGGCCGATGTGATAGGCCTGCTCGCTCTCGCGCTGGATGCGGGTGTGCTCGATCCAGGAATTCGCCCCGGCCACCACTTCGGTCACCACGTTGGTGAAGTAGCGCGAATCGGGCGCCAGCGTCACATAGCTTTCGACGATGGACGCGTTGGCGCCGTCTTCGACGATGAACAGGTTGCGCGGATGGGTGACCGCCCCGGCGGCCTCGTCAGTGCTCACGAACAGCACCGTCACCGGCTGCTCCAGCACCAGGCCGCGCGGCACGTGAATGAATGCGCCGTCCTTGAGGAACGCGGTGTTGAGCGCGGTAAACGGACTGGTGGTGATCGGCGCGTGACGCGCCACGTGGCGCTCGAGCGTCGGGTCGGCTGACACCGCGGCCGCCAGACTGCCGATCCGCACACCGGCCGGCAAGGCCGGCAGGTTGGAGAGTCCGGCGTCATAGCGGCCATTCACGAATACCAGCCGGGGCCATTCGGGGTGACCAAAGTAGAACTGGGAAACACCCGCTTCTGAAACGGCTGCCGCCGGTGCCGGCACAAACTCGGCCGACGCAATGGGCGTCACCGGCGTGAAGCGCCATTCCTCGTCCCGCGGGGAGGGGAATCCGGTGGCGCGGAAGCTCTCGAACGCCTGGCGCCGGACCGGCACCAGCCACGCGGGCTCCGAGCCGCCATTCCGGCTGGCCACGTCGAACTGCCGTTCGTACTGGGCCGTGGTCACGCCGCCCCCACTCCCGCCGGCTCCGACTCGGCAACCCACTCGTAGCCGCGCGCTTCCAGCTCCAGCGCCAGTTCCTTGCCGCCCGACTTCACGATCCGTCCGTTGGACAGCACGTGCACAAAATCCGGCACGATGTAATTGAGCAGCCGCTGGTAGTGGGTCACCAGGATGGTGGCGCGATCAGGGTGCCGCAGCCGGTTGACGCCGCCCGCCACGATCCGGAGCGCGTCAATGTCGAGGCCCGAGTCGGTCTCGTCCAGGATGGCGAGTGCCGGCTCGAGCACTGCCATCTGCAGGATCTCGTTCCGCTTCTTCTCGCCGCCCGAAAAGCCGCTGTTCACTGCCCGGCCCATGATCTCTGGGCCCCACTCCACCACCTTGAGCTTTTCTTCCAGCACATCCATGAAGTCCATCGGGTCCAGCTGGTCCTGGCCCCTGGCCTTGCGGATCTCGTTGTAGGCCGCGCGCAGGAAGTAGGCGTTGGACACCCCGGGAATCTCGACCGGATACTGGAAGGCCAGGAACACGCCCTGCTGCGCCCGTACCTCCGGCTCCATGTCGAGCAGGTCCGCTCCCCGGTAGGTGACGCTGCCGCCGGTCACCGTGTACGACGGGTGCCCCGCCAGCACCTGGGCCAGCGTGCTCTTGCCGGAGCCGTTGGGTCCCATGATGGCGTGCACCTCGCCCGCGTTGACGCTGAGCGAAATGCCCTTGAGGATTTCCTTGTCTCCGGCATTGGCGCGGAGGTCGCGAACTTCTAGCACGTGCCTGGCTCCTGTGATGATAGGGATCAGGGATCAGGGGTCAGGGATCAGGGATCAGGGCGGACGGACGGGCGCTTGTCTCGCTACCCTAGTCCCTGATCCCTCTTACCCGACGCTCCCCTCAAGACTCACCCCCAGCAGCTTCTGCGCTTCCACCGCGAACTCCATCGGGAGTTCCTTGAAGACTTCCTTGCAGAAACCGTTGACGATCATCGAAATCGCGTTCTCGGTGTTGAGCCCGCGCTGCTTGCAATAGAAAATCTGGTCTTCGCCGATCTTGGAGGTGCTGGCTTCATGTTCCACCGACGCGGTGGGATTGCGCACATCAATGTACGGGAACGTGTGGGCCCCGCAGCGGTTCCCCACCAGCATGGAATCGCACTGGGTGTAGCTGCGCGCGCCCTCTGCGCCGGGCAGCACCTTGACCAGCCCGCGGTAGCTGTTCTGCCCGCGACCCGCGCTGATGCCCTTGGACACGATGGTGGACCGGCTGTTCTTGCCGATATGGGTCATCTTGGTGCCGGTGTCGGCCTGCTGCATGCCGTTCACCACGGCCACCGAGTAGAACTCGCCCACGCTGTTGTCGCCCAGCAGGATGACGCTGGGATACTTCCAGGTGATGGCCGAGCCGGTCTCCACCTGGGTCCAGCTGATCTTGGAATTGTGACCCGCCTTGCCGCGCTTGGTCACGAAGTTGTAGATGCCGCCCTTGCCGTTTTCATCGCCGGCATACCAGTTCTGCACCGTGGAGTACTTGATGGTGGCGCCATCGAGCGCCACCAGCTCCACCACTGCCGCATGCAGCTGGTTCTCATCCCGCTTGGGGGCGGTGCAGCCCTCGAGATAGCTGACCGTGGCGCCCTCGTCAGCCACGATGAGGGTGCGCTCGAACTGCCCGGTGTCCGCCGAGTTGATGCGGAAGTAGGTGGAGAGCTCCATGGGGCAGCGCACGCCCTTGGGGATGTAGCAGAACGACCCGTCGCTGAAGACGGCCGAGTTGAGCGCGGCAAAGAAATTGTCGGACGCCGGCACCACCGAACCCAGGTACTTCTTCACCAGTTCGGGGTGCTCACGCACCGCTTCGCCAAAGGAGCAGAAGATGATCCCGTACTCGGCGAGCTTCTTCTTGTAGGTGGTGCCCACCGAGACGCTGTCGAAGATGGCGTCCACGGCGACCCCGGCCAGGATCTTCTGCTCGTTGAGCGGGATGCCCAGCTTCTGATAGGTCTCGATCAGCTTGGGATCGGCGTCATCCAGCGAACCCAGCGGCTTGGCGCTCCTGGGCGCCGAGTAGTAGCTGATATTCTGGTAATCCACCGGGTTGTACTTGACGTTGGGCCAGTGCGGCTCGCTCATCTTGAGCCAGCCGCGATAGGCATGGAGCCGCCAGTCGAGCAGCCAGTCCGGCTCGCCCTTCTTGCTGGCGATGAGCCGGATGACGTCCTCGCTCAGCCCCTTGGGTGCGACATCCGACTCGATATCGGTGACGAAACCGTACTTGTATTCCCGGTTGACCAGGGTTTCGACCGACGAATCTTCGACCTGCGGACTCATGAATGCTCCTGATCAGTGGCCGCCGCTCCGGCTTCCTGCCGGAAGCGGACGGTGTAGGCGCAGGCGTCGTCGCCGCTCAAAAGATGCTGGCGCCGCTCGATCTTGCCGCCCAGTGTCCGCTCGAGGAAACGCTCTTCTGCGGCGCAGATCTCGGGAAACCGCTCCGAAACGGCCCGTAGCGCGCAGTGGTGCTCGGTGAAGCTGCCGCAGCAGAAGGTTGCCGTGCCCTCGGCCATGTAACCATCGGCCGTGCGGGCATCAGCCACGATTGCCATGCGTTCGGACGGTGTCGCGCCACGAAGCGCCGGCGCCAGATGGCCCGCCTGATTCTCGAAGTGCGATTCGATGAACCGCACCGCGGCCGGCCGGCCGGCCGTCGCCACCAGATGCTCGAGGAGCTGGGTCAGGGTCTCTTTATAGCGCTCGGGAAACAGCGCCTCGCCGTTCGGGGTGAGCCGGTAGGCATGCTCAGGTGCGCCCACCCCACCCGTCTGGCTGCGCTCCCACGCCACCACGCCGACCACCTCCAACTCCTTGAGGTGATGGCGGATAGCGTTCATGGAAAGACCCAGCCGACTGGACAGATCCTTGGCCGCCAGCCCGGGTGACCGCTTGAGCTCCATGACCACCAGTCCCCGCGGGCCCTTGTAGCCGGCAGGCAGCTGATCGGAGTGGAGGTCGGCGCTTGCCATAAGACCGGAATGTTAACTCAAAAAGTCGGGATTTGCAAGGTTAATGGGGTAGTTTTGGTGGGAATTGTAACATCTTGAAGGCAGATGACTTATGAGTCAACGGTCGACGGTCGACGGTCGACCGTTGACGGTTGACCAGTCACTCCCGATCTTATCCTCATGACCATCCACCGTATCCGTCTCCTGGGCGATCCCATCCTCCGGGCCCGTTGCGAACCGATCGAGAAGCCGGGGTCAGCCGCCATCCGGGTCATCCTGGACGACATGCGCGAGACCCTGCGGGATTGGCAGAGCCGATTCGGCAGCGGGCGGGCAATCGCGGCACCCCAGATCGGGGCGCCGGTCCGGATGGTGTACGCCGAAATGGAAAAGCCGTGGGTGATGATCAATCCGGAGATCGTGGACGTCGGCATGGAGGATTTCACGGTCTGGGATGACTGCTTCTCCTTTCCCAATCTGCTGGTTCGGGTCTCGCGGTCATATCGGGTGCGGCTCAAGTACCAGGACCAGAAGGGCGACTGGCACGAGGACGACCTCGAGGGCGATCGCGCCGAGCTGGTGCAGCACGAACTCGATCACCTGGACGGGGTGCTGACCGTGGACCGGCCGCACGGGCTGGACCCCTTCTGCCTGCGCGAAGAATGGAACCGGCTCCACTCGGCCGCCGGCCGTTATGGCCCGCCGGAACCGAGAACCGGCATTTACGCGACACCGCTGACGGGGCTGTTGTAAGACAGGACGGGCAGCTAAAACCACCTCCCCAACCTCACGAACAGCAACTCCCGGCTTCCGGTCAGCCCCAGCTCCACCCGCACCGGTCCCACCGGCGTGTCGGCGCTGACCCCGCCGCGGATGCCGGTGTGCCAGCCGGTGTCGTCCAGCAGCGATCCGCCAAGCGCCACGCGACCGACCATGCCATCCACACGCACATGCAGCGGTCCCACCACCGGATAGGCCAGTGCCAGCCCCGCGAGTGCTTCGCGATCGCCGCGGAGTTCGCCGATATGCAGGCCGGCAAACCCCTCACTGCCGCCCAGCGTGAGGGTGTGCTGCAGCGGGAGATTCTCGCCGGCACCGATCCGGAGATGCGGATTGATCTGCAGCCCCGCTATGGCAAACGCCGGTTCGGCGTCCAGCACCACGCTCTTGAATTCCTGGTTCCAGATGGCGTGAACCGTGAGATCCTGGTCCAGATTCCGGTTCACGTGCGAGAGGTCGAATCGGGCGCCCAGCGCATCCTGCGTGGTGCGATCGGGATTGCGCCACCAGAGCGCCGAGCCGCTCAGGCCCACCGTCCATGAGCGGATGAATTCACGCTGGATGCCGAGCAGCGCTTCCGCCTCGCGGGTCCGGTCGGCTCCTACCTGGTCACCGTTGGCATCGAAGCGCCGGATATGCTCGAAGCCGACCCGGATGGACCCGCGCGGCACCACCAGCTGCCCGAGGAGATTCTTCTGCTTCTGCAGCCCCGCCGTGAGATCCTTCTTCAGACTCCCGACCGCTCCGAGGATGCTCGCTTCGGCGCCGCCGAGCAGGGTCCGGTCCACCGCACCGGCCCAGAAGCGGCCGCCCATGTCGTTGTCATAGGCCGCGCCGATGGCGGCAATGCGGGCGGGGGACCGCTCGGGCACCACATGAAAGCTGACCGAGTCACCGCTGCCATCGGGATGCAGCCAGAGCGCCACGAACCGGTCCGATGCACCCAGCCGGAGCAGCCGGCCGCGAAGCTTGTTGGCATCCAGTGAATCCCCGGCGGCAACACCCAGCAGCCGGGCGATTTCCGTTGCCTGGTGCCGTGCCGTGTCGCGCACGCTGACACTGGCAAGGACGCCGGGTTCCTCGCGCGCAGGCACCGCGCCGGCCGGCGGGCATTTCATCTTCGACAGAACCGAGTCGGCCGCGAGCCGCCCGCGCAGGATGAGCGCGTTCACCTTCCATGGATCGAAATCGAGACTGCGGAATCCGGCCACATTTGGCCGGATATAGAGGTCCTCTGTTCCCAGGGAATCGAGCGGCTGCTCGAAGAGATACCCCAGCATCCGCTCGGCGAGGGTCACGGGCGAAAAGAAATTGAGCGAATCGGGATGCCGTTCGGTGGCGTCCGCGATGATGAGGCGCTGGGCTCCGGCGGCGCGTGCAATGGCGATCGGCACGTTGGCGCTGAGTCCGCCGTCCGCGAGGAACCGGCCGCCCATGCGTTCGGGCGGAAAGACGAAGGGAATGGCGATGCTCGCGCGGACCGCCTGAGCCAGGTCGCCGCTGTCCAGCACCACCGGCTTGTGGGTCCCGAGATCGGTGGCGACGACAAGGAGGGGAATGGGGAGCCGGTCAAACTTGCCGCGGGCAATCAGGTTGCCGCGGAGCATGGCGGCATCGAGCAGCGCGTTGGCCTCGGGCTCGCGCACCGCCGCATTCTGGAGGTTGAATCCGCGGTCACCCTGTTCCCACACCACCAGCGGCTGCAGCCGCCCGAGGGCGCGGGGGGCACGCGGCTCGAAGGTGCTGAACAGCGTGGCAATGGGAAAGACCCGCGCAAGTGAATCAATCGTACGAGCAGGGTAGCCGCTCGCGTACATTGCACCGATCACCGCGCCCATGCTGGTGCCCACCACCAGGTCGGGCCGGATGCCAAGACTGTCCAGCGTGCGCAGCACACCAATGTGGGTCAGCCCCTTGGCGCCGCCACCGGAGAGGACCAGGGCGGTGCGCGGCGCCGTGCACTGCTGGGCCGATGCCACGCCGGGTGCCGCGCAAGGAAGCAGAAGGAGGAGAGCGGGAAGTATGAAGACGCTGCGCATGGCGCCGAAAGGTAATCAGCCACTTGCGCCACATTGGATACGTTGTAATTCTTGGCTCACGCGAAGTGCTCGCGCCCCCACGACTTTCTGTTCGGGAGGTACTGCTGCAATGCCGTATGTGATCACCGAGGCCTGTATCGGCGTAAAGGACCGGGCCTGCGTGGATGTCTGTCCGGTGGACTGCATCTACGAAGGGGAAGATCAGCTGTATATCCACCCCGACGAGTGCATTGACTGCGGCGCCTGCGAGCCGGAATGTCCCGTAACGGCCATCTTCCCCGAGGAGGATGTGCCGGCGGACCTCACATCATATATCGAGAAGAACCGGGAAATCTTCAACGGCGAAACTCCGCCGGGCCGGCCGGAGCGGTAGGTGAGTCGACTGTCGACTGTCGACTGCTCCATCTAGTCCCCGATCGGCGGCAGCCGGTTCAGAAAATCCGCCAGCAGCGCGGTCGTCGCGGCTGGCTGCTCCACCGGGAGCAGGTGTCCCGCATCCTTGATGATCTCAAGCCGGCTTCCGGCCAGCGCTGCAGCCATGCGGTGCGCGGAGGCCGGTGGTGTAATGCGGTCGTGCTCCCCGACCATGATGAGCGCCGGCAGGTCGTCCATGGATTCGAGCAGGGCGGTGCTGTCGGCCCGGTCGCGCATGGCGGCGAGTGCGCCGATGATACCGGGCACCGGCGTGGCGAGGATCATCCGTTCCACCTGCCGCCATGGTTCACCTGCCAGCTCGGCGGTCTCTTTGGCGAACAGCTTGGGCAGCATGGCGTCGGCCACGGCGCGAGCACCTGACTCGCGCGCGGCCTGGGCAGCAGCGTCACGGGTGCGGCGCCCCTCGGGTGAGTCATTCTCCGCACGGGTATCCATCAGCACGATGGCCCGCACCCGGTCGGGGTAGCGTCGCAGAAACTCAAACGCGACGTAGCCCCCCATCGAGAGCCCGCAGAGCACCACCTCGTCCACTCCCAGCGAATCGAGCAGTGCGGCAAGATCATCGGCGTAGGTGGTCATGCTGTAACCGAGGTCGGGAGCATCGGAGTGGCCCATGCCACGCAGGTCCGGTGCAATCCGGCGCCATCCCTCCAGATGCTCGACCTGGTGCCGCCAGACGGTACGGTCCAGGGGATAGCCATGGACGAAGAGAATGGCGGCGCCCTCGCCGGCGGTGTCCACGGCCAGCCCCACGCCGTTGACCGTGACGCGGCGGACCGCCTCGCCTTCAGGCATCTCTTCCAGCAGGCCGGTGATGACGGCCGGCACCGGCGCCGGCTTCCCGCCATCGCCCAGGCAGACAAAGACAAACTCCGCCGTGGCCACCAGCGCATCGTCGCGGACCCGCCGGGCGCTCTGGCGCAGGGTGAAGCTGGTCCGCCCGAGATGGGTCAGCGTCTGCTGGAAGCGGAGCATGTCGCCGGGAAACACCTGCGCCAGATAGTCCACCGATGCTCGCCGCACCGCCGGCCAGACGCCGGCGCGCTCGAAGACGTCGAGCCCCGGACCCGCCACGAACATGTCCCACCGGGCCCGCTCGAACAGGACCAGAAACGCCGCCTGGTTGAGGTGGCCGTAGGCGTCGCACTGGTCGGGGTAGACCATGAGGTCGATTTCGGGGAGAGCCATGGGGAGAGCTTACGGCAAGATGGGCACGATGGGCAAGATGGGCGCGATGGGCGGGAACCTGCCGATCTAGCCCATCCTGCCCATCCAGCCCATCTCATTAGGTTACATGCTCACTTGAACCCCGTGCCGCCCATGCCCGAAACCGATTACATCCGATACGCTGCCAAGCTGGCACGCCAGGCGCAGATGCAGGCGGCCATGGGTGAGACGCCGAAGCTCGACGCCGACTTCCTCAAGGCGTTGGCCAAGGCGCTGGAGGAAATAGCGCAGGGATTGGAGCAGGTCGCCAAGCGGGCGCGGGAATGACGCCGTCAACGCAGCGGCCGCTGGCCGACGTGGAGCTCATCGCCACCGACAAGGCGCTGGCCGACTGGCTGGACGACGCCCACGAGGCGACGCTGCTGGCCCTCGACACCGAGGCGGCCAGCTTCCACCGCTACGAAGACAAGGTCTACCTGGTGCAGCTCTCCACCCGTGAACGCACCGCCGTGGTGGATCCGCTGGCAGTCAGCAGTCTCGATGCCATTGGCGACCTGCTGGCCGACCCGGCAGTGGAATCGGTCTTCCACGACGCGGACTACGACCTGCGGCTCATGGCCCGCCAGTTCGGTTATCGCTGCACCAGTCTCTTCGACACCCGGGTCGCCGCCCAGCTCCTCAACGAACCGGGCATCGGGCTCGCCGCGATGCTGGAGAAATACCTCGGCGTCGCGCTGGACAAGCGCTTTCAGCGCGCCGACTGGTCCGCCCGCCCGCTCAGCAACGACATGCTGCACTACGCGGCCTCGGACACCCACTACCTCCCCGAATTGCGCGACATCCTGCGCGACGCGCTCATCACCAGGCGCCGGCTGAGCTGGGCGGAAGAGGAATTTGCCCTGCTGGCCGAAGTGCGATGGTCAGAAGTGGAAGGGGCGGAACCCGGCTGGCTTCGGATGAAAGGCGCCAAGGCACTCAAGCCGAGGACGCTGGCGATCCTCGGTGCCATCTGGACCTGGCGGGATGAGGCCGCGCAGAAACTCGACCGCGCGCCATTCAGGATCATGAATAACGAGCCGATGATGACGCTGGCCAAGGAGCCGCCGGCGACGCTCGAAGACCTGGCCAAGGTGAGGGGGGTGGGACGCGAAGTCGCCGCCAAACGCGGCGCCGAGATCATGGCGGCCATCGCGCAGGCGCAGGCCATTCCCGACGCCGACCTGCCGAGACGCGAGCGCGGAGTCCGGCGGCCGCCGGATCCTGCCTATGAAGCCCGGCTGGAGCGGCTCAAGGCCGTGCGCAACAAGCAGGCGGAACGGATCGAGCTGGCGCCCGGCGTCCTCTGTCCCAATGGCACACTGGAAGGGATTGCCCGGCAGGAGCCGGAATCGCTGGAGGCGTTGCTGGAGGTGCCGGGTATCAGGCGCTGGCAGGTCGAAGAGATCGGCGAGCAACTGCTTCAGGCGCTGCCGGTCAGAAACCCATGAATGCCTTGACGCGCGGATCCATGCGCTCTGGCGTCCAGTAAGGTTCCCATACCAGCTCGACCTCGACCTGATCCACTCCGTCGAGGTCGCTCACCACGTTCTTCACGTCTTCCATGATCTGCCCGCCGGCAGGACAGCCCGGCGAGGTGAGCGTCATCTTCACGATCACGTCGGCATCCACGTCGGCGGTTTCGTTCACGATCACGTCGTAGACCAGCCCGATATCAATGATGTTGAGACCCAGTTCAGGGTCAATCACGCCGCGCAGCGCCTTGCGGATGGTGTCTGGGGATATCATGCGGGAAATATACGCACGGATGCGGTGGCGCGCCGTGGTTTCGTGCGCGTAGGGGCGCACGGCCGTGCGCCCCTACGTCGTGCGTTGCGGCACGGCACGCGCCACCGCATCCGACACCGCGGCGCGTACGTCCCGCATGGCCCGCAGCGAATGCCGCGCATGGGAATCGAAGCTTCGGTTGGCCAGGAACACCACAAACACGTCTCGCGTCGGATCCACCCACATCTCGGTGCCG
>Ga0070680_100004011_pt1 | contig 11015 bp, 11 predicted proteins | sample KBSC73BmetaG_FD_64672 | JGI IMG/M metagenome (GOLD analysis project Ga0070680, IMG submission 64672) | Corn rhizosphere microbial communities from Kellogg Biological Station, Michigan, USA - KBS C7-3B metaG | ecosystem: Host-associated > Plants > Roots > Rhizosphere | place: USA: Michigan...
ACGCGCTTACGGACGATGTCAGCCATATCTATCTCCTTATATATGAGAGACGGACACGACATAGGATCGTGCACATCTCCCTCGGAACCTTTCCCAGCTTCATGTATTGCACGCCGTATGCCCAACGTCCACTTGAGCTAACCTGCTGTGCTGTAAGGACTTAAGGTGTTTGGCTCGAAGCTGGAGCTTGTCCAGATTCTGGCCTTCTGTCCTATTTACATGACATGTCAGCGTCTTCTGTTGATTAGACGCCAATTTGGCTCGAAGGGTTAATGGCCGGCGCGAAACCCTGCGGCGTAGAGCAGCCCGAGCGCAGTCTTGGCGTCCGTGATGTCTCCCACCTCAACCATTCCGAGCGCCCGGGAAAGAAGCATTGGTTCGAGATCGAGAAATTCATCCGACTCGTGTTTAGTCTCGCCAGCGACCAAACCGGTTGCCATGAAAATGTGGATTTTCTCATCCGTGAATCCGGGAGTCGTATAGATGGAGATCAAATGCTCCATCTGCTCAGCAGTGCACCCGGTTTCTTCCTTCAGCTCCCTGAATGCGCAATCACGCGCCTCTTCACCCTTGTCGAGTCTGCCGGCGGGGATCTCGTACAGATATCCGTCCGTCGCGTATCTGTACTGGCGAATCATCAAGATCTGGGGATCCTCGCCGTGGGGATCGCTGAGAAACGGAACCACGGCACTCGCCCCCGGATGACGGATCATCTCCAGCTCTCCGGTCGACCCGTCCGGGAATCGCACCGTGTCGAGATCGAGCGAGATGATGCGACCTGTGTAAACCCGCTCTGATTTGATCTGTCCGGGTTTCGATTTCTTCTTTGACACGCTCAGCTGCCGTGGACCAGCTGGTCGCCGAGCTTCAGATCGGCGACCGTTTGCTCGATGATCCGCGCATCGCCGACGACCACCGTCTGCAGCTGATCCAGGTGCAGATGATCCCGAGCCGCCTTCAGAACGTCTTCGACCGATACTGCGTGTACGTTGCGGCGGTAAGACTCGTAATAATCGTCGGGCAAACCATAGACGACGAGCGTGGCCAGAGCTGACGCAATTGCAGCGGTAGTCTCGTATCGAATTGGAAAGACGCCTTCCAGGTAGTCGCGAGCCAATGACAGCTCGCTATCTGCTATGTGCTCGCCGCGAATCCGATCGATCTCGTATAGAATTTCCCGGAGTGCCGGCGCGGTGACCTCGGTCTGAACCGCGGTGGATACGACGAAAGGTCCTCTTCCGCGTCGCCAATCGAAATACGACGATGCCCCATACGTGTATCCGTGCGCCTCTCGCAGGTTGAGGTTGATTCGCGAGCCAAACAACCCACCCAGCACCGCATTCATTACGAGGACCGGGAAGAAATCGGGATTCTTTCTCGGCAGCCCGACGTGACCCACCCTCAGCTCGGACTGTGGGGCATCGACTTTGTTGACGATATGGAGCGTACGACCGCGTGACCTTGCTCCTGTAACGAGCCTCGGACCCGCTGGAGTGCCAGGATGCCAGCTCTGGAAGGCCCGCGCGACGAGATCACGAGCGCCCTCGATTGAGACATCTCCAGCGACCACGACCGTCGTTGCCCCGGACCGATATCTCGCTGCATAAAACTCAGCCACGTCCCGACGCGATAAGGCGCCAACGCTGTCGCTGGTTCCTTCATCGGGCTTTGAATAGCGCGAATCGGACGAGTACAGAAACTCGCTGAATTTCTCGTCGGCCAGGCCGCGCGGCTCTGTCTCGAGCTGCATGATCTCGGCAAGCCGTTCCGCTCTCAGCCTTTCCACCTCGCGCTCGGGAAATGCGGGCCTGCTGATGGTCTCTCCCAGCAGAGTCGTCGCTGCATCCAGCCGATCAGACAGCGTCGTGATTTTGATGAATGCACTGTCCCAATCGGCGCCCGATTCGACCGAGGTGCCAAGCTGCTCGAACCGTTCGGCGATTGCTGCGCCGTCCATCTCTTCACCGCCCTCGAGGAGTGCCGCGGCGGTGAGCGCCGCGACGCCCTCTTTCCCCGGCGGATCGTTCTCCGATCCGGCGTCTACTATTACCAGCACCGTCGCAATTGGAAGCTTGGTGACAGGAGCTGTCACCAATCGAATGCCGCCCGGCAACATCTCCTGATGAAATTCAGGGAAGTGGTACCGCCGGGCCGGACCAGCTACCGGTCGCAGGGTGGCAACCATCAACCCGTCCCCGCCGCGACCGCCAAAGCGGCTTCAGATTCGACTTCCTCGCGTGGAACGTACAGGAGGCTTGCGCGGTTGTCCTCACCAAAGCGCTTCGAAATCAGGGCATTTACGCGATCCGCGGTCACCGCCCTGTAGCGACCAACCTGTTGGTTGATCAGATCCGGTTGCTTGAAGAAAGTCGCAAACATGGAGAGTCGATCTGCCCTTTCACCGGCAGACTGTAGTGACGTCAGCAAATCAGTCTCAATGAGGGCTATCGCCCGAGTGACTTCTGCGGGCGTTACGCCGTCGCGGTAGAAGAGATTGATCTCCCGCTCGACCTCTTCTTCCAGCTGCGGCACTGGTATCTCCGGCCGTGCGGTCACATCGACGACCAGGAGATCGGAGCCCTTTGCGAGATCAAAAGTGAAAGCCCCGGCATCGGCTGCAACCTGTCTGTCCCTGACCAGAGAGCGTTGTAGCCGGCTTCCCTTGCGCATCCCCAGTACTGCACCGGCCACGCTGGCAGCGTAGTACTCTTCGCTTCCGAACACCGGCGAGCGGAATGCGAGGAACAGTCGCGGCAGACTGACGTTGTCGTACACGACCTCGCGAAGACGCTGGCCAAACGCCGGCGGCAGCGTCATCGGCGGAAGGGGCGGTTTCCCCTTGCCCCGCGGTATCGGACTGAAATACTCGCCGACCATGCGTCGTGCTTCACGCGGATCGAAATCACCGGCGATTGAAAGAACGGCGTTGTCGGGAGTGTAGTAGGTCGAAAAGAATTGCCCGATGTCGTCGAGCGATGACGCCGACAGATCCTCCATCGAGCCGATGAGCGAGTGATGAAAGGGATGCGATGGCGGAAAAACGAGCTCCTGCATCTTCTCCAGCATCGTGCCATATGGCTGATTGTCTACCGACCAGCGTCGCTCATTCTTCACCACATCGCGCTGGGTATCCAGCTTCTCCTGGCTCATTGCCGGCAGCAGCTCGCCCATGCGGTCTGCCTCGAGCCAGAGGGCAAGCGCCAGCTCATTGGAGGGAACGGTCTCGAAGTAGTTCGTCCGCTCCAGCCATGTCGAGCCGTTGAGCGTCCCACCCGCGCGCTGGATCAGCTCGAAATGCTCATTGGATCCAACGTGTGCCGATCCCTGAAACAGCATGTGCTCGAACAAGTGCGCAAATCCGGTTCTTCCCGTCTTCTCGTTTGCCGAGCCCACGTGATACCAGAGATTGACCGCGACAATCGGCGCGGTGTGATCTTCTGAAAGCGTTACAAACAGGCCGTTGTCGAGGACGAACGTTTCAACAGGAATCCGCATTGTCGTAAATTGCCCGCCATGCAAACCCACTGGAACCCCCTCGTGCTCCAGGCATGATCGCGACGCTTATCATCGCGGCCGTCCTGGTAACCGCTCTTCTACTCCTCTGGCGCTTGCAGGAGCGAATTCTGTTTCAGCCGCCGCGACTGGCGGAAGCTGCGCCCGAGGCCGGACGCGTGACGTACGACGCGCTCGACGGACAGCGCCTGATGGGTTTCATGGTCGGCGATCCGGAGAGCGCGCCTGGTGTGCTGCTTTGCTTTCATGGAAACGCCGATCTCGCGGCCTGGCAGCTCGATTGGGCTCGGCTGGTGCAGCGTCACACGGGATTCGCCGTCTTGCTCGCCGAGTACCGGGGATATATGTCGTTGGGTGGCAATCCGACCTACGCGACAACGAAGCTCGACGCCCGCGCTGCCTACGACTACCTGAGGATCACCGTTGGCGTCGACAGATCACAGCTCGTCTACTTTGGCCACTCGCTTGGAAGCGCGATCGCAACCGAGCTGGCGGAGGCTCACCCGCCCGCCGCGTTGATACTTCAGTCGCCATTCACATCGGCCAGGGCAATGGCCGGGTTGATGGCGACTCCGGCGGTTACCCTGGTGTGGAGTGCAATCTCAAGAATCCATTTCGACACTCGCCGAGCCGTAGCTGAGCTGGATGTACCAGTGTCGGTTGCCCATGGCCGTCGCGATCGGATCGTGCCATTCAGGATGGGCTTCGAGGTCTATCAGGCTGCGAAGATCAAAGGCGAGTTTTTGGTCGTCGAGGGCGCCGGGCATAATGATTTGGCTCAGGTTTCCGGGACTGAGTATTGGGGATGGTTGGCTGGCTGTCTGCGTGGAGGATCTCGACGCACGACCGCATAAGAAAAAAGGCGCGACCATCGCGGTCGCGCCTTTTAGCAGCCTCTCGGATTTGCTTATTGGATCGGCTGTCCAGTGATATCCCTGATCGAGATTGATCCGACGTTCAAGGCTCTCAGACCTTGCTCGATCGTCTTTCGGTCTCCGACGATAACCACCGCCAGCGAGCCCGGATTGATGTACTGCTGCGCAACCCTGGCTACATCGGCCTGAGTCACGGTCTCGATGTTCTGCACATAGTTGTTGAAAAAATCGAGGGGCAGCCCGTACAGCGCTATCGGAACGAGCGCCGCCGCGATTTCCTGAGTCGTCTCGAAGTTGCCGGGCAGTTGCAGTTGCAGGTACCGCTTGGCGCGCGACAGCTCTGACGCCGGAACTTCCTGGCGGATCCCGTTGAGCTCCTTCATGAACTCGATCAAGGCAGAATCGCTCTTCGCTGTCACGATTTCCGCGCTTGCCAGGAACGGTCCCGCCTGTCGGCGCATGTCGAAACGCGAGCCCGCACCGTAGGTAAAGCCATGGTTCTCACGCAGATTCTGATTGAGTCTGCTCGTGAACGATCCACCGAGAATCGTGTTCATGACCGTCAGGGCAAAGTAGTCCTTCGTCGAGCGCGGAACGCCGACGGCTCCGATCCGAAATGAGGACTGCGCCGCTCCCGGTTTATCGATCAGGTATATGGTGGTCGCTGCCGCCTTCGCAGGCTCTCCATACGTCACGGTCGGAACTGTACCGGTTTGCCAGGCTCCGAATAGGCTGTTGATCTTTTGCTCGATCTGATCCGGGTTCACATCGCCGACGACTATCAGCGTGGAGTTGTTCGGCTTGAAGTTCGTCTGGTAATACGACTGTAGATCCGCCGGCGTCAGCGACTGCACCGATGCTTCCGTGCCGATTGAGGGCACGCCGTAGGGATGCGCGCTCCCGTAAATAATTGCAGGGAACGCCAGGTTGGCGATGGCGGGGCCCTGATCACGCAGCTGCAGCAGCTCGGTCAGGCGTGTTTTCTTGATTCGATCAAATTCGTTCGCCGGAAACGATGGGTGGAGCGCCACATCGGCGAATAGCGCCAACGCACTATCCAGCTGCGCTGTCGGTGTGTGAAGCGATAGAGTGCTGGATTCCCAGCTGCTGTTGGGCGACAGGTTGATGCCGAGGAACGCGATCTGGTCTGCGATCTCGAGACTCTTCCTCGTCGTGGTTCCTTCTCGAAGCATTTGCGAAGTCAGATTCGCAATGCCCGGCTTGCCGGTTGGATCAGCGGTGCTTCCACTGCCTACGAGCAGCACGAAGTCGGCAAGCGGTAGCTCGTGCTGCTCCACGATCAGCAGCTTGAGGCCGTTCGATATCTGCCTGGTTATGATCGGAGGCAGAGATACGCGCGGTGGCGGTCCGAGCTCGGGCGGCTTGCTGCGGTCGAAAGTTCCCTGCTGGGCGGCAGTAGGCTGGATAACAGATAGAGTCGCCACGCCGACCATGCCGGCAATTGCGAGCGCCTTCATCGGCCACCCCCGCTTGCAGTCAACATCATATCTCTCTTTCCCTCTGGAACGACGGTTAGTACGATCTTCGGACGGCCGAGGTATGTCTTGGCTACACGCTGCACATCGGCGGCGGTCACCCGCTCGTAGCGTGCCGCGTCCTGCTGCACGTAGTCGGGGTTGCCGACGAAATAGTTGTAGGAGTTCAGAACCTCCGCCTTGCCAAGCACGCTGGCGAGACGGTTGAGGAAGCTCGCCTTATAAAGGTTCTGCGCGCGTTGCAACTCTCGCTGGGTTACGCCGTTGTTGATGACATTGGTTATCTCCGACTCTACGATGCGATCGATGTCCGCAACTTTTTGCCCCGGCTTTGGGGTAACGTCGATCTGGAATTTGCCGTCGAGCCTCGAGCCGTCCTGATAGGCCCGTACATTCTGGGCGACTTGCATCTCGTAAACGAGCTTCTTGTACAGCCTGGAATTCTTGTCGTTGGCAACTACCTGCGCGAGAATGTCCAGCGCGGCGTCATCGGGCGCGAAGCCCTTGACCGAGTGCCAGGTGTAGAAGAGCCGCGGCAGCTGTACCCTGTCTTCCAGAACCAGGAACGTGTCCCGCGGAATCACTACCCGCGGAACACTCGTTCGCCGTGTCACCGCCGGCCCCCGCGGTATGCTGCCAAAGTACTGCGCGACCATCTTCTTGACCGAGTCCGGATTGAAGTCGCCGGCGATAGCGAGCGTCGCGTTGTTGGGGGCGTAGTACGTCCTGAAGAAATTCTGCACGTCGGTCAGCGATGCCGCGCTGAGATCCGTCATCGAGCCGATGACCGGCCACGAATATGGATGGGACTTGGGATAAAGCGCCGCTAAAATGATCTCGTCCGCTCTACCGTACGGCTGGTTGTCGACTCGCTGTCTTCGCTCGTTCTTAACTACATCCCGCTGGAGGTTCACTTTGGCAAGATCCATCGTCGGCAGCAGGAACCCCATCCGATCCGAGTCGAGCCACAACGCCAGCGGCAACGCGTTTGATGGCAGCGTCTCGTAATAGTTGGTTCTATCCTCCGTCGTGGAGCCGTTGTTGTCGGCACCCGCGGCTTCGAGCATTTGATCAAAGGCCCCTACAGGAACGTGCTGGGAGCCCATGAACATGATGTGCTCGAAGAGATGAGCGAATCCGGTTCGGCCCACCTGCTCGTCGCCCGAGCCAACGTGGTACCACGTATCGACCGCCACGATCGGAGTGGAGTGATCCTCGTGAAGGATGACTTCCAGACCGTTGGGGAGCGTGTACTTCTCGAATTTGATCTTCGGCGTCCCCTGAGCTTTGACGGCGGAAACCGACGCGCCGGCAGCCACGATTAAGTAGCCCAGCGCTACTAAGGAATGGATCCTCTTCACAACTTCCTCTCGAAAAAGAAGGCGAGCGGTGCTTTGATCGACTCGCTAAAGATATACTTCCAGCGCGCTTCCCGGTTCGGGGAGATCGGGCTGGTACGCGTGGGTGATGTGTACGGCGTAAAACCAAACCGGCGCGCCAGAATCCGTAGCCTCAGCATGTGAAACGGGTCGCTCACCAGAAGCGCCGTTTGAAGGCCCCTCACCTCGAGCATGCCCGCTACTGCCCGCATCGACTCGCTGGTCGTGCGGCCGGCGTTCTCTTCCAGGATCGCGCTGTCGGGCACGCCGTGTCTTTTCGCGTATTTCCGACCCACGGCAGCTTCACTGGTTGTATCACCCGCTCCCGTACCGCCGGTTAGGATGAGCAGCGATGCCAGGTGCCGATTCCATAGCTCGAGCGCGTGGTCCAGCCGCGCGCGTAGCACCGGTGAGGGTCTTCCCGCATACTGCGCCGCACCCAGTACGACGATCGCTTGCGCCGGTCGCGCCTCGTCTCTGGAGCTCCATATCAATACGGCGGCTGCCGACACCAGCCATACCCCGAAGCACAGGACCACCAGAATGGTGAGGAAACGTCGAATGAACTTTACAGCTCGCTGTGCTTTTGCCTTTGCCTTCGCAATCCGCGCCATTGGTGGGAAACTACGTCAGAACGCATGCGTGGTGCGTGGTTCAGGGCATTCGACTGAGTACCCTTTCGACACGAGGCTTGCCTTGAAATCATCCTGAACTTCCGGCTCACCATGAACCAGCCAGATGGGACCCAGCCGGGGTGACTGCTCTTTAACTCGTCCCAGCCAGCTCGTCATCTCGGTGCGGTCGGCGTGTGCGCTATATCCATCGATGACTTCCACTCGGGCGTGGAGGGGTACATCGTCTCCGAAGATGTGAAGAATCGGCGCGCGCTCCACGACCCGGCGCCCGAGCGTGTGCTCAGCCTGGAAGCCGACGACGAGGATGGTATTCCGCGGATCGCTGGCCCCTTGTGCGAGATGATGCAGTATGCGCCCGTTCTCCATCATCCCTGAGGCAGCGATTATCACCATCGGGCCGCGCGCCCGAGACAGCGCCTTCGACTCCTCCACGTCCCGGGTGTAGTGAAGCAGATCGAACTGGAACAGGTCCTTCGCTTTCTGCACCATCTCCTCGGAACGATCGAAGCTTTCCGGGTGCATCTCGAACACGGTCGTGGCATCGATTGCCAGCGGGCTATCCACGTAAATCGGAATTGCCGGAATCGCTCCCTCGCGCGCCAGGCCGTGGAGCACGTAAATCATTTCCTGGGTGCGCCCAACCGCGAAGGCAGGGATCAGGATTCTGCCGCCTCGCGCCGCTGTCTCCCGTACAATCTGAGCGAGTTGGGCCCGCGCCCCGTCCACCGACTCGTGATCCCGGTTGCCATATGTCGACTCCATGATCAGAGCATCAGCGCCTTCGGGTGACGTCGGCTCCCGCACGATCGCCAGACCACTGCGTCCAATGTCGCCCGAGAATACCAGACGCTTCGTTTTGCCATTCTCAGTGCAGTCCACCAGGACCGATGCCGAGCCAAGAATGTGGCCTGCATCGACATAGCTCGCGCGCACTCCCGGCACGACATCGAAGAACCTGTTGTAGGGAACTCCATTCATCAGCTCCATCGTCCGCACTGCGTGACGCATCCCGTACAGCGGCTCGATGAAGTCCTTGTGTCGCTTGGCGAGGAACTCGGCGTCCTTCTCCTGAATGTGCGCCGAATCGGCCAGCATGATCGCGCAAAGATCCCTGGTCGCGGCGGTTGCCCAGATCGTTTTCGAATAGCCCTGCGCAATCAGGAAAGGAAGCCGGCCGGAATGGTCGATGTGCGCATGTGACAGCACGACGGCGTCGAGCTCGGCGATTGGCAGCGGAAGCTCACGATTTTTGTCCGCCGATTCCTGCCTGCGACCCTGAAACATCCCGCAGTCGAGCGCAACAGTATGGCCGTTCACGCGCAGAAGGTGGCACGAGCCGGTCACCTCCCGCGCCGCCCCGACGAAGGTTATCTCCAAAGCGACTAACCTTCTGCTACGGCATCGCGCTGAAACAGAATCGTGAGGCGGTCTCCGTCCTGCGACATTAGCGCCGGCTCCCAGCCTCCTCTGCTACGCTCGTTCAGCAGGTCGGTCAGGGTGTCCTCGTCTTCACGCGTGTGCCGCGTGAGCTTGACCACCACAGCCTGGTATTCTTTCATCAGTGATTAGAGATTTGAGCCCGTGAGCGCCAACCACGCAGACAGCGGAACTCCCGGGACGAAATGATCGAGCGCGTCAAGGAATTCCCTTCGCTGACTATTATCCGGCATCCGCTTGTTCAGCACAAGCTGAGCATCCTTCGCGACAAGCAGACCGAAACCAAGCATTTCAAGGAGTTGGTCGATGAGATCGCGATGCTCATGGCATACGAGGCTACCAGCGAGCTGAGTCTCGAGTCGCGTCCTGTAGAAACCCCGCTCGAAACGACCACTGGCTGGCACATAAGCGGGAAAAAACTCACCCTCGTTCCGATTCTCCGTGCCGGACTCGGCATGGTCGAAGGAATCCTTCGACTCGTCCCGTCTGCGCGCGTAGGGCACATTGGTCTCTACCGCGATCACGGTACCCTTCAGCCCGTTGATTACTACTTCAAGGTTCCAGGTGATACAGCCGAGCGGGATTTTTTCCTGCTCGATCCGATGCTGGCCACCGGAGGAAGCGCCGCCGCCGCGGTGTCTTCGCTCAAAAGAGCGGGAGCCACGCGCATTCGATTCTTATGTCTGGTCGCAGCGCCTGAAGGGGTCCGCCATCTCACTACCGCCCATCCCGATGTGCAGATCTACTGCGCGGCCCTCGATCGGGAACTCAACAATCTGGGGTATATCCTGCCCGGTCTCGGTGACGCGGGTGACAGGCTTTTCGGAACCCGCTGAGGTTTAGCCGAACCACTCTCGTGGGTTGAGCCTCTGCTGCTCGGCGGCATCGATGACCCATTGCTGGTTCGGTGGATCGGTAACCTCACCTCCGACCACGTCGAACCACGTAGCCGCCTTTTTGAGATCTCCAACCCTGCGCCATAACTCACCAACGAGATAGGTGAGAATTGCCCTCTCTTCGCCCGGAACCGTGTCGTAGCAGCCTAGAGCATCCTCGAATTTCCACGCGGCGAGCCGGCGAAAATACCGCTCGGCCTCCACGTCGCCTTCGTCAACGCAGCACCATGCGGCACGCAGTAGAAGATCGGCAACGTGCCGTGAATCCATGCCCTGCCATTCCGCAACCTTCGCGGCCGCTTCGTATTTCTCCGAGCCGGAGACGAGCGCAGGACGGAGCGGAGCCAGCTCCGTCAGGACGTGCTGTTTGAGAACGGGACTCACGTCGGTAGGAGCGGTGAAGTCAGCTTCTCCGCCTGAGTACCCACACTCACTGCACATGTGGATGAGATAGGCGAGAGGCTGTGTTCCGGCAGCGCGCTCGTGGAAATCCGTTCTCTTGCCGCCGAACGCATTCGTCGATACCACGCTCTGGGACTTGAACTCGTTGTCACAGACGGGACAACGAAGCTCGATCTGACGTAGCGTTGTCATGGCTACCCCTCCTCTCTCGCTCTTTCGAACCTCGCGAAAAGAGATAGGGAATATTTGTGCCATGATTTTCAAAATCTCCTGAAGGAGATCGGTCTTGTTGTGAGTTTGGGTCGATTGTATCTTCTCGCATCGCAAAAACGCGACTGGCTCCCCACCCCGCGACCTGGTCGTTGATGCTCATCAACCTACT
>Ga0070680_100004012_pt1 | contig 11014 bp, 7 predicted proteins | sample KBSC73BmetaG_FD_64672 | JGI IMG/M metagenome (GOLD analysis project Ga0070680, IMG submission 64672) | Corn rhizosphere microbial communities from Kellogg Biological Station, Michigan, USA - KBS C7-3B metaG | ecosystem: Host-associated > Plants > Roots > Rhizosphere | place: USA: Michigan...
GCGCCGACTCCAACGCGACGCTGCTCGGTCTCGACATCGACGACGAAGCAGCGGCGATCGCCGAGCAGAACGCGGAATCGCTCGGGCTGTCGTCGCGCGCGCGATTCACAACGTCGGATCTCTGGGCTTCGACAACCATAGAGTTGTTGAAGGGCGAGCAGCCGCGGCTCCTCGTCTGCAATCCACCGTACGTTCCGGAGCCGCCGGGGATGTGCATGCAGATCGAGGCCGGCTCGGGTCCGCACGGTACAGCCCATCTGCTGCGCGCGCTGGAGCTCGCGGGCGACATCCAGCCACAGGCGCTCGCCCTTTCGTGGTGCAGTCTCGCCGATCCCGCGCGCGTGATGGCCGCGGCGGACGCAGCAGGTTACGACCTGCGCCGACTGTATGTCTCGGCGATCTCCGACGGCGAGTACTCCGGTACCGTCCACAGCTATCTGCGGGAGCTCGGGGATTGTTACATCAACGAGCAAGCCGAGACTTTGTCGGTTCTCGCATCTGATGGGTGCGCGCGATTTGGATATCTGCTGCTCGCGGGCGCCTTTGCGCGACGCGAGAGTGTGGATGAGACGTCAATGAGCGCGCACGACCGCGGGGCGACGCGAGGTGACAATCGCCACTCTGACGGCGCGGGAATCGACCGCAATACGGGCGCAGCGGCGGCTGTGCAGCAACTCTGTAAAGATTTCGCGCAGGACGGCGTCAACGCGCTATCGGCGTTCGCGGGCACCACATCACCGTTCTCGATTCACTGCTCGGTGCTCGATCGCTGGGCGGAGCTCAGGCTGCGGGCGATGCTCCACGGCGAGATACCCCAGGCCGCGTCGAAGCGATCGTGAGATTCCTCGGCGTTGGCGACACGGTCGACCTGGGCGACATGTACCTGCGTCTGCAGGCGGCGGGACACGAGGTGCGCGTCTACGCCGGCGATGCAGAAGCCCACGACGTCATGCGCGGAATGCTTCGTTTTACCGACGACTGGCAAGGCGAGCTCGACTGGATTCGTGCCGCGGGAAGCGACGGCGTGATCCTGATCGAGACGGCATCGCTGGGCGAGACCATCGACGAGCTGCGGCGCGACGGATTCAACGTCATCGGTGGGAGTGCGCTGGGTGATCGTCTGGAGAACGATCGCGCGTACGGACAATCGGTCCTGCGCGGGGTCGGTTTGCCAACAGCGGCATCGCACGAGTTTAGCAGCTTCGACGACGCGATCGACTTCGTCGGCAAAACGCGAAGGCGTTACGTGTTCAAAATGAACGGCAGCGAGTGGGCGCCGACGCGCTCATACATCGGCGCGATGGAGAATGGCGCCGACATGATCGCGATGCTGCGCGGCACCCAGCGCGCCTGGCCCGGGGAGCAGTCGCCGTCCTTTGTGTTGATGGATCATCTAACCGGTGTCGAGGTCGGTGTCGGCGCCTTTTTCGATGGAGAACGGTTCCTGTCGCCGGCCAATCTCGATTGGGAGCACAAGCGCTTTTTCCCGGGCGACATCGGGGAGCTGACGGGAGAGATGGGCACCGTCGTCACTTATCGCGGCGCGGAGCGGATCTTCCAGCGCAGTCTGGCGAAGGTCGCACCGATGCTCGAGGAATCCGGATACTCTGGCTACATCAATCTCAACACCATCGTCAACGACGACGGAATCTGGCCGCTGGAGTTCACCTGCCGGTTCGGGTACCCGGGGTTTCCCATTCTCGACTCCCTGCACCGCTGCGGCTGGGATCAGATCTTTCGCTCGTTGATTGCCCGCGACGGTAAACGTTTCCCCACCTGGGGTGGCTACTCGGTCGGCGTAGTAATGACGGTGCCGCCCTTCCCTTACATGCACGGATACGACGAGCTCGGCAAAGGCAGTCCGATCTGTTTCGCGGCCGGCATGACGAGGGACGACTGCGATGCGTTGCACTACGGCGAAGTAGACATGCGAGACGGCCAGCTCGTTACCGCGGGAATGATCGGCTACATAATGGTAGTGACGGGAGTGGCGGACTCGATCGAGGCAGCCCGACGCGTCGCCTACGATCGAGTGCGCAAGGTGATGATCCCGAATGCGCGGTATCGCAACGACATCGGACAGCGGCTCATCGAGCACGACATGGCGGAGATGCGGCGGCTGGAGCTGATACCATGACGCCGGAGATTGCGGGCATCCTTTCGCGCTATGAAGGCGGATCGCTGTCGGCCCCGGTGACGCTGATGCAGCTGCTGATCGAGACGGAGGATGCTGATTCGGTGCGCGCAGCCGTCGCCGACTTTGCCCGGACGACGCCGACCCATACTGACGGTCCAGCCGTCGCCCGCGCTCGGGAGCTAGAAGCATTGATGAATGCGAACAGCAGCGGCTGCGAGCGGATCGCGGCGATGCTGCGCGCCGACGTCGATTCGTCGAAGCCCGCGCGAACCGTTGAAGAAGGCATCGCGTTCTGCGAGCGATTGTTCGACTGGTCGGTGCAGCAGTCCGAGGAAGCGAGTGTTGCTCTTTATTCGCTCGGGAATCCCGAGCTGCTCGAGCGGGCGACGGCGGAGATCGTTTCGCAGCTCGACCGATGGGGGGCTATCGGCACGGACTCGGATGTGCTCGACATCGGTTGTGGGATTGGCCGGCTGCTCGTTGCGCTCTCGCCGCGAGTGAGAAGAGCGGTGGGGATAGACGTGTCGGCTGAAATGGTGAAGGCAGCGCAGCGGCGCTGCGCTTCGCTCGACAATGTCTCGGTGATCAAAGGCGATGGCTTCGGGCTGGCAGGACTTCCCGATTCAGCGTTCGATCTCGTCATTGCAGTGGACAGCTTTCCCTACTTGCGGCAGTCGGGCTACGCGCTCGTGGAGCGCTTCATTGCGGAAGCGGCGAGGGTGCTTCGCCCGGGAGGACGGTTGGTGATCCTCAACTACTCGTACTCCGAGGATGACGAAGGCGATGAGCGGGAGATTCGGGAGCTGGCGAAAGGTGGGGGGTTTGAGGTCGTGGAGATGGGGGGGCGACCGTTTGAGTTGTGGGATGGGCTGGCGTTCAGGCTTGAGCGCAGAGCTGAGAACTGACGGCATGTCATCGAGGGGCGAGGATCAACGGCGTTGCTGATTGCTGATTAATTGAGGACACGGACAACCGCCACAACAGCTAGTCAGCCTCCTCTGTTAGTCTCAATTGTCGCAAAGCCTTCCCTGCCTCCTTACTTCCTGCTATTACATCAGCAGCATGGAGGAACGGCACCGTGACAAATGCCATCACAAACGTGAGGACGATCGCTCTCGTCGGGCAGGCGGGCAGCGGTAAGACTACTCTGGCCGAGGCGCTGCTCGCGAAAGCGGGAGCGGTGACCTCGGCCGGATCCGTTGAGAGGGGTAGCACCACCTGCGATTACACTCCTCTCGAGAAGCAGCTCCACCATTCACTCAAGCTCGCCGTCGCGAGCTTCGATGCGAAGGCCGGCGATGAATCCGCCCGCATCCATCTCCTCGATACTCCCGGCTATCCCGACTTCCTCGGCCATTCACTGCCAGCGCTGGCGGCGGTGGAAACGGCGGCGATCGTGATCAACGCCCAGAACGGCATCGAGATGATGACCCCGCGCTTCATGCAATACGCGCAGCGTCGCGGCGTCGATCGGATGATCATCGTCAACAAGATCGACTGCGAGAACGTCGACTGCGAGCGATTGCTCCAGCAGATCCAGGACATCTTCGGCAAGGAATGTCTGCCGCTCAATCTGCCGGCCGGCAATCGCGCGAAAGTCTCCGACTGCTTCTTCTCACCGTCCGGCGACGCCGATTTCTCCTCGGTGGAGAATGCGCACCGCACCCTCGTCGAGCAGGTGGTGGAGGTGGATGAAGGTCTGATGGGCAAGTACCTCGAGAAAGGCGAGGTCACTCCCGAAGAGCTGCACGAGCCCCTCGAGCGAGCACTGCGCGAGGGGCATTTGATTCCCGTCGTGTTTGCTTCCGCGAAGACGGGAGCGGGGGTCGGCGAGCTGCTCGAGGTGATCGTCAAGCTGCTGGCGAATCCTGCCGAAGGAAATCCGCCGCAGTACATCAGCACGTCGGCGGAAGACGGAGAGCGCACCGAGCTCACAGCAATCCCCGACACCGGCAGGCACGCACTCGCGCACGTCTTCAAGATCGAGACGGATCCGTATGTCGGTCGCATCGCCGTGTTCAGAGTGCATCAGGGGCGACTCACCCCGAACATGCAGCTGTATATCGGCGAAGGAAGAAAGCCGATCAAGGCCGGTCATCTCTTCATGCTGCGGGGAAAGACCCAGACCGAGATCCAGGAAGCGGTGCCGGGCGACATCTGCGCGATCGCAAAGATCGAGGAGATCCAGTTCGATCAGATCCTGCACGATTCCGCCGACGACGCGCACCTCCACACTCGACCGCTCGATCTGCCGACGCCGGTCTTCGGTCTGGCGGTGACGCCCAAGAATCGGCGCGATGAGCAAAAAGTCTCCGACGTGCTGCACAAGATCATGGCGGAGGATCCGTGCTTCCGGATCGAGCACGACTCACAGGCCAACGAGACGGTGATCCGGGGGCTTGGAGAGATGCATCTGCGCGTCATCCTCGAGAAGATGGCGTCGCAGTACAAGATCGAGCTGGATACGCGGCCGCCGTCCATACCGTTTCGCGAGACGATCGTCGGAAAGGCCGAGGGTCACTGCCGGCACAAGAAGCAGACGGGAGGAGCGGGACAGTTCGGGGAGGTTTATCTCCGCGTCGAGCCCTTACCGCGCGGAAAGGGATTCGAGTTCGTCAACGCGGTGAAGGGCGGCACCATTCCGAGCCAGTTCATTCCATCGGTAGAGAAAGGAGTGCGCGGCGTGCTCGATCACGGATATGTCGCGGGTTTCCCGCTCCAGGACGTGCGGGTGATCGTGTATGATGGCAAGACCCATCCGGTCGACTCGAAGGATGTCGCGTTCATGTCGGCGGGGCGGAAAGCATTTCTCGATGCGCTGGCGAAAGCGCGGCCGATCGTGCTCGAGCCGATGGTGAACGTCGAGATCGAGGCGCCGGAAGACAAGATGGGCGATATCGCCGGCGAGCTGTCGGGACACCGCGGGCAGATCAAGAGGTCGGACACTCCGCGGCCGGGACTGGTGCAGATCACTGCCCAGGCGCCTTTGTCGGAGCTGGAGCAGTTTCCGGTGCGGTTGAAGTCGATAACGGCGGGACGCGGATCGTACAATCTGGAGTTCAGTCATTACGAGCCGGCGCCCATCCAGCTGCAGCAGAAATTGCAGGCGGCGCATCGTCCGCAAGTCGAGGCTGAGTAGAGTGCAACTGAAGAGTACCGGCTGGAGGCCGTGGGCGGGACGGCGGGAGGCCGCGGGCGAAAGACACGATGGGCGCTACAGCCGCGCGCGCCTGCTCGGGTTCGTCACGGCTGTGGCGATGGTCGGGATATTGGCATCGTGCGGCGGGGATGTCGGACCGACGTCGTTTCTTGGTGAATACAATCTGCACAGCGTCAACGGGCTCCTTCCGTTCCGAATCGTGCACAACGACACCGATGGGCAGTGGCTGTTCGACGTAGTGTCGGGTACGCTCGTCCTGAACGCGGACAAGACCTTCGAGGAAATCCTCGTTTACCAGGTGACGCCACCGCCGACGGCGCAGGCACCCTTCCAGACGGAGACGCCGACCGACGGTACCTACACAGTCGAGGGAACTACGATCACCTTCACTTACGCGCCCGACAACCGCCCGCCCTACTCGTGGCGTGGGACGATCTCGGACGGGACCGTGACTTACACCGACCCGTTATTCACCGATGTCGATGGCGGCGTGACCGCTGTTTATTTCAGATAGCGAGGTTTTTCACCGACATCTTCGTTCAGGAGCACGAGCAATGGCCGGCAGTCGCACCACAGCGTACCGCAGCTCACTGTCACTCAGCGCGGTCGCCGCGCTCTTCCTCGGCGCCTGCACAGTCGCGCCCCAAACGGGTGCGCCGGCGCCAACGACCGGAGCAGTCTCCACGCAATTCGGGACTTTGCCAAATGGGCAGAGCACCCAGCTCTTCACGCTCAGAAATGCGCACGGCATCGAGATTCAGCTCACGAACTACGGCGGGATCATTACCTCGCTCAAAACGCCGGACCGCGCCGGCCGCTTCGCGGACATCGTGCTCGGCTACGACAATCTCGCGGCGTACGTCGCCAATTCACCTTACTTCGGTGCCATCGTCGGGCGTTACGCCAATCGCATTGCCCGCGGACATTTCACGCTCGATGGCGCGACCTACACCCTGGCCGTCAACAACGGCCCCAACAGTCTGCACGGTGGATTGCGCGGCTTCGACAAGGTCATCTGGAACGCGCGGCCGTTCCAGAATCAGGATGGCCAGGGCGTCGCGCTCGACTACACCAGTGCGAACGGCGAGGAAGGTTATCCGGGAACGCTGCACGCGACCGTCACCTACACTTTGACGCCCGACGATCGCCTGATCGTCGATTACGCGGCGACGACCGACAAGGCGACGCCGCTCAATCTGTCACAGCATTCCTACTGGAATCTCGCCGGCAACGCATCCCGCGACATCCTTGGCCACGTGCTGACGATCAATGCCGATGGGATCACGCCCGTTGATTCGACACTTATACCGACCGGTGAGATAATGCCCGTGCAGGGCACGCCGTTCGATTTCCGGACGCCGCACGCGATCGGTGAAAGAGTAGATCAACGGCAGAACACCCAGATCCGCTACGGCAACGGCTACGATCACAACTGGGTGCTGAATCGCGGCGGCGCAGCCGCGGACGCGCTGGTGCTCGCGGCGCGCGTCGTCGAGCCTTCGAGTGGTCGCACGATGGAGATCTCGACGACCCAGCCGGGCCTCCAGTTTTACTCGGGCAACTTTCTCGACGGCAGCAACATCGGCAAAGGCGGGGTGGTCTATCACTTCCGCTATGGTCTGGCGCTCGAGACCCAGCATTTTCCCGATTCGCCGAACCACTCGAACTTTCCCTCGACGATCCTGCATCCGGGAGAGCAGTTTCACTCGCGTACCGTCTTCAAGTTTGGGGTGACGCAATGAACGCAATGACGCGACAAAGGCTTGCTGCGCTGTTTCTCATTCCGCTCACCCTGGCCGGCGCGTCACAGCTACCGGCGCAGTCGGGGCGAATCACTCTCCCGTCGTCAGGCCAAGGTCGAGGAGTGTGGACGCAGCAGTACGCCCGGGCGTGGGGTCAGTCAGCAGGGTGGCTGGTGGGAAGCAACTTCGCGCCGAGCACCGCCATCAATCAGCTGGAGATGTGGCAGGCGGCGACTTTCGATCCCCGGACGATCGACCGCGAGCTCGGCTGGGCGGAAGGGCTCGGCTTCAACACCATGCGCGTCTTCCTGCACAATCTGCTCTGGCAGCAGGACTCGGCTGGATTTCTCAGGCGGATGGATCAGTTCCTGACGATTGCGCAGCGGCATCATATCAAGCCGATGTTCGTGCTGTTCGATGCGGTGTGGGATCCGATGCCGCACCTCGGCAGACAGCGCGAGCCGATCCCGCATCTGCACAACTCGGGTTGGGTGCAGGCGCCGGGCGCGGCGATTCTGTCTGATGAGGCGCGCTACGACGACCAGCTCCGCGGATACGTGCAGGGTGTCGTCGGGAGATTCGCCCGCGATCCGCGCGTCATTGCGTGGGACATCTTCAACGAGCCCGACAACACCAATCGACCGGCGTACATCGCCTACGAGCCGATCAACAAGCAAGCGCTGACGCTGGCCCTGATGCGGAAGGCATTCACGTGGGCGCGGCAGATGAATCCGTCGCAGCCTCTCACCGCTGCGCCGTGGCTCGGCGACTATGTGAATCCGCAGCGGATGCGGCCGGCGACGAAATTCATGCTCGAGAATTCGGACGTCATCAGCTTCCACAGCTACGACGACAGCGCGACGGTGGAGAGATTGATCACTGCGCTCGAGCGCTATGGACGGCCGATCATCTGCACGGAATACATGGCTCGCCCGCGCGGCAGCACGTTCCAGGCGATTCTTCCCATCTTCGCGCGCCGCCACGTCGGCGCGATCAACTGGGGATTCGTTTCAGGAAAGACGCAGACGATCTATCCGTGGGATTCGTGGAACAACGAATACACTGCGGAGCCCAAAGTTTGGTTCCACGACATTTTCCGGCCGAACGGACAGCCGTATGATCAGGCGGAAGTGCAGCTGATACGGCAGATCACCACCAGCGTGCGTGGTCGCTTGAGGACCAATGGACTGCGTCCGGTCGGTGACTGAGGTCCGAGGATCCGCCTCCAGGACTACTTCTTCCGCAAGTCCATGATCCAAATGTCCGCGAGGTGCTGGCCGATGGTGAAATAGAAGTTCCTGCCATCGGTCGAGAAGTCAGACCGGTATGGGACACGGTCGGCGCGGTCGAACCGAATGAGGACGCGAGGATTGCTGCCGTCGACGCCGACCTGGGCGATGTCGTAATTGCCGTCCGGACTCAGAATCCGAAAATAGATCGTCTTGCTGTCAGCGCTCCATCCGCCAACGGAAGTGATCTTGCCCAGCACGTCTTCGGGCATTATCCGCCGTGTCTGGGTGCCGTCGGGCGTGACCACTTCGAGAGAGGAGCCGGCGCCGGCGCTTCCCGCACTGGCGAACCGCGCTCCGATGTAGGCGATCCACTTGCCGTCGGGCGACCACCGTGGGCCGGATCCATCGGTTTTGCTGAGCTCTCGCGGCGTTCCACCCACGGTGGATGCAGCCCAAACGTGAAGGCTGCCGCCACGATCCGACGTGAACGCTATCTGCTTTCCATCCGGGGACCATGTCTCAGCCCACTCATGATTGGGTCCACCGACCAGCAATCTTTCGCCCGACCCATCCGCGCCCATCACATATAGATCGCGATTGCCACTCCGCCAGGACTGAAACTGGATTTGCCGGCCGTCCGGCGACCATACCGGGCGAAATTCGTCGGCGGAGTTCGTCGTCAGCTGCTGCAGTCCCGAGCCATCCACGTTCATGCGGTAGATGTCCATGTTGCCGGAGCGATCCGAGTCGAAAGCGAGAGTCTTCCCATCGGGGCTCGCCCGCACCGCCTCGATGCGTTCGGCGGCGCCGGTAAGTTGCCGCGCGGACGAGATCGAAACGGGCGCCGCGCCGAACGTCGTCAGCGACCAGATGCCGACGCCGCTGTTGAACACCGAATAGACGAGACTGCCCCTGGCCACCGACATCGCGTGAATGCGAAGACCGTTGGTGAGACGACGCGGCTCTCCGGTTGGCCGCCCACGTTTGACTTCCTGATAGTAGACATCCCTGCCGCCACGGACGTTGGATACGTAATAGATGCCGTCACCGTCTTCGCTCCACACCGGATTCAGACTTTGATGCACGTTGTCGGTAAGTGCGATGGGCTCGCCGGTTCCCAGCCCGTCGGCTCCAAGATCGAGTATCACCACCGACGACGGCGCGACGTTGTCGAATTCCTGGACGCCGTAGAAGAAGGTGACGTTTCCCTGAGTGAACGCGAGTCTGGAATCGTCCGGCGACCACGTGATCTCGTGCGCTTCGGGGTGGTCGTAGATCTTACGCGGGTTCGAGCCGTCGGCGTTGGCGACGAACATCGCGAGCGGGGTGGAGTACGCGAGGCGCTTTCCGTCGTGCGACAGTGCCGGGCTGCGTAGTGGGACGTCGCCCGCGGTCACGATCCGCTGTGGAACTCCGCCCAGCGCCGGAACGGCCGCGATTCCTGCTGAATCGACGTAGATGATTCTCGAGCCGTCGGGGGACCACTGCGGCGCCCGGCCTTCGGCAAGGCGAATCGCGGGACCGCCGCCCTTTGCCTGCCGCACGAAGATTTCCATTCGGGCGGGGACTCCGCCGGCATAGGCAACCAGCTGTCCGTCGGGTGAGATCGCGGGCATCACCTCGATGCCCGGGTCGTTGGTGATTTGTCTCGTTTCACCGAACTCGAATTGGTCGCGTGATCCGCCCAGATATCGGCTGGCGACGAGGCTGGCAAGCAGGATGGTTGCAGCAATGCCGGTGAGGGCGAGCGCAATCCGCCGGCGACTCCTGCTCGCGCGCGCCGAAGCGCGGGTTGTCGCCCGTGCACTGCCACTGTCGAGCGCGGCGACCTCCAGCTGCTCGCGCAATTCCCGCGCGCTCTGCGGGCGGTCGGCGGGCCTTTTCTCGAGACAGCGCTCGATTACCTCGGCGAGCTCCGGCGGGACATGGCCGCGATGACCGGCGATTGGCGGCGGATCCGTCGTCGCTTGAGCGGCCAGCAGCTGCGGCAGATTGAGTCCTGTAAAAGGTGGGCGACCGCAAAGCATCTCGTAGCCGACAATGCCGAGCGAATACAAATCGGTGCGGTGATCGGTGGCCGGATCGCCGGTCGCCTGCTCGGGCGACATGTATGTCGGCGTGCCGAGTGCGATCCCCGCCGAAGTCAGATTGACTTCGCCCGTGGCGACGCTCAGCGCCTTTGCAACGCCGAAGTCGGTTACGAACGCGTGATGCCCGGAGAGAAGAATGTTCTCAGGTTTGATATCGCGGTGCGCCACTCCGCGCGCGTGCGCGTACTCGAGGGCGTCGGCGACGTCGCGCAGGAGGCGAACCGTCTCGCCGATCGGCAGCTCCCCGGAGCGGGTAAGGCGCGCGCGGAGCGATTCACCCTCGATGAGGGGCATTGTGTAGAACAGCAGCCCCTCGCTGGCGCCGGCGGTGAGAACCGGAACGATGTGCGGATGCTGGAGCCTGGCGGCGAGCTGGATCTCGCGGCGGAATCGCTCGACGTTGATGCCCGCGCCGAGGTCAGGAGGCAGAACCTTGACGACGACGTCGCGCCCGAGCGCGTTCTCCCTGGCGACGAACACCCTCGCCATTCCTCCGGCAGGGAGCTCACTGGTGATGGTGTATGCTGCGCCGAGGGCGGAAGAGAGAAGAGACCCCAGATCCGACATGGGGCAATTTTAAGGGGGAGACGGAGAGGGGGTAAGCTGCTACCGAGGATCGAGGACCAACGGCTAGGTCATCGAGGGCCGAGGAC